>Ga0308005_10000086_pt1 | contig 32224 bp, 20 predicted proteins | sample Neamet67_FD_203142 | JGI IMG/M metagenome (GOLD analysis project Ga0308005, IMG submission 203142) | Marine microbial communities from water near the shore, Antarctic Ocean - #67 | ecosystem: Environmental > Aquatic > Marine > Unclassified | place: Southern Ocean | collected 2014-06-07 | reverse complement strand
CTCATCAGCTTGAGCTTGGATTTCGTTGCCCTGGCCGAAGACGGAAGCGCTCAGGCAAGCAACGGTAATCACCGGGAGAATTAAAATGGGCACGATTGAACGCCTCAACATATCTCTCTTTAAAATGCTAACTCTTAAGCTGTCCCAGCGGCTGAATTGATCAGCACGCCCCTGAAAGCCTTTGCGGAAACTTGGGATCCGAAAACTACCCACTAACGCGAAAAGGAGACCAACTCCAATCGCTGCCACAGTTACGAAAATCCGCACAAGCCTGACACTTCTTCGGTGTGGGTTATAGGTTGCTTGCAGTTCGTCGAACATCGGTTGCTTGCCTAAAATGCCCCAAATAGGGTGTAATTAAAGCAAGACTCGCAAATAACTGCTTTCCGCTCTCTCTAAGCCTATGAGCTGGGGTGCAGCACGCCAGTAACCAGCACCGCCCTCTTTTCCCCACCATCCTTGATCTTGCCGAGTATTGCGCACCCTCGCGGAATAGCCACGATCTACACGCCCTTCAGATTGCGAATACCAGCCAGCCTCAGCCAAGCCATTCATATTTTTCAGATGGCACAAGAGCCTCCATTTCCTTGCTACGGCGATAGGAGGGCAACCCAGCGCGGTAATTACAAGAGCGGCGGAGCGGGTGGGAATTGCCAAACGGGTGACGAGCCACGCTCTCCGGCATTCATTCACAACGCACTTGCTCGAAGGAGGAGTGAATGTCCGAATTATCCAAGAGTTACTCGGGTATCCCTTCTCGTTTATTGCTTATTTTTATGGTGCTAATCCTGTCATGATTCCGTCGCGATCATTCATTGCACTGTCTGGGCTTAGCTGAAGAGCTTGAGCACGGGCTTCGCTTTCACGAGTTCGCGAGGCTGGTTGAGATGGTTCATGACCATGGTCTCGGGATCGATACCAAAGGCGTGGTAAATCGTGGCGAGGAGCTCGCCGGGATGAACGGGATCTTCTACCGGAGCGGAACCGGTCTTGTCGGATTTCCCGTGCACGTAGCCTTGCTTAATTCCGGCACCCGCAACGACGCTGGTGTAGCAGTAAGGCCAATGGTCGCGGCCATCGGCGCTATTGCCGTTGCCCGATGTGCTCACTCCTTTTTGTGGACTACGCCCAAATTCGCCCACCGCAACGACGAGGGTCTCGTCGAGGAGGCCTCGGTCATCAAGATCTGAAATGAGGGTGGAGAGTCCCTTGTCGAGCATGGGACCGCCTTGGTTCTTGATCCGTTTAGTGAGATCCTTGTGCGTATCCCACGAGTGGTTGTCGGAGTTGGCGACTTTCGGCCAGATGACTTCGACCACGCGGGTGCCAGCTTCCACCAAGCGGCGCGCGAGAAGGCAGCTGTCACCGAAGGTGTTCTTGCCGTAGGCTTCGCGGGTTTTGTCACTTTCCTGTTCAAGGGCAAAAGCTTCGCGCGCCCGACCACTGATGATGAGATTGAGAGCTCGCTCGTAATTTTCATCGAGCGAGTATTCTTCGACCGCTTTGTCAATGACGGGCATCTGGGAATTGATTGCGCTGCGCAGGGTGGCGCGCCGTTTGAGCCGCAGCGAAAAGACGTCGGGACGCAACTGGAGGTCGTCGATCTTAATGCGGGCCATTTTCGCCATGTCCATGTCATCGCCTCCCGGATAGAGGGTGTAGGGATCGTAGGATTTTCCGAGGAAACCGGCGCTACCACCTTTGCCAACGACATTACTCTCCTGAAGCGGGCGAGGGAGCATCACGAAGGGAAGCATTGGCTCCTCCATCGGGCGCATCTTAACGAGGTTGGAGCCGAAATTTGGAAAATCCTTTGGGCTGGGTGGCTCGAGTTGACCGGATGGGCTTACCTTGTCCGTGGTGTAGCCGGTCATCATTTGATAGATTGCGGCAGTGTGATTGAAGAGGCCGTTGGGCGTGTAGCTCATCGACCGGATCATCGTGAATTTATCGTTAATCTTGGCAAGATTTGGAAGAACTTCGGTGAAGTTGATCCCCGGAATTTTGGTCGGGATGGATTTGAAGGAACTCCGGACATTGTCGGGGACATTTTCCTTCGGGTCCCAGAGATCAAGATGGCTGGGGCCGCCCTGAAGGTAGACCAAGATGATGCTCTTCGCTTTTCCCCAGCCGGGAGCGCCGGATTCCTTTTTCTCTTCGGCGAGGGCTTTCGCTTGAAACATCGTGCCCAGGGACATGCCCAGCATGCCCGCCCCTCCCACTCTTAATACGTCACGACGACTGGGGCCGGCGGTGGGGTCACAGACGTCTTTTCCTGCTTGTCCTGGAATTCTAAACATGGCTTTGGTTTTGGTGGTTGGAGATTAGCGGTTGAAGAGGAAGGCGGGGGTGTTGATCAAGGCCCAAGTGAGGTCCTGGGCACCGGTGAGTCGGCGTTGGGTGAGTTGCTGCGTGCTGAGGTCGAAATCCTGTTTGAGTTGATCGTGCCTTGGGTCGGCACGGGGAGATTTTTCAAATGCCGCAAGTTTGTCGCGGAGTTCCTGTAGTTTTGCATCACCGGGGAGAGGCTTCTTCGCTTGGGCGAGGCTTTGATCCAAGGTCTTGAGTGAGGCGTCATTTTCGCGGAAATACTTCGTAAGTTCTCCCGCTTGCTTCTCGTTCCGTTTCTCTTTCGCGAGGGCAAGAACCTTGTTGATATTCTCCGGAATTCCGAAGGGCAACGGGCCTTGCTTCGTGGTGACCGAGAGGCGGAATTTCCCAAGGGTGTGAACGGTGTCGAAGGGCTGCTTGAGCGTGAAGCGAAGGATACTCCCTTCTCCGTGGCCGAAAGGTTCTCCGATACCAAAGATGGCGGTTTGGTTTTTGCCGACCTCTGGAGAAATTGCCCAGCCTGCATTTGGTCCCCCGGGTTTTCCGTCGATGGCCTTCGCGACTTCGTAATTCTTCTGGCTAAAGCTGGCCTTGGCGGAGCTAAATTTGACCCGTTTGAAGTTCGTTGGATCCTGCGCCGGAGCAATTTCCAATTCGATCTCGCCAAGGACGAAGTTCCCTTCCTGACGGCCGGGGCCCTTTCCGGGGAGACGATCATCAGCAAGCATTTCGAGCCGGACGGCGGTGATGCCACTCAAGCCCGTCGAGGCGGAGAGGGTGTAGTCGGTCTTGCCATTGTTACCGGTGGCGATCACGGATTGGTCGGCTTCGACGGTCAGAGTCGCTCCGTTGGTCGATTTAAGGTCGGTCGCTTGAAGAGGAGTCCAAAGTGTCTTGCCCGCGGTCATGTCCTTTTCCCATGCCGAAATTTTGGCGGGAAGGGCGTCGTCGTAGGCCTTCTTTGCGCTTTCGAATTTGGCGAGCTGATCCTTGCGTTTTTTTTCCTCGGCATCAACGCGGGGTTTGATCGCTTGTTCATGTGCCGTGGTCGCTGACTTGGCAGTGGCGAGTTCGGATTGGCGCTTTTGCTCGGCGGCGGCGAGAGCGGGAGGACGGTTTTTGAGATGTGCGGCCAAGGCCTTTGCGAGAGTAGTGTGGTCTTGATCGATTCCGGTGCTGAATGCTTCGAGGGTGACCTTGATTTCGGCTTCCGAGGGTGGTCGGTTAAGGATGCGGTAGAAGAGTCCCGCAATGAGCTCGCGGTCGTCTTTTGATTCCTTGGCCAGTTTTGAAATCGCATTATTGGGATCGATGATGGCATCACCCACCGTGGGTCCACTCAGGAGGGCCATGATTGGGCCCAGTTGCATGTCGCTGTTTCGTTCGCATTCGCACGAGCTTTCCCGCACCGGGCGACCGAAATTGGCGAGGAAGCTATCGGGGAGTTTGACGCCAACATCAGGAAGGGAAGCCGCGCGGGTGCCTTTGGGGACTCCGGGGAATCGGCTGCTGGCTCCAGTGACGGAATGAATGGTGTCGTAGAGAACTTCGGCAGGAAGGCGGCGGGCCTTGCCGTGGGAGAAATTGATGGTGTCGTCCTCGTTCCACTTGTTGGTCTTGATGGAGAGCTGGTAGGTGCGCGATTTGCAAATGACGCGCATGAGTTCCCGGACGTTGAACCCGCCTTCGATGAAATGTTTGGTAAGCCAGTTGAGAAGCTCGGGGTTGGAGGGCGGGTTGCCCGCGCGGATGTCATCGAGTGGTTCGATGATGCCGGTGCCCATCATGTATCCCCAGACGCGGTTGGCGTAGCTGGAAGCAAAATAGCGGTTGTCGGGCGAGGTGATCCACTCCGCCAATCTGTCGCGACGGCTCGCGTCCTTCTTTGCGGTGTGGTCGACTTCGTAAGGGAAGGCCGGGGGAGTCACTTCGCCGGTGCGTTCGTGCTTCACTTCGCCTTCGTTTTTCTTGAAGACAATTTCGTAGAGTGGCTTGGCCCCTTCGACTGCGGTGCCGCCGATCTTGCCCGTCCCACTTGCGGGATCCGCCTTCAGTCCCACTTGGGCGAAGTGCGCGGCCATTTCGTAGTAGTTGTCCTGGGTCCACCGCTCAAAGGGATGGTCGTGGCACTTGTTGCAATTGAAGCGTGTCGCAAGGAAAAGGTGGGTCGTATTTTCCATCGTGTCCTCGGGGGTCCGAAGGATTTTGAAATAGGACGCGGGAGGATTGTCTTTGTTGGAACCGGTTGCGGTGATGACCTTGCGGGCAAATTCGTCGTAAGGGGTGTTGTCGGCGACCTCCTTGCGAATCCACTCCCGGAAGAGCTTGGCGCCTTGAGGAGCGAGGAACTTTCGATTCACCTGCAGCATATCGGCCCACTTGTTGGTCCAGAATTCGATGAACTCGGGGTTGCCCACCAAGGAATCGGTCAACGCATCGCGCTTCACTTGGGAGTGACGGGTGTCGGCGAGAAATGACGTCACTTGCTCGACGGAGGGAGGGAGGCCCGTGAGGTCGAGATAGATGCGGCGAACGAAGTCGAGGTCGGTGCAGATTTCCGACGACGAGGTTTTCATGCGTTTCCACTTTTCGGCCACCAGGTGATCGATCGCGTTAAACTTGGGCGGGTCAACCCACACGAAACCATCGCGGTTGCCCATCGCGGTGACGGTGGTGGCGGCGTAAGCGCCTTCGTAGCGGACCAGGATGGGGGCTTCGCCACGGCGGATCACTTTAACGAGAGCGGGATAGCCTTTCACCATTTCCGCAACCTCACCATTACCACTGGTGAGAACCGCTTCGGAGGTGACGTCGCGCGTTTCGCCCCCGGGGTAGGTCGCAATCACTCGCATCTGCTGCATCGATCCGATGTTTTGCACGACAGGATTGAGAGGGAAAACGTCGATTTTGATCGCCTTGATTTGCTTCTTCTCAAGCTTGGCACCGTTGGTGATCCAAGCGCGCAAGATTTCGTAGTAATCATCACCCGGCTTGGTCAATTGACCGCCTTCGTGAGCCACTCCGGAAGTGGCCTTGAGAAGCATGAGGCTGTAATCCGGTGAGGCCAGGTTGGTGCGACGTGAGGCAATGTCATCGGTGAAAGCGCGGATGTCGTAGATCGGGTCGTAGCCTCGAAGAGAAAGTTTGAAGCCGTTTTTCCCGTCTTTGGAACCATGACAGGTGCCGGTGTTGCAACCCATGCTTGAGATGACCGGGTTGACATCTTTAGTCCACGCGGGGATAAATTCCTTTTGTATGCCCGAGACGTTCACCGCGATGGTCGCATTTTTTCCTCCGATCGAGAATGTGATCCTGGAGTCTCCATCGGATTTTCCGCGGACCACACCGGTTTTTGAGATCGTGATATGATTGCCTTCGATCTTCTTTTCCGCGATGCGGGTGACGTCGATGGTGTCGCCGGAATCGAGCTCGGCAGCGACAATGATTTGAGCGTATCGGTAGGGGTTGTCGATTTGGATAGCTCCTTTGATTCCCTCCGAGACGATCGTGAGATTTGTAATGGAGCGTCCTGTGGGAATTTGTTCGGCATCAAGCGGAGTGCGCTTGTCCAAGGTGCCTGCACCGTCGGTGTGAACTCTCGCGATCTTGGAATCCGAGCTGATTTCGACAGGGATAAATGATTGCACGATATGACCGTTCGAGGCATCGAGAATGCGGATTTTTCCATCGGCTCCAGAAGCGGCCAGTCGTGAGCCGTCTGGATTGAATGAGACGGCGAAGATTCCGCATTCGGCCACGGGGACGGTTGCGAGAGTCGTGACGCTTTCATCGAAGTACTTTTGCAACTTGTTGCGCATGTCGGCGTTGCGCTCGTGAGTGGGCTTTTTGATGATCTCGGCGATTTCTGCGGTGATCTGGGCATTCGGGTCGACTTCGTAGATGTGGATCGCTCCCTTGCCATTGAGACTGCTTCCAGCGGCAATTCGACGGGCATCTTTTGAGATGTCGACCGCGAAGATGCGCCCTTCCAGGGGAGGAAACTCAAGAAGAAGGTTGGCGTCGTCGCCAATCTTGCGGTCGGTGTTTCGGAAGATGCGGTAGAGTTTGGGGACCCCGTCGGAGCCCCCGACCACGATTTCGTCGCGCATGGGGTGCATGACCACGGCGCCCATTCCTCCTTTGAGAGCGTTTGGAGTGATCGAAGTGATGTTGTCGATGAGGCGTTGGGTTTCCAGTTCGGTCAGCTTGGCCGTCATGTCGCGACTGACCGAGACGACATGATCGCCTTTCGGGTTAAAGGCGGTGTCAAAGACCCAGTCGCTGTGGCCTCCCTGAAAGAGAACTTGTTTGCCGGATTTGGCATCGATGGCCCGGACCGTGTTGTCGGAACAACCGAAGGAAATTTTGGTCCCGTCCGGTGACCATGCTGCGCCGTAGATGGTGTCGAAGGTGACCGGAGCGGAGAGCGTGAGTTCCCTTTTAGCGACGTCCCACACCTGGACTTCACCCATGCGGCCGGGAAGTCCGCCGGTGACCGCGAGTTTCTTGCCATCGGGAGAGAAGCGCACGGACTCGATCCTCTCGGAAAGACCTACCAAACGGGCAACCGGGCCGGAGCCGTCTGTTTTTTGGAGGAGAACTTCGTGAAAGCCCGAGATAGCGAGCAAGGAGCCATCGGGAGAATAATCGAGGGAGGTGATGACGGGAGGCTTGGTGTAAACGGGCGGATGATCCTGATCGTAGCGCTGGCGTGCGTTTGCGGGAGTGTCGTCTATCGCCCCTTCCGTGATCCAGCGACGAACCAAGGCGACCTCGATTTCGTGGAGCGGGTCTTTTTTCTTGGGCATCTCCACTTTGCCTTCGGCATCGGGAGTGATTTCCTCGATGAGGGAGCTTTCCTCCGGTTTTCCGGGAACGATCGCGACGGCATCTTCGCCACCCTTGAGAAGGCGATTGAAATCGGTCATGACGTAGTCGCCACTATCCTTTGAGGGCTGGTGGCAGCCGACACAATTCGCCTGGAAAATGGGCCGGATATCTTTGTAATAGCTGATCGGTTTTGCCGTTTCGTTCCCGCCAAGAAAACTGGGGGCGAGTCCGGCGAAGCAATAAAGGGAGGCAAGGATACGGTGAAGCATGGTGTCGGGGCGGTCCGGATATGAACACCTTTGTGCTCTTCTCTAGAAACAATACTGGTCCGATGACTCTAAAGAATCATAATTCTTAACTTTTCCTTTTCCTGACTCCAGGGAAATCGCCGCCCGTTTATGGGGATGTCACAGTTTTCACCCGGAATCAGCACACCTTCAGCATTGGGTGAATCCCTCGCTCAAAGGACCTGGATGGGTATTGTCCTTTTTAAATGACCCAATTCTGATGAATCGACCTTCGGCCTTGCGTATTGTAATCGTTCGACCTCCGCCCCTTCACCAAGACACATGACTTCCCGCATAGCACTCTACGCCACGCTCATCACAGCCGCTCTTCCCGGCTTGCTCCTTGCCGAGGAAAAAATCGACTTTGCCCGCGAAGTTCTCCCCATCCTCTCCAACAAGTGCTTCACCTGTCACGGGCCGGACACTAAAAAAGCCAAGGACCTTCGCCTCGACAGCTACGCCGCCGCCATTAAGGATCGAAAAGGAACTAGCGCGATCGACCCCGATGACCTGGAAGGCAGCGAACTTATCTTTCGTATTCACGATGAGGATGACCCCATGCCCCCCGAGGAGGATGGCAAACCTCTCACCGCCGCCGAAAAAGAAACTCTCACCAAGTGGGTGAAACAAGGTGGTAAATATGCCTCCCACTGGTCCTTTATCCCTCCTCGAAAGGAGAAAAACGCTCCCAAAACGAATGCCATCGATTTTTATATCGAAGCCCGCCATCAACAACACAAGCCGGCCATCTCGTTTGCGCCCAAAGCAGACCTTCCGGTTTTGGCCCGTCGTGCCGCTCTCGTTCTCACCGGCCTCCCACCGGAGCCCAAGGTACTTGATCCGCTTTTATCCGACCAATCTCCCGAAGGCTACCAGAAGTTCATCGACGCCCTCCTTAGCTCCTCACACTACGGCGAACATCAGGCCCGCTACTGGCTCGATGCCGTCCGCTATGGCGACACCCACGGACTTCATCTCGACAATCGCCGGGGAATCTTCCCCTACCGTGACTGGGTCGTTCGCGCCTTCAATGAAAACCTCCCGCTTGATGATTTCATCACCTGGCAACTCGCTGGTGACCTTCTCCCAAACCCCACCACTACTCAAAAAATCGCGACTGGTTTCGTCAGAATGAACCCCACCACCGCCGAGGGTGGAGCCATCGCCGCTGAGTTCCAGGCCAAGAATACCTTCGACCGCACCGAAACCTTTGGAACGGTCATGTTGGGAATGACCTTTACCTGCTGCCGCTGTCATACCCACAAGTATGATCCCATCACCCACGACGAGTATTTTAGTCTTTTCGCATTCTTCAACAGCACCGCCGACCAACCAATGGACGGAAATAAATATGACCACGGCCCGGTCATCAAAGCACCCGCAAATTCCGACGAGTGGAAGCTTCTGCAAGCCTTCGAAAACAAGAAAAAGGATGCCCCTGATCCGGCAGCATCCTTTACCACCACCACTCTCATTGCCCAGGAACTTCCCAAACCACGGGTCACAAAGGTCCTGCAACGGGGCGAATACCACAGCCCTTCTGGAGAAGCCTTAACTCCCAATATTCCCGCCGTGATGGGGACCTTGCCCAATGACGCCCCTCGTAATCGCCTCGGACTCGCCCAGTGGCTAACGTCCGATGACCAACCCCTCGTCGCCCGGGTTCTCGTCAATCGCATGTGGCAGCGGACCTTCGGATACGGCTTGGTTCGCACGCCCGAAGACTTCGGACTTCAGGGAGAACAACCAACCCACCCCGAGCTCCTCGATTGGTTGGCGGTCGAACTCCAGGAAAAAAACTGGGACTTGAAGCACCTCCTTCGCCTCATGGTGAGCAGCCGGACATTTCAACAGAGCTCCAAACGCCGGGGTGATCTGGACGACCCGCAAAACCGCTTCTTCGCGCAAGGCCCCGCCTTCCGACTCGATGCCGAAGTCATCCGCGACATCGGGCTCTGGTCCAGCGGACTCCTCGACCCCACGATGGGCGGAGAAGGAGTGAAACCCTATCAGCCTGCAGGGCTCTGGAAGACCCTCATGCATCCAGGCAGCAACACCAAAGACTACGTCGCGGACAAAGGAGCCAAGCTCTACCGCCGCAGCCTCTACGTTTATTGGAAACGCACCAGCCCCCATCCCATGATGACTTTATTTGACGCTCCCAACAGGGAGGCCAGTTGCGTCAAACGTTCACGGACCAGCACCGCTCTCCAGTCTCTCGCGCTTTTCAACGAAACCCAGCGCATCGAAATGGGACGTAAGCTGGCGGAACGCATCATTACTTCCGCACCGGATGACAAGGCGCGCCTCGATCACCTCTATAAACTGCTCGCCTGTCGTCCCGCGAAAGACCGGGAGCGCACGGTTTGCCTGAAGTTACTTCAAGACCTGACAAAGCGTTACCAATCCGCTCCTGCCGATGCCAAAGCCCTTCTCACTACCGGCGAGGCCCCCATCGATGACGCTCTGCCCCCCGCCCAACTCGCCGCCTGGACTCAAGTGGTCACCACCGTGCTCGCCAGCGACATTGCCCTCGCCGTATTTTAAATTCGCCACCTTAATTTTCCTATGAATCCACTTCGCGACTACGAACTCAACCTCACCCGACGCCAGCTCTTTGGCCGGGGTGCCCTTGGACTGGGAACAGCCACGATGGCCCAGCTCCTCGGCTCGGAAGCTCTTGCCCAGACGCCCGCCTCCCCCGACGGACTTCACCATCCGGCCAAAGCCAAGCGGGTCATCTACCTCTTTATGAGCGGTGGTCCCAGCCAACAAGACATGTGGGACCACAAACCCAAGATGAAGGAGATGTTTGGCAAAGACCTCCCCGAACACGTCCGCGATGGTCAACGAATCACTGGAATGACGGCTGGGCAAAAAACACTGCCGCTCTGCCCCTCGAAGTATGATTTTCAAAAATACGACAACAACGACCAGGGCGTTTGGGTCAGCGAACTTCTCCCACACACCGCAAAAGTGGCCAAGGAACTCTGCGTCGTTCACAGCACCTTCACCGAGGCCATCAATCATGACCCCGCCGTCACCTACATCCAAACCGGAAGCCAAATCCCCGGGCGCCCCAGTCTCGGTTCGTGGCTGAGCTACGGCTTGGGTCGCATGAACGAAGACCTGCCCGGCTACGTCGTCATGCACGCCAAGACAAACTTCGGCGAGCAAAGTCTCTTCAATCGCCTCTGGGGTCCCGGTTTCCTTTCCTCGGAGCACCAGGGAGTCCTCCTGCGCAGCCAAGGCGACCCCGTCCTCTATCTTAACAACCCCAGGGGCGTCTCCCGCACCGACCGGCGTGCCCAGCTCGATGCCCTCGCCGCTCTCGACGAGACGCAGCACAACCAGTTTGGCGATCCCGAAATCCTCGCAAGAATCAAGCAACACGAGATGGCCTATCGGATGCAAACTTCCGTCCCCGAATTGATGGATCTTTCGGATGAAAAAGACGCCACCTTCACCCTCTACGGCGAGGAAGCCCGAAAGGCGGGAACCTTTGCCGCTTGCTGTCTCAATGCCCGACGCCTCGCCGAGCGCGGAGTCCGCAATATCCAAATTTTCCATCGCGGTTGGGACGCTCACAACAATCTTCCCAAGGAACACGAATCACAGTGCAAGGACATCGACCAAGCCTGTGCCGCCCTCATCACAGACCTCAGGGACCGAGGCTTACTTGATGACACTCTCGTCGTCTGGGGAGGCGAATTCGGACGCACCGCCTATTGCCAGGGCAAGCTCACCGAAAAAAACTACGGGCGTGATCACCACCCCCGTTGCTTCACCACCTGGATGGCAGGCGGAGGAATCAAACCTGGCATCACCTACGGCCGAACCGATGACTACGGCTACAACATCGTGCAAGCCGACGGAACTCCAATGGTCTCACAACCGGACAAGGACAGCTGGACCCCCGGCAGCGTTCACATCCACGATCTCAACGCCACCATTCTCCACCTCCTCGGAATCGACCACCGAAAGCTCACCTACCGCTATCAAGGCCGCGACTTCCGCCTCACCGACATCCACGGGCATGTCATCAAGGACATCCTCCTTTAAGCGGGTTCATCCTCTGCCTCTTAATTGAAGCGCACTCCACACCCCCTTTGTCGCATGCTCTCCAAATAGCAGAATGTCTTCCTCAGGAGATGACTTGTTTATTTTTAACTAAAATCAAGGCCGCCCAATGCAGTAAAGATGCGACTTGCTCCGGAGGAAAATCGAACTCCCCGCGAGAGCCGGCGAGGCCATGAAGCCGTCGTCGAGCTCGTTGGTGGCGACAACTTCTAAGTCGGGACCTGGTTTCACCACGACGATTTTCCCTTCTTCACTTGGAAAATAAAGGAGTCCGTCGGCATAAACCCCGGAGCTTGAAAAGCCGCCCTTGAGGCTCACGAATTTTTCGATCTCTCCTGTTTTGGCGTCGACCAAACTGAGGATTCCCGACTCGGAGAGTAGGTAGAGTTTTCCATTGACCACCAAAGGAGAGGATCGGGCCGGCATGCGCTTGAAGGTGTCCCACTCGACGTGTGACTTGGTGATGTCCCCTTCCATCTTGCCATCGAGACGTATCGCTTGCACCCGCGCCTTTCCGAGGCCGGTGTTGATAATGGCTAATTCATTTCCGACAAAGGCGGGGGTGGGCGCGTTTGAAAAACCCTTGTAGGTTACTTTCCACAATTCTTTCCCGGTGTCGGCATTGTAGCCGTAGCAGGCCTTGGCTCCGCAGCTCACCAACTGGGTCACGCCTCCAACGGTGACAAAATTGGGCGTCGTGTAAGCCTTCCGAAAATCCCCGTCGCCGCGGATCTTGCCATTGGCTTCGACATCGCCGTAATCAGTCGTGCGATCTGTCCGCCAGATCGTTTTACCCGTCTTGCGGTTGAGCGCGGCGAGATATTGCACATCGATCCCATCCATCGTAAGAATCAGGGTCTCCTTGTAGAGGACAACCGAAGAGCCCGGTCCCCGGAAGTGCCGACAGGGCAGATCGCGACGCTCCCAAATCACCTTGGCCGTTTTTCGGTCCAGCGCTGCCGTGCCATAGCTCCCAAAGTGGAAATAAACCCGCTCCCCATCAATCGTGGGCGAACAGGATCCGTAGCCGTTGACCGAGTTGCTGAGGGCTTCGGGGGCGTCGTTCTTGAAAAGGAGGAGCTCGTGAATCTTCTTCCCAGTCTTGCGATCGAGGCAGATCGCCGACATCTCACTCCCGTCTTCGGTAGCATTAGAAAGCCACACTTCGTCATCGATCACCACCGGCGTAGACCAGGCGCGACCGGGAACGGGCGTTTTCCAAAGGACGTTCTTGTCCTCCCTCCACTCGGTCACGAATCCGTGCTTCCCCCCGCCAGAAGGTGCGGGATAGATCCCGTCATTAGTGGGTCCGCGGAATTGCTTCCACTCAGCGAACGACGAGGAAACGAGTAAGGCACAGAGGCCTAGGAACATGGTGATTTTTGGCATTTTTTGAGTGTGTAGGCATCTTAGGGGCGCTGGAAAGGCCTCAGTCGATCTTTCTGATAAGATCGTTAAGGGAAATTCCTTTCAGACTTCCCACATTCTTTCAGAAAGGTCACATTTTCTCCCTAGTGCTCGAACTGAAAGATGTCTGTTTCACCATCCAGAAAGATGGTGAACCCGTAAACCTCGTGGACCGCGCAAGTCTCGAAATCCCTCGCGGGCATTTCATGGCCATCGTGGGACCTTCTGGTTGCGGAAAAACGACCCTTTTAAAGACAATCGCTGGCCTGAACCCCGAGTCCGACGGATCACTTTGGTGGAACGGCAGAAACCTTTCAGAAGAAGGCGATCTCGAGCCCTGGGAAATCGGCTACGTCCCCCAATTCTCCATCGCCTACGACGAACTCACCGTCGATGAATCCGTGGAAACGGCCACCAAACTGCGGGTAAAAACACGCAGTGCAGAGGATCTCGACCTCCGCATCGACCGCGTTCTCGAAGAATCCGGCCTCACCCCTATCGCCGACCGCGCCGTCAGCGTTCTCTCAGGTGGGCAAAAACGGCGCCTCGGCCTCGCCATGGAGCTGGTCTCCGATCCTAAGCTTCTCCTCTGCGACGAGGTCACCAGTGGCCTCGACCCACGCTCCGAGCGCGAAATCGTCCACTTGCTGCACGAAATTTCCCGCAAGGAAGGGCGCATCGTCCTTTCGGTGACTCACTCGCTGGCCCACCTTGAGCTCTACGACTCCATTCTCGTGCTCCACGAGGGCCGCGTGGCCTACCACGGACCGCCCGAGATGCTCACGCACTACTTCGCGGTCGACCACACCGAGCTCGTCTATCCTCAGCTCGCGAAACAGAACCCCGAAAAGTGGCGTACTTCCTGGCTCAAGCACCAGGACACCTACTACGCGAAGCTCAATAAAACCCGCGATAAGCTGATTACCGAAGGTCGACTCGCCCAGCCCACGGATGCTGCGACCCAAAAGATCAGCGCAGACGAAGACGAGGAAATCGTTCAGGAAGCTGCACCCAAGGACAGAGCACCGGGAATGTTGAGCCAATTTGCCACTTTGTTGGCCCGACGTTGGAAAATTTTCCTGCGCGACCGCGGTCAAGTCATCCTCCAGCTCGCCATTCTCGTCTGCTTCCCGCTTCTCGTCATTCTTTTTGAGGAACGCGGCAATGAACCAATGCAACGATTCATCGATGGAAACTCTTCCAATCTTCAGGCCCAATATGAGAACCAGGCCGCAGTGCAGTCTGATCGCATGAAGGTCGGATCCGCCGTCTCTGGCATCATTATGTTCCAAGTCGTGCTGCTCTCGCTCATGGGATCGAACAACTCGGCTCGGGAAATTGCTGGTGAGCGAAAGATTTTGGAGAAGGAAAAATTCGGAGGGGTCAGGCCCTCCGCCTACCTGCTCAGTAAGGTTGCATTTTTAAGCACCCTCATTGTCATCCAATCGGTATGGATGGCTCTCTTTGTCGAGTTCTTTTGGCCCTTCAGGGGCGACTTTACCCAGCACCTCATCTTCTTGGTTCTCGTCAATGGCGCGATGACTTCGGTCTGCCTCGGAATCTCCAGTCTCATGCGCACCGCCGAGCAGGCCTCTCTTCTTTCGGTCTACCTCGTGGGTTTTCAGCTCCCGCTTTCGGGGGCGGTTCTTGCGCTCCCCGCAAATATCGAGATCCTCACTCGGCCCTTCATTTCCGCCTACTGGGCTTGGTCCGGTAGCGTAAAATCACTGGCGGGCGAACATCTCACTGCAGTCAACTCGGTTGTAGAAACCGGCCTTTCGGGGGTGAATGTCTGCTTCGTCGTTCTCTTGATTCATATTTTTCTCGGTCTTATTACTTCATGGGTCGGCACCAGCCGGCACCAGTGGGATTGATTTTTAATCTCTTATACCTTATAACTATTTTCATGGCTCGTCGCGCAAGTTCTGGTGTTAACACCCAAGGTCTCCTTATCGGAGCGCTGATCCTTGTCGTCGTACTCGGCGGGGCTTACTGGGTTCTCAATAGGAGACCTAGCGCCTTTGATGCCAAACCCGTCAATGTGACCCAAGCCCAAGAAAATGGACGAAGCCTTGCCGGCAACCAATATTCAGTCTCTGGAACCCTTATCGATCGAAAGATTAGAAGTGAGGTCGGCCAGATCGTCGCCCTCAAGATTGAGGAGGATGGCATGACCAAAATTCTTCCCATCCTCTTGGGCAAGGACTTCCAAAGTGGAAATCTCAGTCTACAGGAACAATATTCTTTTTTGATCCAATTTAACAACGATGGCGTCGCGGTGGCGCTTGAAGTAAAACAAATGTAATCCTCACCGTTCCAATCCCATGAAGAAAACTCTTTTCTCTCTCGCGCTCTCCCTGAGTACCGCAGCACAAGTTTACACTCCGCCAGCCGGAGGCGGAAACAATCAAGGCGGGGGAACACCTAGTGATACTAACACCCGCTCGAATCCCCAAAAGAGCGGCAACAGCGGCTCGGTCCTCGGTAATGAAATCGGAGTTTACAATCCTTCCGACGACACCATTTCCTTCAACGGCAGCACTTGGTCTTCCAGCGACAACCGCCTCTTTGAGGCCCGCTTTGAAAAATTCCTAAATGAGCCCGAGGAGAGCTCAGAAGCGGCACTGGAATATCGCGCAACGATCCGCGAGATCCTCGATGCCCTCTCCCCCCATCACAAAGGAGGCCCTTCTTTCAAGGAAGCGGTCGATCTTCTTCCGCGAGCGGCCTCCTACCCCGGGGATGCGCGGCTTTGCGACTCGCTCACCAATGCCATCTATACCGCTACTCTCGCCAAAAGAGACGTCCGCTTTACTACGGAGTTGATGCAGGCCCAGGAGAAAGAAAAATGGCGTCTCATCAATAAGGGTGACTGGAAGGCTCGCACCGACAAGGAACCGGAAGTGGGTGACACTGCCAAAGGTGTGGGGGAGGGAGACGAGGGCGGAAAGGCCGCAAGGAAGGCTCCTCCCTCCACCGGTCGAGGCGTCAACTCTCTTGAATATACAGAGTATCTTCGCCGCATCGCCGAAATCGAAGTCCTCAAGAAGGCCCAGCAAATCAAAGCAGAAGTCAAAACCGAGCTCGCTAAGATGCAATATCAAGCACTCATGGTGCAGTTCTTCATGCAGCGTCGCTTTGAGCACGTCCTGATCGCCTCGCGCTTCTATAACCTGATTTGGAAAGATGGAGATGGCACCCTTTACCTCGACGATAAGTCCGACGTCGACAAGCTCTTCACCGAATCGGTTGGAGTGAGCCCCACTGTTTCCTCGCTTGACGCGCTCGCCAGCGAAGCGATCCGCGATGTCGACAAGGGTGTCGACGCCTTCCTTTTCCTCGTGGAAAAAGAAGAACTTGAGTCCGCCTCCAAACGACTTGCGGAAGCCTACATCATGGGAGAATTCATGCCCACGATCAACACCCTCGAGCGCGAAAAGAAGCGCACAGTGCTTGAATTCGTGAGAGAAGCCTACGTCCTTCTCAATGCCATCGACGTCAAGGATTACACCACCGCTACTGAAAAAATTGCCTCTCTGAAAAGTAAGGCGAAGGACTTTGATGCCACGAAGGCGGAAGCGGCCGTGGCAACTTTCAGCCGCGCGAGCGACATGCATATCATGATGGCCAAGAACCATCTCGCCGCCCGCGATACCGAAAAAGCGCGGGAGGAAATCCAGAAAGCCATGGAAGTCTGGCCCCAGAATCCCAAGCTCGCCGAGTTCGACAAGCTGGTAGAATCAGGTGGCTCCATGATCGCAGCACGAAACGATTTCGACCGTCTCTTTTCCGAGTCTAATTACCGGGAGGTCATGAAGCGCCAATATGAATTCGCCCCGGCCATTCAGGGCGACACCGAGCGCGAAGAGAAGTTCCGCCAAGTCATTGGGAATATTACCGAAATCGAAAGAGCGGTTGAAGGATCCAAGGAAATGGTGCGCGTTGGACAAGCTTATGCTGGCTGGGAAAAGCTCGATATCGTTCATGAAAAATTCCCAGACGATCCGGTTCTCAATCAGCACATGACCCGACTAGCTCCAAGCGTGGCCGACTTCACGATCGCTCTGCGAAATGCCAATTCCCACGAGGAAAACGGTCAGGTTGGTTCGGCTCTTTCATGGTTCTACCAAGCGAAGCATCTGCACCCCACCAGCACTGTCGCCCAAAAAGGAATCGATCGTCTCGTTGACCGCGCCTTGGGGGTTCCGGTCTCGAATTAAGCGCCGAGCTTTCGAAGGAGATCAAAAGAATAAATCCCGCTGCTATGCCCATCCGCCCAGAAGGGCTGAAGGGCGTAACCGCCAACAATCTCAAATTTCATGAGCGTGTAACTGCGCGTTGGATCGTGCGTCACTTTGGGCACCAGGACCTTTCCTGTCACATCGGGCTCCCCCTTGCAGGCGGCACAGGGACATTCCCTCCGAAGTGGCTCCAGCTGAAGATAACTTTCCGAGCCATCTCCCCATGCTAGGGCGAGCTCCGCGCCGATCACGACGGCATTTTGTAGCGTAAGTGGATTCATTAATTTTTTGGGCTCCAAGCAGAACGGGCTCCAAAAATTGCCGAGCCCACCCGCACAATGGTCGAGCCTTCTTCAATGGCAACCTCGTAGTCGCCACTCATCCCCATGCTCAATTCGGGCAGCTCGCGGCCGGATCGTTTACGAAGGTCATCCTGAAATTCGCGCATTTTTTCGAACCATGGCCGCGCATCCTCTGGGGTCTCGGCCCGAGGAGGGATGCACATCAGGCCCCGCCAGTCGAAATGCTCGAAGGAACACAGGGCATCTAGATTCTCAAGAAGTTCCTCTTTTCCAAGGCCCGCTTTACTCCCTTCATCCGCTAGATTCAACTCGAGAAAAATACGGGGACAGATCCCCAGCTCTCCCGCAATCCGATCGGTGAACTGCGCGAGCTTCATCGAAGAAATACTGTGAATCACCGAAAACAGCGAAAGGACTTTACGCACCTTATTACTCTGCAGCGTTCCGATAAAATGCCACTCAAGATCCTGAGACATCACGGGAATCTTTTCCTCCCCTTCCTGAAGGCGATTCTCCCCAAAAAGGTGATGCCCTGCTTCAACGGCTTCTTGGACCACCTCAACGGGCCAGGTCTTAGAGACGACCATCAGTTGGACCTCATCCGCCTTTCGGCCCGAACGTTTGGCTGCCACTGAAACGCGTTCTTGGACGCCCCTGAGGCTCTCAGCGATCTGGCTCACGGCGCTTTCTTAGACGTCAGTGAAACAAGATCGAGTAAGACGTTCAGTCCTTCTCGCTTCCCAGCATCAATTCCGCTTGGCCATTCAGGAGTGTCATCGAGGTCCTCTAAATCATTCTTGGCCCTGCGCATGTGCCGCTTGTCATCCTCTTTGCGATTCACTTTCGGAAGCGTGTCGATTTCGAGATCATCGAGGTTGAGACGATAAACCGAAAATGTTTTATCATCCTCTTCTTCCACCTTTTCAAATCGAGCACGACGCTCACGGTTACGGGCCTTACGCTGCACTTCGTTCACCTTGGTCTCAGCCTTTCGATCCTTCTTGTTCAGCGAGATGCGGTTTTCTTCAATGCGCTTCTTCACTCGAGTCATATCTTCCCGAACGTATTGGTAATCCTTGCTAGCCTTGATCCGTGCTGCGCTTCGTTCTGCTAGAACTGCGGTTGGAAGGCTCTCCTTTGGAAAGGGTTTGAAGTTTGAGGCGGGTCGAATGACGTCATGCTCCAAGGCATGCCGCGCATAGGCTTCACCCACTTCAAGCACATCAGTGAGGGCTGGAAGATGGATGTCTGGAACGACTCCATCATTCTGCGTCGAACTTCCTGATGGTCGGTAGTATTTTTGAATCGTGAGCTTCAGCGCTCCCGCCCGATCGCGGTCACTCCACACCGGAAGTTGGCGCCCAATTGGAATGGGCTGTTGCACTGTCCCTTTTCCAAAAGTGCTCGCACTCCCCACAATAACAGCCCGGTTATAGTCCTGAAGCGCTCCTGCGATGATCTCGCTCGCCGATGCGCTTCCCTTGTCCGTCCAAACAACAAGTGGCCCGTCATACAAAGGCTTGCCGAACCCAGCGTTGAGAGACTGGGTACTTCCCCCGGTGCGTTTGATCTGAACTACTGAGCTCCGGCCATTGAAAAATCCCGTCATCCGCTGAACCTCATCGAGAGCACCGCCACCATTGCCACGAATATCGAGGGCAATCCCATCGACGCCCTCTTTCTTCATCCGCTCCACGATGCGCTCAACGTGCACCGAAACATTTCGAGAGCGATCCTGCCGGTCAAAATAGAACTGAGGAATTCGAATAACACCCAACTTGGTGACTTCATCTCCGTTCTTATACTCAAAAATTTCACCCGCTGACTGTTCGTCCTTCATATCGACCAACTCCCGCTCAATCACGATGACCCGGGTTTCTCCCGCTGCACCATCCGCTGGCTCCACCTTTAAAGCCACCTCACTACCTTCTTCACCACGGATTTTCTCAACAACCTTGTCGATGGTGAGAAACATGATGTCCGTCCAGTTCCCGTCATTGATGGAATCCACCGCGATCACTCGGTCGCCCAGCTGAAGTTCTCCCGCTCTATCCGCAGGGCCATTATTGACAATTCCTTCGATCTTGGTCGCCCCATCATCTTCCGCCCGAAGAAGCGCGCCAATCCCCACCAGCTTGTTGCTGATATCAACATTGAACTGATCAAGCTCACGCGCGCTAAAATACTCAGTATGAGGATCATGCGAACGGGCAACCGCACTCAAAAAATAGTTTGCGACATCCTCATCATCCGCCTTTTCAATTCCCTGTAGGTAACGGTCATAGCGCTGGGCCAGTTTTTCCCGCGGTGGAAGCTCATCGCCAAGGGGACTCTCCTTTTCCTGCTCCTTCGCCCTTTCGGCAATATCATCCCGACGGAGCTGCTCGGCGAGAAGAGACGCTTCGAGCTGAAGTTTCATGAGATGATTTGCTTCGGCTGTATCCTTGGGCCAAGGCGCGTCCTCTCGGTCACGCATAATGGAAACCTCACTTTCAAAGGTAAATTTGCCATCCTTGAGCAATGCGGAAATCGCAGAAACTCGCTCCTTAACCCGGGTCTGATAGCGTTTATGAATTTCCCGGGCCATCGCGATCGCCTCTTTGCTCGCTAGAAGGTCGGTCACCTCGCTTCGGTATTTCTTCGAAAATTCATCAATATCGCTTTGCACAAAGTAGAGCCTGGAAGAATCAAGATCGTGGATGTAGTCATCGAAGATGCGTTCGCTCAGCTTCTCATCAAAGTTCATCCTAGCATAGTGCCCATTCTGTAGCAGACGAGTGACCTCAAGTCCCACAAGGTCGAAGTCAGCAGCCCGGGAGCTACAGCTAGAAAGGAGCCACAGCGCGGCCATCGGGGCAAGGAACCAGCGAAACGTTTTCATAATTAAATCTTGGCGATCAACACATTGGTGCTGACGTGATGAAAGTCCACCAAAAGGAGTCATCTGTCCAAGTCCTTTTAGCCAAACCAAAAAAACCACCCGTCGAAACGACGAGTGGTTCTGCAAACTTAAGTTGTGCCAGAGTCTAATTCCCCCTCCAAGTTTTCTGAGGCACCTCGATCAAATCTCCTGGAAGGACATTAACGGTTTTCGCCTGATCCTCTTTGAGGTTGTAATTGAACACCCGCCCTGAGCGGAAAAGCTTCACCCGGGTGATCGCGCCAAAAGGAGTCTCACCACCCGCAGCTTGAATCGCCGCATACAGGGTCAGGTTGTTTGACCAAGGCTTTTGTCCCGTAATCTTCACCTGCCCACCCACAGTATACATCTTTGCCGCAACTTGGGCATCGGTAGGAACAATAACGGTAAAATTGGGATCCGTATAGATTCCTGCACTTTTGTAGGCTGCGGCAATCGCTTGGGCCAACTGGTCCTGCGTTCTACCAGATGCGCGCACCTGACCGATAATCCACATGCGAATGGTTCCATCTTCGGAAACTTGATAGGTCGAAAAACGGCTCTGCTCCGAAGGAGGAACACCTTGGATATTGATTTGCAGAGTCTGATTCGCGCTGATTTGGGCCGAAGCGCTGTTGAGGAGGATTAATCCTAGGATTGATAGTAGTAATTTTTTCATCGATCTATGGGGTTTGAGTCGGGCGACTCTAGTAGAGGTCTTCCTTCTTTGCATTTCGCCCTGCTCCAGTTGGGTTAGAAGATGGCGCAATCGGTGCCGAGGTTGCCGGGGCTGCATTTTCATCCATCGCACTTGGAGCGTAGTAAGTGTAGTAACTGGTGTAATACTGATACTGACTGTCACTGCGGACATCCACGTTATTCAGAACAACTCCAATCACCTGGCCTCCGACATTTTCAACGGCCTGCTTAACCCGCAGGAGCATATTCCGCGGAAGCTTACGGTGCTGGACCACCACCATGGTGAGGTCAACTTCACTGGCAAGAACAGCAGCATCACTCACTCCGAGAATCGGGGGTGAATCCACAAGAACCAAGTCAAAGCGCTGCTTCACATCCTGAAGAAGCTCAGACATACGACGGGAGTTCAAAATTCCAGCGGCATCCGCCGGAAGGATCCCTGAAGGGAGGAAGTAGAGATTATCAACTGGAGTCTGAAGAATCACGTCTTCCAAAGCGAGATCGGTCGTAAGGTAGTTGGTAAGACCAACGGAATTATTAATGTCAAAGAAGGTGTGGAGACGGGGGCGACGAAGGTCAGCATCGACCATCAGAGTGGTATATCCACCTTGCGCACAAACGTAAGCCAAGTTCACCAGAGTGGTGGACTTACCCTCTCCAGCACCACCTGAAACAACCGTAATGGAATTGTCTTCGGGGTTCTTCCTATTGAACTCAATATTGGTTCGGAGAATTCGATAAGCCTCAGCATCAGGGCTCATGCCGCTCTGCTTATGCAAGACACCAACATCCTTTGGAATTACTGCAAGAACGGGAACCTGAAGATAGCGCTCCACATCCTCCAAACTCTTAACCGAGGTATCCAAGTGCTCCAAAAGGAAGGCGATACCAATACCGAAAATCAAACCCATACCAGCTCCAAGAACAAGGTTTAGAGTGACATTGGGAAAGACAGGTTTTTGTGCAAGCTTTGGAAACTCATGGAGAGTAATGGGAGTCCGGGGCATTCTGAGAAGAACACGCTGCTCCTGCTGTTGCATTTTCATCTCCCGGAGAAGATACCGAGATTGCTCATATTCTTCTTTCGCAGAATTGTATTCGTGCTGACGCATCGAAAGATCGACCGTAATATCTTTTTTACTGACAACTGTTTCCTTCATGCGCTCCACCTGCCGATCAACAAGATTGATTCGGGCACTGAGAACATCTTTGAGCGAAGTTACTGCCGACTCCGCATCTCTCATCAAGTTGCTTGCCTGCTTCTTAAGAGTTAAAATTGTCGGATGGTTGATCCCAAGACCCTGCGCTCCCTGAGAATCGATATTCCGATTCGTTTCCTGAAACGCTAGGTAGAGCATACTCACCTGGTTTTGAGGAAGCTCGAGCCCTGCTGCGGTCGGGATCAATTCTTCAGCGCTGGTTTTCACCAGTTTATCAATCTGAATCTTAAGACGATCCCGATCTTGTTCAAGCTGATCCAAACGCGCCTGGGAATTTAGATACATCCGCTCCTCGGTCGCTCCCACGGGACTACGGGTCCGCCCATCGAAATACGGAATCCCGTATTGCTGAATCAGAACCGTGAGAGCCTTCTGCTTGTCATTGACGACATCACCATGCCTCTGTAACTCGGTATCAAGCGCCTCGAGGGACTTTTTAGCACGCTCCAGTTCTGTCCTGTTACGACGCGCGATGTAAGCACTGGTAATCGCTTTTGAAATATCTTTGGCATCCTCTGCATTCGCATGGCGTACTGTGATCTCGATAAAATCGGTTCCCCGTATTGGGTTTGCCATCACAATTTCAGACAGAGTCTCCACCGACTGATTCAGCTCCATATCCCACCGTGAAGGAAGATCCAATGCGTCAGCTGCTTCCATCAAGGTCTGTGCTGCGGTGATTGTCTCAAACTCGTTCTCCATGTAATGCCTGGTCATCAATGTTCCAGAGTGAGTTTGCGAGCCACCACGAGTAGGAGTAATCGCGAGCATAGACGGATGCACTTGGACAACCGACGAACTCTCATACTTTCTAGGCATGACCGAGGTAATGACCGCAGCGGTCATGAAAACGAGAAGGAAGGTCAAGAGAATGACTCCGTAGCGGTTTTTGATCACTTGCCAATAGTCGATACTGGCTACTGATTCGGTGGATTGTTGGGCCTTAGATTGCATTGAAGGGTAGGAAGGTTTTAGGATAACGCTGTCAGGTGAAGAGTAGCACCTTTTTGATAAAAAAGAACTCCCGCAATGTAAAGACATCGCGGGAGTTACTTTGTTCAGATATTTCTACAAAATCTTAGAAAGTCGCGCGAACTCCGATGGACATCCGGTTGCGATCATACTCGCGAGCGGTAACGTCGGAACCAAGATCTTCGAGGTTGTAAGAACCGTTCAAGTAGAGGTTTTCGGCGATCTGGAGATCGAAACCAACGAATGCATTGATAAGACTTTCATCACGATCTTCCGCGGTTCCATCCTCATATGCCAGAGACATGTAGTTGATTCCACTATTCAGTGAGAGGGCCTGTGAAACACGGTATGTTCCGGAGACTCCAAGTCGCATGGTATTAGCATTATCATAGACAGCCGCACCAACTTGACGTGAAGAATCTTCAGTTGAGAGTCGACCATAGGCCCTTACGCTCAGTTGCTGATTGACACGTGTTGTCAAAGCTGCCTCGGCGGACGGTGACGTATAGTCTTCGTTTTTTCCATCAATACTACGAAGTTGAACACCAGCGCGGACAATCGCAACGGAGTTCGGGCTGAAGCGATGCTCGCCTCCAACCATGATGAAGTGGTTCTTGGTGTCGCTAACTACGGTATTACGATCAGCGTAACGATAAGTAAGAGTTGCCACAGTTTGTGGGCTCAGCTGATAGCGGAAGTCATTATACAAGGTGATTGCACTGATGTCATTCCTTTGAGCGGCCGGGTTGTCATATTCCACACCATCATAAATAAATCCAGTGTATGTTCCTAAACGTTCACTCCAGCGATATCCGACACTATTATCGCTACTCCAACGGGTGTAAGCACCGGTCTGACGAATAGCCGAGGATCCGACTGAATAATCTGGCTGATACTCAAAGGCAGAAGAGTTTCTGCTCGAAAGACGAAGACGCTCATTGATGCGATGCGTCAAGTTCAATCTGAAGCTCCCAGTAGGAGTAGACTGATCAACTTTCAATAGCCCGAAGTTAAGATCATCGAAATAATGAACATAGCCGAGTCGGCCAGCGAATTCAACGGTCGTCTGCGGCGATTGGCTCAAAAAGGCAGCCCCGACGTAAACAACGCCGTATGCAGCCTCATTGTCGCTTCCTGGAGTCGGATTGTCATCATAGCCAAGGTTGGCTCCAACAGTCCAAGAAAGTGGACTTGACTCGGTCTCGTCGTCTTTAGGGGCGAGATCAAACAGTGACTGTGCGCATAGGCTGCTCGCTGTTAGTAAGCCTAAGGCGGTTGCGGTAATTTTTTTCATTAAAAGGATTTTTATTGATTAATAATTAAGAAGTAACAGAGAAATCTGATTGGCTCCTTAGCGATTGGCGATTAGAGAGCTGTCAGAGAGGGCGGAGTCACAACAGGAGGGAACGTCAGAGGAAGGCCTGGAGGGAGCAACGGAAATCCACCGGGACCACCTGGAGCTGGCCCAACAGGAGCTGCTCCTCCCTCAGGACGAGCTGCAGAAGAACCATATCCCTCGCTTACTGGAAAGTCTAGCGGATTGGCGCTAGCTTCTTCATCAGGGACGCCACCTTTTTCAAGGCCGCCTTTTTCGGAGTCTCCTTCACCGCCGGCAAAATCATACTTTTCAAGAATCGCCTGAATGTTTGGTTGAGCATCAGGGGCAATTGCAATAGCGCACTGAGCGATGACGCGCAGCATTGCTGGAGCTTCGTTGATCGCCACATCGACGATCTGAGCAACAACTGCCTTCTTGGCATCAGAAGCAATGATTGCAGCCTTAACAACCTCGCAAGCGCAAGATTCATTAGCGGCGATTTGCTTAGCGACGATCTCAAGGACCTTGTCGGAGTCAGCAGCGACTGCCAACCTAACTGCATTACTCACCTTGACGCAGTCAAGTGTGTTAGCTTGAGCGAGGGGCGCTGCTGCAAATAGCAGGGCCGTTAGCGCGAATTTCAGCGTGTTTTTCATTTTTTTTGGATTCTAGGGTAAATTTCGGGGCTTAAGATATTGAAAATCAGCGGGTAGAGGGAATCGAACCCTCCTCATCAGCTTGGAAGGCTGGAGCTTTACCACTAAGCTATACCCGCGACTGTGGATGCAGTTCTACGTCACCCCTTATGACAGAGCAAGCCCTTTTTGAGAGAAAATGATGCTTTTTTGCTTCGGCTCTAATGAATATTTGGAAAGTTTAACTAACATGAGTGGTTGCTTAGAGGGCGTGGGAATAGGGGTGCGTTCACCTCCCCGCTTCTGAATTTACAGCCCTGTCGGATGATGAACAAAGGCACTGGTTGTCTCAAATTGTTGATCGATCTCTTGAACCAACCGTTTTACTCCGAAGGTTTCTGTCGCGTAATGCCCTCCATAGAGAACATTCAGCCCTAATTCTTCTGCCAACGGAAAACTCCAATGAGGCCCCTCCCCTGTGATAAAGGTGTCAACGCCACAAGCCGAAACCGCCTCGACCTCACTTCCTGCCCCTCCCGTAATGATTCCCAAGCGGCCGACCGGGCAATCCGCTTCCCCTCTTAACAAGACCGGACCCTCTACTACTTCGGAAAACAGCTCTTTCAACTCAGCGAGATTCATCTCCAATTCCCCTCGTAGCCCGAGATCGACCCCCTTCCACTCGAAAAAAGAATCTCTGTTTTCTAAACCCAGCCTATCTGCCAAAAGGGCATTGTTTCCCAACCTTGAGTGCACATCTAAGGGAATGTGCGCACTGTAGATTGCCAAGCCCGCGTCCATCGCAAACTTCAGCTTCCGATAATGAGCCCCGGTAATCTGACGCACCCCCTGCCAGAACATCCCATGATGCACGACAAGAAGATCGGCCCCCGCTGCCACCGCCTTCTCGACCACTGGAAGACTCGCATCCACCGCCGCGACCACACGAGAAACCTCTCCCCCGTTTTGGAGCTGTAAGCCATTGTGAGCCCCTGGGTAATCTGGAATTTCTTCTAGCCTCAGCTCCGTATTCAAAAAGGAGACAATTTCATCCAATTTCGCCATCCCCCATTGAAGTCCGCTGTCATCCATTCGCCAATCCGAAAGTCAGCTAGTTCTCTAGACCAGCCCGATGTCATCTCCTTAACTTGTTCGCCCACGTAAATTAGCTTGCGCATCCGTGCAGCGCTTATCTCTCCAATCAAAAACGCCGCTTCACCCCCTCTCTCCATCCGCGTGTTAAGAAATCAAAAGAGGCGCACTCAATATTTTCGACGTCCAGTTAGGAGCCCCGATCACAATGGCTCGGTAAGTTTTCCTGATCTCCCGGTGCAACATCATTTTCCCGAAAATTCCTGCGCTTCCACTATTTCGCGCGATCACAACAAGTTGATAACACCTTGAAATCAAGCCGGGGCGGGAGCTGGGGACTCATGGTGCGAATATCCCTCGACCGACGCACTTTGCCAATTTAAAACCCCGCCATGTCCCACATGGAGCACACTCTCGCAAGCGAAGCGACCCTCGAAGGAACTTCCCTGCATACGGGCGAAAAAGTCACCCTTACTCTCAAACCTGCCCCCGAAGGCTACGGATTCAAATTCCGCCGTGTCGATCTCCCCGACAAGCCTTTCATTGATGCCGACGTCTCCAAAGTACAAACCGTCGAAAGAGCGACTACCTTGGCGGAGGGCTCAGTAAAGGTTCACACCGTCGAGCACGTTCTTTCTGCTCTCGTCGGACTCGGAGTTGATAACGCCCTTGTTGAAATGGATGCCAACGAGCCACCCATTGGCGATGGATCTTCACGACCCTATGTGGAACTCATTAAGAAAGCGGGCTTACTTGAACAAAGCGTGCCACGTCAAATCTGGGAAATCCGCGAACCTATTCATATTGAAGTTGGAAACGGCTCGCTCATTACCATCGTTCCTGACAAAGAATTCCGCGTCTCAGTCACCAATGTGGGCAAGGACGGTCGCTTCGTTCAATACTTCTCTTCAGTGGTGAACCAAGAGACTTACGAGAAAGAGATCGCTCCAGCGCGCACGTTTACCTTCTACGAAGATATCAAACCTCTCCTGGATAAAGGCTTGATCAAGGGTGGTTCGCTCGAAAATGCCGTCGTCGTTCGTGGCGAGGAAATTATGTCCAAAGAACCCATGCGATTTAACAATGAATTCGCACGCCACAAGGCTCTGGATCTCATTGGTGACCTCATGCTTTCCGGCAAAAAGTTCCTCGGTCATGTCATTGCCATCGCTCCCGGCCACGGACCAAACACAGGCATGGCAGCGCTGATCAAGAAAGAATATGCCGCGATGCGTTCCATGGTGCCGCCACTCAAGCTCCCTGAAGGAGAAGCCGTCCTCAAAACTGAGGACATTCTTAAGATCCTGCCCCACCGCTACCCCTTCCTCCTCATCGACCGCGTGACGGGATTCTCTTCAGAGATGAAGTGCACCGCGATCAAAAATCTCACGATGAACGAGGAGTTCTTCCAAGGACACTTCCCTGGCCACCCCATCATGCCCGGCGTTCTTCAGCTAGAAGCCATGGCCCAGACCGCTTCCATTTTGATCATGCGACTTCCAGATAACCAAGGAAAGATTGGCTATTTCCTGAGCGCCAACAACGTTAAGTTCCGCAAGCCGGTTGTCCCCGGTGACACCTTATTTATCGACGCCGAAATCACCAAGATGCGGCGCAACATCGGTCAGGCCATAGCCACTTGCTCTGTCAACGGCGTGGTTGTCTCCAGTGCGGAACTGAGATTTGCGGTAATGTAGAGTGGTCCCTCTACTTACCCCCTGCAAGATCGTCTCCAAAGCGAACTTTTCTGAGTAATTGCTTAAAATACCGCCGGCGGGGATCGAACCCGCACGACCTAGGGTCAACGGATTTTAAATCCGCAGCGTCTACCAATTCCGCCACGGCGGCATTTCATGAAATTCGAGCGATTGAAGAATCCGTCAATGCTCTACGGCGAATTACAGAACGGAGGTGCCGCTGTCAACACAACGACGACTTTCGCACATAAGATTCTCTGCTTGATCTCTAGCTTCGAGATTTAATCGCATCAACGGCTCGCATGAGTAGATGCCTTAGGTCGTCGTCGTCGGATCCCATTGCAGACTCTAATGCCGGAATGCTTTTTTTGGTCCCAATCTTGCGGAGCAGAATCGCAGCTTCCTTCTTCAGCTCAACAGGTGATTCACCGATATGGAAAGCCAAGCGAGATTCGCCGGCAGCTCCAATTGCTTCGTACTGCTCCGACCAAGCCGATGGATCCTTGACCCACATCCGGTCAACAACAGCGATTACGTCTAGCGAGCCATTTAAAGTCAAATATTCCACAAGCGATTTAGGAACCTCTCGATCCTCCTCACTCCAGCCAAGCAAGAGCCCACTTACCTGGCCAATCACCTCCTGATCCTTTGGAGCCCACTGAGCAAGAGCCCCTCCGATCGAAGCGTGAAGTGCCAAGCCGCTATCCTGCTTTAAAAGAACCAAAAGCTGGGCAACAATGTCCGGTCTGTACCTTTTCGTCGCATCTACAGGCATCTTCCCAAGTCGAACAACTGCCTTTTCAATACGCTCGATGTTGATGTTGCTAAGCTCCTTGAGATTCATTTCGCAGAACCGCTCATTTCTCGGGTCTTTAAGCTGATTGAAAGTCTCGTTACTCGGTTCCAAAAAGAGATCAGTATTCACGACAAGATCCACGATTCGATATGAGGGCCAGGGAGTGGTGACGATCCCCAAATCCGAGCAAACTTCAACCACCTCGTCGAAACTCTCGGTGATTCCAGTGATAACCATGAGCCGATCTCTAGCCCCATTCCGATCATAAGTAACGATTGCGTTCGTAGAGGGGATGACAAAACGCCTCATGAAAAAACTCTCCACGCTATACTCGTAACTGTCCTTCATGGGGTGCAGATACACTGTGACGACGCGCTCATGCCCCTCGATCCCTTCTTCAGGCTTGGATTCCATATCGATCCATTTTTTGACACTTTCGTATCCGATCTTAGCCAGGTAGCTATCCAAATCGTTCGTGATAAGATTAGGGTCTTCTTCAGTCGGATTCATGGCCTCTCGCGGAGTGAAAACTCCACCACTTCTAGGCGTCAAATTAACGGGACTCAGAAAAACTAAGGCCATCACGATGGCACTTAAAACCGTTGAGAGAAAGATTGCCCGATTTCTCCAATTCTTCGCGCCTACAAGAATCAACCCCGAGCCAACCAGACAGACAAATCCTGCAAGAAAGAGGCGCTGGTGTATCTCGACATCCTGAAACGCCTTTCCTGGTGCGGAAGTGACCAAAAAAATGAATGCAAACAGACAGATCATTACGATCCCGGAGCAAGCCGCAAAGGTCTGGGTCGAGCTACTTGACATTGCCGAAATCGTATTGACCTGAGGTGAATACTCGGCCCTTTGAAAATTGACGGGGGCAGTCTCATCTACCGGAGTGGGACTAAGTCGATCGAGCAACACATCGTGGTGCTCGCCCGGATAAATGCGAGGCTTCTCTGCCACGATCGCCCCAGGACCAACCTCGAAACGGTGATCACAGGCTCCACACTCCACCGTTTTACCGGTGAGATCTTCGTGAACACGGAAGCTGCGGCTGCAAGCTGGGCAGAGAATCTGAAGGTTCATTCGTTAGCACGTATCGTTGAAGTTATGAAAGTGTCCTCCTTCTAGTCCCTCAAAACAACCTTTCCGTTCAAAAAAGGAAATCGATTTTCTAATTTGGAAGTCTTAGAGCGGCAATCTCGGCCATAATCCGGTCAGAAATCACCTGATAACCGTCTCGTCCCTTTGCGGCGAGTTCCTCTGGAGTGAAGTCGATCGGGTCACCCACAACGATGGTGATCGGGTGGAATTTAAGCCGGCCGCTTCCACGCGGGAGGCATTCCCGAGCTCCAAAAATTCGCATCGGTTGCACCACCGCACGACTCTTCGCCGCGATGAGACCCACGCCCGCCTCGGCAGGTCCAAGCTCCCCGTCTAGGGTCCTAGCTCCTTCCGGAAAAATAACGACTCGTTCACCACTTCGTAAAATCTTAATAATACGCTTCAGGCTGCTCATATCCGGGCGATCCTGATCGACTGGCACCGCATTCCATCGAGTATAAAGCCACTTAAAAAAGCCCCTAAAAAGCGTCTTCCTTGCCAAGTAATGAACTTCTTCATCATACGCAATTCCAACGAGAGGAGGGTCAAGAAAGCTCTCATGATTCGAGGCGATCAGCACCCCGCCTTCTTGAATGAGTTTTTCCTTCCCGATTACGCGGTAACCGAAAAGGGTCGAAGTCGCCGCTCTAAAAAGAGTGACGCCGAGCCAATAAACCGTCTTCATGAAAGGTCCTCCCATCCAAGTGATTTGAGCGCCTCTTTCGCCGCCTCTACCACTTCTTCAATATCAAGGTGGGAGGAATCGATCACGATCGCGCCATCGGAGATTCTTAAGGGTGCCGTCTTGCGTTGGCTGTCCTGGGCATCCCTCGCGGCCACCGCGTCTACCTCACCATCAGCAGCCCGCCGGGCTCGTCTCACTTCTTCCGAAGCATCGATGTAAAGTTTGTAGGGAGTGTCAGGAAAAACAACCGAGCCGATATCCCGCCCCTCCATCACGATATCGCTGGTCTCGAGATACTCCCGCTGAAGTTTTACCAATCGCTCGCGCACTTCGGGCACCGCCGCAACCGATGATACGAAATTATTCACCTTTGATGAGCGCAACTCCTCGTTGAGAAAGCGGCCATTGATTCCGATGGTGGAATGCCCTTCCTCCATTCCGCAGGTGATCTCCATCTTGGAAACAGCATCCACGATGGCACCTTCATCCTTCGGAGAAACCCCATCTTGCAAAAGCTGCCAGGTGACGGCGCGATACATCGCCCCAGAATTCACCATGACCATCCCAAGAGAATCAGCGAGTCTCTTGGCAACGGTACTTTTTCCCGAAGCAGCGGGACCATCAATAGCTACAGCGCGGTGAATCAAGCTCATCGTTTACGCATTTCTTTCAAGTGATTAGCAAAGCCGGGATACGAGGTGTTCACGCAAGCGCAGTCATCAATCACGGTATTTCCGCTATCCGCAAGCAAGCCAGCCATCGAAAACGCCATTGCAATCCGATGATCACCGAAGCTCTTTAAATAAGCTCCTTTCAGCTTGGTCTCTCCCTGAATTACCATGCCATCTTCGAACTCTTCCACTTGGGCACCCATCGCGCGAAGATTTGTGATCGTCGTCTCGATGCGGTCCGTCTCTTTCACCCGTAGCTCGGAAGCATTTCGAATCGTCATCTTTCCTTTTGCCAAGGCTCCGGCAACCGCCAAAATGGGGACCTCATCGATAATGTTCGGGACCTCTTCCAGGCGGATCTCCACTCCATGAAGTTCCTGTCCTACGACCTCCACATTTCCACGCGGCTCCCCTCCTTCATCATGGAGGACGACATCTTTAATGTGCGCTCCCATCCGAATCAGGACATCGATGAGTCCGGTGCGCGTCGGGTTCAACCCGACATTCGTAATGAGCAATTTCGACCCTGGTCGGCAGGCGGCCGCGACGATCCAAAAAGCCGCGCTGGAAATATCACCGGGCACCACCACATCGCAGGATCGAATCCGCTGCTTTCCATAAAGCGAGATGACATTATCCTTCGTCGTCACCGTCACTCCAAAGGCATTTAAAAGACGCTCGCTGTGATCGCGGGTGACCGCAGGTTGGACCACCGTCGTTTTCTCAGGAGCAAAGAGTCCCGCAATGAGAACCGCACTCTTCACTTGCGCACTTGCCATGGGCATCTCGTAGCGAATCGAGTTGAGCTCACTTCCCGTGATGTGCAGCGGAGCGCAGCCGGGCTTTGCCCCCTTCGCTTCAAACTTGGCACCCATTTCCTCCAAAGGCTTCATGATCCGCCCCATCGGACGAGAAGACAGCGACTCATCCCCGATCAAGACACTATCGAATTTCTGAG
>Ga0308005_10000083_pt1 | contig 33086 bp, 24 predicted proteins | sample Neamet67_FD_203142 | JGI IMG/M metagenome (GOLD analysis project Ga0308005, IMG submission 203142) | Marine microbial communities from water near the shore, Antarctic Ocean - #67 | ecosystem: Environmental > Aquatic > Marine > Unclassified | place: Southern Ocean | collected 2014-06-07 | reverse complement strand
GAGCGCACCAAGAAGCCTGTCACCGATTGCCTCAAGGAAGCCGGTGTGAGTGCCGGTGAACTTGACGAACTCGTCCTCGTGGGCGGCATGACCCGCATGCCCAAGGTGGTCGAAACAGCTAAGGAACTCGCCAGCAAGACACCTCACCAAGGGGTGAACCCCGACGAAGTGGTCGCCATCGGTGCTGCCATTCAGGGCGGGGTGCTCCAGGGCGATGTGAAGGACGTTCTCCTTCTCGACGTGACTCCTCTCACTCTCTCTATTGAGACCGAGGGCAGCCGTGCTACCGCCATGATCGAGCGTAACACCACCGTGCCAGTCAAGAAATCCCAGGTTTTCTCTACGGCAGCTGATAATCAGCCTGCTGTGGATATCCGAATCTGCCAGGGTGAGCGTCCGCTCTTCGCCGACAACAAGCTCCTCGGTAACTTCCAGCTCTCCGGCATCGAACCCGCTCCCCGCGGCCTGCCTCAGGTCGAAGTGACCTTTGACATTGATGCCAATGGAATCCTCCACGTCTCCGCGGCGGATAAAAAGTCGGGCAAGGAACAGAAAATCTCCATCGAAGGCTCCAGCGGCCTTTCTGAAGAGGAGATCGAAAAAGCCAAGCGCGAAGCCGAAGTCCACGCCGAGGAAGACAAGAAGCGAGCCGAGGTCGTCGACACCAAGAACAAGTCCGAGTCCATGGTCTACCAAGTCGAAAAGCAGATCAGCGAACTTCCTGAAGAAGCTCCTGCCGACCTCAAGGACATGCTCACGGGCAAGCTCGATGCGGTCAAAGGGGCCCTTAAGGCCGATGACCTCGACCTAATCAAGTCTACGACGGAGGACCTTGAGAAATCTCTTGGTGAACTCGCCCAAGCGGCGCAAGCCGCCGGTGCCCAAATGCCCGATATGGGAGGTGCCCCGGACGTCGAACCCGCTGATGACGCTGATGGCGAACCCCGCCAGGCCAAAGGGAAGGTCGTCGACGCCGAAGTCGTCGATGCCGAAGTCGCCGATGCCGAAGTCGCCGATGCCGAAGTCGCCGATGCCGAAGTCGATGATGCCGATGCCGAAGTCGCCGATGCCGTCGATGCCGAGACTTCTGACAAGTAATCCTCAATAAAAGAAAAACTCTAGCGCGACTCTCTGTATCAGGGAGTCACACCAAACAACCAAACAACAAAACAACCAACATATAGAAAACAATGGCTAGTATCAAACCACTCGGAAACCGCGTTCTCGTGAAGCGTCTCGAAGCAGAAGCTGTCAGCGCTGGCGGCATCGTCCTCCCTGACTCCGCTCAAGAAAAACCCCAGGAAGCTGAAGTCACCGCGCTCGGCACTGGTGGAACCGACGAAAATGGCAAAGAGATCGTCTTCGACGTTAACGTCGGCGACAAGGTTCTCATCTCCAAATACGGTGGCTCCGACGTCAAAATTGACGGCGAAGACCTCCTCATCCTTTCTCAGGCCGATATCCTCGGTGTCCTTACCGACTAATCATTGGGAAATCCTAACTTCTAAAATCTAGAACTCTAAAAAAAGACATGGCTAAACAACTCCAATTCGACGAAGCAGCACGTCAGGCCCTCCTCAGGGGTGTCGAAAAGCTTGCCCGTGCCGTCAAGGCAACTCTGGGACCCTCCGGTCGCAACGTCATTATCGACAAAAAATTCGGTTCTCCCACCGTGACCAAGGACGGTGTGACCGTAGCAAAGGAAATCGAACTCGATTGCCCCTACGAAAACATGGGAGCCCAGCTCATCAAGGAAGTCTCTTCCAAGACCTCCGACATCGCCGGTGACGGAACCACCACTGCTACCGTGCTTGCTGAAGCCATCTACAAGGAAGGCCTCCGCAACGTGACCGCTGGTGCTAATCCCATCAGCCTCCAGCGTGGTATCCTCGAAGCTTCCAAAGCCATCGTGGCTAAGCTCGCTGAGATCTCTAAGGAGGTCTCCGAGTCAAAGGAAATCGCACAGGTCGCCACCGTCTCTGCAAACTGGGACAAGGAAATCGGCGGGATCATCGCCGAGGCCATGGACAAGGTTGGTAAAGACGGCACCATCACCGTTGAGGAAGCCAAAGGCATCGAAACCACTCTCGACGTTGTTGAGGGAATGCAGTTCGACAAAGGCTACCTCTCTCCTTACTTCGTGACCGATCCAGACACCATGGATTGTAATCTCGAAGGGGCATACGTCCTCATCAACGAGAAGAAGATCTCCAACCTCAAGGACCTCCTTCCAGTGCTCGAGAAGATTGCCAAGACCGGCAAGCCTCTCCTCATCATTGCCGAAGACGTCGAAGGCGAAGCCCTCGCTGCTCTCGTCGTCAACAAGCTTCGCGGCACCCTCAACATTGCCGCTGTCAAAGCTCCCGGCTTTGGTGATCGTCGCAAGGCCATGCTTGAAGATATCGCAGTCCTCACCGGTGGTCGTTGCATCACCGAGGACCTCGGCATCAAGCTTGAGAACATCGAGCTCGAAGACCTTGGTGAAGCCAAGCGCATCACCATTAGCAAGGAAGAGACCGTCATCGTCGAAGGTGGTGGTGGTTCCGAAGCCATCTCCGGCCGCGTGAACCAGATCCGCAAGCAGATCGCTGACACTACCTCCGACTACGACCGCGAGAAGCTCCAGGAGCGTCTTGCCAAGCTCGCCGGCGGAGTTGCTGTCATCAACGTCGGTGCTGCCACCGAGTCTGAGATGAAAGAGAAGAAGGCTCGCGTTGAAGACGCCCTTCACGCCACCCGCGCTGCGGTTGAGGAAGGTATCGTCCCAGGAGGCGGCACCGCTCTTATCCGTGCCACCGCAAAAATCGGTGACCTCGGTCTTACTGGCGACGAAGCCACTGGAGCCAGCATCATCCGTTCCGCTATCGAAGCTCCCCTTCGTCAGCTTGCGGCCAATGCAGGCATTGAAGGAGCTCTCATCGTCGAGCACGTCAAGAATGAGTCCTCTAACATCGGATACAACGTCGCCACCGGCGAATATGTCGACCTCATTGAGGCTGGTGTTGTTGACCCGACCAAGGTCACCCGTTCTGCTCTCCAGAACGCGGCTTCGATCTCCGGACTCATGCTCACCACCGAGTGTCTCATCACCGATATCCCGGAGCCAGAAGCAGCAGGCGGCGGTGACCACGGTCACGACCACGGCGGCATGGGCGGCATGATGTAAGGGCCGCTTCGCGGAAATCCTAATTTCTAAGCTCTAGAAACTCTAAACAAGCCGGACGGGAAACCGTCCGGCTTTTTTGTGGGTTGCCATTTGGGGCACTGCCTCGTGACCGCCTCTCATTTTAATCGGTCGAGTATTCGACCCGGCAAGCTGTTCCCGGTGTTTCCGGATTCAGATCGTAGCTGCAATCGGTAATTTTGATCTCAGCTGGCGGTCCTCTTCTTTTTTCTGTAATGAAGGGCACCTTCGATAACCTCATTCCTAAAAATGAAGCTAGTTTCCCCCATCTCAGCGTTGTCTACGAACCTTATGAATCCCTTTAAAAGGATACTTGGAGGCCTTGGTCTGAGAAAATCTGACCCGATTTCACATCGAAAGCTGGTTGCCGGAGGCCCCCTGAAATCTTTCTTTTCGGTCACTTGGTTGTCAGTCGCCATTTTTTCACATGGTGGGGCTCTATCTCCGGGAGCTGACGTCATCATCAGCGAATTCCTAGCATTCAGCATTTCAGGGATTGAAGATGAGGATGGCGAAAATTCCGATTGGATCGAGTTGAGGAATATTTCGGATTTATAACCGTGCTCTTTCACCTGAGGAGGTGAAAAATCTGATCACGCAGATTAATGTGACTCTCGAAGTGACGGCTCTTCGTCGTCTAGAAAACGGAAATGTTGAACTCACCTGGACGGGGGCTCCGGGTGAATATTACCTTGAGTATTCAACCGATCTCACCGACGATGGCTGGTCTGAGCTTAGTGACAGTGAAATCATTAAGGACGGTGAAACCACCGGAACCTCAATCGATGATATCATTACCCCGAACACGAAAATTTTCTATCGCCTGAGGCCTTTGGAATAAGCAAGTTGTCTCAAGTAATGATTCACAGAAGCCATCATGACACGCAGTCTTGGTGGCTTTATTTTGGGATTCGTATGTGTTTTCTTTTAAATGGATTCCTGCTGTTGTAGAATCGGGAACTTCAGTCAATTTTATGAACTCCGGACCAAATCAGCATCAGCAATCACAAGTTCCTCCCCCTGAGACTTCGATTGTTGCCTTGGCGCGACCCCCTGGAGGTGGAGCGAAGCCGTGGATCATCATGTCGGTTCTGGTTGGTCTGATTGGACTTGGACTTTGGTTGGTCACGGGGATGGAAAAAGGTGAGGAAGAGGAGACCAAGGTGGAGAAAGAGGAGACCAAGGTGGAGAAAGTCGCCCCACGCGCAAAGCCCCGGAAGGCAGAGAAGACGACCGACCGCCCTTTGAAAAGCGAGATGGCGAATCTTTCTTCAAAGAATCGGGGGGCGTATGAGAAAAATGTCGGTAAATGGGTCAATCTCAAGGGAGAGATCCAGATCGGAGATAAAGACGGTGTTCTGATATTCAAGGAACCGGTCAAAATGAGGGGGCAGCTTGTGAAAGGTTCAGCGGAGCATCTTACAGGGGAATTGGTCAAAATTGTTGGCTGGATGGTGTCTGAGGAAAAGATTCAGATTGATGGGATCTTTGACATCTCCGTTGTTGATCCCATCGATTTACTTCCAAAGAAGGATGTGTATACGATAGCCGATGCCGAGCAGTTGGTTTCCTTGCGGCACACCAAAGCGACCTTTGAAGGTAAGGTGCAAAACGTGCGCGTGTCTGACGACGAAAAGAACCTTCACCTCATCTTCGAGGGGGGTGGATATCAGGTTTATGGCAGCGGCTTGATCGAGAAACTGAAGAAAGAAGAGGTGACCGAGGACACCCTTAAGGAACTCATTGGAAAAACGATCAAGCTGACAGGCAAGCTTGAGTATAAGAAGATGCCGAAAGCCGAGCGAATTTTGATCAATTTTGAGAAGAAGGACTCCTACGAGGTGGTTGAGTGAAGAGCCTCCTTAATGAAGGGGGCGGTAGCGGACTCTTTTGATTTCGCGACATCTTCCGGAGTCCCTTGAGCGACGATGGTGCCTCCGTTTGGTCCGGCTTCGGGGCCGATGTCGATGAGGTGGTCCGCTTCGGCGGCGAGGTCCATGTGGTGCTCGATGACGACGACGGTGTGGCCTTCGTCGACGAGGCGGTGGAGGACTTCGGTGAGGCGGGCGACGTCTTGCTGATGGAGCCCGATGGTGGGTTCCTCAATGAGATAGAGGTTGGTGTTGATCGGGCCAACATCGGTGATTTTTGGGCGGCCTTTGGTGAGTTGAGTGACGAGCTTGAGTCGCTGGGCTTCGCCGCCGGAGACGGTGGGGGAGGGTTGTCCGAGAGTCAGGTAGCCAAGGCCGGTTTCGGCGAGGAGTTGGAGGGGTTTTTGGAGTTTGGGATGGGCGGAGAAGAACTCGGCGGCGGTCTTGATGTTGAGATTAAGGATGTCGCCGATGGTGAGGCCATTGTAGCGGATATCGAGGGTGGCGGGACTGTAACGGTCGCCCATGCAAGCTTCGCAGTCGATCCAGGTGGTGGGGAGAAAATCCATCTCGAGCTTGATTCGCCCGTTGCCTTTGCACTCGGGGCACTGTCCTTCCTTGTTGTTGAAGGAGAATCGGGAGGCGGTGTAGCCACGCATGCGGGCTTCGGGAAGTTGGGAAAAGAGGGTGCGGATGTGGTCGAAGAGTTTGACGTAAGTTGCGGGGCAGGAGCGGGAGGTCTTCCCAATGGGTGATTGATCGACTTCGTAACGGTATTTGAAGATGTCGAATCCTGCGGCGGATCTGTAGGGAGGATTCTTGGGTTCCTTCTCGCACGCAACGCTGAGGCAGCCGCGCATGAGGGAGGACTTGCCGGATCCGGAGACACCGGTGAGGACGGTGAGGCGTCCGGTGGGGATTTGAACGTCAAGGTCCTTGAGGTTATTGATCGTGCACCCCTTGAGCTTGATCCAGCCTTTGCGGGCACGGACCGAGGGGATCTTGCGGCGTTTGCCGCGTGAAGGGTGGACGAGGGGATTGTGAAGGGCCTGGAGAGTGGGGGACTGGGGGTAAATTTTGAGGGCGTTCTTGCTATTGATCTGTCGCTTGGTGAGGGAGGCGACAATCTCTCCGCCTTCGACACCGGCACCTGGACCAAGATCGATGAGGTGGGTGGCGACTTTGATGGTGTCTTCGTCGTGCTCGACGAGAAGGAGGGAGTTTCCTTTTTCTTTCAAGGCCTGAAGGGTGCCGAGGAGCGCGGTGTTGTCGCGCGGGTGGAGTCCAATGGTTGGTTCGTCGAGAATGTAGAGGACGCCTTGAAGGTTGGATCCGAGTTGGGCAGCGAGGCGGATACGTTGGGATTCGCCTCCGGAGAGGGTGGTGGCGGAGCGGTCAATCTGGAGGTAGCCGAGGCCGACGTGATCGAGGAATTTGAGACGCTGGGTGATTTCCGGAAGAATGTCGCGTGAGATGGCAAGGTCGCGTCCGGTGAACTTGAACTCCTCAATGACATCATGGGCTTCTTTGACATTGAGGGCGGTGAGTTGGGGAAGCGATTGTCCTGCGAGGAAGACGTGACGGGAGTTCTCACGGAGGCGGGCGCCGTGGCAGTCGGGGCAAGAACGAAGTTCCTCGGGGTCGGCTTTTGCGGCGAGTTTTTCTTCGTGAATTTCGGCTTCGGCTTCGGAGTTGAAGCCCTTTGAATCGAAGCGTTCGGTGGTGATATAACCGTAGCCCCGACAGGTCGTGCACCAGCCACGGGGCGAGTTGAAGGAGAAGTGGTGGGGATCGAGTTCTTCAAAAGATTCACCGGTGACGGGAGAGACACGAGCAGTGGAGAAGGTATGAAGGTCACCTTTTTCGGTGAGGACACGGAAAGTTCCTTTGCCGTATTGGAGGGCGGTGGCGAGGTGATCGTTGATGGCCAGGTCACTTTTGGAAACGGAGGCAATGACGAAGTCGATGTCGTGGGCTTTGTGACGTGCGAGAGGCTGGAATTCTTCGGTGAAGATGAGCTGACCGTCGATGAACATTTCCTCAAATCCGGCTTTTTCGGCGGCGGTGGCATATTCTTTGTGGAAGCCTTTGCGGGCTTTTAGGACGGGGGAGAGGAGGCGGAGGGATTTGTGTTTTTTGAGGAGCTTGCCGAGTTGGCCGCCGATGGCTTCTGGTGTTTGTGAGATGACGGGTTCTCCTGACTGAGGGCAGTGTTGGATACCGAGTTTGGCATAGAGGAGGCGGAGAAAATGGTAGATTTCGGTGACGGTGCCGACGGTGGATTTTCCGCCGCCACGGGAGATGCGTTGCTCGATGGCGACGGTGGGAGGTAGTCCGGTGATGAGGTCGAGGTCAGGCTTTTCAAGTTGGCTCGCGAATTGGCGGGCGTAAGGCGACATCGAGTCGAGGAAACGCCGTTGGCCTTCGGCAAAGATGACATCGAAAGCGAGGGTGGACTTACCGGATCCGGAGAGGCCGGAGATCACGACGAACTCATTGTGCGGGATCGCGACGTCGATGTTTTTGAGATTATGGTGGCGGAGACCGTGGATGGAGATTTGGGACTTGGAAGTAGGGACGCGGGATTCGGGCGCCTTTTTTGAGCGTGTTGGGGATGAGGGTGAGAGAGATTTCCCAGTGTGGGTCTTCTTTTTTGAGAGTTGTTTCGGGGTGCCTTCGAAAATGATTTTACCTCCGTTAAGACCGGCTTCGGGGCCGATCTCGATGACGTGGTCGGCGTTTTTGATGACATCGGTTTGGTGCTCGATGACGAGGAGGGAGTAGCCGATGTCGACGAGGCGATGGAAGACGGTGAGGAGTTTTTCGATGTCGACGAAGTGGAGACCCGTGGTGGGTTCGTCGAGAATGAGGAGAGTGTTGACGCTTCCGGTGGTGGTGGTAAGGAGCTGGCAGAGTTTGAGGCGTTGGGCTTCGCCGCCGGAGAGGGTGTTGAGGGGCTGGCCGAGACGGAGGTAGCCGAGCCCTGTTTCGACGAGCGGCTGGAGGGTCTGACGGGTTTTGGAGAGGAGGCGGGTTTCTCGGTTTGTGAGGCCTTCAATCTCTTCCAGGAAAGTGATGGCTTCAGAGGCGGTTAGCCGAAGGAAATCGACGACGGATTTTCCGTGGTATTTGTAGGACTCAGCGGCGCGGGTGAAGCGGGTGCCGTGGCACTCGGGGCAAGTGAGGTAGAGGTCGGAAAGGAATTGCATCTCGACCTTTTCGAAGCCGTTGCCGGAGCATCGTTGACAGCGGCCTGGGCCGGAGTTGAACGAAAAGTAGCCAGGGGTGAGTTCGTTGGATTTTGCGGCCGGAGTTTGGGCAAGGAGTTGGCGGAGGTGTTCAAAAGCGCCGAGGAGGACGGCCGGGGTGGACCGGGGAGTGCGTGAGAGAGGGGATTGGTTGATGAGTTCGACGCCGTTGAGTTCATCGATGCCGGTGATCTCGGCAGGTGCGGGCTCTTCGTCGACCACGATGCCGAAGTAGCGAGCAAGGTTGTTGTAGATGAGGGGATGGGCGAGGGTGGACTTACCCGAACCGGAGACACCGGTGAGGCAGATGAAGACTCCGAGAGGAAGGTCGAGGGAGAGATTATGAATGTTGTTTGCGGAGGCGCGGCGGATTCCGAGGAGGGCTTTGGGTTTGCGAAGGCTTTCCGGAAGGGGGATTCGTTTTTGGCCGGAGAGGTAATCCAAGGTGAGGGAGTTCTTGGATTTCGAGCCTCGAATTTGGCCCTGAAAGGTGATTTCACCACCGTGTTCGCCGGCTTGCGGACCCATGTCGATAAGGTGGTCGGACTGTCGCATGACGGCTTCGTCATGTTCGACGACCACGAGGGTATTTCCCTTGTCGCGAAGGTCGTGCATGACCTTGGTGAGGCGGCCGATGTCGCGGTGGTGGAGTCCGACAGTGGGTTCGTCTAGGACGAAGAGAGTTTGAGTGAGGGCGGAGCCGAGGCAGGTGGTGAGGTTGACGCGGGCGATTTCGCCGCCGCTCAAGGTGCGGGCGGGGCGGTCGAGGGTGAGGTAGCCGAGTCCAACCTCCGTGAGGTAGTGAAGGCGGGAGGTGATTTCGCTGAGGACGAGATCGGTGGTTTTGTCGAGGGGGAAGTGTGAGGTGGCCACGCCTTCGAAGAAGAAGAGGAGTTGATCGAGGGGGATGTGCCAGAGATCGGGGAGGGTTTTGCCGAGGATCTTGAAGTGGAGAGCATCGGGCTGCAGACGGGTGCCCTGGCAGTCGGAGCATTCGGTGTAGGCACGGTAACGGGAGAGGAAGACGCGGACGTGCATCTTGTAGGCTTTCGTTTCGAGCCAGTCGAAGAAGCCTTGAATGCCATACCAGCGGCCTTCCTGCCAGAGAGCCTCGGATTGCTCGAGGGAGGGGAGGGGGGATTTGTTACTGCGTTCTCCGTACTTCACCCAGCGTTGTTGATCGGGCTCGAGTTCGTGCCACGGGGTGTTGGGGTTGATGCCGGCAGCCTTGCAGTTGCGGAGAAGGTCGCGCTGGCAGTCCCCTCCGCGTTCGCCCTGGAAGGGTTTGACGGCACCTTGTCGAAGGGAGAGGAGGTGGTTTGGAACTGCCTTATCGAGGTCGATCCCGACGACGCGGCCGAAGCCCCGGCAGTTGTTGCAGGCGCCGAGGGGGGAATTGAAGGAGAAGAGGGAAGAGGTGGGCTTGACGAGGGGAGCCCAACTGGTGGTGAAAGATTGGACTTCGTTGGATGCTGCCGCGGTCACACTGCAGGTGCCTTTTCCAAGGGAGAGGGCTTGTTCGAAGGATTCGGTGAGGCGGGATTTGTTACGGGTGGTCACCTTCAGGCGATCTTGAATGATGAAGACCTTGGTCGGGAGTTTTTTGAGAGTGGGTGGGGAGTCGGTGCGGATGACTTCGCCGTTCAGAAAAATGCGGAGGTAGCCTTGGGAATTAAGGAAGGGGAAGAGGTCCTCGGGTGAGGTGTCGGATGGGACGGGGATGGGGAAGAGGACGAGGATTGTTTTGTCGGAATGGTGTTTGAGGACGTGGGAGAGGATAGATTTGGGCGTATCGGGACGGACTTCTTCGCCGGTTTCGGGGTGGTATCCTTTTGCAAGGCGGGGGTAGAGGAGCTTAAGGTAGTCATTGACCTCGGTGAGGGTCCCGACGGTGGAGCGGGTGGTGCGAATCGTGTTTTTCTGTTCGATGGCAATTGCGGGAGGGATGCCATCGATGCGGTCGACCTCGGGTTTGTCCATGCGGTCGAAGAACTGGCGGATGTAGGGGGAGAAGGTTTCGACGTAGCGGCGCTGGCCCTCGGCATAGAGGGTGTGGAAGGCGAGGGATGATTTTCCGGAGCCGGAGGGACCCGTGATGACGGTGAGTTTTCCAATGGGAATCTCAAGGTCGAGGTTCTTTAAGTTGTGCTGGCGGGCGCCTTGTATGCGAATGGTGTTGTTGAGAGATTTGGAGACAGCTTTTTTGGGCACGGGGCGAAGTTAACGTGAGGGGGGCGAGGCGCAAGTGGTTGCTCTTTATTCCTTTCAGTCGTTGATATTCAGAACTTTTACGGGGAAATCCCTGGAATTAATGCTTGTGTGTGTGGGGGGGAGTTTCGGTGATTATTTTGAGTCCGCGCTGAAAAGGCGCTGGTATTGCATTTATTAAAATACGTAATCATGAAGAATCTAGCCTACACTGCGACCGCACTTTTAGTGTCAGTCGGCAGTGCTTCCGCCTCTCTTTGGGTGGATTTTAACTCAAATCAAAGCGGTGGAAGTGCTCCGGTTTCCGGAAATCCTGCTGATGCTACCAACGCTGCTCACAACGACTCTGCTTATCAGAGCTATCATGCGGCGCATGAAAATGCGGCAGGTTTTGTGACTGCAACTTACTCGACTTCCTTCGCTAATACTGGTGCGACCAGTGTGACGCTGACTCCCAGCTGGTCGAACACCACGGACCGCCGGGTTCAGCAGAGTATTAGCCGTGGTAACAACAATAATGACCAGTATACCAACCCTGGTTCCTATAGTGTCGAACTCGTTCGTGACTGGATCGGTGTCGATGCCCGCGCTAATAACGGCGGAAATGGTAACTTTGACGGGACCACCGGAACATCGACCTTTATTGAGCTGACGCTTGGGGGGCTTCCGGCAGCAAATTACAATTGGATTTCCATCCACCACGATACCGAGACCGTGTTTACCAACTTCAATGTGTATGTGGACACTGGTTCCGGTTTCGCATTGGCGGGATCAGGATACCAGGCAGACAGCAGTGCTGGGGGAAATCCTAACTCCGGAGACAATCGCACGGATGGGCCGGCCAATACTTTCAACACAACCTTCACCTCGACTGGCGGTGATGTTGCTCTTCGCTTTGAGCCATTATCCGGCGAACTTGGAAACGCAGTTCACAACTAGCTCTTTGCGATCAACGGATTCCAATTGGCTCAGGTTTCCGAGCCTTCGACCGGACTCCTCGGTCTTCTTGGAGCAGGACTTCTTCTTCGTCGCCGTCGCTAAAAACGACCGAGGCGTTTGATAATTTCAGACCGATTTCCGCATGGGAATCGGTCTTTTTTTGTTCTTTTGGGGACAGAGCCGGTTTGCCCGGTATGGGCCGACTTCGTCACAGGAATCCTTCAAAGCTGGTCGGCGATTCGAATTTGGCTCGGTTAGTGCTCGTTTGCCTCTTCCCGATTTGAAGAGAGGGTGGACAAGCTCGGGGTATGGAATCTTCTCAAATCCCGTAGCGGGTCTAAGGACGGAGTCTTAAAATGGACTGGCTACCCAAAGAACTGGGAGTTTCCAGTCTCCGGAGAAGCATTAGTCGTCGTCGTCGTCGTCCGGCTTCTTGGGCACCTCGGGAAGGGGGACCTTTTTTTTGTCCATGATCTGGTCGAAGCGCTCGTTATTGTCCTTGGTGACGGTGTTCTCAAGAACGAACATCTTACCTTTGATATTCTCGCCAGCGTTGAAGGCGTCTTTGCCGGCGCTGAGAACTGCCTTGAGGTAGTCTTGTTTGGCTTCCTCGTAGGCTTCTTCGTATTCTTCTTTAAGAGCCTTGGTTTCTTCTTTGGCTTCCTTGAGCTTTCGCTTGAGGCGCCCGGGGTATGCGTCGGCTAGGCTATCGGGGAGCTCTTTTCTTTCCAGATACCCTTCGTACTCTTCGATTAAGTCATCCTTAATAGCTTCAGCCAGGGGGTAGGATTTGATGGCGCTTATGAGCTCTTTGAGAAAATCCTCTACGAGGCCATCGTATTTCTTGCGAAACTTATCGTAGGCGCGCCCGTGGCGATATCTGATTTTGTCACGGATCTTTTCAAGTGCAGCAAGAAGGCCACCTTCTTTGGTTCCATTTACAGATGCTCTGGGCATGTTGCGAAGTGCTGGAACTGACCATTCAATGAGAAAATGGTTGGTGTTGGTTCCATTCTTGTCTTCATCATTGGCACCCAAGAAATTTCCTTTTTTCTTAATGACGAGGTAGTTTTCGTCCTCGCCAGAGTTATCGGGTTGGTCTTCAAGCCAGGTGATGAATGTGAAGGCTTCGCCGGTTATAAAGTTCCAAATTTCGGGTAGGCTTTCGTCGCGTTTTCCTCCGATCCAACAACTTCCAGGATCATCAAGGGTAGACTTGAGACTGAGTGCTATGAAAGATGCTTCCTTATCGTTGGAAGGGACCGCGAGGTGTCCCCCGGCGTTGGAGGCAATAAGTGATCCTTCTTCCCAGCTGACGGCGTCCTTTACGAGAAGGAACCTTGAACCACCAACGTTATAAGTCCCGGATGGAAAGATTGGGGTGCGCTTGTTATTCAAGGCCTCTCCAGTGCGAGCGAGTTGGGAGGCAAGCGAAGCGGGTGTGCTTCCATCGAGGCGCCATTCCAAAAGGGCAGGAAATTTTTGAAGTCTGTGGTGATCTTCCAAATTTGGAGAACTGGACGAGATTGCTCCGAAGTCTTCACCGTTTGGATTATCGGTGATGCTGTTGTCGGGAGATTTCTCTACCCAGACTTTCATGTCAACGGCTGAGCCGTCACTCCAAAACCATTTCCCCTCGAATCCTGAATCGGAGGCTCCCGTCCAGACGGGGCTGGAACTCTGGAAATTTTCCTGAAACCAAGCAAGATCTGCCGTGGTAGGGAGGAGGGTAAGATGAGCGCCATGTCGGTTGGCGAAGTTGCTAGCCTCGTCCCAAGTCATGTTTTGTTTTAGAAGAAAATAGGCCGATTTCTCACGCTTGATGGTGCCAATTGGAAATTCATCCCGCAATCCGTCGACAAGAAGCTGAGCGAGTCGGTCTAAGGACTCCAAGGGAGTTTCCGCAACCTCTTGGGGAGCGACACCTTTTGATTCGGGCTTGGCTGGCTTTTCTTTGATAGCCATTTTCCCAATTTCTCCGGGTGGCTTTTTGTCGGGGCGATCTTTTGGCTGAGGCGTTGGCTTCAACTCGGTTTTCTTTTCAGGGATGACGGCTTGAGAATTTTCGTCCCCTTCTCCAAAAATATAGAATGCAACAGCTACTCCTCCTAGAAGGAGAAGAAGAATAACTACAAAAGAGGCGACTCCTGATTTCTCGTTGCTACTGGCAAGAATAACGTTGCTGCCGGAGTTCAGGATTGGGGTAGCGGTTGGCGTGGTCGCAAATTGAGGTCCCCCAAGCTTTGGGATGAGGTCATCGATTTCATCGGCGAGAGTATCGACGTCATGGTAGCGATTGTTGGGATCCGGATGGGTCGCCTTTTTGATGATGGCATCGATCCTAGGATCAATGCCTGAGGACATAGACGTCGAATTTGGTTCGGGATGTTTCCCGCAGAGAAGTTCGTAAAGGAGAGCTCCGACGGAGAAGATGTCGGAACGTTGATCGATGGGGTGGTGGTTGTGGAAGATCTCCGGAGCGGTGTAGCCGGGGGTCCCGAATACCACTCCCTCGTTTTTCTGCCGGTCGAGCGGATGGGCTAGACCAAAATCACCGATTTTTGGCTTGGCGTTGACATCGAGGAGGATGTTGGCGGGCTTGATATCACGGTGGATGATCCCGCCGCGGTGAGCGTGGCCAAGTCCGCGCGAAATGGTGGAGACAAGGTCGAGAGCGACTGGAGGGTCAATGGCCCTTTCGTGGGAGGAGTAATAGAGTGCCTTCCCTTGGACGAACTCCATGATGATATAGAGCATGCCCTCCATATTTCCGAAGTCGTAGACTGAGATGAGGTTGGGATGGTTGAGGCGGGCCATGGCCTTTGCCTCAGCCTCGAAGGATGCCCTGAATTGGGGGTCGTCGCCAAATTCGCGAGGGAGTATTTTAATGGCGACGGAGCGGTCCAGTGACTTTTGCCGTGCTTTGTAGACTGCGCCCATTCCGCCTTGAGCGATGAAAGCCTCCAGTTCGTAGGCTGGGAAAAGGGGCTCCAGTTCTTCAAGAGTGGGAGCGACAAATTCGGTGGGAGTCGACGGGGATTCGTCCATAATGGGAGCGGAAAATATAAGGGATATAGCTGGAATTATTCTTAAATGTAAAACATGCGAGAGTAAAGCTCCCCGTTCAGGAACGGTTGCGAAACGAAAAACATTAGTCCTTATTTTTGATTTTGCCTCAGAGAAGTTCGGCAATTTGGACGGCATTCAGTGCGGCGCCCTTTTTCACCTGATCTCCAACGACCCAGAGTGCGATGGCATTTGGGAGAACCTGATCCTTGCGGATCCGTCCTACGAGACAGTCATCCTGCCCGGTGGTATCGAGAGGGACGGGGTAGAGAGCTGAGGCGGGGTCATCGACGAGTTTAATTCCGGGGCTATTAGCGAAAACAGCCTGTGCCTCGGCAACCGAGGGGTCTTTTTCAAAGATGGCCGTTAGGGAAATGGAGTGCGAGCGCATGACGGGGACGCGAACGCAAGTGCAAGTAACTTTGAGATCGGGGAGGCCCAGGATCTTACGCCCTTCATGCAGCATTTTTTGCTCTTCCTTGGTGTAACCGGAGTCTTGGAAGGCATCGACATGGGGAATGACATTATGAGCGATCTGGTGTGGATAAATTTGTTTTTCGATGGGAGCGCCAGAGGCGAGAGCCTGGACCTGGTTCTCGAGCTCTGCGATTCCCTGGGCGCCGCTTCCGGAAACGGCTTGGTAAGTGGAAGCAATGATCCCCTTGAGTCCGAAAGCGCGATGCAGAGGTGCGAGTCCCATCAAGGTGATGATGGTGGAGCAATTCGGGTTGGCGATGATGTTGCGAGGATGAATGGCGGCGGCGTCAGGATTGATTTCTGGAATGACAAGGGGGACCGCAGGATCCATGCGGAAGGCGGAGGAATTGTCGATCACGACGCAACCCGCTTCGGCGGCAACGGGGCCAAATTTTTCCGAAATACCGCCTCCTGCGGAAAAAAGGGCAATGTCGATTTCCTCGAAAGAATCAGCGGAAAGTTCCTGAATGGTGATTTCCTCGCCTCGAAAGGTGAGTTTCTGGCCAGCGGAACGTACGGAAGCGAGAAGGGTGAGTTTGGAGAGAGGGAAGTTTCTCTCGGAGAGGCAGATGAGCATTTCCCGGCCTACCGCTCCGGTAGCTCCGACGATGGCAACATGAGGCTGGTTGTTCATGGGGAGGGCGACGTTACTGGGCTTTTTGTGCGATGCAATCCCAGTTTCACGAGGGATGAAGGGGGCTGGAAAAGTTAGAAAAGATCTCTTAATCACTTGCAAGGGATAGGGAACCCTCTACTCTCCGATCAACTTGGAACGGTAATTGCCCTGCATTTGTCGGACCTCCTTGACTGAGCGCGTTCAAGTTCTCAATCAAAACTACAAAACCAACACTAAGAAATAACAATGAAATTTGCTACTATCCTCGGCCTTATTGCAGCACTTGCTGGTTTCTCTCTCACTTCTTGCGGAAGTGCTCCTGAGGAAGCTCCTGAAGCTCCTGCTCCTGTCGATATTCCTCACAAGTAATCTCGATCACCGATAAAAAGGTTTGAGCCGGGGAAGGTAATTTTATTGCCTCTCCGACTCTCTTTTTAACACAAACACAAACAGACATCCCAACCTTATGAAATTTATTAAAATTCTCGCTCTCGGTGCCTTTGCACTTGGTTCCCTCGGTCTTGCCTCCTGTGGCTGCAGCACCGGTGAAGAGCCTGTCCCACCTCTTCGTCGTCTTCCTAAGATGAATGAGATTTTTGTGGCGGATGAGATTCCTGTTGAGGAGGAGGAGTCGGAAGTTGAGATTCCTGAGGTGGATGAGATTCCTGAGGTGGATGAGATTCCTGTGACTCACGAAAAGTAAGTTCGTTAGGTTCTTATTTTTTTTCAGAGAGTTGTAGCTTTGGCTGCGACTCTTTTTTTTGTGGCTCGATCCTTTGCAAAGGGCCGATTTTGTGGCTAATGTTCAGGGTGGTTATGAGTAAAAAATTGATTGTTCATTTGTGCATTTTGGGTGCCTTGATTCTCTACACGATGGTTGCGTGGAATACCTCGAAGAACGAGGGGGAGGCTGCTGAGAAAGTAAGGGAGGAGGAAAAGGCGAACCGCGACTATGATCCCTATGAAGAGGTGAAACTGGCCGAGGAGGGAGAGAATTCCACTGAAGCGATGGCCAAGGTAGGGGTGCCGCTATTGATTTCGATGATTTATGCAGGAATACTCGTCGTCTTTTACGTTCTACCATCCCTTGTCGATAGGGTCGGTGAAGAGATGATGGGATCGACGGCCGAAGTTGAAAAAGATCCGCTCGACGAGGCCCGGTCAGCTGTGGCAGTGGGCGATTATCCCGAGGCAATCCGAGTTTTTCGGGAGGTTTGGCAGGAGAACCCGGAAGATCGATTTCCCATTGTTGAGGTGGCCAAGATCCAGCGGGCCAATTTGGATAGCCCGGCGGTGGCTGTGAGCACATTGCAGGAGGCCTTGGCACATCATGAATGGGAAGTGGATGATGCGGCATTTCTGATGTTCCGGATTGCTGAAATCTATGAGGAAGATCTCGATGATCGTGAAAAGCAGATTGAGGTCTTGGAGCGGGCCAAAGATGAACTGGAAGGAACGAGACACGCTGGCAATGCGGCGCACAAGTTACGTGAGCTGGAAAAATCCTAAGTGGAGCAGGTGTCAAAAATTCGGTCCGCGAGGAGCTACCTGATTGCGGTTGCTCCCTTGGTTCCAGTGGCGCTGGCTTGTTTGTCCGGCTCCATGTGGAGTGCATCGATCCCTTGGGCGATGGGGCTAATCCTATTGGCTTTTTTGACTTCCCGCCCTCAGTGGATCTGGTGGGCGGCTGTTGTGGTTGTTTCAATTTTGGTCAGTTGGCGTGCGGCCCTTCTGGAGAAGCCGGTCAAGGCGAGCTTGGCCGAGGCTCGGAGTGAATTTGTGGAAGGGATACTGACAGTCGGACGGCAGTCTGGGCCATTTGCGGGAGAACGATATGGAAAATTAAGGGAAGGGGAAAGTGAGAGGAAAGTGATCGTGATGAAGGCTCAGGATTACCAACCGGGACAAGTTTTGGAAATTAGAGGAAAGTTTTTCGTTCCTGACCGCGAGCGAAATCCGGGTGTCTTTCCCCGACTTGATCTTTGGGAGAGGAGCGGAGTTCATGGAGGATTGGCGGTGCGGGAGGAAAAGCAAATTCGTTTGAACTGGTATTCCGCTCCCTTACGGTGGGCCGAGAGTTTAAGAGAGAGTTTGCACGACGGAATCACGAGAGGCTTGTCCGAGGAGTCAAATGGTAGGGCTGTCATTCAGGCGATGGTGCTGGGAGAGAAACCGCCGGGCGACTCGGAAGTGAGCCGGGCATTTCGAGAAAGCGGAGCGATGCATGTTTTTGCGGTGAGCGGACTCCACGTTACCTTGGTGGGAGGTATCTTTTGGATGGTCTTGATGTATTTGCCGATCCCAAGACGAATTGGAGTTTTTATCGTGATTTTGGCGATGGTCACGTATGCCTTTGTGACCGGCCTGCGTCCTCCCGCAATCAGAGCTACGGTGATGGCGGTTTGTTTTTTGGGAGCTTACTTTTTGAGAAGGCGGCCTTCGCTGTTCAATGCTCTTGCTTTGAGTTTGGTGTTGGTTGTCTTTTGGAAACCGTCGCAGGTGCATGAGGTTGGATTTCAGCTCTCGTATGGAGTTCTCCTGGCGATTGGTTTAGGGGTGGGCGTGGCTTTGAAATTCACGGGAAAGATTGCTGAATTGGATCCATTTTTCCCTTCGCGTCTTCTCACTGACGGGCAGCGGAGGGTCATGGCTGTGCGAACCTACTTTGCGAATCTGGGAGCAAGTTCATTGGCTGCCTGGTTAGGGTCGCTGCCAATCATGATTTGGCATTTTGGAGTCGTGACTCCGATTGCCGTTTTTGCCAGTTTGATTTTAATTCCAGCAACGTTGGTGATTCTTGCGTTAGGATTTTTAGCAACGACCGTGGGGGTGTTGAGTCCCGTTTTAGGTTCCGGGGTGAATCAGGCGAATTCAGGGGTGGCGACTTTCGCTTATTATACTGCGAAAGGGTTTTCAAAAATCCCTCTGGGCCATTGGCAATCGCGACGTTTAACACCGGGTGATTGGGTGGTGTTTGATTGTCATGATGGCGGGGCGGCTTCGTTTTTGGACGTTGAGGGAGGAGCGATGATCGATGTCGGAGGGAGGAGTTTTTTCTATGAGCAATTACGTTCAATCCTGGGCAGGTGGAACGTGGAGCTGAAAACCGTTTTGGTGACACACCCCGATGGCGATCATGCCGGTGGGTTGCCGCAGCTTTTGAAGAGGGGGGGATTGGAAGAAGCCATCCTTCCAATGCCTCAAGCAAGGAGTCCAAGCTATCGGGAGTTTGTGGCAAGAGCGGATGATTTTGGTTGCCAGAAGATCCTCGGAACGACTGGTGAGCTCTATGAGTTGGAGGATAGAGTGTGGGTTGAGATTCTGCGTGAGGGGCAGCCTTCAAGTCGTGGAATTGCGGACAACCGTATCATGGTGATGAAGGTTCATTGGAAAGGGTGGAAGGTCTTGATCACGGGAGACCTTGGGATCAATGACGAGCTGGCTTTGATTGAAGATGGGACGGATCTGAGCGCCGACGTTATCGTGATGGGGCGTCATGCGTGGGGGGTCTCGGGGCAACACCAATTCCTCGAAGCAACGGGAGCAAAGGTTGTGATTACCAGTGCCGGGAGCTTCCCCTCGTATGAGATGCCAAAAGAGCGATGGCTGAAGCACGTGAGGTTGGAGGGATACCACCTCTTCAATCAATGGGAGAGCGGAGCGGTCATCATGGACTTTGATGAGGATGAACTTCGACTTCGATCATTCCTGCAGCCTGACGATGAAATCACGCTTCAAAGGTAGACTCGGGCCACTCTTGGTGTGATTTGGGTGAGAATCTCCCAAGCGATGGTTCCCGCTTTCTCAGCGATGCCGGTGACGAGGAGGTCTTTGCCAAAAAGAATTGCTTCGTCTCCAGGTTGGCATTGCGGCAGGTCAGTGACATCGACGATGATTTGGTCCATGGTGACACGCCCAAGGAGGGGGCAAAGTGTCCCGTTGAGAAGGATTTGAGTTCCTTTTGCGGAGAGGGAACGGGGATAGCCATCGCCATATCCTAATCCTAGGACAGCCGCCTTGGTATCCCGCTTAAGTAGGGTTCTGCCGTATGAGACTCCATGCCCCTTCGGGAGATTGTTGATCACGGAAACCCGGCTCTTTAGAGACATCACGGGGTCTAAAAGCGACTGGTGTTCCTTGATTGGGGAGATGCCGTAAAGCAGGAGGCCGGGCCGGGCCATATTTGTGGTACGGCTCTGGTAATTGAGTAATCCAGCGGAATTGCTGAGATGAATGTGAAAGTGATCCGGTTGCCTGGGAATGCTCTCGACCAGAGAATCAAAAAGCTCGAACTGCGATTTTGTAAAGGCGGAGTCTTCGTCGGCGACAGGCAGGTGGGAGCCAATCCCGGTCAGTTGGATTCCTGACGAGGAGCGCAGTTTGTCCAGGGCCGCACCAAGTTGTTCCGGGAGAAATCCTCCGCGACCCATTCCGGTATCCAGAGAGAGGTGGGCTCTGACCGGGTTGGTCCGGCCCAGTTGGTTGAAGTGCTCCAACTCTTCAAAGGAACAGAGGCAGGGAGTCCAGCGCCGGGCTGTGATCTCTTCGCGTTCTGCCGGGAGAGTGGCGCCGAGGATATAAGGTTGGGTTTGAATGCCGCCCTCAAAAAGCTTCCGTGCCTCTCCGGCATTGGCGACTCCCAGAAAGGGGAGCTTTTCCTCATCGAATAGCTGCGCAACCTTGAGAAGACCGTGTCCGTAAGCTCCGCCTTTGATGACAGCCATAACATCCTGACCGGAACGCTCGCGGGCGATTCGAAGGTTTTGGCGGAGGGCAGAGAGATCAATCTCGGCCCAAGCTCGTGGAGGTGAATCGGTCACGGTCCTACAATAGTTGGAAATTAGGATTTAGAAATTCCCAATTCCTCGGCTATGAAGCGTGCATGTCCGATAGCGTGAGTGAATACGAGAAGCTGGCATCCTCTTATCTCGGGAAGGAGTATGACATCGACAAACGTGAGGTCACTGATGATCTCCTCCTTTACGATTCCAAGGATCTCGTCACTCATGGGGTAATTCAGCTGCCATGCTATTGGTTTGGATGTGTTGTGATAGCTGGCAAAGAGGAACCAGCCGCCACCGTAGAACTTATAGTCAATCAGGAGGTGTTTGAAGGTTGAGATTCCCGCAGACATCGATCCTGAGGGTTTTGTAGAGCTAGCGCTCAAGTTTTCCGATGGGACGATTGATCCCTTTTGGAGCAGCAACCAATGGGAATCAGGGGAGAAGGCTAAGATTGTTGTTGTTCGAAACTGATGGCGAGAATTTCGGCTACGCTTATTTCGGAGGGGATACACGGGGGAAGGGAGCTTCGCTCTAATTTTTCATGTGCAGCGAAAAGAAAAATAAAGGAGCAGTGATTTATGCCTGATTTTCGCCTTTTCGCTTTCCGGTCGGGTAGCAAGGCTCTAACACATGGGAACAATGGCTCATAAACCTGTCGTTCTCATTATCCGTGACGGCTGGGGTGTAAACCCCGGTGGCAGGAAAACCGCTGAACAAGACGGAAATGCTGTCGAGTTGGCCGATACTCCATTTCATGACAAAATGGAGGGGGTGTATCCCAAGGGATCGCTTTCGGCATCGGGCTTGGACGTAGGTTTGCCGGAAGGGCAGATGGGGAACTCGGAAGTGGGCCACCTAAATCTTGGGGCGGGGCGGGTCGTTTATCAGGATCTGACCCGAATTAACAAAGCGATTACTGATGATACGCTGAAGGAGAATGCGAATTTGAAAGAGGCCTTTAAGAAGGCGAAGGGGCATCGACTCCACTTTATTGGGCTGGTTTCAGATGGAGGAGTTCATAGTCATCAGGAGCAGCTGATTGCCTTGGCCAAGGCGGCCCGCGAGTCGGGTTGCGAGGATATTATGGTTCACGCGATCACGGATGGCCGCGATACTTCGCCGACCGGTGGCGCGGGGTATCTCGGCTATGTCGAGGATGAGTTGGCTAAACATGACGCACGGATCGGCACGGTGATAGGTCGCTACTATGCGATGGATCGCGATAAACGCTGGGAGCGAACAAAGCTGGCGTGGGATGCGATTGTGCAGGGCAAGGGCGCGAAGTCGAATGTGCTGGCGAGCGAAGCGGTGAAGGAGCAGTACGCCGATGAAAAGACGGACGAATTTCTTTCGCCGGTGATCTTTTTTGATCATGAGACCCAACGCATCAACAATGATGATGTGATCATCTTTTTTAATTTCCGGGCGGACCGGGCGAGGCAGCTTTGCGAAGTCTTTCTGAGCAAGGGAGACTTTGATGGATTTGAAACCGGCCCCATTCCCAAGGTGAATTTTTTCACACTCACCGAGTATGACGAGAAATACGATTGCCCGTCGATTTTTCCACCTGAGACGATTAAAATGACGCTCGGTGAGGCGGTTGCGAAGGCAGGTAAAAAGCAGTTGCGGATTGCCGAGACCGAGAAGTATCCCCACGTTTCCTACTTCTTCAATGGAGGTGAGGAGACCCCTTACGCGCTGGAGGACCGTAAAGTGGTTCCTTCACCGAAAGATGTGGCGACCTATGATTTGAAACCTGAGATGAGCTCGGAAGAGGTCGAGGAATACGTGGTGGGCCATCTCAAGGATTACGATTTGGTGATCATCAACTTCGCGAATCCGGACATGGTGGGCCACACGGGGGTGGTGAAAGCGGCTAAAAAGGCGGTCACCCGAATCGATGATGCGGTGCGTGCGGTAACCGAAGAGGCTCTGCGACTTGGTGGGGAATTGTTGATCACAGCAGATCATGGGAACTGTGAATTCATGCGCAATGCGGATGGATCCCCTCATACTGCACACACCACCAATCTGGTGCATCTTTGGTATGTTACTGGCGATGCTGCTGAGAAAAAGGTGCGTGATGGTATTCTCGCGGACGTGGCTCCGACGCTTCTTGACATGATGGGAGTGCAGAAGCCAAAGGAGATGACCGGTGAGAGCCTACTTCAGTAAGAGCGCAGGAGTTTTTGGTATTGGTCAACCAGCTTGGATGCGGCTCTGTCCCAAGTGACATCTTTTTGGTCTTCCTGGGCAGCCTGCGAAGCGTGGAGATACTCTTCATCGTTCGTTGTAAGTTCGACGATATGGCTGGCCATGAGCGAGGTGTTCCACGGGTCGGCTTTACGCGCCCGGGGAAGAATTTCGGAGACTCCGGATTGATTTGAGATGACCGCAGGGATGCCGAACTGGGCTGCTTCGAGGGCGCAAAGGCCAAAGGGTTCGGAGATGGATGGCATGCAAAGGACATCGGTCATCGAGAGGAGTCGATGAACGTTCCTTCGGTCAAGGAAACCAGTAAAGTGGAAGTGGTTTTGGATCCCGAGATGAATACTGCCTGTCATGAGAGACTGTAATTTCTCGCCGGTTCCAGCCATGGCGAAGCGGATGTTGGGAGTCTGTTTGATGACCTTCGCTGCAATTTTCAGGAAAAGTTCAGGACCTTTTTGGCCCGTGAGTCGACCAAGAAAGAGCACGAGCTTTTCCGGGAAGGGCTTGTGTGATCGATAGGTGTCGATCGGGGATACGCCATTGTGAATTGTGATGACTTTTCCGGGGTCCGCCCCGTAGTGCTTGATACAGATTTCCCGAGTGTAATGACTCACAGTAACAATCAGATCGGATTCTCGTATCGCGTTTTTCTCAATCTCATTGATCCATCCCCCGGACGCGGGGCCAACCCGGTCGTGACACAGGGAATGAACATGGAATATTAGCGGCTTTCCGGTGCGTTTTTTAATCTCCAGGCCTGCCAGGCTCGTCATCCAGTCATGAGCGTGGATGATGTCGAAGTCCATCGAGTCAGCGAGACCGGCGGAGATACGAGCGAAGTCGATCACCTTGGCATCAATATTGGAACCATAGAGAGGACCGCTAGAAGCAGAATGATCCCGGCTGTCGGCGTAGGGGTGTAGGTTGGTGGGGACGAAGTTGGTTTCGGTGAGGATCCCAAGTTTTTGAGCTTTTTCGGATTGGCGATCCAACTGATCAAGTCCAACGAAGTTAACGTGATCGATGCACAAGGCAGGCTCTGATTGAGGGAGGATGAAGGACAGATCAACCCGTCCGGAGAGAGCCCGGCTGAGGCCTTCGCAGGCGACGCCCAGACCTCCGCTGATGACGGGTGGGAACTCCCAGCCAAGCATGAGAATACGGGGTTTGGTCATGAGATCGGGGTGGGGAGAATGAGTCACAGATTTTTTTGATTATTCGTGGATCTACGGTGGTTGGAGGCACAAGGTGTGCATAGAATCCGGGGAGATGGACTTAGCGACCTTCGAAAAGGATAACTACATCGAAACCGGGATGCCAGCCGAAGCTGGGGAACTCTTTCCTGGATCTGTGGTGGCTCATCATAATGAGGGGTCGAGGCAGATTTTTTATTGCGACAATGGCTGTGCCCTTGAAGTGACTTGTGTGGAAGCAAGGACGGTGAGATTTCGGTTTGCTCCTCAAGGTGAGTTTTCGGACGGATTTTCGTATGCGGTCTTGGCTGAAAATTTTAACGATGGCCTAACACCGGAGATCCAAGAAGATGAGAAACACTACATCATCAAGACTGGATCGATCGTAATCTTTCTACTTCGAGACGGTCTACGGATGCGGATTGAGGATGAGGAAGGAAACCTTCTCACACAGGACGAGAAGGGATTTCACTGGTATGAAAACGACTCCTTTGGGGGAGAGGTGGTGATGATGAGTCGAGTGATCCAATCACGCGAACATTACTACGGTTTAGGTGATGTTCCCGGACACAAGAATCTGCGCGGCCAACGTCGTCAACTTTGGGGAAGTGATGTCTACGGTTATGATGCTCAAACCGATCCGCTTTATAAGAATATCCCGTTCTTCATCGGACTGCACCATGGGGCGGCCTATGGATTTTTCTTCGACAATACCTTCCGTTCGAGCTTCGATTTCGGAAGGGAACGACCGGCTGTGACGAGCTTTTGGGCTCAGGGAGGTGAGATGGATTTTTACTTCATGCACGGTCCCACGGTTCCTAAGGTCGTGGAATCCTACGCCAACCTGACTGGAAAACCCGAGCTGCCTCCTCTATGGGCGCTCGGTTACCACCAATGTAAGTGGTCATATAAGAGCGAACCGGAAGTCCTTAAGATTGCGGAGGGCTTTAAATCTCGCAAGATTCCCTGCGATGCCATTTATGTCGATATTGACTATATGGATGGCTTTCGTTGCTTCACTTGGAACAGGAACAAGAAGAATTATCCCAATCCGAACCGGATGACCGATAAACTTGCGAAGGACGGAATTAAGACGGTCGCGATTATCGACCCGGGCATCAAGATTGATCCGGAGTATGAGGTCTATCAAACCGGAAAAGAAAAGGGTGCTTTTTGCAAGCGCATGGATGGGCCATTGATGACCGGTAACGTTTGGCCCGGTCCCTGTCATTTCCCGGATTTCACCCATCCCGATGCCCGCGAATGGTGGGCGGAGCTGTTCCCGCCTTTCATGCAGGAAAGTGGCTTGGCCGGAATCTGGACCGATATGAATGAGCCGGCGGTCTTTAATGAAGACAAGACTTTCCCGCGAGATGTTCGGCATGACTTTGACGGGCATCCTTGCTCCCATCGCAAGGCTCATAACGTCTATGGGATGCAGATGTCTCGTGCGACTCAGGAGGGAATACGGCGGGCCCTTCCTGACAAGCGGCCATTTGTGATCACTCGTTCGGCTTATGCCGGGGCCCAGCGATATAGTTCAGCATGGACGGGCGACATTCAGTCGTCCTGGGAGCATCTCAAAATTGGGAATGCCCAATGCCAACGTCTGGCGCTGTCGGGTTATTCTTTTGTGGGCACCGATATCGGAGGGTTTTCGGGCCGCTCTGACGGTGAACTTTTTGTTCGCTGGTTGCAGATGGGAATTTTCCATCCTTTCTGCCGCGTTCACAGTTCCGGAGATGAGAACGAGCAAGAGCCATGGTCGTTTGGCGAACCCTATACCGCGATTGCGAAGAAATTTATCGAGTTGCGCTACCGCATTTTGCCCTACATCTACACCTTGTTTGAAGATCACACCCGGACGGGAGCTCCGATGTTACGGTCATTGATCTATCTGGATGACCAAGACTCGGAGTGTCACAATCGCATGGATGAGTTCGCTCTTGGGCCGGATCTTCTCACCTGTCCTATTTCCAAGCCGGGCGTGGAAGGCCGTTGGCTTTATCCACCATCCGGTCTTTGGTATGATTTTTGGACAAATGAGAAAGTGCAAGGAGGTGAGGAACGGTGGGTGGACGTGCCGCTTGAACTCACTCCGTTCTTTGTCAGGGGAGGCAGTATTCTGCCGCTTTCACCGGTCCGAATGAATTCAGCGACTGCAGTTAGCCATATGGAATTACACGCCTATCTTGACGACGGATCGGGTGAAGGTTCGCTCTATGAAGATGCCGGTGATGGTTTTGGCGATTCGGTGAGAAAGACGTTCACCTTGAAGGATGAAGTGCTGACCCAGACCCGCGAAGGATCCTTTCAACCGGAATACTCAAAATATCGACTGGTCATCCATGGCGAGGCTTGGAAGAAGATCGCGATAGATGGGAAGACCCCCCAAGAGTTCAAGAGGGGGCAAATAATCGAACTTCCCGAAAACTTCAAAAAGGCGCTTTTTTCTTAATCACTGCTGAGCTCGTCTTTAATCCATCGGTTCAGACGACTAAGAAAATCGACCGTAGTGGAACCGGTAAAGGGTTCGTGGAGGGCATTGGGGATCATTTCAAAGCGGACTTGGTTGTCTGGCAGTTTCTTGAGGTGGCCTTCAAGAATATTCGGTGGACAGATGGGATCAATTTCACCTTGGGTGAAGAGAATGGGGAGGTTGGAGGGGAGTGTCGGGAATTGCTCTCCCACTTCCTGGGCAGCGTCGCGTAGATCCCGGCCCCAACTGAGCGAGACCCGGCTGTGGTAAAGGGCTCCTTCTTCAGCATTCTTGCGACCGCTTTGGTTATCCCCGCAATCTTCACTTCGAACTCTGGTGCTGACGGTAAGCCAGGGGAAGGCTTCTGAGATCATTGGAAGGAGAACCTTCATCCATGGTGCGGCTTGACGCATCGGGTCGAGAAGGGGGGAACTGATCCAGGCGGATTGAAAGTTTTTCGGATAGCGAAGAAGAAAGCGAAGTGCCATGAGCCCTCCCATGGAGTGACCTGCAATGATGAAGGGACCTTCAAGTTGAGAGAGAGAATCGTAGTAAAGTTTGTCAATGAACTCGAGACCGGGAACTTCTCCGCGGGTTCCGAGAGAGCGCCCATGACCCGGCAGGTCGGTGAGAAGGCATTGGTAACCTGCTTTTACGAAGCCTTCGAGAATAGGGGGATAACGGTCAACGAAATCTCCCTGACCGTGAAAGAACAGGAGACTGCCGCGGGGAGTTTGATCAGGAGTCAGAACAAGACGGAACAAGGGGTAATCGTCGATGATTGGGCGGTGTTCCTTAATTGTCACGGTCGGAAGGTTTTCATGAGGTCTTGGATGATTCCGGCATCGTCAAAACGGTCCGCTTTGTTAAAGGCGAGATTCATATTGGCGAGAACCCTGAGAAGCATCGCTGCGAGTGAGCAAGGTTGCCTGACGGCCTTTGCCGCTTCTTCGGAAAGTTCCAGGTGATCGGCGAGTAGTTTTGAAACAAGAATCGGGCGACCTTGATGGAAACCGTCGATGAGGGTTGGGCCTTCCGCGGTGTCAATCAGGCAGAGGAAGTGGCCCGGGTAGTTGACACCATATACGGTCAGCCCTAATCGCTGGGCGACAAGAATGCAGATGAGGGAGAGGCCAAGCGGATTGCTTTGTTCTTCTTCGAGGCACCAGGCGAGATCGGAATTTCTGGGATCAAAAGGAGCGATCTTGTTACCAACGAAACGTTTTGATCCAAAGAGCCAGCTGGCCAGTTCCTGGGAAGTGCTCACCTCGGAATCGGCTTCTTGAGCGAGGATGTCGAGCTCGTCAGAGAGACTGGGACGGAGGGTGACTCCATCGTGAAGGAAATCGGAAATGAGGCGGAGGAGAGATTCGAGAGATTCGTAGTCGCCATCCGGATCGCGAAGGTTGCCCACGGGCATGGCCCAGTGCTCTTTCAGGAGCTTTTGGCGGCCGGCATGGAGTGATTCAGAAAGGAGCCTGGCCTCTTTGGATTTTAAGTGGATGCCAAGGGCGGCAAGGTCGTGGCTGGCATCACCTTCAAAATCCATGAGGGCACGCCGGACTCCCTGCTTAACCTCTTCGTTGTCATCGTCGAGGAGCTTTAAAAGGGAACCAAAATGAGAGGATCTCTCCATTCCTTAAAGATGGGGGGGTGTTGAAGAATCGCCAGAAAATATCGTCATGGGGTTCTGTTTCCGACTCACGTTGGGGGCTGGTTTGATCATTCCCTCTGCCATTGTTTGCCTTTTGGCCTCGCCTCCGGGATTGGGTCCTATGGGCGGCTAGCCAATCTGGAACCCTGTCAAAGCACTTGCCGGGGCAGATCCTAAACACGCCTGTCGACTTTGCTGCGCGCGATTGGACAAACCAATCCGAGATATGCCATGGAATTGAAAGGGAGTATCCCAATCATCCTGGGCACCATGTTATTCAAGGGATCGTGGATGGGCCCTTGATTGGCTCGACGGGGAATTAAGAAGAAGACACTGGGATGAGTTGGCGAGCGGAGGTGATGAAGGTTTTGGAGTCGGGAGATTAATTTAGAAAATCACGAATGGCATCGATCCAGGCTTTTTGGCCTTTGCTGTTGATGTGGACGCCGTCGCCGGACATGCGGTCATTTTGGGTTCCGTCTTTGTTGAGGAAGAGGGGGCGGAGGTCGCGGTAGGAGATGGTTTTGTTGTCGGCGAGTGGCTTGATGCCTTGGTGGAGAGCTGCGATATCGGCACGGGCGGGGGTGCCTGGGGATTTTCCGCGCGGGAAGGAGCCGAGAAGGAGGACTTTAGTTTCGGGGAGATTTATTTTAAGCCAAGCTACGATGCTTTTCGTGCCAGCAGCTGTTTCTTCTCCGGTGTGTCCTGCTCCGATGTTGTTAACGCCGATCATGAGGACAAGGTGGGTGGGTTTGAGGTCACCGAGGAGGCCGTTTTGGAGGCGGTAAAGCACGTGCTCGCTGCGATCACCAGAGAGGCCGAGGCTGAGTGCTTTGTGCTCGGGGAGCCACTTGGTCATGCGGCGGTCTTTGTGACCGGTGAGACCCTGCGAGATGGAGTCGCCGAGGAAGATAACTTTGGTTTCGGGATAGGCTTTGGCCTGGGCTTTGAGGTGATCGAAGGCCTGCCACCAGGTTCCGCCCCATCCGGCGCCGCTTCGGTATTCGGAGGAGGGCTTGGGATGGGAGGCAGGGCTGGCATCGCGTCCATCAGAGCGGAGAAGAAACCGAAGGAGAGGAGCGACGGGTGAGAGGCCGTGGGGGTGATGACCAAGGCCGGGTTTGCGCCAGACTTTCAGGGGAGAGTTGAGCTTGGCGAGGTTGGCTGCAACGAGTTCGGCGTTTTCGGAGGGTGGGACAACATCGTCGTCGGTGCCAATGACGAGAGCGACGGGGATGCCTTCGAGTTTTTCGGCAAAGGCGGGAGCGGTGATTTGCGGGTGGGTTTTGGCTTGTTCGGCGGTGATGTCATAGGCGGCGAGGCAGCGGGCGTAGTCGCCTTTTGATAGTTTTCCGTTCATACCACCGGGCCATGAATTGAAGTTGCAGACGGGGTTGTCACCATAGATGGAGGTAACCTTGTCGGGATGTTTGGCGGCGAAGTTGAAGATGAAGAGGCCGCCGCGAGACATGCCTTCGAGGATGGGCTTTTGGCTGAGCTTGAATTGGGTGGTGAGGTATTGGTGGAGTTCTTCGCCTCGCTTCATGGCGGCTTCGCATCCATAGAGATTTCCAACATCGACGTAGGCGAGGTGGTAGCCGCGGTCGAGGAGGGCAAGGTCGAGGGCGGGTTGGTGGCCCCAGAATCGGGTGCGCCAGATCCATGGTTCCCCTTTTGCCGCGGTGTGGGGGATGACCAAGATGGCTTTGGCCTTGGTTTCTGAGAGTTGGAAGTCGTGGCGTTCGAAGCCATTCCAGACGGCTTTGGAGCGTGAGGTGCCGGAGAAATCGGCCCGGGTGCCGGTGGGTTGGGCGAGGAGTTCGTGGTAGTGATGAGCGAGTTGTTCGTGGCCGAAGGTGTCGGGATGGACTCCATCGGTAGTACGGCCTGCGGTGAGGGCGCGGGAGAGGTCGTGGAAGTGAAGCTTGTCATCGGTTGCTGCGGCGGCGGCGTAGGCTTTGTGAATGACGGGGAGATGTTTGGATCGTTCAAGAAGGTCGGCTTTACGCCCGGGTTTGAGTCCCTTTTGGTGGGGGAACATGGGGGGAGGTGAGCAGAGGTGGACAACGATGTTTGGATTGGCTTTACGGAGTTCAGTGACGAGGAAGAGGGCGTCGGCTTGGAGGTCGGCGTGGTGCTGCCAGTTTTTTCGTTTGGCGTTTTGGCAGGTATCATTGGTGCCGAGAGTGATGACGGCGATGTCGGGTTTGAAGGCGAGGGCTTTTTGGAAATGGTGTGTTTTGATAAAGGGGCGGTCGGCTTTGCGAAGGAGGCAAAGGGAGGAGGCGGCGAAGGGTTTGACTTCATGGGTGTCTCCCAAAAGGTGGCCGAGTCGGGTTGAGTAGCGATTGAGTTCCCGCTGCTCTGCTCCGGAGCCGAAGGAGATGGAATCACCGATGATTGCGACTTTGATGGGTGCTGCGGCGAGGAGCAGGGGGGTGAGGAGAATGAAGATGAGAAAACGCATGCGGATGATGTTTGAAGATTTCGGAGAGAATGACGATTCCAAAAGAAGACGAGGATTTAGGTGCTCAGAGGAATTACTGAAAACACCCTTTTGGTTGTCACTTCTGACAATGGACCATGGATCAGGTTTCAAAATAATGCCAATCATTCGAAGCATGGGGAGGCTCGCTTTCTGATTGGATCTGCCTGCCTTTCCACGACGGCAAGGGATCGACCCGGAAAGGGGAAAGGAAGCTGCATACTCGGCTGTATTTGTAAGCCGGCAACAGCGATGGCTTCACTGCGGCAACTTCCAATCTGCTCCTTTTAAGGTGGAGGTGGACCCGTAGAGGTCTCGACCCTTCAAGGGGGCATCGATTTCTTCAATCAATCGGTGAATGCCGACCTGACCTTTTGAGGGCTCCGTAAGATGACTGACGCCGGGGCTCTGGAATTCAGCTTTGCCAGGTGTAGTTTAGGGTAGGATTTGGCGGATTGTTATGCCCGGGAGACAGAGTTTTTTAGGCGATGATCCCGTTTACGACTTTGCCAGCAACATCAGTGAGCCGGAAATTTCGACCGGCGTAGCGGTAGGTGAATTCTTCGTGATCAATGCCCATGAGATGGAGGATGGTGGCGTGGAGGTCATGGAAGTGGACCGGTTTGTCTTTGGCATAGTATCCGTAGTCGTCGGTTGATCCGTAAACGGTTCCTGGTTTGATGCCGCCTCCCGCCATGAACATGGTGAAGCCGTGGGGATTATGATCCCGGCCGTCGTTCCCCTGCGCGGTGGGGGTGCGGCCAAATTCGCCTCCCCAGAGCACGAGGGTTTCATCGAGAAGTCCGCGTTGTTTTAAATCAGAGACGAGCCCGGCGACTGGCTTGTCCATTTCTGCACTGAGCTTTTCATGCTCCTTCTTCAGGTTGCCATGGGAATCCCAGTAACGATGCGTGACTTGCACAAAGCGCACGCCGGCTTCGCTAAAGCGTCGCGCCATGAGACATTGCTCACCGAAAGATTTCGTGGGGTCGATATCGGCGCCGTAGAGTTTTTTGATGTGAGCCGGTTCACTGGAAATATCCTGCACGCCGGGAACTTCCATTTGCATTTTAAAAGCGAGTTCGTAAGAGGCGATCCGTGATTCCAGCTCGCTGTCTGCGCCCCGCTGGGCAAGGTGGTCACGATTGAACGAGGCTAGGAGATCCAGTTCCTTGCGCTGCTTCCCGCGATCGTGAAGCGGGTTGTCGATGAAGGGGACTTTCATCTCTCCGGATTTTCCGCCGATGCGGGTGCCGCTGTATTTGGCGGGCAGAAAAGCCGAGGACCAGGCTCCTGCTCCGCCGTGACTACCGCTGGGGTTGATGGTGATGAAGCCAGGAAGGTTTTCGTTTTCGCTGCCAAGGCCGTAGTTGATCCATGATCCCATCGATGGGCGGGTGAAGGTGTCCGACCCGGTGTGCAATTCCAGAAGCGCGCCACCGTGTCGGGAGTTGGAACAATTCATTGATCTTACAAAGCAAAGGTCGTCTGCGATGGAGGCGATATTTGGAAGCAAGTCGCAAACCTGAGCTCCGCTTTCGCCGCGTGGCTGGCAGGACCAGGGAGATTTCAGGAGAAGGTTTTTGGATTTATGGGAGGTGATGCGGGGTGCTTTGAGAGGGAAGGGTTTCCCGCTATCGCGAGTGAGCAGTGGTTTTGGATCGAACAAATCCACCGTCGATGGTCCGCCATGCATGAAGAGAAAGATCACCCGTTTGGCGGTGCCCGGGAGCGGGGGAGCTTTGCTACTTCCTGCTGCCTCACGAGCAAGCATGGCCTGCAGTGCGAGAGCACCAAATCCGGTTCCGGATCGCTGTAACATGTCCCGACGGGAGAGCGGAAGTCCCGCTCGATGACCACATAAGCTCACGATGATTTACTCGACATATAAAAATTCGTTACTGGAAAATAACACCCTGGCGAAAGCGGCCCAAGCTTCCTTTTGGTCGCTGTAGTTGTTCACGAATTTTTCGCCTTGGAGACGTTCCTTTTCGGTGGACTCGCGGCCCAAGAGGTGCTCGATCAACCAGGAGGTTCGGTCACGTGAATTTTGGCTGGGGATGGATGAGGTGAGGATCTTGGCGAGGGCACGTGACGACTCATGCATCAATTCGCTATTCATCAAGTAGAGGGCTTGCCCGGCAACGGTGGAGGTACGGCGATTTCCATCGGGGACGGCAGGGTCGGCGGCATCGAAGGCCTTTTGACCATCGTATCCGGCGCTGCGATAAACCGGAAGATACACTGTTCGCCTCGGTGCCAAAGAGTGCGCTTTTAGTTGGCTGCGGTCGGCATACTTCGAAGTTTTGACGACCAACATCGAACCTCCCATGGTGGGGTCGAGGCGTTTCGATTTCATGAGGATACTATCGCGGATGACTTCTGATTCGACCCGTCTCCTTTGCCACCTGGCGAAGAGTTTGTTTTCCGGATCATACTTCAACAGAGAGAGGTCAGCCTGAGCCGATTGGCGATAGGTTGTCGAGTTCATTATCAGGCGATGCATCGCTTTGATCGACCAACCTGATTTCATGAATCTGGTGGCGAGATGATCCAGGAGCTTTGGATGTGTGGGTGGTTCACCCAAGCCGCCAAAATTATCTGGGGTTGGGACGATGCCTCGTCCGAAATGCCAGCGCCAAAGTCGATTCACAATGACACGGGAGGTCAG
>Ga0308005_10000081_pt1 | contig 33574 bp, 25 predicted proteins | sample Neamet67_FD_203142 | JGI IMG/M metagenome (GOLD analysis project Ga0308005, IMG submission 203142) | Marine microbial communities from water near the shore, Antarctic Ocean - #67 | ecosystem: Environmental > Aquatic > Marine > Unclassified | place: Southern Ocean | collected 2014-06-07 | reverse complement strand
ATGGCCAATCACTTTTCGAACGGAGGGATGTGAAAGACCTGAATAAAAGGAAATTTCACTTCGGAGAGGTTCCAGGACATCGAGAACCTTGGACAAGCGGAAGTCCCTTTCGCCACCTTGTGGAAACCAGCTCCAGTCTTTCCAGGCAGGATCATCCTCCCGGGGCAGACCCACTCCATCGGGGTGATAAACGCTCATAAAACGAGCGAGTTTATGATCCTGATCCCCTTTTGCGGCAAAGGTTTCCATCCACGGCAACGCCAGACCAATACCGGCACATTGGAGAAAATTTCGTCTTTTCATGAGAAATATTTTTTATTCATCGTCGGCTCCTCTCGTGATCTTATTACTAAATAGTTCGCTCCGGATGATGATCGATACCAAATCTTTTAAACCATCACCACTCTTCCTGAGTTCTTGAGTCATCTTGTCAATCTCACCCCGGTCACTAAAAGACATCGGACGGCCCAAGGCATACGAACTGAGTTTGTGCACCATTGCTCTGGCAAACTGATCCTGTCGCTTGGCCAAGAGGTAATCTTTCATGCTTCCGACTCCGTCGAGCTTTTGCCTGTTGTATAAAACGGCCGTCGCATCAACCGGCTTATCCTTGATTGTGGTCCGGTAGGAACCAATCGCGTCGTAATTTTCAAGAGCGATTCCCCAAGGGTCGATCTTGGCGTGACATGATCTACAGGCAGCCTGATTCCGATGGTCCGCCATGCGCTCTTTCTGGGTCATACTCAGAATTCTTGGGTCAGTTAAGTCAACCTCCGGAACATTGGGCGGTGGTGGCGGTGGCGGATCATGAAGGATTCTCTCAAGCAGCCAGATCCCCCTTTTCAGAGGATTCGAATCGACCCCGGTTGAATTCATCGTCATGACCGCCGCAGTGGTTAAAAGCCCACCACGATTTGACTCAGGGCTAACCGCAACTTTGCGAAATTCCTGACCGTAAACTTCAGGAATCCCATAGTGCCGGGCCAAGGCCTCATTGATCATGAGATAGTCTGAGTGAAGGAAGTCCATAATGCTGCTGTTCTTCTTCAGGACTTCCTCAAAAAAGGTCAGAGGTTCTTGCTGGATATTCTCTTTGAATAGGTCGTCATAACCTTTGAACTTTGTTTGATCGATAATGACCGTTTCGAGCGCTTCAAGACCGAGCCACTGCTCCATAAAATTCTGAGAAAAACGCTGTGAGCGGGAGTCCGCTAACATTCTTTCAATCTGGGAATGCAAGACTTCCGGGTTCTTTAGCTTCCCCTCAAGAGCAAGCTCCAGAAGCGGTGAATCCGGAATACTGGACCACAGAAAAAATGACAGCCGACTGGCCAGTTCAAGATCGCTGACCGTCGTTGATCCATTGGCCTGATCTCCAGAGTCCCCCTGAATTAGGTAAAGGAACTCGGGCGCCGCCAAGACGGTTGCAAGTACTTCAATGATGGTCTCTTCAAAGCTCGCAAACTCCGGACGGTATTTCGAAAACAAGTCGGAGTAGAGCTCAACATCCTCATCCTTGACTGGGCGCCGCCAGGCTCTCGTCATAAACCTTTTTAGGATTTCCTTGCTGTATTTTTTCTCATCGTTCTTGTTCGGGCTCTCGAAGAAAATTGCAGCATGGGACTTTGGCGGCCAACTTTCATGAACCCCGGCTTCGATTTCGACATAATCAATATGGACATCAATCGGGTCCCCTCCCCGGGTCATCCCGGCATTGGAGATATTTTGAATCTCGAGATACTCGGTGGCATTTGGAGAGTCCCCAACTTCATGAATTCGGCGAAAAGGATTCCGGGGGATTTCATTGAGGGGGATCTCAAAAGTGATGAACTGAGGATCATCCAGAGACGCTCTCACGGGGATGTCACGTTGGCTCACCCTCGCAGACATTTTTCCTTCATTGTTGGTTTGAAAACCAAATATCAAGCGAAGGCTGGCATCCTGATTGGCTTGATGGGTCGTCGCTCCAACTCTCATCCGAACACGCATGATGCCTTCATCCGGAACAGAATTTCCCAGGTCCAATTTGATTTGTTGCGAAGACGGGAGCACCGCCACGACCTTGGAAACGGTGGGAACATCGATGACGACCTTGTCCGGCTTGAGGTTCCAGATGCCATGTTGGGCACCGTCCAGAACGACATAGTAAGACCATCGATAGAAAAAACCTTCCCCTGTTTCCTTGTTAAAGATGTGGGTTCTTTTTTTCTTATTCGAGTAGTCAGAATCACTTCGATTGATTGGCTTCTGCTTCAACACGCTGGCTTTAGCCATGGCCTCCTGCATCGGGATCTGATAGGTGACAACTTCGGGACGCGCCCCTTGAATCGTTGCTTTCTTGAGAGCGTTCAGAGCAATTTCACGATAGGTTTCAAACTGCATCGCCGACATCTGCAATAACTCCGAACTGTTCTTAAATCCATCCTCGGAAACGGATTCGGGCGGCAGTGGTTCTGAAAACTCCAGGTTAAGCCCAAGCAAGTCTTGCAGGGCATAGTTGTATTCATAATTCGCCATGCGACGAAATGAAGTATGAAGGCCTTCATTGCGACGAACCTGAGACGCCTTGTTCATTTCAGTCCCGAGCCAATCGACGATTCTGGCGCGATCTTCATCGACGAGATGGTAATCCGGTTCGTCATCCGGAGGCATTTCAGAATTGCTCAATACCTCATAGACCTCGACCCATCGATCGATGTCTGCACCCGTCAAGAGATTCGGATCGAGTTCATCGACACGAAACCTTCCTTTGGATTTTTTCGGGCCATGACAATCAAGGCAGGATTTTTCAAAGATCGGCGCGACGAATTTTTCAAAATTCGAGAGGTTCGCTTTAGGCACTGGATCATTGACGGACTCAGGCCGTATCTCATCCGCCGCGACAGGGAATCCGAAGCCCGCTAGGGTGACGACAGCCAGAGCCAAGATCGTTCTAATTCTGTGAGACATCGTTACTAATCAATTTTTTCTCTAACCCACCATCAACTCTGCCAGCGGTCCGGTCACATCAAGATCCTTGAGATTGGTATCCAGTTGCCCGAAGGTTTCCGCTGTTTCCATTCCGGCGGCCTGCATCATGGAAAGGTAGAGGTTGGCAATCGTGCGATGACCTTTCTCCTGATACTTGGGATACTCGAGGTAGCGCCCCATCTTCAGTTTGTTGGCCATGCCGCCAACCAACACAAAGGGCCAATCGGCTTGCCCGCCATGGTGGTCGCCCCCGTTACAGGACATGTAGACGATGAGCGTGTTGTCGAGCATCGTGCCGTTTCCTTCGGGGATGCGATCGAGTTTATCAGCCATGTCCGCGATGTGTTTCAGATGCAGCTTTTCGATTTCCATTCGGCAACGCAATCCGTCCCATCCGTTCGATGAGATACCGGGATCGTTGTGCCCTAGGGCGTGGACATGCTTTTGGATGCCAAGGTCCCTGTAAGTCACGCCCAAGGTGTCCATGCGCAAGGTCAGGACGTTTGTCATACCGGCAATCAATGCCGCACTTCCGATCTCAAAGTGCGAGGCAATCCGATCCGAAGGAAGCTCGCTATCGTAGCGCTTAGTCAAGGGAGGCGCGTGCTTTTTGATTTTGTCGGTCAGCTTGGCCTTCTCCCGCTCGATCCTTTGCAAGGAGTCGAAGGAATCCGTGTAAACCGCGAACCGTTCCTTATCTTCAGCGGAGAGCTGTCGCTCGATTCTTCGGGTGTCGTCCTTTAGGAAATCCATCATGCTGCCATTAAGGGCCAGCTTTCGCTCCAGCTGCTTCGGTGTGTCCACGGCAGCGCCAAACAGCTCAAGATAGGCCTTCCGAGGCGAGGCCTGATAGGCCACGGGCATTCCACCCTTATAGGCCGAAAGGTTGGGGTAGCAATAGCTGTCGTCGAGTTTCCCTCCCGCTTCCAAGAGCCCTCCTTTGAGTGCCATGCCATACATAGGGTAAGGGCCGGGGGAGAGGTGTTGGCCCAAGAGGCAATCGATCGAAGGGGCGATCGCCACCCGCTCGGAAAAGTGGCAGGAGAGGGCTCCAAAGCCCGAGGTATGATTGCCGCGAAAGGTGTCACCCGACAAACTCTGGATGATCGTCATGCGATCCTTGAACCGTTCCAGGGCGGCCAGCTTTTCCGGGAGCTTGTGATCTTTCAGGGATACGTTGATTGCTTCGCCCAATTTGCGCCCCTTGTTCCCTAGTTTTTCTCCGTCGTCTCCAAGGAAGTGGTTTTCGATCCCTTCGGGGACGAGGTTGAATTTTTCGACCCCGGACGATTTTACGACGAAAACAAAGCGCTTCGGAAGTCCCTCTTCTCTCCCTGCCGCGTGCGCTTGGAGCGACTGTAAAAATGGCGCCATCGCGATCGATGCTCCGCCCATCGATAGGTTCTTAAGTGCACTTCGTCTTGTGAATGTCATCGGTCTAGATTTGGGGTTCGTTAGCGGCGGTAGAGAAACGAGTCTGAACTCAACAACGAGACGACGAGCGCCTTAAAGCTTCCTCCGTTATCCTGGTATGCTTTCTCTGCCTCGATTAGGGTTTTTGAATCACTGAGCATTTCGTTTCTTCCCATAAAGTATCGGAACAAATAGCGAATGAAAGATTGTCTCGCACGGTCGGAGCGGCCCAAGCGATGCATCAGTTCGATCGCGTCCTTCACTTCACCATCGACCTTGGGATTTCCTGATCCCGTGATGGCTCCGGACGCGTTGATCGGGTGAGCAGTCAGTGTGCCCTTTTCGAGCATTTTGTCGAAGGCTGCATCCCGGCGGGTAAGGAGTTTCTTTTCTTCATCGAAATAGACGTGGGTTCGATAGCGCCCCCAGTCGTCGAAGATTTCAAAGGCCTCGCCAAGCGGGTTGATCTTGCGGTGGCAGGTCCAACAACGTTCGGCCCGTAGAATGTCGAGTCGTTCACGCAGGGTTTTGTGAGGATCCGGCGGCACATTGGCATCGACGTCCGGGGGGACGTCCTTAATCACTCCGGCGAGCAGTTTCTCACGGATCCAAATGCCCCGACGAATTGGATCGTTGCCCTCATTCAGCGAGTGGGTGGCGAGCCAGGCCGGATGTGTCAGCAAACCGGCACGCTGGCCTTTAGGCATCTCGAAAGGTTGTTCGATCGGCCACTTCCAGCGTTGAAGAGAGCCCCCGCCACTGCTGGGCAGATTGTAAGGTTCGATGTAGATCAAGTCTGCGATCCCACGAGAGCGTTTCGAAAAGGGGAAGTTCGGGTGTGGGTTGAGGCCATTTTTCATCGCAGTCTTCACATGGGTGACTTTAAGTTCCGCGCGCTTACTCGCCTCGTCGAGGCGTTTTTTACGTTCCTCTGACGAGTAGTTCCATTCTTTCTGCTCCCTATCCAGCTGTTCTTTTTTCTTGGCGACTTGATCGCTGACATATTCCGATGCGGTGTATTCGGTGATCCTCTCCTCATAGAACTCACGCGCAAACTGATTGTTACCGGGGTGCGCAACGAAGTAGTGATCGGTCGTCAAGAGATTGGCGATGACGTCCTGATCACTTCTGAGGTGATGTTCGATGAGCATGCGCGCATCGTGGATCAGCATTTCGGTATTCCATTGAGGGATTCCTTCGCTGCGTATTCGCTCGTTGTCCTTGAACACGCTGCCGGCCCGGTCGAATCCAAAAAATTCGTCGAAGAAGCGCATGATGCGAGGGAGATTACGATGGGCCCAGTGCCCCGTTGCGAGTTCCTCATCAAGCACTTCCCGGAGGACCCGGGCGACATCTTTCTTTTTGGTCAGCTTCCCTTCCGCCAAGGCCTTCTTGATCGCCGGGAGGTGTTCAGGCCCCCGGTCGGTTAAGGCGTAGGAAATGGTGTGGGCGATCTCTTGGGGCGAGAGATGACGGCGGCCGTATTGGTCCTTTTCTCCAAGGCCGAATTCCATCCGGTAGATCGCCTCGGGGCTCAGGAACATCGTCTTGATTGTCGTGTTGAGACCATCCAGATTACCACCGATCTCGATGTTTTTCAGGAGGAACCCGAGATATTTGGAAAGTTCCTGCGGGTTCGCCTCTCGTCCGATCACTCTCCGAAATTCAGCCCGGACGGTGTCGGAGAGGACCTGATCCGAGGGCCTTGGTTGATCTTCTGCAAAACGTTTGAAGTCACCTCCCTGCTCACGACCCTCGAGATATTGACCCGCGTTGATGAGGATCATCTGCACCGTGCTTTGGTCAACCGCTGACATCGTCGAATAGTCGCGAATTCCCGATTCTGGAGTGACATAAGTGAAGGGACTTCGAGCGCGGCCAAATCCTTGATGCTTGAAGATTTCGGGGCTCAATCGCCACAAACGGGACGGCGAAAATGGAAGCGTGTTGATTTCCCCCGAGAACAGTTTTTCGTGGCTGACCCAATTCCCGTATTCGGGTGCCAAGAGTTTCTTCAGATAGGCTTCCGCTTTGCCCGCCTCTTGAAGCTTCTGCTTGATCCAGCTAACGATCTGGGCTGTCGCAAGCGGATCCGGTTGTTTTTCCTCGTCCGGTGGCGGCATTTCCCCAAACGAAAGCATGTCCAGAATATCGACCCATCCCTCAACTTCCGCGTCGGTGCCAAAGTGCTCGGTGATCTGATGGAGGGTCAGCTTGCCTTTCTGCTTCTCCGGCCCGTGGCAACGAATACAGTTCTCCTTCAGGTAAGGCTGCACTACCTCCTCGAAGCCGGAAGCTGCCGCCATAATCGGCAGAAGCACAAGCGCGATGAGCAGAGCCCATGCAGTGTTGATTTGCTTGCTGATCATCGTTGGATTTCCCTTACGAATGGAATCGCGGGTTTAATTCTTAATTCCCCAAATTTCTTCCAGCAGGTCATGCAGGACGGGATCATGTTCCTTGAGTTCTGCCCGCACGAAAGGGTAGAAATCGTTTCGATCAAAATAGGCCTCGGTTCCTTCGGCGAAGTATTCCATGTGAGTTGAGGCCGCATAGGCGCGCACTTTCCTGCCGGTGTGAGCTAATACCTCGTCGTAGAGGCCGGCCTTCATCGCCTTTTGGTAAGCCGCGATAATGCGTGGCTCCTCATAGCCACCGAGGATTTGATCGTGATAGGCGTGGCTCAATTCGTGAAGGATGACGGACGGATGTTTTGCCAGCTGGTTTCGATCCAGAAGCGCCGCGGCCCGGGTCACATGGACTTTTTTGGCCAAGCGAGGATCGTAGCCTCGCTCGATGAGCCAATCGGCACCGGGATGGTAAGGTCCTGGTTCCACATTGATCTCGGGGTGATCGTATTCGATCCAGATTTCCAGGGTCTGCAACTGCTTGAGGCGGTCTCTCGGGATCATGATGGTGATTCGTTGTAAGTGACTGGCGAGCATCTTCAGCGCCTTCGCACCTTCCTCCGCATGCCCGCTCTCGAGCAACTTTGGGTCGATGTGGATGTTCCAGCCCTCGATCTTCTTGATGACAGGATCGAAGTGAGCCTTCTTGGCAACTTCTTTCCTGGCTTTTGGTTCAGCGTTGGCGACCAAGACTGCGACCAAGACTGACATCATGGTCGTAAGCAGGAGCTGGGCCGAAATTCCGTATTTTTGGATCATTCAACGATAGATACTAGCAGCTTTCCTTCGTTCTTAAAATTAAGTGTCACGTGAAACGAATATAACCGAGTAGACGTCCCTTTTTTAATTTCATCGAATCCCTTTTCGAGATTCAATCTCACATCAAGATCTAGGCTCTCGCACAGACCGCATATTCGCCCCGATTAGCTACTGCAGAAACGCCTCTCTTCAACTCAGATAGCTGGAAACAAAAAAACTCCCGCTTCTCAGCGGGAGTTTTTGAAAAATCAAGGATCGATTCAATCTAGCGACGACGGCGAGCGCCGAGTGCTAGGAGGGAAAGCCCTGCTAGCAGTGAAGTTGCAGGCTCAGGAATGGTCACACTGAGGTTCAAATTGTCGATGTCGAGGTCCATTGCAGCTCCGCCTGTCCGGCCTGCGATTTGCATGCGAAACTCCTCCATCGTCACTCCAGGAATAGCAAAGTCAGTGAAAACGTTTCCAGCCGTACCTGATTGACCCGTTCCAGAAAAAACAGTCGCATCTAAAAGAACATCACCAGTAGCAAGATCACGATCAAGCTGAATTTCTATGGATCCCCACTCGGTAGCAGTAAGTGTGTAACCAGCATCAGAGCCCTCTACTCCGTTGTAATTCACCTTAGCATTGGTTCCATTAAAGGTCCGGAATCCTACGCCAATCGAGTTGGAATAGTGTCCACGCTCTTCAGCCTCATTCAAACGAGTCGTTCCTGCTCTAACTACGTCAGTCGCACCGTGGGTCGCTGTGTCGAGGAAGCCCACACTGAAACCATCAGCTTGGATTCTGTCGGCTCTGAAGTCCATTGTGAAGGTTGCACTCACCCAATTTGCGGTGCTGCCTGCAGATGCCACCGAAACGTAATTTCCTGCGCCACCTTCATCACCGTCAAGGAGGTGGTAGTAGCTTCCGCTTGGGCCGCCTGCAACAACTTGTCCCGCATTCACGGCAGCAGTTTTCACGGAACCTTCAGTGTATGGGACACCGCCCCCGTCAAAATCAGCCAACAAAGCAGCCGAAGATGACAAACATGAGCCCAGAACAACAAGGCACGACAAAGAAAACTTTTTAGTTAACACAAAAGAATGTTGCTGCAACCGACTCAGCCTCGTCAATAGAAATATTAAAAAAACTGGATTCCTTCACGAGGAAGGCGAGTAGTGGGCCTCGAAAGAAAGGAGCCGCAACCAAAACGAAGTGGAATCGATTCACCTTATACCACTCTCATCCCTCACAGAGGAAAACTTTGCGAGCCAGCTTACACAAAAAACACCGCTGAGGCGATAGCCAACAACGGTGTGTTTCGATCAAAAACACTCAGTCAAGAGACCGAAGAAGTCGCTCAGAACTTCTTCAGAATCTCCTGAGTTTCCAAATTACTAGGGAATCCGGACGATATAGAATCGATTCAGAGTATCGAGAGGAAGTCCTGTCTCAGTGAAGGAAGTCGCTTCCGCACCGACGGCGGCAGGATAGCTGTCGTCCAATTCATCCCAAAGATCAAGTTGACCCTCGGCCATATCCGGGCTCGCAAGGACGATGAAATTTTGACCTTCCCGTGAATTCCATGTGATCGTCACCGAGAGAGTTGACGGATTACCACCGGCACCAGGCACCACTACTGTATTAATCGCCGAGATCCCGAGGACATTCTGGCTACCGCCATCTACAAGCACCTTGATATTGTCGATACAGAGATCCATCGCAGCACCACCGGTGCGACCAGCTATCTGAACCCTGAAATCTTCAAGTGTGAGGTTCGGAACCGAAAAATCAGTGAACACGCTTTCCGCGGCTCCTTGGCGGTCGGGCTGATCATAAACCAAGACATCGACTAAGGTATCCTTGGTCACTGGATCGCGCTCTAGATCGATGCCCACCGAGACCCATTCGTCTGCGATCAGAAAATACGGCCCATCACCACTCATTTCTAATCCATCCCAAGATATGGTCGCATTGGTTCCCTGGAAGGTACGGAAGCCCACGCCAAATGAGTTATTGATGAGTGCCCTTTCCTCCACGCCGTCAACCCCAATCACTCCCGAGTTTCCGTGAACCTCTGTTGACAGGAAGTTGACCCCAAAACCGTCGGCAGCCACATTAGAAGCCAGAACATCCATCTGAAACGAAAGCGTTCTCCAATCGGTATAGTCCTCAGATGATTCAAACGAAATGTAGTTTCCGGCGTCGCCGACATTTTGGAGAAGCCCGTAATAAGCCCCATCAGAAGCTGCATCTCCCAGAATCAGTGAGCCTTTTGCGGCAGATTTTATCCCATCCTCTGTAAAGGGCTCTCCATTACCGTCAAAATCAGCAATAAGACCTGGAGATGACGTGACAACGTCATCGAGGGTCGGATTCCGTCCTAAGAGGATTTCGGCACCATCCCCCACGCCGTCTCCATCACTATCCGGCTTGTTTGGATCAGTCCCCGGCTGGTTTTCATCGACAAATTCTTCAGTCGGAATCTCGATTCCGTCCTTCAGTCCATCCTCATCAGAGTCAGCGAGAAGAGGGTTCGTCCCAGTTTGCCCTAGACCAACATAGACCCCGCCTCCGTCTTCCACATTATCTTTAAACCCATCATCATCAGTATCATCAGATGTGGGATTTGTCCCAAGATCAAGCTCCTGAGCGTTAGTGAGGGTGTCCATATCAGGATCCCCTGCCGCACCTTGATCAGGATCTCCGGCGACACCATTGTTGTTTGGATTCAATCCATTGTCGTTTTCATCCAGACCGTAGAAGCTTTCCCAATCATCAGTAAATCCATCACCATCAGTATCTAGAACTTCTGGCACCACGACATCCAACTCAAGGTTGTCCATTTCGAACGTCATGGCAGATCCACCCGTCCGGCCCCCGATTTGCACTCGGAAGTCCTCAAGGGTGAAGTCCTTGATTTCAAAATCGGTGAATACGCTTTCACTGCCACCCGTTTGTCCCGTTTGATCGTATAGGGTCACATCCACCGTTGTATCCTTGGTGATGGCGTTTCTTTGCATGCTGATCTCAAGAGATCCCCAATTATCGACAGGAAGATTGTAAGCCACATCCCCGGAAATATCGACCGCTTCCCAAGTTGCGGTGGCATTGGTCCCATTAAAAGTTCGAAATCCCACCCCAAAGGAATCAGGAATCTGCGCTCTTTCTTCCACCTGTTGTATACCATTTGTGGAGTATCCCACCCCTCCTGTGTGCCCATGCACACTCGTATCAAGAAAGTTGATTGCGAATCCGTCCGCCTCGATGTCAGCAGCTCGGAAGTCCATCTTAAAACTCGCCTCGGTCCAACCGGTGTAGTCATCATCGGGATCGGGCCCATTGGAGTCAAATGCGAGGAAAGGTCGGCTGCTGCCGACGTCTTTGTTCAGGAGTTGATAAAATGAACCAGTCGGTCCACCGGCGGTGACCCCAGCGGCGCCATCTCCTTCGGCAGCCCCCTCGACGTAAGTAACACCATTACCATCAAAATCGGCAAGGACAGCTCCTTGAGCAAAGTAAATCCCGGAAAGGGCGGTAAAAGAAAGGACGAGCGGAGTCAGACTGTTGTTCATTTGATAGCTAGTATATTATGATTTTAAATCTCTATTCTATGAGATTGTAATAAATCCGCTTCCCAAGAGTCAACGAGAAAGCGAAAATCTGGAAATCCTACTCCACTCAAACTCATTTACTGCCAGTTTGCTTCAACCCTGCCGGGCTTTACATCCGCAAGCTTCAGCTTCTTTCCATCAGGCCACGTGATCTCCAGAGTTAACGCTCCTCGCTGCTCCAGACGATCAACACCAAAAAAGAGAAAGCTGCCCGACTGTGAGAGATAGCTCCCACCTGCATAGACTTCAGTAGTTTGTGTCCGCCCATTGGTATCCATCAGTTTGATCCTGGATCCCACAGCCCTTAAGTTCCCTTTCCGCCCCTTAAGACGCACAGCGACAAAGTCACCCTTTGTTGTATTGAGGAATGTGCTGACCGGCCCACTGTTCACGGTAAACGCCAGATCGGGCACCCCATCACCATTAAATTCATTCACGGTGACTCCTTTCGTATCTCCGTGAATCATCACGCCTGTTTGATAGGGCTCGATCACTTCAAATCCTCCCTCGTCCTTCCAGCTCAGGATAGCAGCCCCAACACTTCCGGACATCCGACCGACTTCCCTCTGTGGCGAATGAAAATTTTGAGCGATAACGACGTCGGTCCGGGCATCCCCGTTTAAATCCGTCATCACCACTCCAAAGCCCGGTGCAAGTTGAGCCATCCGGGGAAGAGGCACCACTTTGAAGCGAATTTCACCCTCCTTACTCTCGTTGATGAAAGCGCAAGTCTGTAACTCACGGAGTTCCAGTAGACCGCTCGTTCCCAAGCGTTTCGGGGTATATATTTCTTCCAAGCTGGAAATCGCAAATTGCTGATACGTCCCTAACTTCTCATTCAAAGAAGGCATGGCATTGCTTGAACAACTTCTCCCACGCCGAGGCAGAAGCATCCCCTCGCCAAACTTCGCCTCCACAACCCGAAAATCCCCAGTTCCGTCCAAGTCGCCATAGTAAAGCAGTTCAGGCTTCTTCATCGAAGCCTTGTAGGTCGTATTGATTCCAAGGTTGGTAGCGACATAATCAATATCTCCGTCCCCATCCAAATCCCTTCCAGCGATTCCGTTCCATATCCCGGTCCTCTGAGCAAAATCGATCTCTTCCGTCACATTCTTGAGCTTACCCGAAACATTGGCAAACACCCGGATCGGACCATATTCGTGGGTGACGATTAGGTCCATCCATCCGTCGCTGTCGATATCACTCCACAAGGCACTCGTCGCGCGCTGGCACTCGGCCAACCCACCTGCTTGATCTGCTGATGCCAGGACGAATTTAGGCTCCCCGGGTTTACTTTCGTTGAGATACAGACGGCTCCCGGGCGAGGTGGGCCATTTCCCCGGGACAACGCGTCCCCCAATAAAGAGATCCAAATCTCCATCGCGATCAACGTCTGCCGCTGCCGCAACACTCGAGCTCATGGGATCGCCCGGTAGGATATATGGGGAAGAAAATTTCCCCACCTCTCCCTCACCGAGGTAAAGTCGGTCCGCATATCCCAAACTACCTGGTTCCTTCTCCACACTGCCACTTGTGACAACCAGATCCAGGCGACCGTCTCCATCAGCATCGAAGAACAAAGGAGCCATATCCTCGGATGCCGCATCTTTTGCAAACAATTCGCTTGGGGCCCAGTCGTAACGCTTCTCTGGAAGTTGCAGCGATAAGAATCCGGCAGTCCCTTCCGCTTGAGCTAGGAAGCAATCGTCATCACCATCACCATCAATGTCTGCCCATGCGATTCCAGGTCCCATTTGTGACTGGCGCCAGGGAAGAAGTGGTTGCTTCTCATAATCATCAAAGGGGAGCTCCCGGTGTATACTGTGACTAAGTAACCTCACCTTCATAAATTCAGGACGAGGCCGTTCGTTTTTGCGAACTTCAGGAGTGGCTCTCGATTCGGTGACGATATACTGAAACCCGGATTCAAGGGGACCAAAGCGATCGACCCCACCCGAGGGCCATGCCACTTCCAACTTCTCGATCTTCGTTTCAGCCCCCAAACCAAATTGCACTGCGGCTTCGTTGCATGAAACGAAGCCAGTCATTGGATTGACTGCTTTCACTTGCGTCTTTCCTCCTGCCGTCATCCGCACTACTGCTCCTACTCCCTGTGGATTACTCCTCGTTCCTTTGAGCTTCACCGAAATTCGTTGCTTCTCCGCGCTCGTCGTATTTTCGTAAATGCCGACTGGCAGATTGAGATGAGCCACCACCAGATCGGGATCACCATCATTATCCAGATCCCCGATCGCCGCACTGTAACTCATCGTTGGAGCCTTGATGCCCCATTCCTCGGAGACATCGTCGAATTTCAAATCCCCTCGATTTCGAAAAATCAAGTTGTCCTCTTCCCGGGTGTCACTTGATTTGAAAAAATCAAACTCAGTATTTCCGAACATGAATGACAATGGCATCGGACGATCCGAGTTGTTTGTTTTGCGTGCCATCCCATTGGCAAAGAAGACGTCTACAAGAGAATCACAATCGTAGTCGGCGCACTTTACCGCCCACGTCCAATCGCTGTTCGCCAATCCCGCCATGTAACCAGCCTCTATAAAACGACCGGTTCCGGTGTTAATCATACAGGTGTTCCTCATCACCTGCCTTGGAATCGCGGTATCGAGAAACTCCTTGTGGATGCTCATATCACCCATCGTCGTCTTCGACTTGTAATGGCTCGTCATCCCCATATCGGCGATCACAAGATCAAACCGTCCGTCTCCGTTCAGGTCCGCCGCATCCGAACCCATTGCATACCAACTGGTATAAGGCGCAGCCAGCTTGATGACATCAGTGAATGTTCCATTCCCGTTGTTCAAGTAGAGCTGATCCGGATTGTCAAAATCGTTACAGACATACAAGTCGGGATCACCATCGGCATCATGGTCATACCAGGTACACGAAAGCCCAAAAGTTCTGTCCTTTATTCCGGCCTTTTTGGAAACATCGATAAATTTATTTTCGCCCTGGGCGACCTGGCTTTGCAGCAAGATGTTTGCGCGTCCCGCATTGTAGTAGACGTAAGCTCTCGGACCGTGCTTCACCAAAGTATAGTATTTTTCAAATCCAGGCTTCAGTTTTGGACTGGCCGTATTGCGCCCATCGATGGGTAATTCCTTAGGCCGCCCATCCGCACGTTTAAACTCGCTCGTCAGGACGAAAATATCGAGATCTCCATCGAGATCATAGTCAGCAAAAGAAGGGTTTAGGCTCGCATCTGAAATATCGAGCCCCCACTCCTTGGCTTTTTCCTCAAAGCGGATCGCTCCGCCAGGCTCGGTGATATTGATGTAAAGCCGATTCGGGACATCGTAGTTACAGACGTAAATATCGAGATCCCCATCGTTGTCGATATCGAGAACAGCCGCCCCACTTGACCATACATTAATCGAATCGGGATCCCATGCCACTTCTTCAAACTTCCATCGACTCGTCTGGCGGTAGATTTTGTTCTCCCGCGCCCCCGAGGTGAGCACAACATCCAGGAGGCCGTCGTTGTCGAGATCTCCCAAGGAAACTCCTCCTCCCGCAAATCCCGAAATATAAAGCCGCTTCAGCTCATGCTGCTCATCGATCGGGTTGAGGAAGTTGATTCCCGTTGAAGCCGGTCCCAACTCCCGAAACAAAGTTTCCCCACCACTCACGGCAGGCTGCAACTTGGTCTTCGTGATTCCGGCCTGCACCAAACCTGCAAACAGACAAATCAACGCGGCAAAGAGAAAAGGAATCTTCTTCATTGAAATCGAATAGAAACTGAATTGGGGGAATCCGCTATCGAAAAATTCCTAAAAGTCGACTTTGACAAAATTCACTGCCCTAGAATCCCGGTCCATTTTCTTTCCACCAGGAACCGTTCATCGCTCAAACGAGCAGGACCAGTCTGCCCGATCAAATGTCCCTCGGTCAACCACAACGAAAGTAGCCGTCCGAACCGCAGCCAGAATCAACGCTTTCGTAAATCCAGACATTTGATCACGCGCTCATCACGATGGGACCTCTCGCCACCACTGAGCGCGGAGGGGTTCAGTCCTTACCGGGATTTCGAGGGCACCGCATTCGTCCGGATGCTTGGTTTGGATGCCCTAGTGGGCCGGGCGCCTGGTCGAGCGGGGGCGGGCTTGACCAGATTGACCAAGGCTTCCGATCTCGGAGTCCTGCGCCGCGCTCATATACGAGCTCCGCTGCTGCCAGGAGATGTTTTGCTTGGGAGGACAGACGAGGATATCACCGGGCCGGATCCACGTCTTCAACAATTCGATGGCTTTTGTCCCCGCTGGCTCTCCGGAACACGATCTTCGTGAGATCGATGAGTTCAGTTTTGATGGGAAAGTGGTCCTGCAATTCCAGACCCGGTTCGGTCAGATGGGTGTTTTCGATACTGAAACTCACTCCTTCGACAAAAGACTAATCGTGGGGATGCTCATTTAAGAGATTTTCCGGAAGATAGAAGCCCTCGCGAGCGGCGGTGGCTTTGCGGACCTCTTTCACTTTTTCCGACCTCACCATCGGCGCGTGGTTGCCAAAGGTGTTTCGAACGTAGGTTAAGACGGCCGCGACTTCTTCATCCGACAATCCTTTAAACGAGGTCATGGGCACCTGGCCGGGATACTTTTTCCCTTTGATTTCAATGGGCCCCATCAATCCGTGGAGAGTGAGTTTAATCAGGCGCTCATCGCTTCCGTTCACCCACTTCGTTTCGGAGAGGGGTGGGAACATCGCGGCCGGGAGTCCTTCACCATCGGGCTGGTGGCAGGTGGTGCAGTGCCCTTCCCTGCCATAAACCTCGGCGCCTTTCACGTAGAGGCGCTGCGCTTCGCCCTTGAGTGGCTTGGTCGGCTTGCGCATTTTCTCTTTCGCTTCCTCCTTCATCGCCAGTCCCTTGAGTTGGGAAAGGGCCGTTTCATAGACGGGCTTGAGAAGACGGTCCTGCGGCAACTTTCCAGCTGCTTCCACGATGGGCAGACCAACTGAAGGTTCAAGCCAAGACGCAGCGGTGATCGCTTCAAGCCGCACCCGACCTTCGGGATCATGCGCCGCTTTCATCAAGAGGTCTGCTTGCTCAGCAATTTGATGCCCTGAATAGCGCAGGACATTGACGGCGGCCGCACGCACGCGGTGGTTTTTGGAAACGAGGAGTTCCTTGAGCAAATCCGCATCCACCTGATTGAGGCCCCAACCAACCCACAAGGCTTCGAGGCGATGATGGTCCACCCGGGGATCAGAGGCATCGAGTCCTTTGAGCCAGGTTTTAAGTTCGACAGACACTTCGCCTACCGGACGACCACGAAGCTCGCGACGCACGCGATAGCGAACCCGATCCTCAGGCAGCTTGAGGTGATCGAGTAGTTCACTCAATTCCGCACCCTTGACTGAAACAGGCTTCAGAAGAGGACGGGAAGGATAAGTAATGCGATAGACGCGGCCATGTTTGTGGTCGCGATAAGGATCGCGCGCGCTGTGCTGCATGTGGCCCACGAGGACATTGTGCCAGTCGAGAAGATAGAGTGAGCCATCAGGGGCGAACTCGAGATCGACGGGGCGAAAGTTACCATCGGTCGACGTCAAGAGGTCCTGTCGGTGCTTACTGGAATAACCGGTGCCACTGTCTTCGAGGGTGTGCTGCTTGATTCCAAGATACCCGATGGTGTTATTGAAAAGGAGATCTCCCTGCACCTCATCCGGGAAATGACGGCTCGCAACAAACTCCAAACCGGAGGTCGGGCGGACGCGATGTGCTTTTTCAATCAAACTCTCCCACAAGGGAGAGAAATCACCGTAGCGGACCTTGTTTGTCCCGGGCCGCATCCAACGCATGTTGGGGTCGGAAGTATCGAGGAAGAAGGGCTGCCCCCATTGATCGAAGGCGGTGCCCCAAGGATTAGGAATCGAGATCCGGGCGGTCCGTTCCAGATGCCGACGATTCGGTTGGTAGCGGAAAAAGCCACCGTTGGAACTGCGCTCAGGGCCGTAGGCAGTTTCGACATTACTATGAAGGAAGGTTCCCTCGCCCATGAAGATCGCACCTGAAGGGTCGGCGCAGAAGGCACTGATGACGTGGTGAGTATCGTGATCATCGAAGCCGCTCAGGATCACCTCGCGCTCGTCCGCCTTGTCGTCGCCGTTGGTGTCCTTGAGTAAGATGAGGTGGTTTCCTTGCGCGACATAAACACCATCGTGAGCCAGTTCGAAACCAGTGGGAAGGTGAAGGTCGTCGACAAAAACAGTCTCCTTATCTGCTTTTCCATCGCCATCGGTGTCTTCCAAAATGAGAAGCTTATCGGAAGGCATGCCATTGCCCGGCTTGTAGTGCGGATAGGTCGGCATGGTCGCCACCCAAAGTCGCCCTTGATTGTCGAAGGACATCTGCGCGGGATTGGCGAGGTTTTCGAACTCCTTTTCGGAAGCAAACAACTCGATGCGGTAGCCTTCGGCAACCTTCATCGTGGCCAGCGCTTCTTCGCCGTAGTTGTATTTCAAGGTCCCGTTTTTACTGCTGGGACGATAATTACTTTTCACCTCCGCGAGCGGAAAGGTTTTGGCATCGGCCGCGGCCAGATCGTAGGACCTGCCAGACAAGGTCGCATGGATGGCTGCGTCGCGGTTTGCGGTCATCTCGGAGAGCTTTTGCAGTTCGCTGGGATAATTGACCGGACCATAGGGCCTCATCCGACGGCCATAAACATGCACGCCGTTGGGAATCTTGTAGTACTTGTGCCACATCCAATCCTTCTCCTGCACCGCTGCGAGAACCCTTTTGGAGTCACCCGATACGCGAGACTTTCCGAACAAGGCCGTCGCCAACACCGGAGCCAGTTTGCGATACCCGCTCTCAGCGAGTAATGCCCCGTCTTGTGTCAGCGGCTCGGCGGTTTCGGCATACCATTTCAAGGTGCCTTGGAATAAATCGACAAAAGGCACCTTCTCTTCGGCCGCCACCTTTTTCATGGAGGCGGTGTAAAGGGCAAGATTGGCATTTTGCTTCAAGCCATCCGGTGTGCCATGACTCGCGGAGAGGTTTTCAAACGCGATGGGTGAAACCAACGCGAGACGCGGCGCAGAGCTCCCGTTGTATTTTTGCGAACGGGTGTGACGGATGAAATCCCGCAACTCGCCTTCAAACGATTCGATCCCATCCAGTCCATTGAAGGATTCGTTGAAACCAAAGAAACCCACGATAACATCCGCCTTTAGCTTGCTGAGCCATTGATCAGGAGTTTCAAAGATTCCGTTTCCGGTGTTTCCGGAACCCCAGCGATCTTTCACTTTAGAAAGTGCCGGACGATACTTTTCCGCACCGGGAAAGGCCCATGGTGAAGGGCGCGCGGAGTGGGGACGAAAACCGGGGGTATTCGCTTCGTCGCACATATTACGAATGATCAGATCCTTCCCGGCATGTCTCCGCTGCACTTCGGTTTCAAAGTAACCAAACTGCATCATGCGCGAGCCCAGTCCGTTGCCGATGAGGACGACATGGTTGCCTTTTTCAAGCGGCAGGACTTCCGCCCCGGACGGAGATGCCACGAGGAAACCCAGGACAAGAAATTTTGAGCAGGTAATCAGCCGATCGATCATGAGGATTTGGTATGTACTTTTCAGGACCCGGAATCCAAGCCCACTCTTCCTAAACACCAAAATCGCAGCGTCCCGAAGTTCCGCCCCTTCTTCGTGTCTTTCCGGCCGATTTCGAAGCTCCCGAAGACCACGCTGAACTCGAAAGACGCTCGTCTTGAGCTGAAAGGTAAAGCCCTGCCACTGGGTCGGCAGCGCAGAAGGATCACGGGAATCAGGATTCATGGGAACGTCCTCTAATTGCTGGCACTTAAACTAAGGTCGCCCAACTCACGCATTTTTCTGATATTTAAATCGCCCAATCCTCCCAAGAGACACCTTCGATCCTAGAAAAATCCTGCTTATTCAGGGTCGCAGACAGTCGGCAAATGCGTCTTTGCCTCGAAAATTCCAATCATCTTCATAAACGCCAACCAAGGCGTTTTCCTCAACTTAATCAACCGCCTGGAACTTCCGCTCGATCACTTCGATCGCGAGGGTTTCAAGGGTTCCGTCCTCCAGCTTTTCAACCGCTTCCGCAGAGAATCCCTGCGCCACGAGACTACGAGCCAGCTTGGGCTGGATGCCGCGAGCCATGAGGTAGAAAATTTCTTCATCACTCACGCGCGCACTGGTCGAACCGTGCGAGCACTTCACGTCGTCCGCATTGATCTCGAGACCAGGCATGGAGTGCGCTTCGCAGTCATCGGACATCATAAGATTGCGACAAGTCTGGTAGGCATCAGTTCCGTGGGCGCCTTCATCAACGAAGATGAGACCTGAAAAAATCGTCTTCCCTTTTCCAAAGAGCGTGTTCTTGAAAAGGAGATCAGAGTAGGTGTCGCGCGCTCCGTGGTGCTGGAAGGTGCGCTGGTCGAACTCCTGACCCGTGTCAGGAAGAGCGACCGAGAGGATGTGGGATTGGCTATCGGATCCATCGAGCGTAGAATAGGTTTCTTCACGAAGCCACTTCGAGCCCGTGTGAATGACCGCTTGCTTGGCACTCGCGCCAGTCTGGAGACAGGAATCAGCAATACGAATGAACCTACTGGCGCGATTAAGCTCCTGAGTAACGAGATATTTGACCTCGGCCTTTTCGCCGACGTTCACATCAACAGCCGTGAGAACGACAGCAGCCGCGTCATCAGTCGAGACGAAACGTTGGATCACTCGAAGCTTCGCGCCGGCCTCGGCATTGATGACAAGGCTAGGGAGAAGGAGACCTTCACCAGTAACGAGATGAATGATTTCGATGATCTCTTTACCAGAAGCGGTGATGGAAATGCCATGATCTGACTGAACCGAGTGAAGCGCAGCAAGTTTTGGAGAACCAAGACGAGACTCAGGTCCAAAGGACTCGCTGAGAAGGGTCACGGAATCATGAGAACCAGAGACAAGCTCGGCATTCTGAAACACGAAGCGGGTCGCGCCTTCGATCTCAGCAGGGAGATCTGCAGCAGTGCCATATCCGATGGGTTCGACCCCGGAAAGATTTGCTTCTTTCCAGGCACCAAAGCGCCAGTTTTCCACCGTGCGAACGGGCCATTTGAGAGCCTCGAATTTCTCGAGTGCAGGAGACGTGAGAGTTGCGGACATCTTTTAAAACTAGAAATTAACCAACCGAGCCTTCCATCTCGAGATCGATGAGGCGCTTGAGTTCGACCGAGTATTCCATCGGGAATTCTTCGACGAGGTCGTTGATGAAACCATTCACCGCGAGCGACATCGCCTGGGTCTCGGAGAGGCCACGCTGCTGCATGTAGAAGAGCATTTCCTTGGAGACCTGACTCACACTCGCTTCGTGCTGCGTGACGTGCTGGTTTCCTTTGACGGAGATCGCAGGATAGGTATCAGTGCGGCTCTTCGGATTGATGAGCAAGGCATCACATTCGGTGTTGTTCTTACAGCCCTTGAGGTGCTTGGGAATGTGAACCTGACCACGATAAGTCGAGCGACCTGCGCCGATGGAGATCGACTTGGAGATCACGTTGGAAGTCGTGTTGTTCGCGGCGTGAATCATTTTCGCACCGGTGTCCTGATGCTGACCGTCGTTTGCGAGAGCAATGGAAATCACTTCGCCACGAGCGCGCTCCCCTTTCATAACAACACCGGGATATTTCATGGTGAGACGGGACCCAATATTACAATCGATCCAACGAATCTCGGCGTCTTCGTGTGCCAGGCCACGCTTCGTGACGAGGTTGAAGACATTGGAGGACCAATTCTGAACGGTGATGTATTGAATCTTAGCCCCCTTCATTGCCACCAACTCGACGACAGCCGAGTGAAGCGTGGCCGTCTCAAATTTTGGAGCGGTGCAGCCTTCCATATACATGACCTCGGAACCTTCATCGGCGATGATGAGCGTGCGCTCAAACTGACCAAAGTTCTCGGAGTTAATGCGGAAGTATGCCTGTAGCGGGTGCTTCACTTTCACTCCTTTTGGAATGTAGATGAAGGATCCACCGGACATTACCGCGGAGTTCAGTGCGGAAAATTTATTGTCGCCCACCGGGATCACTTTTCCAAACCAAGGGCGGAAAATATCTGCGTGCTCCTTGAGGCCTTCGGAACAGGTCACGAAAATCACGCCTTCTTCAGCGAGCGCTTCCTTGACGTTCGAGTAAGCGGCTTCGGAGTCGTATTGCGCTTCCACACCAGCGAGAAAGGCCCGCTCCTGCTCGGGCACACCGAGGCGGTCAAAGGTTTCAAGAACCTCAGGAGGCACGTCGTCCCAAGAACGCTTGGGCGTCGCTCCATCAGAAAGGTAGTAGCGGATTTTATCGAAATCGATCGCGTTGAGATCCTCCGTCGCCCAGTTCGTTGGCATCGGTTTGGATTCAAAAACTGCGAGCGCCTTGTGACGAAACTCGTTCACCCAAGCCGGTTCATCCTTAACCTTAGAGATGTAGTCGAGGGTATCCCCGTTGAGACCGGTTCCGGCATCAAATTTATGATTTTCCGGAAACGAAAAATCTCCGATGTTGTCTTTCTCAAGAGCGACTTGCTGGACGGTGGCGGTTTCTGAGTTCATTTCAAAAAGTGAGTCAAAGGAATACAGAGCTATCATTTAGCTCCAGGGTTTTAAGTGGCAAGCCGACCGGAGCTATGAGCTAAAGGCCGGGTAGAAAATTTAGGCAGTTTTAAGGAAATCGTAGCCGCTCTCCTCGAGTTCGAGGGCGAGTTCGGCACCGCCGGATTTGACAATCTGGCCATCGGACATTACATGAACAGCATCTGGCTTGATGTAGTCGAGAAGACGCTGGTAATGGGTGATGATCAAGAAGCCGCGGCCCGGAGAACGCATCGAGTTGACCCCTTTTGCAACCACCTTGAGCGCGTCGATATCGAGACCAGAGTCGGTCTCATCGAGCAAAGCATAGCGCGGATCGAGCATCATCATCTGAAGGATTTCGTTGCGCTTTTTCTCACCACCGGAGAAGCCTTCGTTAACAGCACGCTTGGTGAACTTGCGGTCCATTTCGAGCTCATCCATCTTGGCATACATCGATTTGTAGAAGGCCACCGCATCGATCTCTTCGCCGTCGGGCATGCGAGCCTGTAGAGCCGCCCGAAGGAAGTTGGCATTAGAAACTCCAGGAACTTCAGCAGGATACTGGAAGGCGAGAAAAATTCCGGCACGTGAGCGCTCATCGACTTCGAGTTCGGCGATATCGACACCATCAAGGAGAACTTTTCCATCCGTCACAACGTAGTCCTCGTGACCAGCGATGACCTTGGAAAGAGTGGATTTACCAGAACCGTTGGGACCCATGATGGCATGGACTTCTCCCGCTGGAATTTCCAGATTGAGGCCCTTGAGGATGGGAGTTCCGCCGACGGTGGCGTGTAGGTTTTCGATGGTGAGGCTCATGTTTTTGAGAAAGTTTTTAGTATCCGATCCGTCCCTTCAGGCTGAGTTCGAGGTGGCTGATTTCGGTGCCTTGAGGGAGTTCGAGGAAATCTTCAAGCTTAACTCCTTTTTTAAAGACAACATCGTGGATGGTCCCGGTCTTTTCATCCTGAAAATGGCAGTGATCACTCAAGTTCGGGCAGTAGCGGGATGACTCGCGCTCGAAGTTCACCTGCTTCACCAGCTTGTGCGAAACCAGGGCTTCCAGGCAATTATAGACCGTCGCGAGCGAGATCGTCGGCATCCGCTCTTTCGAGCGTGTGAAGACATCATTTGCAGTGGGGTGATCGCGTTCAGCAAGAATGACCGAGAGCACCTCCCGGCGCTGCTTCGTCATGCGCAAGCCCTCAAGCAGCGAAGGAAGTTCCTCCGGTGCTGGGCTGCTATGGTGATCAAACGAAATCATCTACGGCGGGAACCTAGCCACGCTGGGAGCACGATCAAGCGGAAATTGGAATTATTCTAATTCGGGATCGGAGCACCCACGATTCCTTCACTTTACCAAAACATTTTGAACTCTCACCGGGTCCATCACTCTAAGCTCCCAAGAGATCACAATCTTGATTCATGAAAATATTTCTCACCGCCCTTGCCATCATCGCCCTCGTCGCGGTAGCCGGAATTTGCATCATGAGCCTAGGCGGACTGATGGGTTTCAAATATGAATCCACCGCCGTGCTTCAGATTCACCCGTCTATGCTTGCGATTGCTCCATCGACAAACTCGTCCACGGACGGAGCGTTGATGACGAGGCACTACATGGAAAGTGAATTTGAAACAGTCGTCTCCGCTGAGACGCTCAACTCCGCCATCCAGGCAATTGCTCTCGATCAGCGCTGGGGTCTCTCTCTGGAAGAAACCCTCGAGAAAGTAAAAACGATGGTTTCTGCGGAACCTCGGCGGGGCACAGATTTCATTGAAATCAAAGCCCGCAGCCACAATCAGGAAGATGCCCACGACATCGTGAATGCCGTCGTCGATAGCTATATCGCACGCCGAAACAAAATGGAAATGGCTCGTGCTAAAAAGGCGATCGAAGCGCTTGATAAAGAACTTCAGGAGCAAGGAGACCTCGTAAATGACAAGAGAAAGAACCTCACCCCCCTGATTCAAAGCTACGGAATTCCCTACTTTGATCCTCGTGACTCCACTCAGAATGAGGCCACCGAAGAGAAAATGCACCTGAATGCACAACAACGCTTGGACCAGCTCGAACAAGATCGTGATCGTCTCAAAATCCAGATTGATCAGCTGATAAAAACCAGTGCTGAAGAAATGATTCCGACCGCAGCTGCGCTCGAACTCCCTGAAAACCAGGTGAGTATATTATACACGCAGTATCTCGAGACCCTCCGCGAGAGCGAAAAGCTCGCCGCCCAAGGATTGGCAGAAGACCACCCAGACCGAGTGGCTCTGACAGCCCAAGCGAACGAGTTAATGGGTAATGCCAAGAAAGCGGTGATTTCTCTCAAAGAGGTCTTGAATAACCGGCTGAATCTTGTGGACCGTCAAGTGGAGCGAATGAAGGAAACCATTCTCAACAAAAAGGAAATATCGCTCGAGCGAGCGATGCGTCAGCACGAATACAATTCCGCCAGAGAAGAGTATGAGCAATCTAGGAATCTTCTCCGGGAGATGAAAATTCAACAGCAGGAACAGCGCGCCCTTCTGAAAATGCCCCGCCAAGCCGTCACTCGCCACGAGTGATCACGCCTCTAAAGCAACTCCAAGAACCGCGGAAGCACTCTCAAAAACAGCGAGTTTTTCCCACCCCGCGAGAGCTGATCCGCCACAAGCCCTTCCGGGTCATCCGCATCCGCCGGACCGCTCACATAGAGACAGTGCCCATCGGTGCAGATCGCCTGGCAGAGATGGGAGTTTCCATTTTTCCGGCTCACTTTCACTTCGCAATCGGGCGACTTGATCGAGAGCAAACTCAAGGAAGCTCCATCATCATCCCACGTGATCTTGGCCACGATGTTCCGGCCTTCTTTGGACTCAAAGAGAAACGATTCTCCGTTCTCCGGATTGGTCTCAGCAGTCAAGCCCAGCTCGAGGCCTGTCTTCCAACCCGCCTGCTCCGTCACCCAAGCCAACAAAAGAAGAGCCGACGTCCGCTGACTCTTTTGAGCCACAATATTGACTTCCTCAATTTCGAAAAAAGACCTTTCGGCAGCGGGGTCATCGAAGAGCCCGGCAATCGCAAGACGATAGTGATAGCTGCGCGTCCAGGAAAGGTCCTGCGTCACCATGTGATCATTCGTCTGCTCACGCGCTTCCATGATTTTGGCAAAACCTTCCGTCGGATTCGACCACGTGGAGCTATCGAAAATGAAACGATCCAAAATACTGTAAAGCCGCTCTTCGAAAAGATCGGAGATCTCACCCTGCCACCAAAACACAAGAGGCAGGTCGCTGTTGAGATGCGCAAAAACGGTGTTGCGAAGTCGACCAAAAGAGTAGCCACTTAGGAGAAAGGAAATCTGCTCGGAGCAAATCGATTTCTTCCCGTGCGCAAGATGACAGTGCGCCGTGATCCACGCTGCCACCGAAGGCTCGGGAGCTTTGCGGTCCATCGCAATCAGAACCGCCCGACAGGCATGCTCACGCGTGAACTCCTGAATCATTTCCGAGTTCGCCGACAGCTCATGCGGATCCTCAGTATAAACGAGAAAGTTCATCAGCGAAGCATTCGTGCTCGCCTCATCCGCTTCCCAAAGCTTCTTGAGTTCGCCATCGATCGCTGCGATCTCGACAGGCATTCCCAGCCCTTCGGTTGAAATCTTGCCTCTCATTAGAGCCTCCTCCATTTCCGTCCTTCGCTCTTGAGCATTTCATCGGCTTCCTTCGGTCCCCACGAACCCGCAGGGAACTCAGCCATCGGCGGCGGATTGTCGCTCTCGTGCCAGGCGTTCTCGATGTTGTCGACGAAGCGCCACGCTTCTTCCACTTCGTCGCGACGCGCAAAGAGAGTGGCATCCCCGGCCATCGCATCGAGCAAAAGACGCTCGTAAGCTTCCGGACTGCTCTTTCCAAAGCTACTGGAATAGTGGAAATCCATCTTCACCGGTTCCATCCGCAGCGTGGTCCCGGGAAGCTTGGAATTGATGCGAAACGATATCCCCTCGTCCGGTTGAATGCGGATCACGAGGACATTGCCATCGGGCACCCCTCCGGGAGCGGCATTGAACAAGACACTCGGGGTCTCTTTAAAATGAATGGAAATCTCGGTGGCTTTCTTCGGCAGACGCTTGCCCACGCGCACGTAGAAGGGCACCCCGCTCCAGCGCCAGGTGTCGATCATGCAGCGCACCGCGACAAAAGCTTCTGTCTCGGACTCGGGATCAACCCGGTCTTCTTCACAGTATCCCGGGACTTCCTTCCCGTTGATATTGCCCGAAGTATACTGCCCGCGGGTGACATTCTCAGCCACCAGCTCGGGAGTGTCCCACTGACGAAGAGAGCGAATCACCTTCACCTTTTCATCCCGCACGCCATCGGCAGAGAGATCGGTCGGCGGCTCCATCGCAACGAGACTGAGCAGCTGAAGAAGATGGTTTTGCACCATGTCCCGAAGCGCTCCCGCTTTATCGTAATAAGCACCGCGTCCCCCTTCCATCCCGAGATGCTCGGCACAGGTGATCTGGACGTGATCGATAAACTGCTTGTTCCACATCGGCTCGAAAATCGCGTTGGCAAAGCGGAGCACCATGATGTTCTGCGCCGTCTCCTTGCCGAGATAGTGATCGATGCGATAGGTGTCCTTTTCCTCGAAGGTTCCGTTGACCACCTCGTTGAGATGCTGGGCTGTCGCAAGGGTGGTGCCGAAGGGTTTCTCAACAATCACGCGGGACCAACAACCCTCTCGCTCGTCACTCAAGCCCGCCTTTTTAAGATGGAGAAGAATGTCGTCGAAATACTCTGGCGCACTCGCAACATAGAAAAGGCGATTCCCTTTTCCGCCGCGTTCCTGATCGATCGCATCGAGCCGCTCCGCCAATCGACGATACCCGTCATCATCCTGAAACTCGCTCTGGTGATACTCAATATTCGGAGCCAAAGACGCCCAGACGACCTCATCATGCCCGGTGCGGGAAACCTCGCGATTCAGCTTCTCCAGTCCTTCGCGAAAAAATTCATCGGTCCAATCGCGCCGTGCGAAGCCGATAATTTTCACCCCAGCCGGCAGTTCACCATCGGCCGCCTGATTATAAAGCGCCGGAATGAGCTTCCGGTGGGTCAAATCACCGGTGGCCCCGAAAATTACAACCGTGCACGCCTCAGGACGATTGCGGGAGACGAGGTCTTCACGGAAAGGATTACTCACAGCCCCTACCTGCCACTCTTTCGTACCATTCGCAATACCGGAGCAGCGATTTTGGCTCATGAGCAAAGGTCGTCGTAGCTCACGAGAATCCGCTCTTCAAGCAGCGCCAGAGGTGCGTCCTAACTTAGCGAAGGGCAAAGCGAGACACTCGCGACGCCCTGGTATCCCGCCCCCAACAGAATCCGAGGCCTGAAAAGTCGATCTAAATCAACGAGCTATCACAGAAGTCGCCTTACCCACTTTTCTCTATCTTCTTTGCTGCTGCTGCCAGTTTACCTAGCTCCCTGATCAATTCGTCGACAACCTCCGGTTTAGAAATGCTTCCAGTTTCCGCAGCGTGAACCAAAGGCCACGCTGCGCTGAAAATCTTAAAACCGAAACCTACCAAGGCATCGGAAACGCCGCATTAAAGGCGAAGACGCGCTCCTTAATCTCGGCAAGCTTGGCATCATCCTCGCGTGCTACGAGCGCTTCGTGGATCAAATCGGCGACCTTTTCAGCATCAGCCTCCTTCATCCCACGGGTCGTGACTGCAGGAGTTCCAATCCGAATGCCACTCGGCTTCATCGGGCTCGCTTCATCGAAAGGAATCGAGTTCTTGTTCACTGTGATGCCGACCTTATCGAGAGTATCGGAAACGATCGAGCCATCGAGACCCGCCGGGCGGAGATCGAGCATGAAGACGTGGTTATCGGTGCCGCCAGAAACGACCCGGTAGCCGTGCGATTCGAGACGCGCGGACATCGCCTGGGCATTCTTGATAACCTGCTCCTGATACTCTTTGAAGCCAGGCTTGAGCACTTCGCCAAAGCACACTGCCTTGGCCGCGATGACATGCATCAGCGGTCCACCTTGGACGCCGGGGAAAACGCGACCATCGATCTTCTTAGCATACTTCTGTTTGCAGAGAATGATCCCTCCACGAGGTCCGCGGAGTGATTTGTGTGTCGTCGAAGTGACAAAGTCCGCATGCGGCACTGGGCTCGGATGAACTCCCGCCGCCACCAGACCGGCGATGTGCGCCATGTCCACGAAAAGATAAGCGCCAACCGCTTTGGCAATCTGCCCCATGCGCTCGAAGTCAATCTCACGCGAATAAGCGCTCGCTCCACAAGTAATAAGCTTCGGCATGACCTCCTTGGCTTGCGCTTCGAGAGCATCATAATCAATCCGCTCATCCTCGGCGCTCACGCCGTAGTGGGTCACGTCATAAAGACGACCCGAAAAGTTCGCCGGATGCCCGTGCGTCAAGTGACCACCGTGGGCGAGGTCCATCGTGAGAATCTTGTCACCGGGATCGAGCACCGCGAAGTAAACCGCGGTATTCGCCTGGCTCCCCGAGTGTGGCTGCACATTCGCGTGATCCGCTCCAAAAATTTCCTTCAGCCGGGCAATCGCGAGTTCCTCGACGACATCGACATTCTCGCACCCTCCATACCAACGACGCCCGGGATATCCCTCGGCATACTTATTGGTGAGAAGCGATCCCTGCGCTTCCATCACCGCTGGGCTGCAGAAGTTCTCCGAAGCAATCAGCTCGATATGACTGCGCTGGCGCTTCTCCTCACCCACGATCGCCTCGAAAACCTCCGAATCCGTCATCGCGAGACGACTTCCCGAAGCCTTACAAAGACGCGCTTCATGGCGACCGCCTTCAAAGTCAGATGAAAGAAAAGTCTCCACCATTTCCAGCCCCACTTCGATCGTCACCACCTTCTGCCCGAGGCAAAGAACATTGGCATTATTGTGAGAACGGGTCGTCTTGGATTCCTCCACCGTCCGAACATTGGCAGCGCGGACATCACGGAAACGATTCGCCGTAAGGCAGACACCCACGCCCGAAGTGCAGACAAGAATTCCACGATCAGCGCGCTCTTCATTGACCGCCCGGGCGACCTCATTGGCAAAGTCGGAATAATCCACCGACTCGCTACCATGCGTGCCGTAATCGACGATCTCATGGCCACTACCCTTAAGAGCCTCCACGATTGCGTTTTTCAACTCAACTCCGCCGTGATCGGCCCCAACAGCAATTCGAATGGCATTTGCACTCATAAAGAGATACCTTCCGTGAGGCCTCTGGAGGAAAATGGCAAGCGCTTACGTGGGAAAGCCCCCCTCCAAGGCCAAATTCCCCCTCTCCCATCCTCCTTGCCATGAAAACAGGTGAAGTCGGGCTACTGGATCCGGGAGGCTCTCGAACGAGGCATCATTACACAGAGTCAACGACGCCTCGCGCCATCCCTTCCTTTTCCTGACTGGACTCATCCCCTATTCCGATGACTCCAAAATCCTATCAAACATCAGCCGCTTTTCGCCGAGCGCTCAGGATTTTCCCCGCTCATCAAGGAAGCCGATGATTCCGACAATCGCTTCGTCTATAACGTTGGCACAGGAATTATAGGCCGGGCGGCCCATCCCGATAGGATCCGGGACATCGGCCCCGACTTTCCCATCGATTTCCGCGAAATCGCAGACGAGGTGATATTTTTCCTCCTGCTCGGGAAACATCATTTCGAGCATTTCAAGGTGACCCTCGGTCATGCAGAAGACCGCTTCCGCTTCGGCAAGCATCTCGTCATCCACCATGCGACTGCGGAAGCCCTCAAGGCCGATATTGAGATCTGATAAAACGTTCAAGGTATCGCAGCTCGCAGAGCTTCCCGACTGCGCAGCCACTCCTGCCGAGCTCACCTCGTAATCCGAGCCCTCGGTCGCCCGTCGAAAGATCCCTTCCGCCATCGGGCTACGGCAGGTATTTCCAGTGCAGACAAACAAGACCTTACGCGCGTCCTTCGACATGACAGGAGATTACCCTTTTCACGTAAGCTAATAAACTACAATCCCCAACAAGATGAAGTTCCTCAACTACGCCCTCGCCCTCATTTTCGTCGTCTTCGCCTGGTTCCAGCGAAATGACATCGCCCCCGAGATCTACACGAATCCTTCCTCGCTTGATGCGGCCCTGTGGCTCCTTTTCTACCTCATCATTGGAATCGCATTTATTGTGGTCTGCTTCCGCAAGCTGCCGAAGTGGTATTTCGTCCTCGCCGTCGTCGCCTGCCTGATCGAAATGGCGACGTGCGGCCCCGGGCTTTGGGATAACCTTTTCGGCGAGGATAAGTTCAACATGACGCAAACATCGATGTCCGCCGAGGATCCCCGCGTCGAACTGTCCCGCGAATTCTTCGGCGCTCTCATCGCACTCTCCGCTGTCGTTTTCCAGCTCTGGCAATCGAGACGGAAAAGCTCTGCCACGCGCTAAGCGAGGCTTTCGGAGGCAACCAAAACCACACCCATAAGCGACTTTTCGAAAACTCCAAAGGTCGTCCTCCTAATCTGGTTAGCTCTCCTCATTTCCATCTGCTATTCCATTTTTGGGAAATCCTGGATTACCGCATTCCACCATCACCCTCCTGCTGACAGCTCTGCCAGTTGTCTATCGGGACCGTTTCGTGGGTTTCGGGCTCATTGGCTTCCTCGGAATCTTCATGCTCTTCGAAGGCGACCGTTTCAAAGCGCCCCCGGTCGCCCTGGCCGTCCTCAGTTTCTGTTTCGCGGTTTCCATCGGAGCGGTCTGGGAAATCTTCGAATTCTCCATGGATCAATTCTTTGGAATGAACATGCAGAAATCCGGCCTCGTCGATACTATGTGGGATTTCATGGTGGACTGTCTCGGGGCCCTTGCCGGCTCCCTCGCTGGGTTTTTCTATCTCGAAAAACGAGGAGGGAACGGATTGCTATCGAGTTGGATCCACTCGTTTATTCGGCTCAATAAGAAGCTCTACCGCAAATCCGCCTGATCCCGAGGTCAGCGAATCCAAATCACGGCTCATTGCTCATAAAAAAGGCAGCCACCCGCTTGGGTGACTGCCTTTGGAAAATCTGCCCTTACTCGAAGAGCGCTGCCAGTTGCGTCGGCTCCATCTGGCTGAGCATCAAGAAGGCGTGTTGCTCGTCAGACCACTGGGTCGTCGCCCACCCACTACTTTTGCAACCGCCACACTTTCTTGCGGCGGCGGCGATCCGGGGGAGCTTTTCCCCACTGAGTTCCTCTTTCTTCAGCATCACGAGATGGACGATCGGTCCGTCGGTTTGACGATAGCAGATGAGCGAGGCTCCCGTCTTCTTATCCCCGATTTCAAGATACTTGCAACCCACTCCTTCGAGTCCTTGAAGTCCTTCAGGGAGAACTTCGGGAGCAGGCAGGGCTTTTCCTTTCAGCCACGTATAGAGCTCGGCCTGCCGATCATTTTTGAGATCGAGCGAGAAGAGCGGGTTACTCAGAAGCGCAATCGTGGAGCTTTCCAATTCCGCAACCGTCGTTCCAGCCACCGCATTTCCTCCACCAAAGGTGAAGACGGCGACGAGAGAGATAGCGATCACCGCAGCCACAGCCGAGGAGACCCATTTCAAACGGCCAAACTTCTGACCGAAGGTCGGGCGCTCGATCTTCTGCTCCACTTCCATCGCAGTTAGAATCTGATCACGTAAGCCTTCAGGCGGATGCACCGAGGCCAAGGCTCCCACGAAGGCAGCATCGAGCTCGGTCAGCTCAAGATCTCCCTCTTGAAGGACGCCAAAGATAGCCTCCCGGAGATCTTCGGGAATCGGTAGTTTGCCAAGAGCCAATGCGAAAGCCGCATCACGCGCCCGTTCTTTCGCGAGCCACGCGCCAAGTTCACGGTCTTCAGCCGCAAGACCTAGGGCCTCGGCGAAGTCAGGATCATGAGCATCGGCCCCATCGGGACGGAAGCTTTGGAGGATGAATTTTGCACGTTGCTTATCCATGGGTCTGCTTGAAGGATTCGGGTTGGAAATTGACGATTTTTTGCGGCGCACTGCTCGGCTCGGCGGTCATCTTTTTGCGGAGCTGTTCTTTGCCGCGGGAAATTCGGGACATCACGGTGCCGATGGGCACATCGAGAATGGAGGCGATCTCTTTATAAGAGTGTTGCTGGAGATAGAAAAGAGTGAGAGGAGCGCGGAAAGTCTCGTCGAGCTTACCGAGAAGATCGACCGCTTGTTGGGCATCCATCTGGCGGTCCGAGCCGTCTTCGACGCCCGGGATCTCATGCTCGACCTCGCCAATCTCGCTTTCAGGGTGCCGCTGAGAGCGGCGCGCCTGACCGAGATGCTCACGATAGAGCGTGGTGAAGAGCCAAGTCTTGGCTTTCGTGCGATCCTTGAGCTGGTGCCCTTTCTGAGCCCAAATGCAGAAAGTCTGCTGGACCAGATCGGCCGCCCGATCCGGGTTCTTTGCGAGGGAAAAACCAAAGCGATAAAGCTTTTGATAATAGGTATCCACGAGTTCTTGAAATTCGTCCATTGCTTGCGTGATTCTGATAATGAGAGTCACCCCTACCAGTTCTATTCCAATAAAATAGCTCAGTCATCCCCCACTCGACGGCCCCTGCCAATTTCACCCCTCTTCCGCGGTCGATGTTCACCTCGAGAATCACCAGGCCATTCCGCTGATTCTCGAGGACCTCCTGATGACTTTCGATAACGAGCGAACCAAAGCCCTCCTCCCCGTGCTCGCGGAACTGAGTAAAAAGACACAAGTTCTCATCTTCACCCACCACGCCCACCTCAAGGAACTCATGGGCGAAAAGGTCAGCGTTCACGAGCTGGACTAAATCTTCAACCGCCTGAGTTGGAAAATTGAAAAAACGAGACCTTACTTCACGTATCCCTAATCTCCTTAATCTTCCACTATGCGCATTCCCTTTTTAGCTCTCACTCTCATCCTCCCGGCTTCCGGCCAACTCGCTCTCAAGCAAGTCAATCAAACCGTTGAAGTCAAAAATGGCGACCAACTCGTCACCATCTTCCGGGCCGATCAGCAAGTCCCCTGCCTCTATCCCCTCATCGGCCCTGGCGGCTCCAATGTCACCCGCCACTTTCCTTTTAAAAAAGACGTCGCGGGCGAACAAAGCGACCACCCGCACCACATCTCCTTCTGGTTCACCCATGGCCTCGTGAATGGACACGACTTTTGGCATGATAGAAAAGGAGCCCCGCCTTCAAAAATCGTCCTGAAATCCTACGGCGAGATCGCCAAAAATTCCTTCACCGCCAATCTCGCTTGGGAACACGATAGCAAAGCCCTCCTCAACGAAAAGCGCAGCTATTCTTTTTCCGTGGGTGAAAAGGATCTCATCATCGATCTCACCTCCACTCTCACCGCGCTCGAGGACGTCACCTTCGGCGACACCAAGGAAGGCTCTCTCGGCCTTCGCCTCACTCCCTCCCTCCGCCTCAAGGGCGAGGTCGCCAAGGGCTCCATCGAAAACTCCGAAGGCCACAAAAACGGTGCCGCTTGGGGCAAGCGCGCCAAGTGGGTCGCCTACCACGGCCCCAATTCTGAAGGAGAAGCGACCGTCGTCGCTCTCATGGATCACCCCGACAACCTGCGCCACCCAACCTGGTGGCACGCCCGCGACTACGGTCTCCTCGCCGCCAACCCCTTCGGCCGGCACGATTTCGAAGGCAAAAAAAAGGAGCCCCATCTCGGCGATCATTTGCTCGAAAAAGGAAAATCACTCACCCAAAAATACCGCCTCATCATTCAACACGGCAGCTTTAGCGCCGACTCTCTCAAGACCAACTTCCAAACCTTCTCAAAATAATGAATC
>Ga0308005_10000079_pt1 | contig 33710 bp, 25 predicted proteins | sample Neamet67_FD_203142 | JGI IMG/M metagenome (GOLD analysis project Ga0308005, IMG submission 203142) | Marine microbial communities from water near the shore, Antarctic Ocean - #67 | ecosystem: Environmental > Aquatic > Marine > Unclassified | place: Southern Ocean | collected 2014-06-07 | reverse complement strand
TTTGAGACGAATACGGGCCGAGACTCCAAATCAAAACCGATGCGTCACAAGCGGAACTGGGCTGACGACGAACTTGAAACTCCCACCCTACCCCAACAACCTCATGGGTCGCGGGGCGGAGAATCACCCCCCCCCATTTGGCACTACCTCCTTGGCGGAATCGTAATTCTCACGATGATTGCGCTGATCATTAAATACGCCGCCTCTCCCTGATTCATCAAGCTCGACTCTTACAGAGAAGCAAACCAGATACAAAACACTCCGTCGAAAAGCATCTCCACCTGGACACCCTTTCCCATCTCCTCCTCTGCCTATTTTCAGCGCCAGGCAAATTCCTCATTACTAAACAGCAACGATGGCTATCTCCCCGGTCGCCGCGGGGCAGAAAGATCGTGGCGCCCCTTTTTCTTAAAGAAAGCTTTTCGCTCTTGTGTCGCAGGAACACCCGGTGAGACTTTTGGAAAAAAGTCACCTTCTTTCATCTGAATTATATTTCGATCGGTAAAGGCATCCATCAACGCGACAAGATCAGCGACGTCCTGTTCAGTCAGATCGAGATTTCCCATGTCATCATGATTCACTGTTTCCGGGTAGTTGGTCACGCCCCATCGTTCTGGTTCAAGATCCCGTTTGTTGTAAAACTCCATGACCTCCTTCAAGGTCTTGATGGACCCGTTGTGGAGATAGGGACTTGTCAGAGCGACATTGCGAAGGGTGGGAACCTTGAATTGTCCGAGTTCAGACTCTTTACCTGTGACACCCCCCAAACCCGGATCGATCTTATCGATCGCCGGAGCTCCCAGATTATCATACCCGAAGTCAGTAAGGAGTGGCTCGAGCCAACTCCCAGTTCCGGTAAGGTGGCACGTCGCGCACCCCCCCGTTGTTTGAAAAACATCAAGACCGCGTCGTTCTGACAGGCTTAGGGCTTCTTTATTACCCGCCCAGTATTCGTCAATCGGAGCATTAAAAGGGCGAAACATGGGTTCACGAATAAAGGCAACAAGCGCTTCGAAAGCCTTATCGTTGAGCTTCTCGTCATCCCGAAAATCTGACTCTCCCACCCTTGATTTGAGTTCGGCGAGATAATCGACCTTGCGTAATTTCGCCGCTAATTCAGCGGGATTCGCGATGTTCATTTCATTCTTATCAAAAAACGGCTGTCGGACTTGCTCCATTACGTCGTGAGCCCTTCCATCGAGAAAAAGTCCACCCTCCACAATATATTCAATCTCGCCATTTTCATCGTAGGTGTCCTCCAACCTTTGCGGAGGAATGAGCCCGGAATACATCAACGAAGGAGCATTGCGACGCCCTTCAAGTCCCTTCACCGCCCCTGGCGAAACCCGGCGGGGATCGGCAAAGGCAAATTTTGGATCATGACAAGAAACGCATCCCTGTCCCGGAGGATTGGACAGCGAGGTATCCAAAAATATTTTCTTCCCAAGTGCCGCCATTGGAGGCTCTCCGGCTGACAACTGGCTGATGCCAATCAACCAGATCAAAATACACGTTGAAGTCCCAACCCTCATTTCTTGATCCCCAATCCAATGGTCTTACAAAATGCGATACTGCGCTCGATTTCACCCAATTGATATTTCTGTTCGTCTTCCTTCGAAGCCGAGCGATGAGGATTTTTCTCTTTTCCAACGGCAGCCCATTTTTCAAAGGCAGTCAGGCTTGCGGGTTTCCCCTTCGACCATGAATTCCAGAAGCCATCCTTCTTGAAAGCGAGCTCACGATTGAACCCGGAGATTGTTTCGATCTGAACCGGAGCTTCCGGACAAAGCTCGGCGAATCGTTTGAAGTAGGTCTTCCAGTCAACCATCCCCTCTCCCATCGCAGTCCATTGCGCAGTCACCCCGTTCTCACTCGACCAAACCTGCGTATCGCGGAGACTCGTAGTGAAAGTGTATTTACCGAGATTTTCAAGATTCTCCAGAGGAGTTTCCAAAGTCCAAACTGCATTCCCGGAATCAAGATTGACACCCACAAAATCGGGTCCGGCTTGCTCGACGAGAGATTTCAATTCCAGCGAGTGCATGTCGCCGGCGTGATTTTCCATCGCGATTTTCACGCCGAGATCTTCACTCGCACCTTTACTCGCCTTGAGCACTTTCACGGTATCCTCGATGCGTGCCTCAATGCCACCCTTGGTATTCCGATCCGCTCCCTTACCGAGAACCACCCGGAGGACCGGCGAACCGAGAGCTTTTGCGGAACGGAGTCCAAGACGAAGATGTTCTTCCGCCGTTCCCCATTTATCTTTAAAGCTCACCGAAGTCGGGCAAATGCTCCAGGTCCCGAGAAGGATCTTGATACCCTTGTCGTCCCCATACTTTTTGATCTCCCCCAGCGCCTTCTCTTCAAGGCTCACGAAAGCATCGAGATCAGTGATGAAAACGGTATCAACTTTCAGGGTTACCGCATAGTCGATGAGTTCCTTAGCCTTCCAACCCATCGCCCGAACCGCAAAGTTGTCGTAGCCAAGCTGAAGTTGCTTCGAAGAGGCACTTTCACCCATCGCCTGACTGGCAGAGAGGGCAAGTGAACCGGAAAGGAAGTGTCGTCTTTTCATGGAGTGATTCTCCTCCACTCTACGCGACAAACAAGCTCCCGTTTTCAGATGATCACGCTTTTTTGAGCCCCCTCACCGAGGCGCTCGTGCTGCTACCAAAGCTCTCAACTTCCACTCCCATCCGCTGAGCCAATGGCACGAAGAGATTGGAAAGCGGTGTATTCTCCTTCGTATCATGAGCCACATAGGAACCATGACGATCCCCCCCCCGCCAGCTACGATGATGGGAAAATTGCGACAATCATGGGACGAGGCATTCCCAAGATTGGAACCAAAGAGAACCGACGTGGCATCGAGGAGAGTTCCTTTGAGTCGTGTCAGGAATTCGTTGAAGGCTGAAAATTCGTCATTTTCGATCAATTTCGAACTCATTGAGCTTGGCCTCAACCTTCGGCCTGGGCGGCATTTCACCATTCTTGATCCGATCATAGATCCAACTCCCACTTCGCAAAAGCAGCCGGGCCCGAAAGGTCGTCGTTTGAATTCTCCAGGATCTGCCTCCCTTTGTCCTGTCCATCGCCGTGACAGTCATAACAATGGGAGCCGAGGAAAGGCTCGATTTCCTTTTTAAAGTCACGCGCACCGATTGGCAGTGCGAGAGCAGCCGTCAAGATAAGCGTTAGCGATTTTATTTTTTCTCGTCCGGCAGGGCGACCTGCTGCGGGTGCATGAGATACGCGATCAGATCGCGCGTTTGTTCAGCGGAAAGAGTATCCAGCAAACCCGGTGGCATCATGGAGTCAGGCAGGAGGATCGTCTCCGCAATTGCCGACTTCTCCAGCGTCACCTCCTCGGTCAGGGTCCGCAAAGTCACGGTGCGATCAGTGGAAGCCGACACCACTCCGCTCAACACCCGCTTGTTCTTCAGCTTCACAAGCGACATTTGATACTCCACCGGGACCACCGAATTGGGGTCCACGATATTTTCCAAAAGGTATCCCAAATCCGCCCTTCCCGATCCGGTGAGATCCGGTCCCAGCTTCCCTCCCTGACCGTAGAGTCGATGGCAGGTCGCGCAGAGCGTTTGAAAAAGGACCCGGCCTTGCGCCATATCGCCCTTGGCTCGCACTTCGGACGCGAGCGATTTTTCTAATGTCACGATCCTTGCCTTCACCACTTTATCAGACTGCCGAACCTCTCCCCAGATTTCGTTCAGCTGCGTTTTCAGAGCCTCATCTTTCATCGCGAGAATCTGACGTGCATGAAACGGCGTCACCGCATTCTGGGGAATGTCGCCCTTCTTCATTGCACCCAAAAGAAACCCCGCCCACCTCGGCCTCGTCACAAGAGCATCGATAACAGCCGCCTTGTCCTCGACGTGATAAAGCTTGCGGTGGTTCTTCGTCAGGCTCTCGCCAATTAAGGGATCATCAAATCCCACCAGCCCCTTGACCGCAGTCTCACAAAGACCGTTGGTCCAAAAAAGCTTCTCACAAAGACCACGCAGGCCCTCAACCTTCGCATCGATGAGTGCCTCCAGGGCACGCTTCCGGACCGGGATCTTTTCCTTATTATTCAAAGCGGTCGCCTTGAGAGAATCCCTCGCCCGCCCATCCCCAAAAAGCGCACTGAGCTCACGAGTCAACTTGGGATGACGCTTCGTCAACTCCACCGAATCCGCGCCCCACTCCGCAGGTATCGGAGCCTTCTTCCAACCCTTAAAGCCCTCCATCAACCCCTTCAGAAGAAATCCAGACTTCGTCTCATCTTGAGCAGCAAGACGAACAACCTCCCTCACCAACTTCGCATCTCCCACAGCCGACCGCGCGATATACCGCAGCAAATCCGGCCAGCTCGTCGCCTCCGCCACTTTCAGCTTCTCCTCCCCCAAAGTCATAATCCCAAACCAAACCAACTTCGACAAATTATGATCCTCGGCATCCTCCGCACGCCCCGCCAAAGCCGAAGCCAAAACCACCCGATCCTCCACCGGCATCCTCTGCAAAGTCGAAGCAAGCGCAAGTCTCACCAACCCAGATCCATCCTCCTTCGCCATCTCCACAAAACGATCCCGCAACTCAGGAACCGATGGAGCCTTCCGATGAGCCATCGGCCCATAAACCGAATCAATCGGCCACGTATCCGTCAGCAAACGGATCGCCCACACACAGATGTGCTCGTCATGATCGGCAAGCAACCTGATCAAATCCTTTCGCTTCAATTGATCGGCCGCATTCATGATCCAAAGCTCTCGCAATCGGAAAAGGGTAGGATCCCCATCGATAGCTCCCAGCGAAACTGAATCCAAATTCTCTCTCCCTGCGATCCACTTACGAGCTTGCCGCCATCCCCACGGACCTCCGTCATAGACATAATTTCGAAGCTCTAAGTCTTCATCCAGCGGGAGAACCAGCTTACTGATTGAACCCCATGAAAACCGATAAATCCGCCCGCTCGTCCGATGCACTCCGGTATGATCATGACACTCCCCCGTATCACTCCAATCTAACCCATAAAGCGCCCCATCCGGCCCCTCCCGAATATCCAATCCCCGGAACCAATCGTCACCCGCCAAAAACTGATCCGGCTCATGCCGCGCCACATACCCACTCCCCTCACGCTCCAACTTCTCCACATTCAATCTCCGCCCATGCTGATTCCAAGTCAGCAACTTCCCCTGCCATTCCTTCGGCAAATGATCCCCCTGATAAATGCACATCCCAATATGCGAATGCCCGCCGCCAAAATCATTTGCCGCCCCATTTCGCGACTTATTCCAGCTCTCACCCCGATCATAATGCCAATGATCCGCGTGCATCTGAATCGCCTCGTAAACCTTATCATTCACCGACCTCCCAAAGGGCCGATCAAAATGCCCGCCCGGAATCATGTGCCACAAATGCCCGTTCACCGTATTGATAAAAAAACCCTCCCCATGCTCATCCCAATCGTGCCCCCACGGATTTGTCGTCCCATGCACAATCACCTCAAAAAACTTCCGCTTCGGATGGTATCGCCAAATCCCACCTCGCAAAGGCACCCTCTCCACATCCGGAGTCCCCGGCGCCCCCACGCTTCCCGGACATGATCCACCGCACCGCCCGTAAAGCCAACCATCCGGCCCCCAACGCAAACCGTTGGCAAAGTTGTGGTAGTTACTCTTCGCCACCGTAAAACCATCCAACACCACCTCCGGTTCACCATCCGGCACATCATCACCATTAGCATCGGGAATGAATAACAACTGAGGCGGACACATTGCCCACACCCCACCTGGCTGCACTTCCACACTGGTGAGCATCTGCAAGGTGTCCGAAAACACCGTCCGTTTCTCCGCCTTCCCGTTACGATCCGCATCTTCAAAAATCACGACCCGATCCCGCAGGCTAAGATCAAACCGCTTCTCCTTCTCGGCATAGGTATAGTTCTCAGCCACCCACATTCGCCCTTTATGATCCCATGCCATCGCAATGGGATTCCGCACCTCCGGTTCCGCCGCAAAAACAGTCACCTCAAAACCCTCGGGCACCTTAAAAGCCTTTGCCGCCTCCTCAGGAGACATCGGCTCCCCCTTTTGGTTTTTCTCGCTGTTATAAACCTCAGGAAAATCATCAGCAAAGGCGGCTCCAAGGGGCATCAGGATCGCAAAAAGCATTTTCATCAGTCCCGCTAGCAAAACAAATCCTGCCCAAACTGGCACTTCAAAAGACAAGCGATTCCAAAAGAGGATAAAAGACCCCACTCGCTCATTTACGACCTCCAGAAAACAAGTAAACTTCTTACCTCTTTATGAAGCTTAACGCGAATACCGACTTCCTCTACCGCGCGCTCATTTATGTTGCGCTGCATCCGGGGTGCTTGGTGACCTCGCGTGAAATCGCGGAAGCCTACGGGCTTTCGCACAACCACCTCGCCAAAGTCTGCCAGGAACTCATTCGCCATGGTTTCCTCAAGGCTCAACGCGGTCGTGGTGGCGGAGTGCAACTTGCCCGCGATCCCGCTTCCATCAACCTCGGCGAACTCCTCTCTCTCGGTCAACTAAAACCCAAGGTTGTCGACTGCAAAACTGGCGTCGGAGGAGTCTGCCGCATCTCCCCCGCCTGTCGGCTCAAAGGAATCTTCGCCCAAGCCCAACAAGCCTTCCTCGACGTGATGAATTCACACACCCTCGCGGAAGTGGTCGCCCAGCCCAAGCTTCTCTCGCTCTTCGACCCGGTAGATTCAAAGTGACCTCCCTTCCCATTCTTTTTCAAGACGAGTGGCTCGTCGCGATCGACAAACCGGCCGGCTACCTCATCCATCCCGCCGAGGATCCAAGACCAGACGACCTCGTCGCGATGAAGATCCTGCGTGATCAACTTGAAAAGACCATCCATGTCATCCATCGTCTTGATCAACCCACCTCAGGGGTCGTCCTCTTTGCTCTCGGCAAGTATCCTGCTAAAAAACTCCGTCAGGCGTTCGAAAAACGTCGCGTTGAGAAGTCCTACCTCGCCGTAGTTCACGGACATCCCATTTGTCCTTCCTGGGAGTGCGCAATCCCTCTTCGTAAAACCAAGGATGCGCCTGAAAAATCCGCCAAAACCACTTTTCAAGTTCTTGACCGCCTTCCCGGTGAGCTCTCTGTCATCGAGGCCAGACCGCACACCGGCCGCTTCCACCAGATCCGCCGCCACCTTGTCCATGGAGGTCACCCCATTGTGGGGGACTTTCGATACCTGGAAGAGGATCACTGTCACGCGGTGGGAGAAAAAATGGGCATTGGCACCCGGATGTTACTGCAAGCCAAGTCACTCAATCTGATTCATCCGATCACCAGAGCCCCTCTGAGCATTGAGGCCGTAACAGACCCCCTGATTGTGAAGGTTGCGAAAAAAGAATAACGCGCTCCCCTGACGGGGAACGGGTTAACACACAATAGGAACTAGCGTTCGAAAGTTTAGCCAGCAGGAAGAATGACTGCGTCAATGGCGTGAATCACGTCATTGCTTCCAGCGATGGTAGCTTCTCCTTGTTCTCATCGCGACGGTTCCCTCCGGAAGCTTTTTGAAGGCATCAGTGAATAAGAAAACCGTCCGCTCTTTTCTCGCCCGGACTGCCCGGACTGCCGAGCTTGAACGATCGTCAATCACAGGCTGACTTGCTTTTTGTTGCGATTGAAGATTTACCTACCCGCTTCTTCTGTATTGAGATGGACATCGAATGATGGACCTTAATTATCTAAACCACCTCATCTTGGCTGAATCGAGCACAGGTCGACTTATCGGCACGCTCATTGCCGCGATTGCACTCATTCTAATTCTAATTCTCAAACTAAGAGTCCAGGCCTTCATCGCGCTCCTCATCGCCAGCATCTTCGTCGGACTCGCATCCGGGACGATGTACATGACAGATATCGGGAGCACGATCCAGAATAGCATGGGCTCCAACCTCGGCTTCATCGCCACCATTATCGGTGTCGGCGCGATCTTTGGATCGATGATCGAGCACTGCGGCGGAGCCCAAAGTCTCGCCAATGGCATGCTTCGAATCACCGGCGAAAAAAAAGCCACTTGGGCCATGCTCTTCACCGGTTTCCTCATCTCCATTCCGGTCTTCCTTGATGTCGCCCTCGTGATCCTAGCTCCTATCATCTACGCGCTTTCTCGACGCAGCGGAAAGTCTCTCACGGTCTACGGAATGCCTCTTCTCGCCGGCATGATGGTAACCCATTCCTTCGTGCCCCCCACCCCCGGACCGACCTGGGTTGCTTACACCCTCGGTATTCCGATTGGCACCGTCATTCTTTACAGCGTGCTTGTGGGCTTGCCGACGGCAGTCCTTTCGGGGATTTTCTTTGGAGGTCGCATTGCCAAAACAGTCCATATCGATCCCCCGGAACTTGTTGATGCCGAGGAGGAAAATCCCCCCTCCTTTGGCATGATTGCCTCCATTCTCTTCCTCCCCATTGTCCTCATTGTCGCTGGATCTTTTGTCGAGCAATCAGTCGGCAGCTCGCTCCCCAGCGGCCTGAGCAAAGGCGCCCGGGCTGATGCTCTTCGTGACCTTCTGGGAGCTGCCCCGATATGGCAACAAACCATCTCTTTCCTTGGGCACCCTATCATCGCTCTTCTCCTCACGACCTGCCTAAGCCTTTGGCTCCTCGGCACCAAGCGTGGAGCATCCCGCGAAATTCTCATGGACGTCGCCACCAAATCGCTTGGCCCGGCTGGCATTATTATTCTCATCACAGGCGCAGGTGGTGTTTTTAAAGGAATGTTGGGAGCCTCAGGCGTAGGTCAGGCTCTCGCGGACTCCCTGGATGGTCTCGGAATTCCTATCCTCTTCCTTGCCTTCTTCTTCTCCGCCATCTCTCGAATCGCCCAAGGCTCGGCCACTATGGCCATGGTCATGGCCGCCTCCCTGATGGCTCCTATTCTCTCTGAGCTTGATCTTTCTGACGCCAAACTCTCTCTCGTCGTCGTCGGCATCGCTTGCGGTGCCGCCGGATTCTCACACGTCAACGACAGCGGTTTCTGGATGGTGAGCCGCTACCTCCGCATGACTGAAAAAGAAACTTTCAAGACCTGGAGCGTCGTTTCAACAGCGGTGGCCTTCATCGGAATCGCCCTGGCATCGATCGTGTGGATGATTGTCTCGTGAAGACCATCGTCTTGATGGGAGTGAGTGGCTCCGGTAAAACCACCATTGGTCAACTCCTCGCAACCCAAACCGGAGGAACCTTCCTTGACGGAGACGACTTCCACCCGCCCGAAAACGTCACCAAAATGTCCTCAGAGACACCCTTGACCGACAAAGACCGAAGAGGCTGGCTGGAAACACTCGCAAAGATCATTCGAGAAGCAGATTCCCTCACCATCATCGCCTGTTCCGCGCTCAAGACAAGCTACCGTCAGATCCTCGCCGGAGCCGAATTTATCTTCCTGTCCGGTTCAACTGACCTCCTCGCCGCACGGATCGGCCAACGCACGGACCACTACATGCCCCCCGGTCTTCTGCAATCCCAATTGGAAACTCTCGAAATCCCCGAGGGCACTTTGACGCTCGACATCAAAAAGACTCCCAGCGAACTCGTCTCCGAAATTCGGGCACACTTCAACATTTAACCGGAAGCCTGAAAAAAGACAGTCTTGCTAAGAAAACAGCATCTGGATAGCGTATCTTCTAGACTGGAGGTCGTTCCGATCTCCCAACTGCCCCTCTTGACCGCCACCATTACTCACGCTCAAAGGCGAATCACCTTGGTGATCGGGAATTCAAATCACGTCACTCAAAACGATCTCAAAAACCGGTCAATCATGCCCGCCTCATGAAGGCCACCTTCGAAAATCTCGGCTTCAAGATTCACGGTCATGCAGACGCCACCAGCGACCAAATACTCGCCGCAGTGCGAAATCATCACGCACCTTTCCAAGCGGGAAGTTGTCCAACGGGAAGAAGGGAGGGGCCATCTCGTCGCCAATTGATAAATTGGCCCAAGTTTCTCCTTTCCAATCTACGAAGAAAAAAGAGAAAATTCACTTCTCCTTACTTCGCATCCCTGCAACCGCCTCCATTTTGAAATCTCTCCTCTCGTTTTTCACTTCTTCCATCGTCCTTTTTACCGCCTCCTCTGCGGCGGAACCCACTTCAGGAGAAAAGCTCTTTGCCCTGAAAGTAAAGCCTCTTTTCACCTCCCGCTGCCTCTCCTGCCATGGCGAAGAAGGGAAAAAAATCAAAGGCGGCTTCGACATGCGCACTCTCGAAGCCGTCCTCAAGGGCGGTGACGAATTTGAAGAGCAAGTTCTCTTCCCCGGCGATCCTTCAAAAAGCCACCTCTATCTCGTCACAACCCGCACCGTTGAGGACTACGAAATGCCGCCCAAAGAAGCGGACAAGCTTTCCAGGGAAGAATCCTGGGTCATCCGCGACTGGATCAAAGCGGGCGCTCCCTGGCCCGATGACCAACGCGTCGAAGAGATTCAAAAAAACTACGCCGAAGGCGATCGCGTCGCCACCTCCAAAGCTCTTAACGAAGACTGGCAAAACCGCCGTTACGAGTTCGAAAAACTCTGGGCCTATCGCTCTCTCAAAAAATCATCCATCCCCGAAGGCACCCACCCCATCGACCATTTCATCAACCGCAGCCTCTCTGGAAAAAATCTCCCACCCGCTCCCGCCGCACACCCACGCGAACTCGCCCGGCGCCTCTCCTTCGGACTCACCGGTCTCCCTCCTTCACCCAAAGATCTAGCGCAATTCGAGATCGATTTCAAAAAATCAGCCTCCGAGGCCGTCACCCAATTCAGTCAACGCCTCATGGCCAGCCCGCACTACGGCGAACACTTCGCCCGCCATTGGCTCGATGTCTCCCGCTACGCCGACTCCGCCGGCTTCGCCAATGACTACTACCGACCCCACGCCTGGCGATACCGCGACTACGTCGTGCGCAGTTTCAACCAGGACAAGCCCTACCCCGACTTCGTCCGCGAGCAACTCGCCGGCGACGAGATGGACGAGCCCACTTCCGCGTCCCTCATCGCCACCGGCTTCCTCCGCATGGGACCATGGGAACAAACCACGATGTCCGTCTTTAAGGAAACCCGGCAGTTCTGGCTCGATGACGTCACCGACTCCGTCGGCCAAACCTTCCTCGCCCACGCCATGCAGTGCGCCAAGTGCCACGACCACAAATTCGATCCCATCCCCACCCGCGACTACTACCGCATGATGGCCGTCTTCTCGACCACCCAGTTCGCCGAGCACGACGTCACCTTCCTCCCTTCCGAAAATCGAACCCACTTCAAATCCTCCCAAAAACTCCTCTCCGCAAAGATCAACAGCTACAAAAAGCAACAGACACAAATCAGGCAGAAGATAAAATCCAAGCGCAAAACGGAAACCGGGAAAGCCAAAGTCGGTGACAACGGACTCGATCCCGGCGACGAAGCCTCGAAAGCACGCCTCTCGAAAAATATGGAACGCCACGCCATCGAGGGCGACCGCACCAAGCCGTTCGCCCACGGCGTCTATACCGGAAAAACCATCCACCGCAACAATCTCAAAGGTCGCATTCAACCTGCGGCCAACCCCTGGCATGGTCCCGAACAGATTGAAAAAGACGCCATCCTCACGGGCGGCAATGTTTACGCAATTGGCGATCCCGTCACCCCCGGAGCCCTTAGCGCCGCTGAATCTCTCGGCGGAATGAAACCCGTTAAATTTCCCGGAAACAAAGGGAAACGACGTCTCGCTCTCGCCAATTGGATTGTCGACGAAAAGAACCCGCTGACCGCCCGCGTCATCGTCAATCGCGTCTGGTCCTGGCACTTCGGCCAAGGCCTCGCTGGCAACCCTAACAACTTTGGCGGCACCGGAGCGATTCCCACCCACCCCGAACTCTTAGACTTCCTCGCTCACTGGTTTATCAAAAACGCTTGGTCCATCAAAAAGCTCAACCAACTCATCACCTCTTCCGAAACCTACCAACGTAGCTCCCGCCACCCAGATCCCACTCTCTTCAAAAAGACCGACCCAGGCCAAAAACTCTACGCCATATTCATACCCCGACGCCTCACCGCCGAGGAACTCCGCGACGCCATGCTCGTTGCCAGTGGCGAGCTTAACCCCGAAATCGGAGGTCTCCCGGCCCGGCCCGACATCAATCTCGAGGTCGCCCGCCAACCTCTCCAGATCATGGGCGGCACCGCCTCCGTCTACGAACCCGACCCACTCCCAAAACAACGTAATCGACGCAGCCTTTACGCCGAAAAACTTCGCGGCCTTCGCGATCCCTTTTTCGAAACCTTCAACCAACCCGGCTCCACCAATTCCTGCGAAAGTCGCGAAATTTCCACCGTTGCCCCTCAAGCCCTCACCCTCATCAATGCTCAGGAAATGCAAGACCGGTCCCTCGCCTTTGCCCACCGTCTCATCCAAGAATCCAATAGCGATCCACAAACCATCACCCGCGCCTTCAACCTCGCCCTTGGCCGACCTCCTTCACCCGACGAGCTCAGCACCTGCCTCACCGCCTGGAAAAACGCCGCCGAAGAAGAATCAAAACTCCAACCAAAGCCCTCCACCTTCCCCTCCCTCATCAAACGAACCATCCGCGCCGAAAAAACCGGACAACTCTACACCTTCGAAGAGCACCTCCCCGTCTTCAAAACCTACCAACCCGACCTTCAACGGAGCGACACCGACGCCCGTACCCGCGCCCTCTCCCACCTCTGCCTCGTCATCTTCAACCTCAACGAGTTTTCATACTTGGACTAAAACCATGGCTCATCATTTTAATGCAGAACCCACCCGACGCGAAGCCCTCTACGGGCTCGGTGCGGGGCTTGGTTCGGTCGCCTTCTCTTCCCTCCTACAAGCCGCCGGAGCCAAAACCATTCATCATCCTGCTAAAGCAAAGCGCTGTATTTTCCTCATGATGGAAGGCGGCCCGTCCCACATCGACACCTTCGACCCCAAACCTGAACTCACAAAGCGACATCTTCAAAAGTTCTCTCGCAAAGGCGAGATGGAGAGCGCGATGTCATCTGGCGAGCGTTACTTCGTCAAAAGTCCCTTCGAATTTGAAAAAGCCGGCCAAAGTGGAGCCGACATTTCCTCAGAATGGGTTCATCTCAAAAAGCAGGTCGATGACATTTGCTTCTATCGCGGTGCCCAAGTCGACTCCGTCAACCACCCCACCGCCTGCTACCAACTCAACACCGGTAACCGCTTCGGAGGCGATCCCGGCGTAGGAGCTTGGGTCACTTACGGACTCGGCACTGAAAACGAAAACCTCCCGGGCTTCGTCGTCCTTCCCCGGACCGCTTACCCGCAGGGCGGAGCCGGCAATTGGGCAAACGGCTTCCTCCCCGCCGACTTCCAAGGCACCCCGCTCCGCCCGGAAGGCAGCCCCATCCTTGACCTAAATCCTCCCGCCGGAATCTCCCGTCAAAGACAGCGCCAAAACCTCGACCTCCTCGCCAAGCTCAACCAAGGGCATCTCACCTCCCACCCCGACCGAAACGAGCTCAGCGCCCGCATGGCCTCTTACGAACTTTCCTATCGCATGCAGATGGAGGTTCCCGAAATTCTCGACCTCAAGGGCGAAAAAGAATCCACCCTCGAAGCCTATGGCGTAGGCAAAAAAGACACAGATGCCTTCGGACGCAAATGCCTCCTCGCTCGACGTCTCGTTGAGAAGGGCGTCCGCTTCGTGCAAGCCTACGCCGGTAACTGGGACAGCCACGACTACATCCAGCGCGCGCACGGCTCCCTCATTCGCTCCGTCGACAAGCCCATCGCAGCCCTTCTTCAGGACCTCAAGTCACGCGGTATGCTCGACGACACCCTCGTCGTTTGGTGTGGAGAATTTGGGCGCACACCCGACAACGGAATGCGCGGCGGAGTTAGCTACGGCCGCGACCACAATGCCAAAGCCATGTCAATGTGGTTCGCTGGAGGCGGAACCAAAACCGGCCACACCATCGGAGCCACCGACGACATCGGCGCCGAAGCCGTCGACTGCGTCCACCACATCCGTGACGTCCACTGCACCATCCTCCACCTCCTCGGCCTTGATGACAACAAGCTCACCTACTACCACGCCGGCCGCCACAAACAGCTCTCCCAATTCGGAGGAGAAGTGATCAAACAACTGATCGGCTAACTCCCAACCCCAACGGGGCGAGCGAGCCCAGGCTCCCTTCGCAAATCAAACTCACCCGCAGGCAACCACCTCACTCCGGTTTCCACCAGGCATCCAGCGCCTTGGTCAACTCGGCCACCTTCTCCAGCTTCGCTTCCGCGAGGTTCGTCTTCTCAAAAGGATCCTCTTTCACGTTGTAGAGTTCCGTCTTCCCTTCGGGATTATCCGGGTGCGCAGCTGACTTCCCCCCATAGGGTAATCCATAGTTCTCCTGATCATGAACTAGGAGCTTCCAGTCACCCTTCACCAGAAAGCGGGTCTCCATGTTCACGGTGCGATCATTCACATCAAATATGTCGTGATTCCCATCGAAACCAAAAACGATATCCCGTTTGATCAGAGCTTCGGTATCCCGGAGGTCAATTCCAGTCATCGGCGCAGGCACATCCACTCCCACTGCTTTCAGAATCGTGGGCGCGATATCGATGGAAGAAACCAAGGTGTCCTTGTCCATCTTCGGCACAACCTTACCCGGCCACTTGATCATGAGGGGCGTACGAATTCCCATTTCATAAGGAGCCTGCTTTGAAAGCGGAGCATAACGACCCGAGTCGGCCGATTGGATCCAACCATTATCCGTCACGTAAATAATGATAGTATTCTCAGCCACTCCTCGCGTCTCCAGTTCCTGAAAAAGCTCACCACAGGTCTGATCGAACCACTCCACCATCGCGTAGTATCGGGCCACAAACTTGTTTGGCTCCTTGGCGAGATACTTGTCATAAAGTTCCTGCGGAGGATTGTGCGGAGTATGGGGAAGGAATGGCGCATGCCAAATGAAGAAGGGCTTCTTGTCCTTCGATGCTTCATCAAGAAACTTCTGGATCGGCTTGATACCAGTCCTCGAAATCTTGAGCCCCACGTCCCCGTGCCGTCCGCCTTTCGCCGGATCGGCATGAGTCATGGCGTGAGTAAATCCGTGTCGCTGGGGTTTCCCTTCCCACCATTTCCCAGTCTGCAAGGTCAGGTATCCCGCCTTGGTCAAAAGGCGGGCAAGGCCGTCGTTCTTCTCAAAGCCCGCGTAGATTTGCTCATGCTTTTGAGCTCCTTCGCTATCGGTCCGCCTCCAGTATTTCTTATTGGCCTCCCCTTTTACTCTCAAATCATTTCCCGTGATTCCGTGAACCGGAGTGTGTAGCCCGCTGAAAATTGACGCCAATGACGGACGGCACAAAGGCGAGGTCACATACCCACGGGTATAGGTCAGCGATTCCTTGCTAAACTTGTCGAGAACCGGGGTCTCGATGACCTTGTGACCCATAAACGAGTAGTCCGTCCACGACTGATCGTCGGAAAGAATCAGCACAACATTCGGACGATCCTCCGCCATCGCAGGCAGACAGAAAACAGCGAGAAGAGACAAGAACCGTTTCATTCTCAGGAAACCTAACCTCAAGATTCACTTTGAAAAGATGAATGTCCGATCAGCTCGTTTTCCCGCGGAGTTTATGGCGGACAAGATCCGAGGTCAGGTCCCCAAGAAACACGAGACCCGCGCCGAGACCTACCCAGAGCAACATTTCATCGTAGAAAAAGGACACCTTGGCATCGGAAATTAAAAATCCCAGGGACGACACTCCCAACATTCCGAGCACCGTCGCTTCACGGATACACGACTCCCATCGATAAAAGAGAAACAGGACCAGCCTGTTAAACCCAACCGGCAGCAGCGCCCCGACAAAAGCGGAGGACCGCGATCCACCCTGCGCCAAGATCACCGAACTCGCCTGACTTGAGGTATTGTCGATCACCTCCGCCCCCAAACGCAACAAGATCCCGGCATTGTGAATCGCAAGAGCAAAGATCAACGCCCAGACTGTCGGGCCAAATACTCGCAGCAGCAAAAAGGCGAGAATGTATTCCGGCATGGCCCGGGCCAACATCGACCCGCCCCGCAGCAGCAGCGCCAGCAATTCCCGATGGCGCGAATTCCCTTCCCGAACGCCCCTTGGCGATGACGACACCAAGGTGCGGGCCGCAAACCGAACTCCAACCAATGCCACAATGCCCGCTAGGAGAATCGCGGCCGTCCCCAAATGGAACGTCCGCCAAACAGCCTTTGTCCCACCGTCTGACATTTTCTCCTCAAACCATGGTCCAAACTCTCCCCAATCTCCGTCAGCTTCCCGAACTGGAAATGGCACAATTTCATCAGTGAATCGATCAAGGTTCCGCATGCGTTGTTCCCAACTCACTCCTGCCCCCCACTTGTCCTCGACCAACCACCCTGCCGTGACTCCAAAGAGAAGAAGAACGACAGACGCCCTTAAAAACCAGGAGCGTCCCCGGGCTTTCCACAAACTAGCAAGGCCGCAATCTCCTTCCATGACTCTCCGCGCAGCAACGCCATTCATCAACTGAGATCTCACTTTGGCTCCCCACCATTCAAAAAACACCACAAGAACCAGCAAGGCATAGAGGTAGGTCCAGATCTCACGATAATGACCATCTTCATACGCCGTCTTGATCTCGTATCCCAAAGTCGGAATCCCCACAAACCCCAACACCGCCGAGGATCGAATGGCACACTCCAATCGATACAGAGCATAGGTTGCCAGGTCAGGAAGCGCGCTCGTAACCACTCCGGCAAAAAAGGCCGTAAAGCCCCCGCCACCGGAGACCCGGATCACTTCGGCTGCCGAGCTTTCTCCTTCATCAAGAAGCTCGGAAAATACCTTCGCCAAGGTTCCTCCATACGGAAGTGCCATTGCAAAAACCGCCGCCAGCGGAGACGTTCCTATTGCAGAAAGAAATAGCAGTGCCCACATGAGTTCGTGTACCGACCGCACCGCAGTAGCGAGAAGGCGAACCCCGATCCGGAGGACTTGCAAGAATAGGTTGGGCCGGGACCACCAGGCCCTCGATCCCAAAACCCCTCCCACGATTCCGATCACGAGCGCCAGGCTCATCGCCACCAAAGCGTATCGAACCGTGAGCCAAAGCGCTTTCCCAAGCTTCTCAAAAAAGGAAACCTCGCCGCTCTGCATTTCAGGATCTTCAAAATTGACCGCCGGTTGGAAGGCGGCCTTGAAAAAGTCACCTGCCACGGTCCTCCCTCCCTCATTAGGAACTAGCTCTCCGGGGCGGGCCTCCAGCACCCAAAGGCCCATAAAAAAGAGCAAAACGCCCCCGAGAAAAAACCAGCGCCTCCTCATCAATCCAGGCGGTAAAGTTCTTCCACTCCTATGTCATCAGGTCGACCATCCAGAACAATCCGGCCTTCCCGCATCCCGATGACCCGATCGAAAAAACGTCGCGCAAGCCCCACATCGTGCAGGCTCATCACGAGAGTCTTTTTTTCTTCACGCGCGAGATTCGTCAGTAATTCGACCAAACTTTTGGCCCGCTCCGGATCGACCGCACTGACTGGCTCATCCGCCAGAATTATCTGCGGATCTTGATACAAAGCCCGGGCGATCGCGACGCGTTGCCGCTGCCCCCCCGAGAGATGATCCACCCGAGTGAAAATCTTTTCTTTAATCCCCACCCGTTTCAGCAAAGCTGCAATCTCCTCTTTCTCACCTTTCCCCATAACTAGGAGGCTTTTTAGCAACCCCGCCAGCCCTTTCCGTGCCGCTCGTCCGCAAGCCACATTCTGATTCACGCGAAGGTTCGGAACCAGGCCCAGATCCTGGGGCACCCAGGCAATCGACGATCGAACCTGCTTTAAGTTTTTCCCGGAAAGCTCGCCGAGATTTTTTCCATCAAGCAACACCGCGCCGCTCGTCGCTGCCAGACGGCCATTCATCAGACCCAGCAAGCTCGACTTCCCCGCACCACTCGGGCCGATGAGACAAACTTGCTCCCCCGGCTGAATGGATAGATCAATGGCTTCAAGTGCCTTGATCCCGCCGTAGGCGAGCCCTGCTGACTGGAATTCTAACATTAAAAAGAACCGTGGTTTCACCAAAAGAATTCCGCCAATGATTAATGATACGATTGATGCAACCTAGCGCATCAAACCCACTTCTTTGGCAACCTCGTAAATGCCCTCGAACTCTTCATTCTTGGCGGAAATGAGATTATCCCGGTTAAAGGCCTTCAAAACATCTTTGTCCGTGCAGCCCACGAGGACCTTCTGGAGCTTATCAATGAATCCTTCGCCAAACATCTCCTCAAGAGCAGGATGTCCGGTCAGATTGTAATCCGCATAGTAGGGAGTCTCCCAAATGATGGGGGCGTCCTCGGCCTTGATCTCGCCATCCGCGATCATGGAATCATACTTCTTGTAGCTCAGGGCACCCACTTGCACCGAACCACCAGCAACCGCACGCGCAGTCGCATCGTGGCCCCCGGTCGCCTGGAATTGAACCGGATTAGTAAAGAACTCATCTGGTGTCACACTGGTTTCCTGCATGATGAAGTATGTCGGCATGAGGCGCCCGGAGGTGGAGCTTTTCGAACCAAAGGTGAAAGTCATGTCCTTGATCGCGGCCGGAAACTCATCGGACTTGGTAAGTCCGGTGGATTTATGAGCAATAAAGTAACTCTTATACTTCGGGTCGACATCTCCCTGGGCAATCGCGCGGGAACCGGGCACTGCCTTACGAGCCTGAACTCCGGTCAGACCACCAAACCAAACCAGGTGGACTTCGCCATTTTTAAAGCGCTCAACAGCAGCAGAGTAGTCGGCAGAGATCGAAAATTCAGCATCGATCTCGAGCTCCGTCTTGAGATATTCCTGCAAAGCTTTGAACTTCTCATCCTGATCAGAAACCTTTTCATCAGGAATCGCCGTAATCACGAGAGACTTCCCTGCCGAACCTTTGTCGCCTCCGGCATCAGCTTCCTTTTTCTTGTCTCCACAGCTGGAGAGAGTAAATGCCGTAGCGGCAATCGCGACGCTGCCGAGGCAGCCCTTCATCGTCTGAGAGATCGACCGATCTCCCGATTTCAACAATTTCATTGGTAATATAAGTGTCCCGTGGCCGTCTTACTAAGCCCCGACACCAATACCGTTCACTCATGTGGATGGTTGTGCAAGCGAGATTTTTAGATCTCCCACCTCACCATCCCCCTCTAAGTCACAAGATCTTTCCAAACGTTCCCGTGGACATCGGTGAGGCGGACGTTCCGCCCGGAATAGAGATAGGTGAGTTTTTCGTGATCGAGCCCGAGTTGATGGAGAACGGTGGCCCCATAAACGGAGCCTCCCTTGAATCCCCCTCCGGCCAGCCAAATGGAGAACCCGTAAGGATTGTGGTCACGTCCATCGCTTCCCTGCGAGAAAGGAGTGCGGCCAAACTCTCCGCCCCAGATCACGATTCTTAAATGGGCCGTTCCGAGCATCGATTCATTACGACCATCCTTGATGCGGGGACTCTCAAGAAGATCCCCTGCAAGATGCTCGATGACGAGGGTGTCGTAGGAAACGTTCTCGTTCAGCGCGCGGATGAGATAGTCGCGATATCGCCACGCGTTGTTAATGGCAGGATCGCCCTCGCTGCCGTGCGAATCGGCATAGCGGATCCAGTCCATCCAGTGACGCGCCCAACGCTCACCGAAGCGGGACGAAGCAAGAAATTGATCAACGAGGTGGCCCCAGCGATCAGGGCGGGTGTCTGCGAGGTAGCGCTCAAGCTCCTCGACCGAAGGAGGATTGTCCCGGGGATCGGGTGCACCCATTGCGATCCATTTCATAAAATCTGCAATCACCTGGCCGTCGAGTTTCGCTCCATCCTTGGGCATTTCTATGTCTTCTTCCTCATGCCGGAGGACCTTGATCAGGTAGCTCTTTCCTGGATGGTCGAAATCAAAGAGATCGTCAGAATCGCCTCCCTCTTCCATCGCGGCACGATGGCCGAGAGCAAGACCTCCCTTTTTTTTCCGCCGGTGCGATGACACTCGTAGCAATCCTGGGCGAGGACTGGACGAATCCGTTTCTCGAAAAACTCAATCTTCTCGGGGCTTGGTTTTTTAGCCCACGCACACCCCGTGAGAAGCAATAGTAAAGACCATCGAATCACAGCGTAATTCAATGTGAATCGGGCGCATTGATCTTTCATCTAAAGTTTCTTAAATTGGGGAAGAGAAAATTGTTCTCGCAAGTTGGGGCAACGGAAGGTGGTATCATCTTCCGTTTGCTATGAAACTTCCTTCCGCCCTACTCATGATCACGACCCTTCTTTCTTATGCTGAGCCACTCACTCTTCCGCTTTGGCAGGGTGAGGTCCCGGGAGAAAAGGATCAGAAAATCGGGGAAGAAAAGGTCGCTGACAAAAACAACGACGGAATCACCCGCACCTCCAATGTCAGTAAGCCTACCATCACGATCTATCCGGCTCCCTCCGACAAAACGAACGGAGCCGCAGTCATCGTGGCACCCGGAGGGGGCTATGGAATTCTCGCTTCCAAACATGAAGGAACCGATGTTTGTGAATGGCTCAACGACCTGGGAATCACCGCCATTCTTCTCAAATATCGTGTTCCCCGTCGGGCGAACCTCGCAAAGCACCACGCTCCGATGCAGGACGCCCAGCGAGCTGTCAGCATGGTGAGATCCATGGCTAGTGAGTGGGAGATTGACCCGCAGCGAATCGGGTTCATGGGATTCTCAGCTGGAGGTCATCTCACCGCCACCGTCATCACTTCAAATGGTTCAGTCACTTTCCCCAAAGAGGATATCGACAAGCATTCCCCCGTCCCCGATTTCGGACTCCTCATTTACCCGGCGTATTTGAAGAGCAAAGAAGATCCCAACAAACTCGTCTCTGAAGTTTCGGTCGACGAGAAAACGCCTCCGTCGTTCGTCGTCATTGCTCACGGCGATTCACAATTCGTCGAAGGAGCCGCCCTCTACTACCTCGCCATGCAGCGGGCGAAGCGTCAGTGCGAACTCCACATCTATGGCAAAGGCGGGCACGGATACGGAATGAAGGATATTCCCGAGCGAGTCGGAGAATGGACCACCCAGGCAGGCGGCTGGATGAAAGAGATGGGGCTGTTGGAGCCCTCTGGGGAATAAATTGGCCCGTGCCCCTACTCCAAGATCACGCCATTCCTGGCATCATTGCGACAAGCGGGGGACTTCGGTGCAAGCACGCGCGGGATTGGACAATGAAATTTGAGACACAAATTTCGGCCCCTAAGAGAGCCTAAAACTTCCCCGGATCTCCCCGCTATTGCATGACTTTTTTCGGCTTGCGATTGATGTCGAAAATGCCCCAATGCTTCTCGGCACCCTTGGGGTGTTAGGGGCGTCTTCGCCTGAAACGGGTTGAAAGGAGACTCTAGCCCAAAGGGTATGGTCTCCGGTGAAACTCACTCTTCTCCTGACTCTTGCGGCCACTACCTTATTGCAAGGAAAGTCCTATGTCCTCATTCTCGTCGATGATCTCGGTTACATGGACATTGGAGCCTACAATCCAAAATGTTTCTACGAGACACCCAACATTGACCGCCTTGCACAGTCGGGACTGAAATTTACGGACGGATACGCCGCGAATCCGGTCTGCTCCCCCACCCGTTTTGGAATCCAAACAGGACGCTATCCGACACGCAAGGATGCCACAAATTTCTTCAGCGGAAGACGAGGAGGCAAATTTGCCTGCGCTCCACTACACGATCGCTTGGATCACGACGAGACCACGATTGCGGAAGCACTCAAGGAACAAGGTTATGCCACCTTCTTCGCGGGCAAATGGCACCTCGGACCAACCGAAGAATTTTGGCCAAAAAAACATGGTTACGATGTCAATGCAGGCGGATTCAAAGCCGGAGGACCTTACGGAGGAAAGAAGTATTTCTCACCCTATGGTAATCCACGTTTGAGAGATGGCCCGGACGGCGAGCACCTCCCTGACCGTCTTGCGACCGATACCTGCAAATTCATGGAGACAAACAAGGGGAAACCCTTCTTTGCCATGCTCTCCTTCTACTCGGTTCACACTCCGCTCATTGGGCGCCCTGATCTCGTCACGAAATACAAAAAGAAAGCGGCCAAGATTAACGGCCAGGAATTTGGAGACGAGGAACAAATCTTCGGTAAAAAACAACGCAAGGTTCGCATCCTCCAGAAGCACGCCGTTTATGCCGCAATGGTGGAAGCGATGGACCACGCGGTCGGGAAGGTGATGAAGAAAGTCACCGATCTTGGTCTGGACGATGAAGTCGTCATTTGCTTCACCTCGGACAATGGCGGGCTTTCGACTTCGGAAGGCTCCCCCACTTCCAATCTCCCCCTGCGCGGTGGCAAGGGCTGGATTTATGAGGGAGGAATTCGTGAGCCTTTCATTGTCAAGTGGCCTGGGGTGACAAGGGCAGGCTCGAACAGCGCAGTGCCTGTGATGAGCACCGACTTTTTCACGACCTTTGTGAAGGCTGCCGGAGGAGAAATCAAAGAAACTGTCGATGGTGTCGATCTCCTACCCTTCTTGAAAGGAGGCAAGTTGAAGCGAGAGGCCCTTTACTGGCATTACCCGCACTACAGTAACCAGGGCGGTTTCCCCTCCGGCGCGATTCGCATGGGTGACTGGAAACTGGTCGAGCGTTACGAAGACGGGCGCGTGCATCTCTACAATCTTAAGGAAGACATCGGTGAAAAGAATGACGTCCAAAAAGGCAATGAAGAACGCGTGCACGCAATGCGCTCAAAGCTTCATGCTTGGTACAAGGAAACGGACGCCAAGTTCCTTCAAAAGAAGAAAGGCCAGAATGAAGAGCCCTGGCGCCCGTAGCGGGATTCTGTTCAGGCTTTGATGACACGCTCCCGAATCTCGGGAGTGACCGAATCGGCGGTTCCGCTCTTGAGCCCTAATTCTTCGGGGCTCTCCCCCACCCAGCTTGTTTTCCTTTTCTTCACCGAGATCCGTTGGCTCTTCGGATCAAAGGTGAGCGTGGTAAAAAGAGCATCCTGATAAGGGCTGGTGAACTTGAGGGCGGGATATTTGGCATGGATCTCCGGCGGATAGCTTTCGTGGGCAAACTTTGATCCCAGCCAATGGTAGGACGCTGAGTTGATGTGGAGGTATTGAATCCCCGCCACCTCGGACAGATGGTCGATGTGAGTATGGCCATTGATCGCGAGAACAATTTGGTCGGCGTGTCTGGAGAGAATTTTTTGAATCTCTCCGCCATTATCGATCTGATACGGACCCGCCAGGGGTTGATGGGACACCACCAGAATCGGGCCCTCGATTTCAGCGAGAATATTGCCTAGCCAATCAGCCTGGGTTTTCCCAATGAACTGGGGATAGCCTCCTTTGAGAGCCGGCGAGCCCTTCTCGTTGGCATCAAGAACCACCAGATGGAGACCATTCAACTCATGATGATAGTAGGGAGCCTTCATTCCCCAGGAATCGAGACATTGCTGCTTGCTCAATCCACCATCGGTGTCGTGGTTTCCGATGACGTGCAGCGCAGTCCCGTATGCCTTGTTAAAACGATCAACGATTTTTTGGTTCGCTTTCTTTGCGAAAGCAAAGTCCCCCAACTGAATAATCCCGTCGGGTTTACTCTCCGACATCTCCTTTAGAAATAAATCAAGACGAGCTTCGGCATCAGGAATGAGATCAACATGGAGATCAGCGATCAACCCAAGGCGGACGGGCATTGAGAGACTGGAAAGGATCGTGGACGCTCCGGCCGAAAGCGGCAGGCTGGCCCCTCCAAAAGTGATTGTTCTGATGAGATCTCGTCGATTGATTGTCTTGGCTTGATTGGCTTGGTGAATTTGAAATCCGGTGCAGGAAATCACTTCTTCAGAAAGTCGTGTTCAGGATTGGCGATCCTTCCCTTTCGCTCCTTTGTCGACAGCTTCAAGTTCCTCTTTCGAGGCAGGATATTGGCCTTTGTCGTCGGTCTTCTTCTCCCGAATTTTGAGGGTTTCGCGATGTCGTTTGAGTTCATTTACGAAGACTGGGTCGTGGGAAAGATTGATCAACTGGTCGGGATCCTTCCGCATATTGTAAAGCTCTTCCTCCAGACGTTTGGCTTGGGGGTGCCAACAAGTGGAAGGGCGGTTAGCATGAAAAGAAAGAACTTCATTTGGCAGAAGATGAAACGATTTCCCCATCAATGATGACGTGCGTGGTGTGGGTAGTGGTCTCGAGGGGATCGGCGTCGAAAAGGGCGAGATCGGCATGCTTCCCCTTTTCGAGAGAGCCGATCTTGTCGTCGAGGCCGAGGATCTTGGCGGAATTGATGGTACAAGCGGCGAGAGCGACTTCCTGAGGGAGGCCGTAGGCTGCGGCGAGAGCAGCTTCGAAATGGACGACACGGGTTTTGGGAACGTAGGTTTCGTAGCCGGACTGGAAGGCGAACGGGATGCCTGCTTTGTGAAGCTGGGCGGCGAGGGTGAAGGTCATATTTTCGAGATCGCCATATGGGCGCCCCATGGTGGGATGGATGATGATGGGAACCCCCGCCGCTTTGATTTCATCAAGGAGAAGGTAGGCCTCGGCGGCACCATCGAGAATGAGGTCGAAGTCGAACTCTTCGCGGAGACGGAGCGCGGAGGCAATGTCCTGGTGACGTTGCGCGTTGATAAGGAGCGGGGTCTTTTTATTAAGAACATCAACAAGGGTCTGCATCTTAATGTTGGGAGCGGGCGCCTCTATTTCTTCGTCGTCCTCGGCAGCTTTGATCTTACGGGCATGGGCCTGCCCCTTGAGGAATTCGGCACGGAACATCGCGATGGCTTTGGAGCGAGTTGCGGGGGATTTACTGAGACCTTTGGCGCCCAGGCTGGCTGCGACGGCAGAGGTCGGGACGAGGGGATCCTTCAGCGAGGTGATGGAGGGAACATTGGTCTTCACTACCATGAGTTGTCCGGAAATGAGAGTGCCGGGAGCGTGACCGGTATGGACAGTCGTCACGCCGAGATCACGGAGCCATTTCACGAGAGGATCGCGCCCGTTGTAAGCATCTATAGCGCGGAGTTCGGGCTGGATAGGAGCGGACTGATCGAGTTGTTCCTGGTCGTGCTTGGGTGAGTTAAGAATGCCGGAGAGTCCAACCGTTGAATGGGCGTCAATGATACCGGGAGTGGCAACTTTGGCGGTGAGAGTTTTGTAACCCTCGGGGATTTTGATTTCGGAAGCAGGGCCGACCGCAACGATTTTCCCATCGGGTCCGCAAAGGACGAGGCCATCTTTGATCGGCTTAAGATCGCCAGTCATCGTGAAGAGGAGATCTGCTTTAACGGCGATTTGGGCGTGGGAAATTGCAGTGAGCGCAAAAAGAAGAAGGAATTTAAACATGTCAAAAGAAGGTGAGATTTTTTAGCGATAGAAGCAGCAGCCCTTGGCCTGGCGATTATGGCCGGCGCCGTAGCCGCCTTCGGCGAAGAGGCGATCTTGCGGGTCATTGAGGTTGAAGACTTGCTCGCCTTCAATGTGGGTTTCGAGAACACGGGTGTAGATTGAAAAAGGGTCTCCGGAAAGGATGACGAAATCAGCTTGTTTCCCTGGCTCGAGCGAGCCGACAGATTGATCGAGGTCGAGCATTTTGGCACCAGCAAGAGTGAGGGCTTCGAGAGCTTTCTCACGGGACATCCCAGCACGAACGCCGATGGCGGCATTGCGGAGGAACCAGCGGGAGTCGTTGATGGGGTCATCGGTGTGGAAGGCCGTCAGGACGCCCCGTTTCTCGAGCTCGACTCCGTTGCGCCATTCGAAGTCGCGGGCTTCGAGTTTTCCGCCAGGGGAGTCGAGAAAGATAATGGAGCAAGGAACCTTGGCGGCCGCGATCTCGTCGGCTACTTTCCAAGCTTCGGAGACATGGTGGAGGACGACCTTGAAGCCGAATTCTTCCTTTAAACGAAGAACCGTGAGGATGTCATCATGACGGTGAGTGTGGTGATGGACGGTGCGTTTTCCTTCGAGGATGTCGGCGAGGGTTTCAAGAGCGAGGTCGCGCTCGAAGGGGGGGGCGGGATCGGCTTCGTTGCGCTTCTTGAGGTAAGCTTGGGCATCAAGGAATTTTTGGCGCACCAAAGCGGCAGACTTGCCTCGGGTGCCAGGAAAAGGACCAGTGTCGCGGATCGAATTGGTCCCATTGGCCATCTTGACTCCGTAGGCGAGTGATCCGTCGGGGAGCTTGATGGAGAGGTCTTCGACGGTGTTTCCTTTGCGGAGTTTGAGGTAGATGGTTTGGCCAGAGAGGAGGTGGCCGGAGCCGGACATGAGATTGACAGTGGTGATGCCACCGGCGCGGGCTTTGTTAATGGAGGTGTCGCGGACATCGATAGAGTCGAGAACGCGGACCTCGGGTTGGATGGGCGAAGAAGAATCCGCTCCCGCGACCGATCCAATGTGGGAATGGGTGCAAACGAGTCCAGGAATGATGGTTTTTCCTGTCACGTCGATTTGTTCGGCGTCCGAGGGGATAGTGACCAGATCAGAAGGCCCCACCGCAAGGATAGTATCGCCCTGCATCACGAGGGTGGCGTTTTCGATCTTGGGAGAGGAGACCGGATAGATGGTGCCGTTGATATAGGCCCTGATGGCTGCTGGCGAAGTATTCTCAGGCCTTTCTTGCTCAGCTGAAAATAAGAAGGGCAATACAAGGAGCGGTGCAATAGCGAGAGCTAGGAGCTTACGAGGGCGCATGATGCCCGGAGGCTAGCAGGACAGATGGCGGAACAGGAGAAGGATTTTCCCTGACTCGTCGCTGGCGAAAAAAGCCATTGTCCTCCAGTCTTCTTCCAACGTGAAAGCAATCCAATTTACCCGCAACAGCTGCGATGCCAACTCCGCGATTGAAGTCGAACTCGAAGTCCCCTCCCCCGGAGGATATGACATCCTCGTTAAAGTTGAAGCGATTGCTCTCAACCCCGTCGATTTCAAGGTCCGGCCCGGAGAAGGGGAGGATCCCAAGACGCTTGGATACGATGCCGCTGGCACAGTCGTCGGCACGGGCGAAGACGTCACCCTTTTTGAAGAAGGTGACGAAGTCTACTACGCAGGTGACATTACCCGACCCGGCAGCAATGCCGAATACCAGCTTGTCGATTCACGCATCGTTGCCAAGCGGCCCGCCTCACTCGATGCCGCGACGAGCGCCGCCCTCCCTCTCACGGCACTTACAGCCTGGGAGTCGCTCTTTGACCGGCTTGAAATCGACCCCGATTCACCAGACGAAAACACAGGCAAGATCCTCCTAATCATTGGTGGGGCGGGTGGCGTCGGTTCTATTGCCATCCAACTCGCCAAACTTGCCGGATTCACAGTCATCGCTACCGCTTCGCGCCCGGAAAGCGCCGCGTGGTGTCGAAAGCTTGGCGCAAATCACATCATCAACCACCACGAAGACATGCCATCTCAGCTTCGTGACCTCGGCATGGCGACAGTCAATCACATCGCAAATTTTAACGACATTGACCGGGTCTGGGAGGCGATGGGCGAGATGATTGCTCCCCAAGGAAGCATCGTCCTCATCACCGGACACAACAGCCACCTCGACATGGCCGGTACTTTTAAAAGAAAATCTGCCAGAATCTGCTGGGAGTTTATGTTCACCCGCTCGATGTTCCGAACTGAAGACATCATCGAGCAGCACCACATTCTGAAACGGATTGCCGAACTCATTGACAAAGGAAAACTCACAACCACCGCAAATGACTCACTCTCCCCCATCAGTGCCGAGAATATTCTCGAGGGTCACCGCCGCCTGGAGTCCGGAAAGTCCATCGGCAAGCTGACCATCTCCGGCTGGGAATAAAATTAAACCACTCAAATTCATGTCCAAACTCACGATCGTTGCCCCACTCTACGCAAAAAAAGATCAGATCGAATTGCTGAAATCCGAGCTCCATAAACTCATCGAGATCACCCGTAATGAAGAGGGCTGTCTCAACTACGACCTCCATCAAGACAATGAGAATCCAGCCCATTTTCTCTTCTTCGAGAACTGGGAATCCCGCGACCTTTGGCAGAAGCACATGGCACGAATGAGAGGAACCGCATCGTCGTTCTCATGCTCGCACCGTGGCTGGCGAGAAAGAAGTGGCGGGGCAAGATCGGGTGGCCGCTCAGGCTCACGAAGTCTTACCGGCTCGGCCTCCTGAATTGGTTCGCGAAGCCGACGTTCTTCCCCCAATAGCCAGAAGGTTTTCGAGCTGACGCGCTATGTCCTTGAGATCGACGAATTCAGAACTTCTTCTCTCGCCACGCGACTGGCCGCACCTCAAGACCGAACCACGAACATCTCCACCTCCACTGCGTTTTTAGATTTCCTCGATCTTCTTGGAGCCAGTGGCATTCCCGCCGAGGATTCCATGAAAAATGAAAACCGACTTTTTCCAGTCGATTGAAAAGGTTGCTAATCTCCATTCTTAAGTCGATGTTCGGAGGTCATGAATAGGTCCCTCTCACTGATTCTTCTCTTCGCTATTTCCTGCATTCTGACAGCGCCAGGCGAAAAGCCCTCGCCCCATGTCGTCGGACCAAAAAATGGAACCCTGGTCATCATGGGCGGAGGAGGACGAGATCAGACTTTCCCACAAATATTCAAGGAGTTCGTCAAGTTGGCCGGAGGAAAACAGGCGCGCATTGTCATTATCCCAACAGCTGCCTCAAGTGATCCAAATCACAACTATCGACGCTCGTGGTCGCTTGAATTGGCAAAGCAGATGGGCGTCGCCGGAGTCACTATTCTTCATACTCATGACCGGACGGAAGCCGACACCGAAGAGTTCGTGAAACCTCTCACCACCGCGACCGGAGTCTGGTTTGGCGGCGGGCGACAGTGGCGATTCACAAAAGCCTACGGTGGAACACGCACTGAAAAAGAATTCCACAAAGTGCTCGAAAGGGGGGGAGCAATCGGAGGATCATCGGCTGGAGCAACCATCCAGGGGTCCTTTCTCGCTCGCGGAGATACCAGTGGAAACACCATCATGGTCGGCGATGTGCAGCGGGGGTTTGGATTCATGAAGAACACCGCCATCGACCAGCACGTGGTGGCTCGCGGACGGAACAAGGATCTCCTCAAGGTCCTGGAAGACCCGCAAAAAAAGATGCAGAAGGAATTCAATCGCGCCGAACTTCTCGGAATCGGGATCGATGAGGACGTCGCGATTGTCGTGAAAGGAGATCAGTTCAAGGTGATCGGCAAGGACAACGGAGAGGTCCTTGTTTTTAACCCCAAGTCGTGGAAGAAAAACACCCCGGATGAAAAGAAGTGGATCACCTTGACCACGGGGCAAAAATACGACCTCAAAACCCGCAAAATTTTGGGCAATGATAAGCAGGACTAGTCAACAGGTGTTTCGCTGGCATCGGAACATCACTTTCATGCGCGACTTCGCCTAGCGACCACGCTAGCCTCCTGAAATGAGCTTTCATCCTTCACGACGTCACCTCCTCCAAACCGGCGCGGCGGCCGGAGCACTGGGGTTTCTCTCAAAGATTCCCTTGATCGGAGCCGAGGACGTAAAGCTCGATCCGAATCAGGTCCAGTTTCGTCCGGAGATTGAGCCCCTGATCCGGCTGCTGGAGGAAACTCCCCGCGAGCGGCTGCTGGAAGAGGTTGCCGGACGCATTAAGAAAGGAACGACCTACCGGGAAATTCTCAGTGCACTTCTTCTTGCCGGCGTTCGGAACATCCAACCACGTCCGGTGGGATTCAAATTCCATGCCGTGCTGGTCGTGAATTCGGCTCACCTTGCCAGTGTGAATTCTCCGGACTCCGACCGGTGGCTCCCGATCTTCTGGGCCCTTGATTATTTCAAATCCTCGCAAGCCCGGGATGTCCAGGAGGGAGATTGGACCATGGCTTCGGTCAAAGAATCCGAAGTCCCCTCTTCAGAAAAGGCCCGACAGATGTTCGCGGAAGGAATGGATCGCTGGGACGAAGAAAAGGTTGATGCCGCGACCGCTGGCTTAGCCCGGGCAGCCGGGGCTCAGGAGGTCTTCGATCTCTTCGCAAAATACGGAGCGAGGGATTTCCGTGACATCGGCCACAAGGCCATCTACGTCGCCAACAGCTGGAGAACCCTTCAAGCCATTGGCTGGAAGAATTCCGAACCCGTCCTCCGCTCGCTTGGATATGCCTTACTAGAACACAATGGAAGCAATCCAGCGAAGAGCAGTCATGAGGCAGACCTCCCGGGGCGCTTGAATGACACGCTCCAAAAAGAGATCCGGGGTGACTGGCAGCGCGGCGAAATAAAAAAAGAAGCAACCACCGAGATGCTCACCGTGCTTCGGGGAGGAACATGGGAGGACGCGAGCCGGAAAGTTGTCGATCTCCTCAACAAGAAAATCTCCCCACAGTCCATCTGGGACGGTCTTTTCCAACATGCTTCCGAGATGCTCATGCGGAAGCCGGGAATCATTTCCCTTCATGCCAGCACCACTACCAATGCCCTGCATTACGCGCACCAACACACCTTCAACGACGAGACACGTAAGTTCCTCCTCCTTCAAAACGCCGCTTTCCTGACGATGTTTCGCGATCGCGGCGGCATCAAAGAAGGCGTCGCGATTGACCAATTCGAGCCCGTTGAGGGAGTTCCCAGCATCGAAGATATTTTTTCCGAAATCAGCGGCAACAAGATGACAGCAGCCAGAAAGGCACTCGCTTATCTCAAATTAACAAAAGATCCAAAGCCCTTCATGAAGGAAGCCCAACGCCTGATCTATCTCAAGGGCACCGGCTCCCACGACTACAAATTCAGCTCCGCGGTATTGGAAGACTATCACAATATCTCTCCAAGCATGCGAAACCGCTTCCTCGCCGCGAGTGTGTTCTGGCTCCAGGGCTCCGGAAAAAAAGACACCGACCTCGTCTCGCGAACTCGGGCAGCTCTCGGTGCTTGATCAACCGAAACAGGTCAGCCGAAGGCCGGGACCAACAACCCGATTCTTCCTTCGAAAAGAAGGCCGTTAGCCCAGAATTCCCTTCACAACATTCCCGTCGTCAGTCGGTCCGATGAGACGTTGTTTGAGTCCTTGGTAGGCAAAGTTGAAGCGATGTGGATCGAGTCCGAGAAGATGCAGGATGGTCGCTTGAAGATCACGGATTCCCACCGGATTTTCGCCAATGTAGTAACCAATATCATCTGTCTGTCCATAGGATCCCGGTTTGATGCCGGCTCCAGCCATCCACATGGTGAAGGCGTGCGGATGGTGGTCTCGGCCATAAAAGCCGGGCTTTAGAGTCGAGTTCACATTATTCTGCATCATCGGCGTGCGGCCAAATTCTCCGCCCCACACAATGAGAGTCTCCTCAAAAAGCCCTCGTTGTTTAAGATCCTTGATAAGCCCCGCAATGGCCTTGTCGATTTGCTGACACTTGATGGGCAGAGCCTCATCAAGTGACTCACCCGGCGAGGAACCGTGGTGATCCCAACCCCAGTCATAGAGCTGAACAAAACGAACCCCGTTCTCCACAAGGCGCCTTGCAAGCACGCAGTTGTTGGCAAAGGTTGGATCATCTCCTTTGGAGAGACGACGTGGGTCCGCAGCGGTCTCGACATTGGAAACGTGACCGGGCTTAGCTCCATATAAATCGAGAATGTGTTGCGGTTCCTTGCCAAGGTCCATGACTTCGGGGACAGACATTTGCATGCGGTAAGCCAACTCGTATTGCGAGATCCGCGTGAGCGTTTCAGGGTCACCGACATGTTGGTGTTGGTATTGGTTCAGGTCCTTCAGCGCATCGAGCGTCTTACGGCGGGCCTCTCGATTCATCCCCTTTGGGTCGGAAAGATACAAGATGGGGTCACCACCATCAGTGCGGCATTGCACGCCTTGGTAAAGAGTCGGAAGGAAGCCAGAGCCCCAAAGGGACTTCGCCGACTCTCTGCGACAAGAAAAAACGAATCGCAACACGCTACTTCACCGTCATCACCCCTTTCATGATCGTCCAGTGACCGGGGAAGGTGCAGACAAAAGGATACTTGCCAGGCTTCTTAGGGGCGACAAAACGCAAAGTCTCGGTTCGACCCGTTTTCAAAAGCTTCGTCGCATAAAGGACACGTTTATCCTCCGGGATGTATTGCTTCTTTTCCCCCTCAGATGACTTGGCCATCTCATTCGCCGCCATCCCGATCTCCTCGACCGAGGCTCCCAGGTCCAAAATAAGCAAGTTGTGTTCCGTGGCATCTTGGTTGCTGAAAACGAGCTTCACTGGCTTCCCGGCCTTCACCGTGAATTGGTCTTTGGTGTAGAGAAGCCGCTCGGGGATGGTTCCAATTGTCACAGTGTGGAGTCCTTTTTGACGATCGAATTTCTTTTCCTCCTTCGTAAGCTTTTTCGCAACCACCGGGGTCTTCTTGCCGAGCCGGGCGAGCTTCTCCGCCGTGCCTGTAATCCAGTCGCGTTTTAAGCCGTCCGACATGAAGGCGGTTCTGATCGCATAGCCGAGGTGCGTTCCGGCCGCTAGATCGAGGACCGGTGAAATAGCCCTGACGATGGCCTGGCGGCTCTCCTGGGTAAGATCGATGGCAAGTGGATCGGGATTACTCTGCGAGGAAAGGACATACGAGGCACAGATCACCGCCTCCCGTCGCACATGCTGGGAAGAATGCTCCGCACCATACCGTAGTAATTCCTCCAGATGGGCAGGTGGGGCTTTTGCAAAACGAAGCGCCCCAAAGGCAGACGCTGCCACTCGGTGATCCTCGCTCCGAATTGTCCTCTCCAAAAATTCAAGGTTCCCATCTGAAAGTATAGGCCCCGATAATTCTTGCTGGAGCAAGAGAGCCTCAAGCAAATGAACTGGCTCTTTGAGATTCTCCCTCCACCTCACCAGATGCCTGAGAATCTCCTTCCGATCGCGCGAGCGAAGCTCCAGCTTCGCCCGATAGCGGGTGCGGTAGTGAGGCGACTTCAAATGCTCCAGGAGATCGTCGACAGTCGCCTCCGAAATCTTCGGAGGCACCGCCAGCTTCGCGCCCTTAGGAACAATCCTCCAAATCCTCCCGGCCTTGCGATCCCGGCGAGGATCACGAAGGGAATACTGCGCGTGCCCCTTGACGGGATTGTACCAATCACAAACGTAACAAGCACCCTCGGGACCAAAATTCAGATCAACCGGAATGAACGAGAGGTTCGTCGAAAAAATGAGGTCGGATTGATACTCCTCCGCGAAGTGATCCTCCTTCTCGACCCACTTGTGGAACTCAATCCGGTTCGTCGGCTTGTAGCGCGCTTTGATAAAGCCTCCCTGCATCTCCTTCGGCCAAAAGTCATGCGTCACAAAGCCATGCCCGCAAGTGCCCGAGTAAGCCTGCATTCCGGCCGCCTTCGGGTGCTGTCCGGGTTCCTGAACAAAGCCATTGCCCACCCCGTGCGTCCGGGGATAGATCGGATTGGTGGCATGAAAAGTGGAGGCGAAAATTGGATGCGAAGCCACGTGGTTCCCCCACGGATCGAAGGTCACTCCCCAAGGGTTGGTGTTCGGGTAGGAACCAAACGCCAGGAGTTTCCGGCTCTGGGGATTGTAGAGAAACCAGGAAGAATTCTTGGTCCGAATGGGGCCGTAAGCAGTCTCAACTTGAGTGTGATGAAAGATCGACTCGCGGAACAAAAGATCCCCTCCCGGAGTCCAAGTGAAATCATG
>Ga0308005_10000075_pt1 | contig 34492 bp, 27 predicted proteins | sample Neamet67_FD_203142 | JGI IMG/M metagenome (GOLD analysis project Ga0308005, IMG submission 203142) | Marine microbial communities from water near the shore, Antarctic Ocean - #67 | ecosystem: Environmental > Aquatic > Marine > Unclassified | place: Southern Ocean | collected 2014-06-07 | reverse complement strand
AGGCCAGACGAGCATACTTGATTTCCTCTTTGTCAGAAAGATCGGGCTTCACGATTTTCTTCATCAAATCGTGTGAGATCGAAGTCGAGAGCACCAAAAGCAGCCCGGCCGCAGTCGAAAGCGCAGCTGCAATACAACCCGCCATCAACAAGGCAATGGCCCATTTCGGAAGCCCCCCCATGTAGGGATTCGCCATCACCATGACGTCGTTGCCAAAGTAGAGTTCGTTTGGATTATCGGTCACCACCTCATTCGTCACGACCTTTTCACCTGAAGGACCGGTCGCGCCGTCCTTGAAAACGGGTTTTCCTTTAAAAACTAAACCCGATTTCCCTGATTCAGACTTCCCGGCACCCCAATACTGGATTCTTCCATCACCGTTTTTATCCACCCAGGCCATTTGGCCGGTCTCTTCAAATTCTTGAAACCACGATGGTGTCTCGGTGTAGGATTTATCGTTGAGATTCTCGATCAGGTTTACCCTTGAAAAGGCTCCAATCGTCGGAGCTGTCAGATAGATCACCGCAATAAATGCCAGCGTCCAGCATGCCGAGGTCCGCACCGCCTTGACATCCTTCACCGTGAAGAAACGCACAATGACATGTGGCAATCCCGCCGTGCCACACATTAGGGCCGCCGTAATGCAGAACATATCGATCTTTGACAACGAGCCATCAGTATATTTCGTGAATCCAAGGTCCGTATTGATCCTGTTCAGCTTTTCCAAAAACGGAACGGCATTCTCTCCGGCCGTATAGTCACCGATGAATCCGAGCTGCGGAATGAAATTATTGGTCAGCGCAATCGCGATGAAAATCGCCGGAATCGTATAAGCAAAAGCCATCACACAATACTGCGCAACCTGAGTGTAAGTAATCCCTTTCATCCCTCCCAGACCGGCATAGAAAAAGACAATCGCTCCTCCCACAATCACACCCGTTGCGATCTTAATCCCGAAAAGCTGGGAAAAGACCAGTCCCACCCCGCGCATCTGCCCCATGATGTAGGTCAGGCAAATAAAGATCGCACAAACCACCGCCACTAAGCGTGCCGTTTTTGAGTAGTAGCGATCCCCAACAAAATCAGGCACGGTCGCTTTCCCGAATTTCCTCAGGAATGGGACCATCAAAACGGTCAAAAGAACGAAGCCGCCCGTCCAGCCCATCAAAAAACGCGAGCCGTCATATCCCCCGATGGCAAGTGAACCCGCCATCGAAATAAAGGTCGCCGCACTCATCCAATCCGCCGCCGTTGCCATCCCGTTTGCAAACGGAGACACTCCGCCTCCAGCGGTGTAATACTCACTCGTAGAGCGCGCCCGTTGCCGAACCGCAATTCCGATGTAGAGAGCAAAAGAGAGCCCAATGAAGATGAAATTCCAAGTGTCTTGACTCATTTCGTCTCCTCCTCATCGTGTGCGAGAGTATCTTCAAGGCGAGCCATACGAACCGCGTAGGCCACCAAAATCAGAACAAAACAGATGATTGACCCTTGCTGGGCCATCCAAAATCCAAACGGTGCCGAACCAACCGCGGGGAAACTTTGATCCAGCCAATCCCGGAATAGAATCCCGCATCCGAAAGAAACGACGAACCAGATGACAAGAAGCACTCCCACGCACCTTAAATGTGCTTTCCAATAGCGCCCTTTGGCTGCGTTTAATTTTCCCATAGCAATTGTGTTCCAGTAGGAATAACAATTCACCCACGCCCCTGAAAGACAGAAAGCAATTCAACCCTCATTTTTCGTTTTGACACCGGCCATTTCATGCTTTCTTCCTGCGGACGCAATTCCCTGCCTTCACCCTTTTCAATGAGCCTCCCCATCGAATTTCGTTCCCAAGATCGTCTCCCCAAAGACGGCTGCCTGATTGTCCCCGGTCGCCTCGATGCGTCCCAAGCCAGCGAACTCGCTGCCAGCCTCCCCAACCGCCAAATCACCTGGCTGATGGAGGAATCGGCCTCTCTCCCTCCCGATCTTGAGTCTTACCTCCAGCTTAGCGGACGTGGCGGCGTTGCATTTTCAAAGACCGACAAATCCCTCTCCGAAGTTGGCAAGAACCTGAGCGGAAAAATCGAGGGCAACGGCGTCCTCATCTTTGTTCCTGGGGTAACGGCCTGTCGGCCCGGCGTCCCTTGCCAGATTCCCTCGGACGTCCTGAAATCCCTCTGCGAACTCAGACTCCCCATTGTTCCTCTTGAGGTGAGCATTCCTGCCGAAGCAAGGCTTTCGGTCGAAAATTCTACGAAGCTTCCAGCGGCCACCATGACCTTTGGAAAGGCCATCCCGAAAGGGAACGCCTCCATCGCAAGATACCGTGAAGCACTTCTCGCGTGCTCCGAGGAGGCCTTTTCAAGCCGGACTTTTCTCGACGGATCCCTCGCTGAGGCCCTGCTCCAGGGCCTCAAACAGCACGCCTCCACCAAGAGCCTCTACGATGGCTCCGATGACTCTGAGCTCCCTTTCGAAAAGATTCTCGGGGCCGCAATTGCGCTCTCAAAGGAGATCAAAACTGCCACCAAAAAGAAACGAGTCGGCATTATCCTCCCTCCTGGCAAAGGTGGCATGATCGCAAACATCGCCGTCCTCTTCGCCAACAAGATCCCGGTCAACCTAAACTTCACTGCCTCCCACGAAGCCGTTCGCTCCTCGATCCGGCAAGCTGATCTGGACCGCTTCATCACCGCCGACCCCTTCGTCCGCAAAGTCCCCGACTTCCCGTGGCCCCCAAACCGCGAGCTCCTTTTCGTCGAGCGAATCCTGCCCCGGATCAAAAAGAAGATCATCAAGTGGGTCGTCCTTTCCAAGTTCCTCCCCGCTTCCGTCCTCGTGAAACTCCTTGGAATCGGAAAATCCAAAGGCGATGACGAGGCCTTGCTCCTCTTCACGTCCGGTTCCTCCGGACAGCCCAAAGGCGTCCCCCTCAGCCATCGAAACCTTCTTGCCAACGTTTGCCAGTTTGGCCGCCAGCTTGCTCTCCCAGACGACTCCAAGCTTCTCGGCTGCCTCCCCCTCTTCCACTCCTTCGGAAGCACTGTTACTCTTTGGTATCCCATTATCGAGGGCCTCGACCTGGTCACGTATCCGAGCCCGCTCGAAACAAAACGCCTCGCCGAACTCATTCAACAGCACCAGGTCGCTCTACTCCTCGCCACTCCGACCTTTCTCCGTGGCTACATGCGCCGTATCGATCCAGAGCGACTCTCGTCCCTCCGCATAGTCGTAACTGGAGCCGAAAAACTCCCTGACAGTCTCGCCCGTTCCTTCGAAGACAAATTTGGTATCCTGCCCATGGAAGGTTACGGCCTCACCGAGACCTCTCCCGCCGCAACCATCAACCTCCCGTTCGAAGATCCCGACAACGGTCTTCCCCTCATTCCCTCCCAGCGCTTCAGTTCCGTGGGACTTCCTCTCCCCGGTCTCGCCATCCGCATCACCAATCCAGCCACCGAGGAAAAAAACACCCTCGACCAGTCCGGCATCATCTGGATGAAGGGAGCTAATATTTTCAACGGCTACCTCAACAAACCAGAACTCACCGCAGAGGTCATCGACGAAAATGGATGGTTCAAGTCAGGCGACGTCGGCCGGGTTGACGATGATGGCTTCCTCTACATCGAAGGCCGTATTTCCCGTTTCTCCAAGATCGCCGGTGAGATGGTGCCGCATGAAACAGTTGAAGCAGCCGTGAACAAAGCGCTTGGGCTCGACAACGAAACAGAGCGCAAGATTGCCATCGTAGGCGTTCCCGATGCAAAAAAGGGCGAAGCCCTCGCGCTCATATCTACCATCGCCGGCCGCGCGCTGGAGCAGGAAACCCTCGATATCCGTTACAAACTCATGGACGAAGGCATCCCCTCATTGTGGTGTCCAAAGAAGATCATTCCGGTGAAACACATCCCGGTTCTTGCTTCTGGAAAACTCGATATCAAAGGTTGTGAAGAGCTCATCAACGAGGCCTGATCTCATCCGCTTCGACCGCTTCATGGCCGGTGCACTCTACGGGTCAAAGGGTTACTATACCACCCGCCGCCCCATTCTCGGTGCCCGGGGCGACTTCACGACAACTCCAAAACTCACCAATCTCCTCGCCCAACGAATCTCTATTTGGATTCAAAAAGCCTGGGAGCGAAATGGCATCCTCCCCGTGATCGAACTTGGTCCCGGAGACGGTACTCTCGCCAAGGACATTCGCGCAAGTTTGGGATTCTTCGCCCGTCGAAAACTGAACTATCACTTTGTGGAGATCTCCCACCACCTCGCCGCGCGCCAGCAGGAGAAAAACTCCGGCCACTGGCACGCCACACTCAAGGAAGCCCTCTCCAAAACCGACGGAAAAGCCTTAATCATTTCCAACGAATTCTTCGACGCCTTTCCCGTTCGGATCTTCAATTCGAACCTCGAAGAACTCTTCCTCACCCCCCAAAACCACGAAGTCTGGCAACCCGCTTCTGACCTCCCGGACTCCACCCTCTTCAAGAATCCCCCGCTCCGCTTCGAGGCCGGCGAGTCAATTCATCAATGGTTCCTCACCGATCTCTCCCCGCTCAAAAAGGGCGAAATCCTCACCATCGATTACGGTGGGAACCAGGATGAAGTTTACCACCGCCGACCTCTCGGTTCTCTCCGCGCCTACGCCCACCACATGCGCCTCTTGCCGCCCGAAGCTTATCAAAACGCGGGCAGCCAGGATCTCACCTTCGACGTTTCATTCCCAGACCTCGTCCACTGGGGGACCCAGATTGGTTTGGAAGAAGTTAGCCTGACCACTCAGGCCGATTTCCTTGGCACCAACGACCGGAAAGGAGCCGGAGGAGCCTTCAAAGTTCTCCACCAAAAAAGGATCTAGAGTTCCTTGATAGTGATCTTCCGGTAACTCGCCTCAAAGGGAGGGCCGCTGTGAGCTTGCAGGGCGATCAAACCCTTCAAAGGAATCGAGTCATCCTTCTCAGTATAATCGCAGGTTAATATTCCGTTAATCCAAATCCGAATTCGCTTTCCCTCACAACGAACCTTGTAGTCGTTCCACCCTTCCTTGGCCGCAGTTGCAGCCTCTTTCGACACCCAATTCCCCATCACTTTACGCCGGCGGGATTCGTCGTAAAGTTTCCCCCACCAACCCGGCCCCACGTCCGCCTGATATCCAATCATCTCATGATGATCCTTAATCCGCTCACTGCGAATTTGAATTCCCGCATTTGGTTTTTGCCCCTCCACCTTCACCTGAAGAGTCAGTTCAAAGTTCCCATATTTTTTGGCAGAAGTAATAAAGGTATTATGCGCGATCTTTTCCTTCATCGACCCTCCCACGATAGCGCCATCTTTCACGATCCAATATTTCTCCTCTCCCTTCCTCACACTCCAGCCATCGAGTGACTTCCCATCAAAAAGCGACTGGCCAAAAACCCCGGACGAAAACACAAACAGGAGAGCGAAAATTCTCATTCGCGGTTTATCACCCACGCCGGATCTCAGGTCCATCCCCAAGCTCGGCTAAAATCGACATTTTTTCGTTAGGAATCCTCCTTTTATCGAGTATTTGTCGATGTATGAAGCATTACGCAATTGGAACTTTCCTTGGACTGATCGGCCTTACCTCTGCTCTGGCTCAAAATGGTGACCGCAAGGGGCACGACAAGATGGGGAAGATCGTGCCTGAAAAACTCATCCCGCCCGCTCCTGTTCGCACCGTCGACGAGGCGCTGAAAGCCTTCACAATTGAAAAAGGCTACATCATCGAACCCGTTGCTGCGGAGCCACTTGTCGAAAAACCCGTCGCCCTCGCCTTCGATGCCAAAGGCCGCATGTGGGTCTGTGAAATGCGTGGCTACATGCCCGACATCGATGGGAAACTAGAAAACAAGCCCACCGGCCGTATCGCTATCCTTGAAGACACAAACGGTGACGGCAAAGCAGACAAACGCACCACTTTCCTCGAAAATATCGTCCTCCCCCGCTCCATCGCCATCGTTCCCGGCGGCATCCTCTATGGAGACCAGCAGAATCTTTACTTCGTAGAAAGTGATGGCGACAAACCTAAAGGAAAGTCCGTCATTGTTGACAAAAGCTACGCTACCGGAGGAAACGTTGAGCACAAGACCAACGGAATGATGGTCGGCATCGACAACTGGATGTACAACGCCAAGTCCAACGCCCGCTTCAAATTCGTCCCCGACGAAAACAAGGTCATCAAGGAAGGCACCACCACCCGTGGTCAGTGGGGAATCACCCGCGACAACTTCGGTCGCATCTTCCACAACTCCAACAGTACCCTTCTTGTGGGTGACCGCGTACTTCCAAACCTTCTTCTCGGCAACAAGTCGGTCAAAATGAAGAACAACATTTCCGCTCGTGTTGGAAGTAATGCTGTCTTTCCGGGCAGAGTCAGCCCCGGACTGAACCGCGCCTACATTTCCTCCCACAATGGCTACAATTCAAATACCATCGACCCGAGGACCTTCAAGCTGACCAATGCGACCGGCGCATGCGGACCTGTCATCTATCGCGGCAACAACCTTCCTTCCGAAGTGAACGGCCATGCTTTCGTCTGCGAATCATCCGCCCAGCTTGTTAAAATGATCGCTGTCGATGCCAAAGACGGCAACCTGCAGGGCTCACATCCCCTCCCAAAACGCGATTTTCTCACTTCCGTCGATGAGCGCTTCCGCCCCGTAAATATGTACAATGCGCCGGACGGCTCCCTCTACCTGCTCGATATGTATCACGGCATCATCCAGCACAAAACCTACATGACCTCCTACCTTCGCGAGCAAACCCTCAGCCGTGGACTTGAAGGACCCGGTTATGGTCACGGCCGCATTTACCGGATTCGTGCTGTCGGCAAGCCTCTCGCCAAGGTTGAAGATCTCACCAAGGTCGACACCAAGACTCTCATCGGGAAACTCAGCAGCCCAATCGGGGCCGTTCGTGATCTTGCTCAGAAGGAACTCATCGACCGCAAAGCCGATCCTGCTCCCGTTGCTGATGCCCTCTACAAAAGCACTGCCAACCCACTCACCGCAATCCACCTTATCTGGACCCTTGAAGGACTGGGCGCTCTCAGCGCAGACCACCTCAAAGTGGCTCTTAAGTCTAAGAACGAAGAAATCATCGCGTCAGCCCTTTACGCCGGACTCTCTCTCGAGGACTCCGAGCTCACCAAGCTCACTTCAACCATTGTGGGAATCGCGCAAACGACCATGACCCTACCCTATCAGGCTAGGGCCCTTGCCACCATCCACAGCCCCGCAGCTCAGGAGGCCTTGGTCCAACTCCTCAAAGACCACCACCAAACATCACTTGTCAAAGAATCCGCCATCGCCGGCCTTGGTGGAAACGCCAAGCTCTTCGACAAGGTCAATAAAGGCCGCTTCAGCGAAAAGACCTTCGATAAGTGGCTCGCCGAATCCAAACTTGGCCCTCAAAAAGAATTCGATCCATCCACCCTTCTGAAAGGAGATTACCTGGTCTCCTTCAAACGCGGCGAGAAGCTCTACAGCACTATCGCAGCGTGTATCGGCTGCCACGGTGAAGATGGAGCCGGACTCGAAAACCTCGGCCCGCAGCTTGACCATTCAGACTGGGTCACCGGCGACGAAAGCCGCTTGGTCAAGATCCTCCTTCACGGCCTCACTGGTCCCATCATGATCAACGGAAAAAAGCACACTCCTCAGGCGTTCATGCCCGGTTTGGAAGTAAATCCATCGATTAAGGACCAAGACATCGCCGATCTCGCGACCTTCATTCGTGCCAATTGGACCAACCGCTCGCCTCAAGTCACCAAAGCCGCAGTCGTCAAGGTTCGCAAGGACACCAGCAACCGCTCCTCCGGCCAGATGTATACCCAGCAGGACTTCCCTGTTAAGAACTAGCTTCAGGAAATCATCTTCCGGTTTCCGAACCAATTCACAAAGCGCCTCCGCACCTCGCGACGGCGCTTTTTCACAGCTTCAAGAAGCCCCGGCTCAATTCAAATACCTCCGCTGAACAACCGAGCGCCGCTTTCAGCTTCACATCACGATCCCACGAGTTTTTGGTCCGGACAATATTCCACATTTGCCTGCAAGTGAGACGCAGTGGAAACTGTAAAGCCGTCACCATAAGCGTATTCGTCAACGGATAATCGGTACCATACATCAACCGCCCCGTGAGCCGCTCGTCATTGAGAACCTGCGGGAAATATTTGCAGCGATTCGCCTGGGTGAGTGTCGAAAGATCCGCAAAGAGGTTCGGAAACTCCGGCATCATTTCGAGGAGTCTCTCAATATTCTCCACTCCTTCCCGCTCTCCCGAACTGGCCACGTGAGCGGCGATGATCCGGACCCCGCATTCAAGAGCGAGCTTAAGTAACTTTGGATCACCAAGCGCATTGTCGGTTTTCGAAAAGGAATCCTCATCTCCTACGTGAGTCAGCAAGGGAAGATCCAGCTCCACCATCTTCAAATAGTAACCTCGATATCGTTCATCCGAGGGATCAATCCCCTGAATATTGGGCAGCCACTTCACAAAGACGGCTCCGTTTTTCTTGGACCATTCCAACTCTTCGAGGGCGTCTTTCCGATTGGGGTGCACACTCGCGCCAAAGTGAAGACCTTTGCGAGACTTCACTTCCTCCCCCACAAACCGATTTGGCACGAACACTTCGATCGCTTTTTCATCAAGCTCACCGGCTGTATCATAAGGCGCATCCATCGCCAAAATTACGACATCATCAACAAACTCCGACTCATTGATCGAACGCACAATCACATCCATCACGATTCCATCCCCCTTCTCTTCAACCTCCGCCTTGCTTGTCCCAAAGATTTTCAGATACAGACCAAACTTCCAACTGTTTCGAAGGCTCTCTGAAACTCTCGCCCCACTTCCTCCCGCTCCAAATCCAGCAGTGTGGCAGTGCATGTCCACTAAATTTCGTGGCGGGAGGGAAGTAACCGGAGCCATCGGCCCCTTAAAAAAAATTACCCGTATGGCCATCAGGATAATGATGACTCCAAAAAAAGCACTCAAACCAAACACCCTCCCACTCTTCATGAAATTGTTCCAATGCCAAGACATCCGGACGGGAGAGCTCAAAAAAAACCGCAGAAGGCACTCGGGCCTTCTGCGGAGAAAAGTTGATTTTTAAAAAAAACTAAACGGTCATCACTTCCTTCTCTTTGGCCTCGGTCAGCGAATCAATCTCACTCACATTTTTGTTGGTGAGATCTTGAACGCCGGACTCGTAATCCCGCTGACCATCCTCGCTCAGGGCGTTGTCAGATTTCATTTTCTTACCGAGATCCATCCCTTCTTTCCGGGCACCGCGAATTCGCACCCGACCCTCTTCGGCCATCGATTTCACTGACTTCACTAGCTCAACTCGACGCTCCTCGGAAAGCTCTGGGATAGGGAGGCGAATACGCTGACCTTCGTTCACAGGATTCAACCCCAGCTTGCTTTCGCGAATGGCTTTTTCGATATCTCCTGAAGTTGAAGGATCGAACGGCTGCACGACCAACATCCGTGGCTCGGGCGCGGTGATCACGGCGAGGCCGTTGAGCTTCATCACGCTGCCATAAGCCGCGACTGACACGTCAAGATTTTCGACCAGCGCAGGCGAAGCCTTGCCTGTGCGAATGGAGGTGAACTCCGATTTGGTGTGATCGACGGCATTTTTCATGGCCTCTTCGACCTGTTTGAGTGCTTCCGGTGCTTCCATGGATTAGGGTGGTAGATGGTTAATGAACAATTGTGCCGATGTCCTGGCGGTTGAGAGCGAGCTGGATATTTCCTTCCTTCTCGAGATCAAAGATGATGATGGGGATGTCATTGTCCATGCAAAGACTAAATGCCGTGGAATCCATCACGCCAAGTTCCTGACTGATGCATTCGCGGAAGGAGACGGTTTCGTAGCGAACGGCGTCAGGATTCTTTTTCGGGTCCGAATCATAAACACCGTCGACCATGGTGGCCTTAAAGATAACGTCGGCATTCATCTCATTGGCCCGCAATGCCGCCGTGGTGTCGGTCGAGAAAAACGGGCTCCCTGTTCCTGCTGCAAAAATCACGATCGCTCCACGCGACATTTGGCGGGACGCCTTCCGACGAATAAATGGCTCGGCAACGTTCTGCATGTGGATGGCGGAATGAACGATACACTCCTCCCCCTCCTGTTCGAGTGCGGCCTGCAGAGCGAGCGCATTCATCACCGTCGCCAACATCCCAACGTAGTCCGCGGTGGCGCGATCCATCCCCCGGGCGCTCGCCGAAGCACCACGCCAAAAATTTCCACCTCCCACCACAATCGCGAGTTCGACATCCGAACACTCCCGCGCCTCATGGATTTCACGAGCAATACGCTCGACAATCTCGGGTGAAATATTGTCATGACTCCCAGAGGCCCGGAGGGCTTCACCACTGAGTTTCAAGACGATTCTTTTAAAGTTTCGGATCGCTGCAAGGTCGCTCATCTGCTACAACGGATCTTGGCAGGACGAGCCATCGCCGGAAAGAGGAAAAGCCTCCCCTTGGCGAAATTCCATCGAGTCAGTCAGTCCTTGATCACAAACTTCGAAGAAAGATTCTTCAAGCTGGCATTTTTCGCAGTCGTCCCCGCAATCACGACTCGAACTTTCATGGGATCATTCTCAGTATGATGATACTCGGAAAGTGTGTGTTTCAATGCGGCGATCGACAGTTCAAGAACGGTTCGAATTGGCAATTCAACATGCTCATGGGCATCCATCTTCGTAAGATCAAAGGTCACAATAATGATCTCTTCATCAAGGCTCGCATAAAGATCAATCCCATAAAGAACGAGAAGATTGCTCTCTTTCACAGCGTAGTTGTCAACCGGAGGCATCTGATGCGGCATGGCGACTGCTGCGACCAAATTCTCAGGCATCGCCCCACCAAGCACCATGGGGGAGGAAAAAATCCGAGCCTGAATGTATTCCCCCTGAAATTCATGATCCATGTCAGTGCCATGGAGGGAAATAGGCTGATAGACCTGCAGAACCTCCAACGTGGTCGCTGAAGCCAGCCCCACCAACAAAAGAGAAAAAACAAAAAATGTTCGCATGAGCGAAACACTAAGACCTCTTAAATAAAAAAGCGAGCTATTTCACCCCCTCCTTCAGAGCCTCCTCATGCCCTCTTACCAGCTCCACAGCTGACATTCGACGGCTCCCTTCCAATTGAACCTCACCCAAAATCAAGCTCCCGTCCCCACATGCGATCTCCAACCCCTCTGCTTCAGCTTCCATGATCTGCCCAGGAGCTCCCGAACCGGTGCCAAGGCGAACCGGAGGAAAAATCTTCAATCGCTTGTTTCCCAAAGCTGCCGATGTCCCGGGCCATGGATAATAGGCTCGAATCAAGCGTTCCATCTTCCTCGCGGAATCGGACCAGTCAAGATACCCATCCTGTCGTCCCAGTTTTGGCGCATAGCTTTGCAACGATTCCTCCTGTCCTTCGCCCGGTTCGCCACCTTTTTTGAGAAGTTCCAGAGCAGCCCGGCAAGCAGACGGTCCGGCCTTTGCCAGTCGATCATGCAATTCCCCTCCGGTCTCTCCATCGAGGATTGGGAAGGGCTGCTGTAAAATCACATTCCCGGCATCGAGCTTCTTCACCACATGAATGACACTCCAGCCCGTCTCGGCATCGCCATTTTTCAAAGCCGCCTGAATACAGGAAGCTCCGCGGTATTTGGGGAGTAACGAAGCGTGTAGGTTGATGATGGCTCTGGATGGAATCTCGATCAGGGCTTGAGGCAAAATCTGCCCATAAGCCATGACCACAATAACTTCCGGGTTCCATTGCTGGATCCGATCAAGCGCTTCCTCCGATTTTACCGATTCCGGTTGAATCACCGGAACGCCCGCCTCAAGAGCCAACTCCTTCACTTGTGGAGCAGTCATCACTTGTTTCCGCCCCACAGGCCGATCCGGTTGGGTGACCAGACCAATCACCTCATGATCACTTGCGAGAGCATCCGCAAATGTCGGCTCGGAGATTTCCCCCGTAACCATGAAAAGCAATCGCATTCTTAAACCGTTTGATTTGCGATCCGCTGATAGGCCTCAAGTGTCTGCAACTTAGCCAAAATATCGTAGAGAACCTTTGCCGGGGACTGTGTCGCGTCGATGTCGCAACGAATCTCCTTACCGTAGTAATCCAAAATGGGTTTGGTTTCATCCTCGTAGGTCTTGATTCGATGCTGGATGACAACTTCCGAAGCATCGTCCAATCGTTGTTCCTTCAGAGCCCTCTTTCGGAGACGGCGCGCCAGCTCATCACGGTTCGGGCAACTCAGATGAAAGACCTGATGAATCTCGACGTGATCCTCAAGCATCTTCGCTTGATCCTGATTGCGAGGGATTCCATCCAGCACCAAAATATCAATGTCCGGCTTATAGCGGTGACTCGTTACCAAATCCTTCATGTGACTTGCCCAAAGCTGAATCGTCAATTCGTCAGGCACTAGCTCACCTCGCTTGGAATACTCGACAAACTTCCGCCCGAGCTCGGTTCTGGTATCCAATTGGCGGAAAACATCCCCGCTGGAGTAATGGTAGAAGCGCGGGATCTGGGCGAGAACGGCCCCTTGGGTTCCCTTGCCCGACCCTGGTGCGCCAAGAATCAGAATTGCCGGTTTTCTAGCTGAATCGATCGGTTCGCTCATGTCGTTGAGCGGAGTGTTAGACAGGATTGCCAATCGCTCAACCCCAAATCAAGTCCGTAGTTCACCATCGATGGCAATCATCACCCAGAAGACAAAAACCGGGGCTGCCACCGCCACATCAACCAACACCCGATAGGCATCAGCCTCAATTCTCCGACGAGCCTGGTTGAGGAGAAAAAGACTCGCCGCCCCGACCAAAAGCCCCACCGCAAAGGGTTTATAGAAAGCCTGTTCGTGATAGAAATCCTCGTAAAAGAAGATGGACTCTCTCTTAAGAGTGCTCATGTAGATAAACATCGCGATCCCTCCAATCAGCAAGGTTCCCATATTCAGGACCGCAGCAGCGTCTTCATCTTCCTCTCCTTCCAGCTGCCAGAAATCAATGGCAGTCATGTTGATCACACAGAATACCGCAAACAAAAGGATCTCGGAGGAAAACACCATATCGCCAAAAGGCAGAATCGGGGAATAGGCATGAACTCCCGCCGATGCTCCATAGGCAAAGGTCAGTCCAGCAACGAGATTCTTGCCAATCCCCGCGTGTCTCGATCTTGGACGGTTTAAGGTCAGCGCAAAGTAAACTCCCGAACAAAGTATCACAAAGAGGCCATACTGTAGGACCGTTTGAGCCAAACTAAATAAGACCGAATGGATGCACCAAAGCCCGCCCAGAAAAATGCCCGCCATAAATACCTTCGCGTATTTCTTGTGGAAGCGATGTCGTGTCTCCAGATCTCCCGGATCGATCGATCGCCTTGCATCGATAATTCGATCCAGTGCGTAAACGATCCAAACCGACACCCCTAGGGTCACCCACAATTCCCATGGCAAGCTTCTCACTCCCCATGCCTTTGAGAACATCCACGCCCACGCCAAAGCCACCAGCGGAGCATCCAAGCTCAACAAGTTCGGCCATAGCCACCAGGGCGCGCGTTTTTTCTCCATGAGGTTTCTTCGCAAGGAAATTCAACCCACCCCCCGCGAAAAGCAAGTCCGGCTTCCAAAGTGACGGTTTAATTCCGTGTTTCCTCCAGCCCGCCCACAAAGGGCGGCACCGGACATCCAATGGCATCGGCGATCGATCGCAGCAATTCCGCCTCGCGATTCGACAAATCCCCGTCCCTTGCAGCAGCCTTCCCGCAAGAGACCAGCAACTCTTTTTTCACCATCGGAGACGCTTGATCAAAGCGGTTCAGCACTTCGTCGAGATCGCTCAGGGAAGTTGTCCCCTGTTTCTCAAATTCTCCTATCCACCCTTCGGTCCCAGCCTCATAGGCTGCCACTGCTTCAGCTTCATTCCCCGCCCCGATTTCAGCAATCGTGGACACCAGGAGATTTGCTTCATTCAAAAGCTTCGAAAATTTCGTATAGCGGATCTTACCAAATCCCCGTCTCTCAAAATGACTCACCAGATGACGCTCGATCACACGCTGAATCATGAACTCAAAGAGATTGACCTCCCGGTCGCTGGCTATCAACCATCGGGTGATCTCAAGAAAACGTCGATATTCCGACTCGCTCAAACCCCTCAATGTCGGCAGGGCCAGGTCGATCAGGGCAATCTTCCGCGCCGAGTGCAGGCCCCGGACTTCCTCCTGCCACTTCAATGCCAACGCCGTCGCTTCCTCACCTGCAGACTCTCTCAAAAAAGAAATCTCACTGGAAATCAAGGCCTCATCCTTCGCCAGCAAAAGCCCAAAGATCAGAGCCTGCGATTCTCCCCGGTCGTGACTTGCTGCCTTTAACTTTGGAGCCAAGGCCCGATGGATTTTCTCACCGGTTTCCACACTTCGTCGACTCTCTGCCCCCATCTCTGCCAAAGCCCCGATCATCGCCACTCCGGGCAATGCGTCAAAGGCACCCTTCTGACTTTTCTCGCCACGCTTCGCATGGCTCTCGGCCACCGACTTCAACTGAGAGTCCGAAAATTTCCCGTCCCAACTCTGTTCAATCTTCTTGATTCTTACTTCCAGGGGAGGATGGGTCGCCAACCCGAAACTAAACATCCCTCCACTTGAGAAAAACATGTGGCTCGCCTCACTCGCTTTGGGTGATTTAATCTTTGATCCGATCGACAGCCCCCCGATTTTCTTGAGCGCGCCCGATATCCCATCAGGATTCCTCGTGAATTGCACCGCCGAAGCATCTGCCAAAAACTCCCGCTGCCTCGAAACTGCCGCTTGAATCATCCGTCCAAAAAACACCCCGAGTGAGCCAATCACAATTAACCCAATCCCCACCAAAAACAGGGCCAAAACAATGCTTCCTCCCTCTTTATTGCTACTCCGGCGCGACGATAAACTCTGGTATCGCAAAAGCTCCACCATCCCCCGCCCTATGATCGAAAGAACGAGCAACCCAAAAACCATCCCCATCAGCCTCATATTCAGCCGCATGTCCCCGTTCAAAATATGGCTGAACTCGTGGGCGATTACCCCTGCCAATTCCTCCCGAGAAAGCCTCTGCAGACACCCGCGCGTCACCCCAATCACCGCATTCGATGGCTCGGTCCCCGCTGCAAACGCGTTGACCCCCTCCTCATTGTCCATCAAGAAGACCTTCGGAACAGGTATTCCGGAAGCGATCGCCATTTCCTCCACAATATTCAGCAACCTCTTTTCTTCAAAATCCGTCGATCCCGGCATCACCTGACGTCCACCCAGATCCTTCGCCACCACCTCTCCCCCACCATTCAACTGCATCGACTTAAATCCGCTCGATGCCAAAATAACACCGGCCGTCGCAATGGAAGCAGGGATCAAAATTCCCACTGCCTCGCCTCCTCCAACAACGAAGAAGATCAGGGCGTCCACCGCCACCACCACGCCAATCACGGCAAGAACGAACCAAAGCACGAGCCATTTGGTCCGCTTCCTTGCTTGCTCCTGAGCTTCAAAAAAATCCATTGGAATCTACTCTACTCATTTCGCTCCAAGCTCCACTCCTGAAACCGTTTATGACGTTCTTTCGAAGCCAGGTTCTCACCTTCGGGATGACTCCGAACAGAATCCCGACAGAGCTGATTCGGGCTCCTGGTTGATCCAATTACCATATCGGAGTCCTCAAAGCTCCAGACGATCATTGGCACGTCTGGCTTAGTCAGAAATTGTTCATGAGCCCTCATCGCCCGCCATCCCATGACGAACCAAAGAATGGCGGAAATGATTCCAAATGTAATGAACAACTCAGGCACGAATCAGAGAAGCTTTCGATTTGCGGACATTTAGCTGAAATCGACCTTCACCGCGTCTCGCTCCGATTCATCGGATACCTCGAACATCACGGCCGGCCCAAAGTTAAACATCCCCGCGATCACACTGCTGGGGAAGGCTTCACGCTTGTTGTTATAGTGCATCACGGCATCATTATAGCCCTGCCTGGCATAGGCCACCTTGTTCTCCGTGCTCGTCAGTTCCTCACTCAACTGCTTCATATTCTCATTCGAACGCAGATCCGGATAGGCCTCTGAAAGCGCAAACAACCTTCCCATCACCGAGCTCAATCCACTTTCGGCCTGCATCAGCTTTTCCATTCCGCCCGCATCCTGGGGGGAAACTCCCTCACGGGCCGACTCCGCCGCATTGCGGGCCTTGATCACTGCTTCTAGGGTGTCTTTCTCATGAGCGAGGTAGGTCTTGGCGGTTTCCACCAAATTTGGAATCAAATCGTGCCGCCTTTTCAGCTGCACATCAATCTGGGCAAAGGCATTTCGAAAACGATTCCGCAACTTCACCAGCCCGTTGTATTGGCCAACCGTGAAAAAAAGAACCAACGCAACCAGTGCGCCAACAATGAGGAGCGGCACCAGCCAACCGGCCAGTGAAGCGAGGGTAAAAGGGATTTTAGACATTTCTGGATGAATTGTGAGAGTGGCCGAAGAAATTCGCCACTACAAAATCAGCAACAAATTCTCATTTCAGTTTTGAAAAATCCGTGGGCGTTAAAAACTTCGAATCCACCTTCTTTACCAACTTACCGTCCTTCACCGAATCCGTCTTCGCCGCTTTCCACTTTGGATCCGCCCCAAAAGCCTTCCAGTTTTTCTTAGCCGTTTCCCGATCCTTGTGAGTGATCAGGTAGACCAGTTTCGGACTCTTCCCCTCCGTCAGCCAATATCCGATATTCTTCATTCCATGGCTCTCCAAAATCTTTGTCGTGTGGTCTCGAAATCGAGCTAACACGCCCTCCATTTTCCCCTCGTTCGCAGTGTAAGTCCGCAATTCATAAACCTCAGCCGCGAGCGGACTGGCCATCAGAGCAAGGAAGGCAACTATCTTCATGCCCGCTCAAACTACCCACCTCATTCATGACCGCAAGCTACTCTTGCAGTCATGGCCCCGCTGACTATGGTCCCCCCCATGTTTTCAAATCTCGCTGACAGCCTCGACAAAACCTTCCGGAACCTCCGGGGTGTCGGGAAAATCTCCGAAAAGAACATCGCTGACTCCCTCCGCGACGTCCGCCTTGCTCTCCTGGAAGCCGATGTCGAACTCGGTGTCGTCAAAGACTTCATCGCCTGCGTTAAGGAAAAAGCCCACGGTGCCAACGTCCTCAAATCGATCAAACCCGGCGAGCAGATCGTCAAAATCTTCCAGGACGAACTCACCGAACTCCTCGGTGGCGACCAGGCCCCCATCAATCTCAATTCTCCGGGATACGTCCTCCTTTGCGGTCTCAACGGTGCCGGTAAAACCACCACTGCCGCCAAGCTCGCCCTTCGCTTGAAAAAAGAAGGCCGACGCCCCCTCCTCGTCGCCCTCGACCTCTACCGCCCCGCTGCCATCGACCAACTGGCCAAGCTCGCCGAGCAGGTCGATGTCCCAGTCTTCACCCCCGAAGAAGGAGAAAAAGACCTCATCAAAGTCGCCAAACGCGCTGTCAAATGGACCAAAGATCAAGACGGCACCGTCGTCATCTTCGACACCGCCGGCCGCCAGGAACTCGACACCAACCTCCTCGACGAACTCAAGGCCCTTCACAAATTCCTCAACCCCGGTGAGACCCTCCTCGTCGCCGACTCCGCCACCGGCCAGCAGGCCGTCTCCGTCGCCCAAACTTTCGACCGCGAAATCGGCATCACCGGCATTATCCTCACCAAACTCGATGGTGACGCCCGCGGGGGGGCCGCCCTCTCGATGCGCGCCGTCACTGGCAAGCCCATCAAATATATTGGCGAAGGAGAGAAGATGGAAAACCTCGCCGAATTCCATCCCAATCGCATGGCCGACCGCATCCTCGGCATGGGCGACGTCGTCTCAATGGTTGAGCAGGTCGCCGACAAGATCGACGAAAAGAAAGCCATGTCCGCCGCCAAGCGGATGCAATCCGGCAAGTTCGACTTTAACGACTTCCTCGATCAGATGAAAATGATCCAGAGCCTCGGCCCGCTCGATGGGATCCTCGGCATGCTCCCCGGCTTCCGTCAGATCAAAAAACAACTTCCCACCGGTGCCCTCGACGATGGACGAATCAAACAAATGGAAGCCATCGTCCTCTCCATGACCAAGCGGGAACGCACCCGCCCCATCCTCATTAAAGCGACTCACCGCAAGCGTATTTCCAGAGGCTCCGGAACCACCATCCTGCAGGTCAACCAGCTCTTGAAACAGTTCGGCCAAATGCAGAAAATGATGAAGTCCAAAGGCAAAATGAAGGACATGATGAAGCAACTTGGCGGCATGGGCGGCGGAGATGGCGGAGGCATGGGTGGGCTCGGCGGCATGATGGGAGGCATGGGCGGAGGCAAAGGCGGTATGCCCGACATGAATGACATGGGCGGCCTCGAAGACCTCCTCGGCGGCGGTAAAAAGAAACGCTAATCCAAAAGGAAGGCCGTTCTCCAGAGCGTCCCGCTCAACCAAATTACGGAGCTTAGATTTTAATCTGCGTTCTCAACCACGTCCCCTCAACACCCTCCTGAGAAAAACGGCTCGTCCCCTTAAACGACGACCTCTCTCGCCAAGCCCGCATAACTGCAGCCGAAGCAGACACCGCCCTCTATTCCGAAGACCTTAACCACTCCCAAAACTACGGAGACGTGACTGTCATCACCCCCTTCTCACCCTAGTTCACTTCTTCATTCCAAATAATTCCTTCTCATTCCCGCTTACCCCATCCACACTCCTGCAAAACCTTACGCCATGGAAAAGATCACCGCTCAAATCAAGAACTTCATCCAATACATCGCCCTCCAATTTATCAGCGATCCTAAGCTCGCCGAGCTCCGCATCGGCAACTCGGCTGAGAACAAGGTGAATTTTCGTCTCGTCCTCAGCCAACCGGATGTCGCCACCCTGATTGGACGTCAGGGGTTCACAGCCTCCACCATCCGCAGCCTTGTCAAAGCCGCCGCCGAGCGCGAAGGCGTCCAGGTCAACCTCCGCATCCACTCGCACGAGGAAGAGCGACAGTACACCGCTGCCATCGAAGCCAAGGCAATGGAATAGCATTCCTTGCTCACATATTTTTCAAACCCGCAAAGACTTCTGCCTTAGCGGGTTTTTTGTTCTAAGAACTTGGATCTAAGAGACGTTCCGTCATCCCACTTTTGCAATGAAGCGAATCCTTCTTTTTCTCCCCCTCCCCCTTGCCGCACAAGAGCTTCTCCCAGAACTCGTCGTAACCGCCAGCCGCACTTCGAAAGAGGCCCAGAACGTTCCTTACACCACCGAGATCCTCGACTCCGCCGACCTCCTCGCAAACTCCACCCGCACCCTCCCCCAGGCTTTTCTCGACACCCCCGGCGTCCTCGTTCAACAAACCACCCCGGGTCACGGCTCCCCCTACATTCGCGGCTTCACCGGTCGCCAAAACCTCCTTCTTCTTGATGGCATCCGCCTCAATAATTCGACTTGGCGCGGAGGCCCGGTGCAGTATTGGAACACCCTCGACGCCCAGGCCATCTCCTCCATTGAACTCATCAAATCCCAGGGCTCTGTCCTCTACGGCTCTGATGCCATCGGCGGCACCGTTAATACTCTCTCCAAATCCTCCGGCTTCCGTGATGAAGACGGCTTCTTCTCCGCCGGAGCGGCCTACTACCGCTTCGATACTAACTCCAAGTCCCACCTTGGCCGAGTCGAACAACGCCTCGGTGTCGGTGGTGAATGGGGCCTCATGCTCGGAGTTTCCGGCAAGGACATCGGTGACATCAAAGATTCCGCTCTCGGCCGTATGCACGGCACCGGCTACTCGGAAGAATCGCTTGACCTCAAGTTCGAATACGCTTTTTCGGACAGCCGCACGCTGACCTTCGCACACACCTATTCCGATCAGGATGACATCAGCCGGTGGCACAACACCATTAACAACCAAGGCTGGATCCACGGACGTTCCTTCACCACCCCCGGTTCGGACCTCCAACGGGATTACGACCAGGAACGCTCCCTCACCTACCTTCGTCTCCAAGACTCCGCATCCGACATCAGCTGGATCGACAATTGGCAGGCCACTTTCTCCTACCAAAAATCCCAGGATTCCGAATTCCGCGTCCGTGATTCCGGTCGCACTGATCTTAAAATCCTCGATGTCGATACCTACGGCCTGAGTTTTCAAGCGGAATCCGCCAGCATCGTATGGGGAGCTGATTTTTACCATGATGAAGTCGATTCCCAGGGGGGCCGCAACGGCATCGCACGAGCTTCCAATCGCCCCGTAGCCGATGATGCCTCATACGACTCCCTCGGTCTCTTCGCCAACTCCACCGGCTCCATCGGAGAACGCTTCAGCTATGATGCCGGAGCGCGCTTCACTTACGCCGAAGCAGAATGGGATGGCTACCGACCCGCCGGAGCAACCACCGACCAATCGGGCAATTCCTCCTGGGAAAACCTCTCCCTCTCGCTTCGCGGACAATATGACCTTAATAATTCCTGGAGCATCTTCGGGGGAGCATCCCAGGCCTTCCGCGCCCCCAACCTCGATGATCTCACCGGCAGCCAGTTCGCACTCAATGGACTCAGCTCCAATGGTTCACCCTCTGTCGATCCCGAGACCTATCTCACCGCCGAACTGGGAACCCGCATCGACAATAACAACCTCTCGTTTCAACTCTCCGGCTACTCTACTAGGATCGACGACGGGATTGTCCGGATCGGAGATGGCATGGGAGGACTCATCACCACCAACGGGAGCGATGGATATATCTACGGATTTGAAGCGCGCACTGCGTGGCAGTTCCACCCGCAATGGGAACTCGCCGCACACGCTTCCTGGCAGGATGGCAAACAAACAACCGGAGGGGTGGAGGACACCATTCGCCGGATAAACCCGCTCAGCGGAGCCGTGTCACTCAAGTGGACCGATCCCGATGAGCGCTACTGGGTTTCCGGACGCGTTCAAGCGGCCACCCGTCAGGACAACCTATCGGCCCTTGCTGCCAACGACACCCAACGTATTCCGGTCAACGGAACTCCCCAACACATCACCGCCTCCATCTACGCAGGTTGGGAGGTTTCAGAATCACTCCAGCTCAACTTCGCCTTCGAAAACCTCACCGATGAAGGCTATCGCATTCACGGCTCGGGACAGAATGCGCCCGGACGAAATGCCACTGTCTCCGTAAAATATGAATGGTGATCGGTTTGGTGTCGTTTAATCTGCAAAAGCTAATGAAACGACTCTACCGGCTCCTTTTGCTCCTCTCCCTCGCGGGCACGGCTTTCGCTGGCTGGAAGTACCGCGATCCCATCATCAGCTTTTACCGACAGCATATCGCCAGCGAAGCTTCCGAAAAAAAAGACGTTCCCGATCCCGCCCGCTACCAGGAACTCATCACGGAACTTGAACAAAAACGCCAAGCCCTCGCCGATCGTTACGCTAGGGCCCGCACCGCACAGGATTTTTCTTCGGCCATCTCAGAAAGCCGCACTACCCTCGAGGCCACCCTCCCTGAAATGATGAGCTGCTGGCTCGGCACCCCATGGGATTTCCATGGCACCTGCGAAACCCCGGGCTCGGGCAAGATCGCCTGCGGCTACTTTGTCTCCACCATCCTTCGAGACGCCGGCTTTCAGGTGGAGCGCTTCCGCCTCGCCCAGCAACCCTCACAGGGCATCATCGCAACCTTCCTTCCGAAAGAGGAGATGCACATTCGCGCCAGCCTCGACTACGACACGTTCCTTGATCAAGTCACGGCCCGCGGCCCCGGCATTCGGATTGTGGGTCTCGATAGCCACGTCGCCTTTCTCATCGTCCCAGAATCAGGAGACCTCCGTTTCATTCACTCATCCGGTGCTGCCTCCAAATGCGTGGTTGATGAAAACCGGGAAAACGCCGGTGTCTTGCGCAGGTCGAACTACCGCGTCACCGGTAATCTCACCGACAATGATGAAGTCATCTACCGTTGGCTTTTCGGCGAAAAGTGGCCGACCAAACTCTAGGAAAGGAGTTCTAGCTCTTGTGCTTCTTAAGGCGTTTATCCAACCCCTTCACCGCCTTGTTATCCTTGAGTGATTCTAAAACGTCCCGATAGTTGGCCGCTACGATCTCATAATCATCACGTGACACCTTGAGATCGGTTTCGAACCCCTTGAGAGCTTTGTCGAAGTGCTCCCTGGCTTTATCAACCTCACCCTCCCGGACCAGGACAAGGGCCAAGTTTCCGTGAGACTGGGCCGTCTCCACATGGATGTCGCCGAAGATCGTCGTCCGCGACTCCAGAGAAAGATTGTGCATCTCCTTTGCCCGGTCATCGTGTTCCGCTTTAAAATAAAGTGTCCCGACATTGTTGTAGAGCACTGCCGTTTTCTCATGCTCCGGACCCAGAGTCTCATGATAAGCCTTCGAAGCAGCGAGGAGAAAGGTTTCCGCCTTATCGAAGTCATCGTCCGCCTCGTAGATGAAAGCGAGATTGTTGCTGATGTCCGCGATGTCCAGCACTGCCGGGGGAGTCAATCTTTCGAAGGCTGCAATTGCCCGTTGGTAAAATGATTTTGCCTGATCCGTATCGCCGCTCATCTCATGTGTGTGCGCCATTCCCGCACACACTCTGCCGATTCCCTCGTCGGCATTGCTTGTGCTGCTCATTAATCCAAGGGCCTCAACGTAGTCATTCTTGGCCGCATCGTAGTCTCCCATATTCCGAAGAAAAATCGCCCGCAGTTCAAGGCCGCGGGACAGATCATGATCGGACAAAAGGTCCGTCTCCTTGTTGGCTCTGGCTTTGTCCACAGCCTCATCTCCGAGCTTGCGGAGTTCCTCCGTATTCCACTCATCGATAGGGGCTCCCATGAGATTTTCAAATTTTGCGAGTACGGATTCTGAGGCGGAAGCAGGCATGATTGGTAAGATGAAACGAAAAGACTGACGTTTTCTGTCACTTTTGAGACAGAAGATCAAGGCAGTGATCTCGAGATTTTGGTAATTTCCCATAGACCTGAAGAATCCCCAAATGAGCGCCCTTCCCCAATCCCAGGATCCTGGCAACCTCTCTCTCATAGTAGAGCAGTGCTCGTCGACTTGCCCCCTCGCGGGTCAAATACCCCAGTCCTCGCTTGAGCAGGTCACACATCTCCGGCTCAGAGTGATCCAGCTCCAGCACTAATTCCAGTAACTGCGCAAAGTAACCAGCCACCAGCGCATCACGATAGCTCTTCCTCAATTCTTCCCGGAAATCCAAGACCGCAACTTCCCTCAAACTGTGCAACTCTCCCTTTTTGTTCCGCCCCCATTCAAAGTCCGCCTCCAAAAATAAATCCAGTCTTCCTGCAAAGGCGCTTTTCGCCCGCCGAGCTCCCTTGGCCACCGTCTTAATCAAGCCCGCCTCCTCGCTCATCCAATGCACGATCAGGCTCGTATCTGTCAGCTTTGTCAGCCGGATGATCGTCCCGCGTCCACTCTCCATTCCTCGGACTCTAGTGCCCAAATTTCAAATCCTGAATTCTAAATTTGAAATCCTGCCTCAAAATGCCAAACCCCTTGCGTGCCAGACACCGTCCCTGACCCCGCCTCCCAGGATGCCCCGCGCTCACCTTTTGCCGGATGCCTCATTCTCATCGTGATGGGCCTCGTCGTTCTCATCCTCATCGCATCCGCGGGTTACACCGTGAAAAAACAGACCGACGCCTATAAAACCTTCACCGAGGAAGAAGCCAAGCCCGCCCCCGTCGCCGAACTTCAAAACCATGAGCCCGAACTTAATTCGCTCATAAACCGACTCCGTCACTTCGACAACGAAATCAAATTCGAACGCGCCGCCGAACTCTCCCTGTCCCCGTCCGACATCAACTTCGCCATCGCACACTTCGAGGTTCTCAACAGTTTCCGCGGTCAACTCTCGTTCGAAAAAATCACTGACACCCAAATCAGTGGCAACATCCACTACCCCTTTCGCTCCACCTCGGAACTTCCCGAGTTCGTCCGTGGGCCGCTCAATATCGAGGCCCGCGACAATAATCTTAACGGCACCTTCACGGGGACGCCTCTCCTCACTGACGGAAAATTCATCCTCAACATGACCGAGATCAGCCCCTCCATCGGAGAGCTTCCCGAAGAATTGTTCGCCGGCATCTCCCGCTTCCTGATTTCCGGCGAACTTGAGCAAAAACTCGAAAAGGATCCCGAAAATCCCCCCGAGCTTCTCAAAAAGCTTAGAAAGCTCACCTCACTCTCCCTCAAAAATGAGGCCCTCGTCTTAGGTTACTCTCCGGAGGCTACTCCTCCCAGCGTCAAAGAAGAATCCAACGCCATGGCCACCAAAGCCAAACAACTGGTTGCCCTTGGAGCCGTCATTTTCATCCTCACCATGATTCTCTTGTTCATCGTTTTGAGCCGACGTCAAAAGGCCAAACGCAAAGCTCTGGGACTGGCGTGATTTTTTAAAAAAGATTGATAATCCTCCCTTTCGGTGCCGTTATCCTTTCATGCTAAAGAACACCCTTGCTTTGGCGGCAGCACTCACTCTTGCCGTCCACGCCGACCCGACAACCAAGCCTGCGCCTGAGAACCCTGCTCCCGCCCAACCGGCCAAAAAGCAGCCGGCCAAGGCCCAGACTGCTGTCCCTGTCAAACCAAAGGCCGCTGACAAAGCCGCAATTCCCGCCGCCAAGGTCGCAGAAAAGCCAGCCGAGCCAAAAAAAGAAAGCCCCGCTGACTCCGAACTCGAAAAAGCAAAAGCCGAGCAAGGGCGCCTCGCCATCTTCAACGCCCTTGCAACCGAGAAGCAAAAGCACGACACCCTCGACCTCCGTTCCGATATCGCCCTCCTCAAGCTCGAGAAAGAACTCCTCGTCGAAACTCTCGCCCTCGCCGCTGCCCAGGAAAACTCCAAGCAAGCCGACGCCATCGCCAAATTCGAAAGCGAAAAAGAGCGCCTCACCCGCGAAGTCACCCTCGCCAAGCTCCGCTCCGAACACCTCAGCAGCCAGCTGAAGGAACTCCAGGCCACCTCCTCCCTCAAGACCTCCGCCCTCATGGCTCAGATCAGCGAGATCGAAACCTCCAACAAGCGCGAGGACTACGTCGATGCCGAGCCCCAGTATCTCGACAATCCCCTCAAAAAAGATGGCACCCTCGTCATCTCCGACCGCCGCATCCCGTTCAACGGACCTGTCACCAGCAACCTTGCCGACAAGGTCACCGAGCGCATCAATTACTTCAACAACAAGGACCCCAAGAAGCCCATCTTCATCGTGATCGATGACTCACCTGGCGGTTCCGTCATGGCCGGATACCGTATCCTCAAATCCATGGAAGGATCCGAGGCTCCTGTCTACGTCGTCGTCAAATCATTCGCTGCTTCCATGGCAGCCACCATCACCACGCTTGCTGAAAAATCCTTCGTCTACCCCAATGCCGTCATTCTTCACCACCAGATCTCCCAGAGCTTCATGTTCTCAAGCATGAACCTCACTGAGCAAAAGGAAAACGTTGATGATCTCATGAGATGGTGGAACCGCCTCGCAGGCCCCATCGCGGAAAAGATGGGCATCACTCCTGACGAATTCATCGAGATGATGTATAAAAAGACCGTCTCCGGAGACTGGTCCGAATTCGGTGACGACGCAGTCAAACTCAAGTGGGCCGATCACGCGGTCACCCGCATTCACGAGACCGCTCTACTCAAGAATCCGGACGCCAAGAAAGTCGCCGTGGCAACCACCACCCGCGCCAGCGAATCCGACAACGGCCTCACCCCCGCTATCGACGACCAGGGGAATCCCTACATGATTCTCCCCCGTCGCAACCCAAAGGACGCCTACTTGATGCACAATCCAGACGGCTACTACCGTTTTAAGTAAGCACACACACACATTCACCCAAAAAGCCCGGCGCTTCTCAAGAAGCCCGGGCTTTTTTCTTGGAACGACGCTCTCCAGCTCGCGCCTCTCAACTCAAGCCCCTCAAATCCCGGCACTCAGCGTGAATCGCTGCCACACACACCCCACACACAACCAAATACTCGACATTCAAACATTGGGCGTTCGTCGTTGGGCGCTCAACCCACCTCGAAGCCTCTCCATGAGCTATTTCAAACCAAATAATTGCCCCTTTTCTCATTTTCGCGATTCACCTTGCATGCGATCTGGCCTAAAATCCCGCAACGAAATCTATCATGGAAACAAAAAAAATCTTCAAAACCGGCTCTGGCAACGATGCCACCTACTACTCTCTTCCTGCCCTCAAAGATCTCGGCGTCGCCGATGTCTCCCGCCTCCCTGTTTCCATCCGCATCGTTCTCGAGTCCCTCCTTCGTAATCTCGACGGACGAACAGTCACCGAATCCGACGTCAAAAACCTCGCCAACTGGAAGGCCCAGTCCCCCGGCGATTACGAGGTCCCCTTCACCGTGGCCCGCGTCGTCCTTCAGGATTTTACCGGCGTCCCCCTTGTTGTAGACCTCGCCGCCATGCGTGACGCCGCCAAAACAGCCGGGGCCGATCCCTCCATCGTCGAGCCCCTCGTCCCCGTCGATCTCGTCATCGATCACAGTGTCCAAGTCGACTTCGCAGGCTCCCAAAATGCCCTCGACCGCAACCTCTCCATCGAATTCATCCGCAACCAAGAACGCTACGAATTCTTAAAATGGGGCCAACAAGCCTTCGAAACCTTCGGCGTCGTCCCTCCAGGAATCGGCATCGTCCACCAAGTCAACCTCGAGTATCTCGCCAAAGGAGTTCTCGATAAAGAAAACGTCTTCTACCCCGACACCCTCGTCGGCACCGACTCCCACACCACCATGATCAACGGCCTCGGCGTCGTCGGTTGGGGCGTCGGCGGCATCGAAGCTGAAGCAGGAATGCTCGGCCAGCCCGTGACCTTCCTCGTTCCCGAAGTCGTCGGCGTCTGCCTCCACGGCAACCTCGCCGAAGGCGTCACCGCCACCGACCTCACCCTCCGCATCACCGAAATCCTCCGCGCCCACGGCGTCGTCGGGAAATTCGTCGAGTTCTACGGCCCCGGAGCCGAGGCCCTCAGCCTCCCCGACCGCGCCACCATCGCCAACATGGCCCCCGAATACGGTGCCACCATGGGCTTCTTCCCCATCGATGACGAGACCATCAACTACCTCCGCGGCACCGGCCGTTCCGAGGAACTCTGCGGCACTGTCGAGAACTACTTTAAGGCCCAGGAAATGTGGGGCATCCCGCAGAAAGGCGATATCGACTACACCGATGACCTTTCCCTCGACCTCTCTACCGTCGTCCCCGCCGTCTCCGGTCCCAAGCGTCCCCAGGACCGCATCGACGTCCCCGCTCTCGGCGAAAAGTTCAACGACCTCTTCACCGCCTCCATCGCCGATGGGGGCTTTGGCCGTGACGCCCCAACGCGTAACGACGTCGCCCAGTTCGACCTCACCACGCCCGCCGGATTCTCACCAGAAGGTGCCCAACTCCTCAACAACGACGGAAACCCCGACACCGACGTCGCTACCGAGACCGCCGGCCAAACGATCGACCTCCAACACGGATCCGTCCTCATCGCCGCCATCACGAGTTGCACCAACACCAGTAACCCCAGCGTCATGCTCGCCGCCGGTTTGGTCGCCAAAAAGGCCAACTCCCTCGGCCTCACCGTCCCACCTTACATCAAGACTTCCCTAGGACCGGGCTCCCGCGTTGTCACTGACTACCTCGAAGCAACCGACCTCCAAAAAGAACTCGATCAACTCGGCTTCGAAACCGTCGGCTACGGTTGCACCACCTGCATCGGAAACGCCGGCCCCCTCAACCCCGAGCTCGAAGCCGCATTGAAGTCAAAGGACCTCATCTGCGCCTCCGTCCTCTCCGGAAACCGCAACTTTGAAGCTCGCATCCACGGCTCCATCCGCGCCAACTTCCTCATGTCACCACCCCTCGTCGTCGCCTACGCCATCGCCGGTCGCGTCGACCTCGACCTCACCAATGACCCCCTCGGTCAGGACAAAGACGGAAACGATGTCTACCTCAAGGACCTCTGGCCTTCCACCGAAGAACTCCAAGCCGTCATCGGTTCCGCCCTCAAGCCAGAAGTCTTCAACAAGCTTTATAGCAACCTCGACACCGTAAACCAAAAGTGGGTCGACGTTGAAAGCTCCACCGGAGCCACCTACGGTTGGAATGACGACTCCACCTACGTCCAACTTCCACCCTTCTTCGATAACTTCTCCCGCACTCCCGAAACAGAAGGCAAGGATATCTTCGACGCCCGCCCGCTCGGCATCTTTGGAGACAGCGTCACCACGGACCACATCTCCCCCGCCGGAGCGATCACCCCGGCCAGCCCGGCCGGGAAATACCTCCTCGAAAACGGAGTTGAGAAGCCCAAGTTCAACTCCTTCGGCTCACGTCGTGGAAATGACCGCGTCATGACCCGTGGCACCTTCGGCAACGTCCGAATTAAGAACCTCATGACACCGGGAATCGAGGGCGGCTACACCCAATACTTCGGCGACGCCCCCGTCTCCGCCCCCGATCAAGAGATCGCCGCGACCGAAGGTGCTCAACCCACCTTCATCTACGACGCCGCCATCGCCTACAAGCAAAGCGGTCGTAAACTCATCGTCATCGGCGGAGAAGACTACGGCATGGGATCATCCCGCGACTGGGCGGCCAAAGGCACCGCCCTCCTCGGCGTCCAAGCCGTCATCACCAAGAGCTTCGAGCGCATTCACCGCTCTAACCTCATCGGAATGGGAGTCCTCCCCCTCAACTTTAAGAACAAAGAGGACTACGACAAAATCAAGGACATGCACTCCTGCACCTTCAGCATCACCGGCCTCACCGGCGAACTGAAAGCCATGCAAGAAGCCACCCTAACCACAAGCTGCGGCCTCAGTCTCTCGGTGATCGTCCGCTTGGACACCCCAGCGGAAATCGACTACTACCTCAGCGGCGGCATTCTCCCTTACGTCCTGAATCAAATCCTCGACGGAGCCGAAGAGAAATCCTCTTGCAGTGTCGTAAGCGCCTAAGCCTTTGATCAGCCGGTCAGGCTGGTTATCAAGCTCAATAAGAAACGCCCCCTGCCCCAACACAGAGGGCGTTTTTTGCTATTTCGATGACAAAACGAGATCTCCAACACGTTAACCTGTTACCTCCTCTTCTCTCCACAGATATATCCCGCTCTCATCATCACCAATAATGCCCACTTTTGCTCCTTTCATTAGCGGTTGTCTCGCGATCCTCATTCTGAGTGGCTGCAGCACGGGGTTTTACAAAAATCAGGCAGACAAGGATGTTTACGCCATCCTGAAGAAAGTTGAAAATGACATCTTTGGACATTCCTCCGACTTCTCCATCGACACCCCCGCCTCTGGGAAAGAGACCAAAGACTTCACTTCCGCCAAGGTTCTGAAATCCCGCAACAAGGGCGGAAAAATTACCCTCTCGCTCGACCAGGCCATTGCCTACGCCATCAAGAACAGCCGGGAGTATCAATCGGAAAAGGAACAGCTCTACCTCACCGCCCTTACCCTGACGGGGGAGCGACACAATTTCCGCCCCAACTTCTTCGGACGCACCCGGGCCGACTCCAACCGCCTGAGCAATGGCGAACGCACCGGCACCGCCTCCACAGACCTCGGAATCAATCAGGCCCTCCTCACGGGTGGAAGCCTCGGCATCAGCATCGCCAATGACCTCCTGAAATATTTCACCGGAGATCCCCGCCGCTCCGCCGCTTCCGCTCTTAGACTAAACGTGACCCAACCTCTCCTCCGGGGAATTGGCAGCAAAATCGCCGCCGAACGACTCACTCAAGCAAACCGAAACGTCGTCTACGCCGTCCGGGACTTTAGCCATTTCCAAAATACCTTCTCGGTCGAAATCGTCAGCGACTACTTCGACCTCCTTCAAATGAAGAACGTCATCTTTAACGAATACAACAACTACGAATCCCGCAAAGCCAACAAGGAATACCTCACCGCCCGCGTGGACCGGGAATCACCCGAAGCCCAAGGCGACGCCGAGCAAGATGCACTCCAGGCCAAAAACCGCTACATCAGTTCCATCACGAGCTATCGAAACGCGCTCGATCGATTCAAGATCACCCTCGGCCTTCCACAGATCACCGACCTACGACTCGACGACAAAGAGATCGACCTCGTCCGCGCCGCGGGAGCCAAGACACTTTACCTCGGAAGCCCGGAGGGCTTCCGAATCGCTCTCGACCACCGCCTTCCCCTCTTCAACCAGATCGACCGTTTCGAGGACAACAAGCGGCAGGTCACCATCGCCGCCAACCAGCTCAAGGCCGACCTCAACATCATCGGCAGCGGTTCCCTGAACAGTGACGGCAAACCCACCGACTACGCGAACTTCGACTTTAGAAACGTCCGCACGTCCGTCGGCCTCCAACTCAATCTCCCCCTCGACCGGCTACGCGAGCGCAACGACTACCGTGCCACCCTCATCAACTTCGAATCTGCCACCCGCACTCTCGGACAAAACTTTGACGAACTCCGCAACCTCCTCGACCGACGCATCCGTGAGCTCGAGCAATTCCGACAGTCCTACCAAATCCAGCAAAACGCCGTCGTCCTTGCCGAAAAGCGGGTCGAAGGCAACCAACTTCGGCTCAAGGCCGGCACCGTCATTTTCCGCCGACTGAGCGAATCACAGGACGCCCTCATCTCTGCTCAAAATGCCGAAACCCGGGCTCTCGTCGATTACCTCGGAGCGCGCCTCAATCTCCTCATTGATCTCGGCATCCTTCAATCCGACCAAAAGCGATACTGGCTCAAGGAGAACCCATCCAACATCAAGTTCGAGAAAGTTCCCCCTTCCCTTGAAAAAAACCTCCCTCTTGAAGTGGGCGACACTGTCATTTCACCCAGCCGACTATTCCAATGAAAGCTCTCCTTCAGAAACGAATTCTCATCCCCATCGCCGCAGGCATCCTGATCATTGTCCTAATCGTCGGTGGCGGTAGCGGTGATGCGGGCAACACCCTCAATCATACCGTGAAGCGAGGCGACTTTGTGATCTCCATTGTCGAAGGAGGAACACTTGAAGCCGTCAACGAAGTCGTCGTCAAAAACACCATCGACGGAGATTCAAGAATCATCTGGCTCATTGCCGAAGGAACTTATGTCAAAAAGGACGAACTCCTCGTTGAGTTCGATACCGGAGAAGCCGAAAAAAATGTCGAAGAGCAACGAGTCGAATTCGAGTCACGCCAGGCCGCTCTCGTGAAGGCCGAGAACGACCTCATCATCACCAAGAGCACATCCGAAAGTGACATCAGTGAAGCCAAGCTAGCCGTCGAGTTTGCCACCATGGACCTAGAAAAGTTCGAGCAACTCGAACGGCTTCACAAGGTCCGTGAAGCCGAGCTCAAAATCGACACCGCCGAGGAAGCACTCAAGCTCGCCCAACAACGATACGAGTGGTCGATCAAACTCTCCGACAAAGGATACGAAACCAAAACCCAGGTCGATCGTGACAAGCTGGACGTCAGCCTTAAGTCGAAGGAATTCGAAACTGCCAAAAGCACCCACGAAATGCTCAAGACTTTTGACCTTCAAAAGGAATACGCTGAATTCATTTCCAATAAAAAGGAAGCGATCGCAAAACTCGACCGCGTCAAAAAACAAGGTGAGAGCAAAATCGCCCAGGACGAAGCCGCCGTTAATTCCGCCAAGATCACCCTCAAACTCACCGAGAACAGTCTTGCCAAGCGCATTGAGCAACTCAAGGCCACGAAGGTAAGAGCCCCGCAGGAGGGTCTCGTCATTTATGCCAAACCCCGCAGCCGCTGGGGCGATGACGTGCAAATCGCCGAGGGCTCGACCGTCCGCAACCGCGCAACCCTCATCTCCATCCCCGATGTCACCTCGATGAAGGTTTCCGTCAAGATTCACGAGTCCATGATCAGCCAGATCAAGAAGGGCCAAAAAGCCTACATCGTTCTGGATTCACTCCCCGACAAACGCTTCGACGGCGAAGTCACCAAGGTCGCCATCCTGCCCGACAGTGACCGAAACTGGGCCAATCCCGACCTTAAGGTTTACGCCACCGAGATCACCATCGCGGAAACGATCGAGGGCATAAAACCCGGCGTCTCCGCCAAGGTGGAAATCGTGATCGAGGAACTCACTGATGTCCTCACCGTCCCTATCCAGGCGGTCACCACGGCCGATGGAAAACAGCTTTGCTACCGCAGCAACGGAGGAGAACTTAAGCCGCTCCCGGTCGAAGTCGGTAAGTTCAACACGAAATACATCGAGATCAAATCCGGCCTCGAAGAAGGTCAGGAAATCATCCTCAACCCGCCCCTCGACAACCGGATCAACCTCACCGGCGAGACCACCGAAGACGAATCCTCGGAGTAACACCCATGTCCGACTCAGCCCCAGCGACCGAGGCCACCGAAGTCATTCGCATCCGGAACGTCGAAAAGATTTTTCAAGTCGGCGAGGTAAAGGTCCACGCACTTCGCGGCATCGACCTCACCATTCACAAAGGCGAATTCGTCGCCATCATGGGACCATCGGGTTCAGGGAAATCAACCCTCCTTAATATCCTCGGCTGCCTCGACCGTCCCACCACCGGGGAGTATTTCCTCGGCGAAGAAGATGTCGCACAAATGGATGACGACACCCTTTCCGCGATCCGGGGAAAGCGACTCGGCTTCATTTTCCAGTCCTACAATCTCATCGCCCAACTCACCGTTCTCGAAAACATCCAGGTCCCCCTCATCTACCAACAGGAGGATCTCGAGGAACACAAGGAACGCTGCATCGAACTCGGAAATCTCGTCGGCCTCAACGATCGCCTCGACCATCGGCCCAACCAACTCTCCGGCGGACAACAACAACGCGTTGCCATCGCCCGCTCGCTCGTCAACGAGCCGCTCATGATTCTTGCTGACGAACCCACCGGCAACCTCGATTCAAAAACGGAAATCGAAGTCCTCGACATCATCAACGACCTCAACAAACAAGGCCGAACCATCGTCCTCGTTACGCACGATGACATCGTTTCCCGCCACGCCCACCGTGTCATCCATATGACGGACGGACGCATCGACCACGAAGTCATCAACCCTGAAAGCAAGGCATGATTTCGTCCCACTTTCTCAACACCGTCCAGCTCGGCATCAAAAGCCTCCTGCTGCACAAGCTCCGCTCGGGACTCACCATGCTGGGCATCATCTTCGGCGTCTGCTCGGTCATCGCCATGCTCGCGATTGGCGAAGGTGCCTCCTACGAAGCCCAGGAACGAATCAAACGACTCGGCAGCGAAAACATCATCGTCAACAGTATCAAGCCGCCCGAGGACAACCAACAAAACTCCAGCGGTCGCTCGTTTTCGGTCGAATACGGAATCACTTACAAGGATGTCACCCGCATTCAAGATACCATCCCCGGCGTCGAACGCGTCGTTCCCATGCGAATCATCCGCGAAAATATTCGCTTCGACCGCAGTCAGGAATCCGGACAAGTCATCGGCACCCTTCCTTCCTATTCCCTCGTGCAAAATGTCGATCTCGTCGCCGGCCGTTTTCTCACCCCGACCGATGAACGATTTCAACGCAACGTCTGCGTCATCACCGAGGACCTCGTCCGCAAACTCTTCCCCTATCAGGACCCGCTCAAATCCGCCGTCCGGGTCAAGGAAAGCTACTACGATGTCGTCGGCGTCGTCGATGAAACCGGCACCTCCGAACAACGCCCCCAAATGGGCGACAGCCAGGGCGAAGCCGTCGACAACAACATCTACATTCCCCTCTCCACCGCCCGGTCCCGCTTCGGTGAAATGCTCGTCAAGCGGAGCTCCGGCAGCATGAGCGCGGAGCGTGTTGAACTCCACCGCCTCATCATCAGGATGGCCGATCCCAACGCCGTCATTTCCGGCGAGCAACAGATCCAGCACCTCTTGAACCATTTCCACAACAAGAAGGACTTCGAACTCATCGTCCCCCTCCAGCTCCTCCGCGAGGCCGAAGCGACCAAGCGCATGTTCAACATCGTCCTCGGCTCCATCGCCGCCATCTCCCTTCTCGTGGGCGGCATCGGAATCATGAATATCATGCTGGCCACTGTCACTGAACGAACCCGCGAGATCGGCGTCCGCCGCGCCCTCGGCGCCAAGCGCAAGGACATCATCGTTCAGTTCCTCATCGAAACCATCGTCCTCTCCATCGGCGGCGGAATCATCGGAATTCTCCTCGGAATTCTCGTCCCCGTCTGTGTCTCCTACTTCACCGAAATGAAGACTATCATCACCGCCTGGTCCGTCTTCCTCGCCTTCGGCATTTCAGGCCTCACCGGCATCATCTTCGGAATCTACCCCGCCTCCCAAGCCGCCAAACTCGACCCGATCGACGCCCTCCGCCAGGAGTAAAGCGATGGCCGGGCAAAACGCCTCCGTTTTGGGAAAAACCATCTCCCTCTTTTGAAGCTCGGAG
>Ga0308005_10000074_pt1 | contig 34504 bp, 12 predicted proteins | sample Neamet67_FD_203142 | JGI IMG/M metagenome (GOLD analysis project Ga0308005, IMG submission 203142) | Marine microbial communities from water near the shore, Antarctic Ocean - #67 | ecosystem: Environmental > Aquatic > Marine > Unclassified | place: Southern Ocean | collected 2014-06-07 | reverse complement strand
CATCAGATAAAAGTGAATCTTCAGAAACACCAATGTCATTTAAAAATTTACTTACAACAGCTCCTGTTTGAATATTCTGTTGACCAAAGAAGTACATGTTCTGTAACATTGCTTTTGGATCATCAATGTTCTTTACAGATTTTAATAGTCCATTATACACTTCATTAAAGTTTACTGGAACAATTAACCTTTCTTTTATTACATTACCTTCTTCATCCTCTTTAACAGTTAAGAATTCATTTCCAAAGAAATCTTGATCTGTAATTGAAGTTGTTGCAATATATGCTCTAATCATCTTAGGTGTAGATTGTACACCTCCAATTTGTGATGCGTCAGTATTCCACTGATCAACACCTCTTAGGCCTGACTCTTTTTCAAAGTACTCTTCATTGTATGCATCTTCTTCAACTTGAGTATCAATTACGTTTAAGTAATCATAAACTGAACTTTTAATATTATCATAGTAGTCAGTAAACGCAAGAGAAACATCTTCCAATAATTCTATTATTTCATAACCCTTATCTTTATATCTAGGTGCTTCATAATCATACAGTTTATAAAAATCAATAAGTACATCATCAAGAATAGTACTTCTTAATAATGTAGGGTCAGTGTTTTTTGTAACTCTATCAAGATATGTTGCAGCCATACTTTGAACCATTTGGTTTGCAAAATTATCATCTAAGTAAAAGAAACCATTTCTAATATTAGTTTTAGCTTTACCTTCTGAATCTGTAACTACATCACCATCTACATCTTTTATATCTGTTTTTTCTTCTAAATTGTAATAAGGTAATAAAGCATTAGCTTCAGTAACCCCATTTTGATTTGTAAATTGATTTACAGTTGAACTTGAATTACGGTACTTTCCAGCATCTATGTTTTCAAACAATGTAAGAAGCTCTGTTTTATTATAAGAAGTAAAAACAGAAGTAATCCAATCTAGTATTCTTGTGAATAAAGATTTAACTTCAGAAGAAGTCTTAGTACTTCTAGGATCTGATTTAAATTTCTCAAACTCATCAGCTAAATATTCCTCATAGTATTCTTGCTCTAATCTAGACTCACTCATATTGGTATATGTGTCAGCAGAGTTTCTGAATTTCTCAAGTTCTTTTTTAAAGTTTTTACCTTCAGCTCTAAGCTTGGCTCTAACTTCTTTTTTAGCAGTCTTTAAATATTTATTTATTTCTGCATCACTAAGTAGCATTCTGAATACACCGTGAAAAGCTTCATGGTATCTGAATGGAGATTTAGCACCTGTATATATTGTACCTGCAATTGTTCTTCCTCCAGCAATATCATTCATGTCTAAAACAAAAGCACCAATTCTTACACCACCTGCTTTTAAGTTGTTACCTAATAAGGCAATATCTTTAATTGAGATTGAACTAGGTAAGTTTCTAACAGCCCAAGCAGTAAATATTGAAATATCTTCTGCATCTTTATTTTTAAAAGTTGGTAAAATTTTATTAGCATTAGTCTTTTTCTGTGCTTCGTTTCTAGCTTCTTTTAACTTTTGATATTCAACACTACCATTTAATGCTCTTAGATCATCACCCTTTGCTAAACCTTCAACCAACTTATCCTTTAAAGCAGAAAGTTCATTGTTTATTTTTGATAATTCAGTTTTAGTAGTAATAGTTGCACTTGATGCTTCAACATCAGATACTGTAGCTGCAGTTGGTGCAGTCACTCTTTTACCTAATGAATCCTTTAATAAATCAGCAATGTCACTATTTTCTAAGTACACACCGTCCTTACCAAAGTTAGCTTTATTAAACTTTTCCATAGTGTCTAATGCAATGTCCATCAATGGTCTACCATGCATTTTACCACTTAAATCTAACAACCTACTAACCTTACTTCCATTAGAAGCAGAAACTCTATCAATAATACCATACTCATAAGTAAGTCTTTCAACTCTACCTTTTTCATAATCAACAATATCTGAAGATACAAAATCACCTAAGTAATCTTCTATAGCCTCTTGATCATTAGTATTCAATAAACTGGTAATCTCTTTATTTGTATATTCTTTTATAACATCTACACTTTCTAAAGCTGATTCTTCCTCACTACTTTGTTGTGTTGGTGTAGAGTTAGTTTCAGCTAATAAAGATGTAATAATATCTTTTCTTAAATTAGCATCCTTATTAAAGACTATATATTCTCCTGCTACATCACCATCTACGTTTATAAAAGTAGCATCTATCACTTCATATCCTTCCTTTCTAAGTTTATCTATATTTTCTTTATTATTAGTAAAATCCAGCTCTCTATAAGCTTGTCCATTTTGTTGTTTTAATCCTATACTATCTAAGTGTTCTGAAACTTTAAATAGTTTTGAAGGGTTTACATCAATTGTTTTTTTATACATTGTGTAATCTCCACTCATTCCACCAAAACCCTTAGCATATTTTTCACTTGGTGCATAATGAGTAGAATCATGATGTTCTCCAACTTCTTTACCTTCTCTAAATAAATTTAAAGATATTTTATTTTTTGTATGATTATCTAATATAATTTGCTTTTGGTCTTTAGGTATTTGAAGTTCTGTTAAAATTTTACTTAAATCCCAACCATTCTTTTCTCCTTTTTCAAAGACTTGCTTTGCTTTATCCGTAGATAATATATCTATAGCTTCTACTTCACTACTTTGTTGTGTTGTACTTTCTGTAGTTAATGCTGGACCTTTTGGAATAGCATTCCCTTCAGCATCTGTGAAATTTTCAGTTGGAGTAACAACCCCAGCTGTAGTTTTAGAAACACCTGCTATTGCGTTTAGATTCTTTGCAGCATCTTTAAGACCTGAATCAGCAAATAAATTGATGCGTCCTGGTTGTTGTATTTTTTGAATAACCTGTGTTGTCATTCCTAATGCTAACGTATTAGCAGAAGCATCTTTTGCAATGTCTACTCTAAAACTAGACTTTGTTATTTTAATCTTTAAATCATCAACCTTTCCTTCCTTATTAAATCTATCAAATAACAGAGCCATTGCTGAAGATGTAGATTCAGAATCAGCTATTTCTTTAACAGTTAAACGGGTTGTAAGAACTTTACCAACACCTGCGTCACCTTTTTTACCTAACTTAAATAATTGTAATTCAAGTCTACCCCAAGGTGATACTTGCATTGATACATTATAACCAGGAGCAGCAAATATATAATGAGCATTTTCATTTTCATTTTTACTAAATTCCCTTAATTCTTTTAACTCTTCTGTTCCTTTTTCTAAACCTTTGTTTCCTTCTTTTTGTTGACTTGCAACTTTTTTAGCTTTTACAATAAAGTTTTCAAAAAGAACATCAGCTCTATTACCAACGTTCTCAATATCTTTTGGTTTTACTTCTAAAACATTCTCAAGAGCTTTTGATTTAACAACAACTAATGCATATTTACCTGTTGGTAATAAAACCACAGCCTTATAAGCATCTGATCCACCTTGCAACTCATTGTATATATTTTGCTCTCTTAAATCAGCTTCAACCTTTTTTAGTAAAGCTTGTCTTGCATCACCTTTAAGATTTGTAACAGGAACTTTTGTTCTAACACCATCACTAATAAGAAGTCTATATACTAAGTAGTTACCAAATTCATCAACACTACCTTTATTTTCTATTTGTGAAAGCATTTTACTTGGACCTTCATTATCATACGATGTTTTACCAGGTGTAAGTCTGAATGAAATAACCTTTGATAAATCATCTTTTGATAAATCAGAAAAAGACATAATAGTTTCTCCACCATTATACTCTAAGTTAAGACCATCTAGTCTAGATATTAAAACACTATTTGTTGCAAAATTATCATTTGCTAATTCAGCAAGTTCTTTAGGTGTTTGTTTATTCTTTAAATGATCAGGTGTTCTAAATAAATTATTAATTTGTTTAGCTGTAAAGTTTGATGGGTCAATTTGTTTCTTGTTGACATCTTCAAATATAAAGTTATCAGTATTTATAAAAGCAAATATACCATCTTCTCTTGTGATACCATCATAAGCTTTATTTTTTAATACACCATCTACTTTAGTTTTTAACGCTCTACCTTCTGGAGTACTCTCATTAATTCTAAATCCAATTTTATATTTTGATCTTACTTTAATTATTTGAGTATTCTCTTCTAATTCTATATTTTGATCTTTGTATTTATAATTACCTTTAGATTTAACATCTGCATCTGGATCTCTATCAAGTGTAATTACAAGTTCTAAAGACTCCATATCTTTTACACTCAATGTTGATACTATAGTATTGTATCTATCAATACCATTAACATAAGGGTCATTTGAGTACTGTATTCCATAAGGTGTAATAGGTTCAGAAACGTTTAATCTAGATACACTTTCTGGTAAATTTTTAGATGCTGTTTTAACATCTTGCTTAGTATATTCACCAGCAAATTCACGCTCTATAACATTTATTGAAATTGCATCTTTTTCATCACGCTTCATAGTAGGTGTAAGATCTTCTGATCTAATAAGCTTTACTCCATCTTCAGAAGGATTATCTTCTGAATAGTTTAAAACCATATGCTTTACTCCGTCAGCATCATATACAATTGTACCATGGTTTAATGTTTCACCTGCAAATTCAAATGATTCATTAACACCAGTCTCTCTTTCAAACTTAGCAATTAAGTTTTGAGCTTCTTTAAGTGTATTGAATGAATTTAAATCTTCATTATATCTATCTAATAATTCAAAGCTAACTTCATCTTTAGTTTTTCCTTCAAGTATTGCATACACATAACCTTTAGTTCCATCAGCATTAAGTACATGGTCTTTAGTTACAATAAAGTTTTTTGAAGTATACACTATACTTGATCCTTCATGCGTATCTCCTTTTTCAAGAACTTCACTTTGACCTGTTATATCTCTAACATTAACTTCTAATTTTTCTAATATCTCATCAACATAGTTATTTGTAGCACCTTCATCAGATAATAACCATTTTATAAACTTAACATCATCAAGTTTTTCTAATTCTGTAAGAGGTTTATTCTCATTTAAAAGCATATCATTAGCAACCCACACTTGTCTAAGCTTATTAAAGGCTATTCTAAAGTTTTTTGCTTGTGTAGTTTCTAACCATTTTGAATACTCCAAAGGAATATTATTTTTATCAACCTCTGAACGTGTATACTTATTATAAAGTTTTAATAATAACTCTTTATATTTATCAGATGTAGATGGTTCAATATTCTCTATGTGCTCAACATCCCCTATAATCTCTTCAACGTCAGCATTAACTTCAGTATCAACTTTAGTATCAACATCAGCCTTTTCACTTTCATTTTCTTTTATACCATCATAAACACTTATGATACCCATTGCTAAATCAAACTTAGGTTTATTATATAAAGCTGATATTTCACCATCAGCATCATAGAATTTTGTAAGAACACTACTATTTCCAGTCTCTAAAAATACTCTTAATTGTTCTGGGTCAGGAGTAATTTCTACACCTTCGGCAGCAAGTTGATTTAATAAATTATTTTTATTAACAACGTTTATATATTTAGCTATTGAGGCTCTATTTATTTTTGAATAGTTTTTAAAGATTGATTTATTTATCTCAGCTTGTCTAAGGTATATCTCATCAAATCTTTTTGGGTTATTTAAAAGTTCAATAGTTCTATAGTACAATTTAGCTCTACCTTTTAAAGCATTATGATCTGACATCTTTTTTAGAACCTCATCAATAGCACCTTCATTTACAAATGAATTGTTTGAGTCTGCTAATAACTGAACATATGTTTTAAATGCACCTTTAAGTTTGTTTATGTATTTTTTTCTTTTATCAAATGAATGATTTTTAGTTTGATTCTTTGGATCCTCAATTATATCTAAGTAACCTTTTAATGCATCAAACTTACTCTTCTTCTTTTTAAGAAGTTTTTTATCAGAAGCATCATCAAGTGTTAACCCTATAATTTCAGTATTTAAAATTACTAATTCATTATTTATATCTTCAGGACTTAATAATACTGTTAAGTCAGTTGCAGCCATACCCTTAAAAATTGGATCAGATGCTAAACCTTCTTTTATGCTATCATATCTTTCAACAGCTCTGTTAAATCCATCTTTAGTAAACATCTTAAGATATCTAATATGCTCCCATGCCATAGCTTTATGAGATGCCTCTTGGAATTCTCTTGAACCAAATTCAAATTGACTTGGGTCATTCGGGTTTGGATTTTTATCCTTATCAGCATTATAGTTTTCCTCCATAATACCAATCTGGTTTATAGTATGGTTAATGCTTTCTCTATATTTACCACTTTTAACATCCTTATTACCAGGCATTGTATCCAATAAATCCTTATCAGAAAGTTTTAAAATATCTTTTAAGTAATTTTCATATTCTCTTGCACCACCTGTTTCAAGAATAGTATGTATCTGTTGAAATTTAGCTAAATCAGTTTCATCAATAAATCCAAATAGATCTCCATTAAATGCAGCATTCTTTTTTTCACCAGAAATTTGCTTTTGAATTAAGAATTTATATTTCTGTTCATTAAATAAAGACTTTGGATCTTTTGCTAAAGGATTGGCTCCTTCATTATATGTCTTAATAACTTCAGTAATTAACTTTTCTTGGTTTTGCTTTTGTTCAACTATTGCTGCTTTAGCTTCTTTACCAAACCAACCTTTTGACTTAGCAATATCATATACTGCTGGGCCACCTTGAAAAACTAATTTCTGTGGTCCTTGTAATAAACCACCCATTAAAAATCCAGACATGAATGTCTCAAGACCTTGTGCTCCAAGCTGAGAATCAACAGCTGAACTTATTGATTGTTTATATAAGTCAATTCCTCCTGATAATGGATCTTCCATTAAATTCGAGTAATAATGATTTGTTCCTGCTGATATTGCTTCTTGACCAACTTCTTGTATACCTTCAGCAAAATTAGCAGCAAAGTATCTTAAGCTTGCTCCAGCTAATTTTGATGTGTTTCCTTTTACACCTAAAGATTTAGTACGTTTAACAAGACCTTTAAATCCTGTACCAACATCTTGAAATACATCTTCTGCAAATTCACCTGCCGCATTCCTTACGCTTTTACTTCTAATAATTCTTTTACTTACAGAACTCATATTATCAGTCATCATCCTCTTGAATGATTTATTGAAACCACCAAAAGCATTTGCAAATACAATCTTATTACTTAAGAAGATTAAAGGTGCATTCAACATTAATGATGTAAACGCAGCTCTATCAGCATTATCTTTTATTGCAACCATCTGTTCCGGTGTAACATCAAGACCGTTGTTTTTTCTTTTCTGTATTCTTATACCATCTTTAATTCTTTCATTATATGTAGTACCTGCTTCAAGTTTAGATTCAGATAAACCATGGTTCATCTCTCTAATATCTTTGTAAAAAGCACCAAACGTATTTGATTTTTTTGCTACATTACCAATATTCTGAGCAGTATTTTTAGCTGTCTTAAGGCTTTTTATTGCAGCAACTGTCTGTGGTAAAAATACTTTTGTAACACCAGTACCTATACCGTTCATTACATTATACATATCTTTAGCAGCATCAATGTTTTTCATCTGCCTAACCATATCATAACTATGCTTTATAGCTCTTCCACCCGCTGTAGCTTTTGTAATTCCTGTAGCTAATCTTTTAATGTTTGCTGCCGTTCGTGCACCAAAACCAAGAACACTTGCTCCACCTGTTGGTAGAGCCGTTGCAGCTGCAGCAGCAGCCATTACAAGTTCTTCAACAGCAATACTTGAAATCATACCAACAGTATACGCTGAGTTTAATACAAAATTATTTGCCCATCCAAATGCACCGCCTCTTGATGAACTACCAATTGCCATTGCATCATCCATTTCAGTAGCTGATGTTACATCTGGTGCAAGAGGGTTTCCTGAAAAAACATCAGCCATTGATCTATAAGTACTCATAAAACCTGTACCAACTAAACCTGTAAATTGATCCCAAGATCTAGCGGCATCATCATATATAGATGAATTATTATTATAATATTCTTCATTATTTGCATAGGGAGAAAACCCTAAATCAGCAAATTTAGGATGGGAATAATATCTCATAAATTCATTACTCCTCATACTTGAAACTACAGGCGCTATAGGGTTATGCCCCGCAGCAGTTTTTTCTTTACCACCATAATAGTCATCAGCAATTGTTCTTTTAAATCCGCCTGGAGTACCAGGAACTGTGCTGGGATTTTGTTGTAATAGAGGATCAAATGTACCTGTTGCAAGTGTAGGTCTATCTACAGCTAAGTTACCAAGTGCTGGTACACCATATCTATTAACATCTTCTTTATATAATTCAAGTTGTTGTATATGTGCAACGTCAACTGTATCAATATATGCATCATACTCAGGAGTATTGAACATTTCCTCAATTGGTATGAATGGTAAGTCTTTTGCTATAACAACTGGTTCAGATTGATTTCTACTAATTTGTTGATTCAATACTGTATTTTCTGATTGTTCGTTCATTTGTTGGTGGTAGTTAATTAACTTTATTTTCTTTTGTTTTGCTCTCCTCTATTTAATGCTTCAGCTTTCTCTCTCTCTAAACTATTAGATAAAGCTTTATCTAAAATTAATTTATTTTGAGTTGATTCTGCATAATCTAATATACCAAAATCTTTATTCTTTACCTCTATATGTTCTGATACTAAATCAGATTTAGTATAATTACCTGTAGACCCATCATAATTATAATATGATGTATTTCTTGTAAAGCTATATTTTGAATTTCTTATATATGTAATCTTAGCAATAGGGTTTCCTTTTGAATCAACCTTATTAAATGTTTTTGTATCATTTTCAGTTGATAATATTTGAGAATGTAAGACGCTTGATCCTGGAGCACTTCTTGCTTTTGAGATAGGACTTATATCGTTTGCTTGTTTAAATATCATTTTAAACCCATCTGCATACTTAAGTATAGCAGCTCCTTCCTCTTTTGAAAAATTAGCAGCTTTAGCTTTTAACCAACCATTATCAGGTTCAACTATAAATGCAGCAGTAGATTTATTTGCATCATCCAGTTCACCATATGTATTTGCATAATATATTTTTGCATTTGGCATACCCTTTAAAGTATTAGATGTAGTAGGTTGTGTTGCGTAATTTTTAACATCACTTACCCACATATCAAAAATTCTTTCTGCCATTGGGTCATTTGTTAAAAATTCTTCTTCAGCACCAGCTGGTAAGAACATAGGGTGTTCACCTAATGCAATTGAAGCTGTATGCTGATTTATAAGATCTGCAGCATACTGTCTTCCCGCAGATTCCATATCAGTATCCTTTACATTAAAGTGTGCATCACGAATTGGATTAAGAATTATATCACCACTCTCATCAACTTCACCAGAACGAAGAGCATTATATGATGCTTTAGAATTAGGTTCTTTTAAAAGACTTGTGTTAAATGCTGTGTATTGTTTAGAATAATATTGCTTTGCTTCTGCTGTAACTGCTCTTTCATCAATAGCGTATGCCCTTTCTTGTGTATTACGATCAAGTAAATGCTTACCTGTTTTTCTCCAGTATTCATTTATTTCTGCTTCATTTGCTTCCTTTCCTGATGCATCCTTCCATACTTTATGTCCAGGTCCTGTACCATATCCAAAGTCACCAGGTTCACCTGCATACTCAACTTTTGGTATCATGTAATCTTTTTCACCAGTACCTGCATCAAGCCCAGATTGATCATAGTTAGTTAACTTATGCTCTTCGGCCAGTTTGATAGCTAATTTAACGTAGTCAGCTTCTTTTATTAAAAGACCATTGTCACCTATTATATCAGGCATACCCGCATTAGCAAGACCTGTTGTATTAACATCATTACTTAACAACTTTGTTTTATTATATGTAGCTCTATGACTTTCCTTAACTGTTTCAAATAAAAGTGAATTTGCATTTCTTTTATTCTCAGAACGAAAGAAGTCACCCCTAAGCCCAATCCAAGCCTCACCATTTAAATTTGGGTATTCTTTTTTTAATTTAGCAGTTCCGTTTTTTCCAACAGGAGTTATAACATCATATCTTTCTTTAAATAATCTGTTTATATCTTTTTTATGAATTAAGTTACCGCCCTCATCTCTATCTGATAATGCGTTTATCAATGTCTCTTGATTACCTGTAACATCTTCACCATTAACATTTATAGTCCATTGATTAGTTTCAACACCGTTGACAACATCACCATTTGGATTTAAAGCAGTCAATGATCTAATTATTAAACCAACATCTCCTGAATCAGATATATTAACATCTTTAGCATATATTTTATTTTGTTGTGATGCAAAATCATATGTATCAGATATTTCATCACCTTCTTCATTTAATGGATACTCATTACTATGAGGATCCGTGATGTCTTCACCAGCTCTTCTTGAAGCTTCCTTTAATGGATCATAAGGATTTGCTGCTTCAATTTCAGCATCTGAAATTTCCTTATTGTTAGCATGTCTTATGCTCTCCATTTCACGTCTATTACGTTGTTTAACCCTCTCCATTGAGTACTGATTAATCTCTTTTGTAGATTCAAAACCTCTCATGCTAAATGCTTGAGCTGCTTCCTTCATATCTGAATCAATGGTTGTCATCATAAATGCTTGATACGCTCTATTTAAAGTTGTTTCTAGATCATTAGAAGGTGTGTTAATAACTGTTTTTATATCTCTACTATTTTCTAATGCAAGTTTTGTAGCTTCATAGGCACTTAACTGCTCCTTCATTGCCTTATCATCATCTGAACCAGGAATAATACCAGTAGACTCTTTAAAGTTTCCCCATCTTACATTGATATTTTGTAAATCATTTAGTTCTATAACTTCATCTTTAAGTCTTAATTCATTATTCTCAGAAATTCTATCCAAGGTTTCTTGTGCCCATGCTGATTGACCTTCTTCAGTAGATGTAAATTTACCATCCTTTATCCCTGCCGCAGCAAAATCTCTACCTAACACATATGCTTTAGTTTGGTATGCTTGTCTAACTCTCTCATCAGAAGCTAATGTTTTTCTTAAAATTTGTAATGCAGGACCTGTAACTAAATCTCCATTTTTTTGAGTAACAATCCAATCAGTATTAACTGATCCATTAGAGTTATATGATGGAACCTCCATCTTCATTGTTAATGGTGGCTCTTGTTCTGCAAGTATTTTTTGTGATAATTTAAATAAATTAACATTTGGTACATACTTATACATTCTAGAATCTACAGCCTCTTCAGCATCCATATTTATGAAGTCTTCCATTCTATATTGTAAGGCTGTAACACCATCTCTCCAATATTGATCTCGTACATCCATACTAGGAGAAGCAAGTAAACGATCTGCGTAACCCATTTGTTTCTTATAGTTTGCAGTCTTAACCATATCTTTAACAATCAACTTGTCTTCAAAGAATGGTGCAAAAACAGCCTTAGCTGCTTGAGCATTTTGAGCTAAAGATAAGTCCATACCTGAAATCTTCTCAATAGAAGGTGCTAGGTTGCTAACATATTGCTCTCTTTGCTCATTTGTATCTGTCCTTGACATGTCTGCGTATACAACTTTGTTATATACATCATTAGTTGCTTGCCAATTACTATTATATTTATCCTGTCTTACATCAAGAACCGCTGACAAGAACTTATAGTCTGGTGTAAACGGTTTGATGTCCGGTAAATATGCTTCTGATCCTGGTACGTATGTTGCCATAATGTAAAATTACTAATATTTATTAAGTTTAACAAGTTAAGTGATAACACTTTTAAAGTTTAATTACCCATCTTACCTGTATAGAATGGAACAGCCATTCTTTTTATTTCTTTTCCTGTCTTTGCACCTACTCTTCCGGTTTGACCCATGTTTGCAGAAAGCGATTGCTGAAATTTATTTTGACCAGATCCACTTGAAGCACCATACACATCTTGATTATATGCATCCCACAAACCTTTATTAAATTCTGTAGTATTTGAGTTTTTTTGAAATTCAGATATTCTATTCCAAAATTGTTCAGATTTATCTCCTGGATTACCAACCTTTTCAAGACCTCTAGGGTTTGTCATGCTTATAAGACCCCCTGTTGTAGGGTCAATTGCCATATTATCAAACGTACTATTTAGGTTAGCTGTGTTAGCTCTATTAGTTAATGCAGCATTTTGTAATTTAGCATTCTGACCAACTCTCCAATTCTTAAAGTTATCATGAGCTTGTAAAACTTTTTGAGTTCCATCATAAACACCAACTTGTCTTTTTGCATTTTCTGAATTGATTGCCATATCAGATTGAGCTTGCACTACACCATACCTATTTGCTATATCAACATTGTTAGTATTAATTCTATTGATTGCTTTAGCATTTGCATCCAGGGTTTGACCTTGAACACCTGAATTAGCAATAGCATGTGGTCCACCTGCTGCACCTAATGCTTGTGCAATACCATTTGCATCTGAACTATTAGAATTAACCACACCTCTCCAATCATCAAATGTAGGAGCTAACTGAACCTTCTCTGCATCCGGTGCCCATGGTAAATATAAATTATCATCCACCTGACCTAATGCAGCTAAATTATTTTGATCTTGTAACCACCATTCTGGCTTAGGTTGTTGATACTCTTCAAGGTCTCCAACAGGTATATCATCTTTAGGTGTAGATTCACCATAAGTAGATTCATCAGAAAAGTTATCCTTCTTTGTAAGTCTTGGTGCATTAAAAGTATGTAACCCATATAATCCATCAAAACCTGTTCCATTAGCACTATTGCCTTCAAACCAAGGTACATAATCTATACCTGTATCTTTTGCATTTTGCTTTCTTTGTATTGCAATTTCTTTTTGAAAATATCTTGTTTGATCTTCAGGCATATCCCAATTCCACGTTTTACCTGATGTTTCTTCCCAAGAATCCATCTTATCTCCCCATCTTCTTTTTAAATCAGCTCTTGCTTCAGGAGTTTGAATATCATCTGAACCATATGTTCCTGGACTATCTGTTGAATTTTGAGATTTAGGCCTTGTATTATCTCCAGAGTAAAGACCTCTATCAACATAATATTCTGAATCTTCATCCAATGCTTTATTTTGACCTTGTACATTTTTATTACTAACATACATTGATCCAGAACCTTTTAGGTTTGCAGCTTGTTTTCTATCATTAGAATTATTAAACTGCTTTCCTTCTCTATTTATAGTAGCTTTTGTTTTCCCATTAGGTAACGTTGTATATGTTAATGTAGCACCTTTCTTTAATTCAGGAAGCCATTTATTCCATGTTTCAGCAGGAACACCTGGATTTTCAAATTCATCATCGGCACCGCTTCCACCTGTGTTACCGGTTCCTGTTTGAGCTTTTCTAAGACGGCTTTCACCACCAAATCTTGCTAAAACAGCACTATCTAATTCCAGACCTTGCGCTTGCTCTTGGTGTTGTGCACCATCCATCATAGAACCATCAGGCATTTGATGCTGAGGTTGTTGACCTTGTTGCATTTGACCTTGCTGATCTACTTGAGCCATCATTTGTTGAAGCATCATCATCTGTTCTTGTTGTTCAGGTGGTAATGCTGCCATTGCTCTCATTTGTGCTTCTTGCATAGTTATTTCTTCCATCTTTGCTGTAAATTCAATTGGATCAATTCCTTGTTGTACTAAGTATGGATGTGACGCTAATGGTACACCATCTTCAAATTTCTTTTTTGATTCTTGTCCAAATGCAACTTTAGATAAACCCATCATATTCTTCTTTAACATTAACTCAGCTGTAGTAGCTTGAATCTTATCTGCATAAGGAGATTGTAAATCTGCATAGTGCTTATTTAGTTGATACTTCTTAGATAACTTAGCAGGAGTCATTTTCTTTTTGGTATTAACACCATACTCTGCAAGTTCCTCTTTAGTAAACTTCATTTTATCTGTATCAGAATATATAAATGATTGTTCTGGTAAAAACATTGGAACTCCACCCTTAGAGTGTCTAGGTCCTGTAATATTATATAAACCAAATGTACCATCATTAGTTAAATCTGTTAATACAGTTTCTCCACCTTCTGCTTCTATATTAGCATTCTCTCTGGGTACACCAGATAAGCTATACCTTACTGATGCATCATCTGAATCATTAAAGTTATTATTGCTATAGTAGTCTTGTGGAGTTGAGACCAAACCATAGTTTGATTGATCTCCTGTTTGTAAGTCACCACCATCTCTCATGTACTTGTCTTCAACAACTTTGCCGTTAACAACTTTAAATCCTTTTGGTAATTTATTTATTTTAATTTTTGCCATGATTATAGTATTTCAATATCAGCTCCCGCTGCAATTAATTTTGCTAATAATGTAGAGTCAACATCTATTGTTCCACTACCAATTTCCTTACCTGATTTAGCTATACCCCAATTGGTACGTACAGTTCTTTGTCCTTCTCTACCAAATGTTCCATTACCCCAAGCACCATTCTTTAAAAATGGATCTTCATTAATTGCATATAGATTATCTGCAAGAACACCCTCTCTATTATCTAGTATGGCATCATTAACTTTTTTATCCATAAACCAGTTATTAGCAACTCCAGCACCTGCTACTGCAAATTCTGAAATATCACCATATACTTTAGCGCCTCTACTATCCATAAATCTATCTAGACCACCTTGAAGTTTATTAGTTCTTGTAACATCAGGTTCGTTATAATTAGATTGTGGAACAGGTTGTTGCGTTTTCATATTAAATGATTGAGGAACAGGTTGAATGCTCCTTGGTTTCATTTTAGTCAATGGTGTTGATGGTTGGTTAGATGGACCATTAGCTGTAACTGTAACAGGTGGTAAAGTTGTACCACCAATTGTTGAGTTATTTAAATAAGGTGAAAATGGTTCAACATCACTCTCCTCAATTGGACCGTACATTCCTTTACCAACTTGAGCTTTAGGTAAAGACCCTCCATGCTTATATGTTTTATACATACCGCTATTTTGCCCAACAAGATTTTGCAAGAATGTGCTTTGTTGAGGTGGCAATAATGATTGAACTGGTGCCGGATCATATGTATTACGTCCCATCATGGTATCATAATAATAAGGGTTATCTTCTGCAGTTGCATATGATGTTGCCTCACCATTAGGTCCAATACCTAAAGTAACTCCTTCAGGATCATCAGCTGTTCCTGCTATCATGCTTCTTGTATCTTGATCTACATTATTAAAGTAGTTTAAGTTCTCACCTGCAAGTACAGGATTAGCTTCTCTTCTAACTTTACCTTTTCTAGATACATCTTCTCCGTAGATATCCATATCAATAGGTCTACTAGAGATAATAGAATCATATTCTCCAGTTTCAGTATTAAAGTTAACCCTGGAGTTTTCATTAACATCATTCGTGTATGTTTTTAAATCTCTTAACTTTTTAGGATCAACCATCTTAGATGCATCAAACAAATCTCGGTTATCAAAACCATATTCATTAGGATCGTTTATATCTAAGTCTACTTCATAATTGTAATAATTACCTTTGTTTTGTTTTTGAAGTGCACCCTTTCTTTTCCAATCTCTAAATGTACCGGTCTTTGTACCGTTTGCATCTTCTTCATTACCAAAGAAAGTATCAGCACCATCTTTTAAAAGTGTTGCTACTTGACCTATATTAAAATTATCATTTGATTCAAATGCTACAGGATTAATATAATTTGGAGACCTTGTAAGTACATCATCTCTTTGAACTACATTATTTATATAAGCTGAAGATCTTCCATCAGTCTCTCTTCCTCCTTTTGCCATTGGCATCTGTTCAGAACCCGCTTCTTCTTGAGCTTGATCTTCTTGAGCTTGAGTTTCTATTTCTTGATTTCTAGCAATCTCTTGAGGATCAGCAGTTTGTTCTGCAGTTGTTGGTGCTGCAGGTGGTTCTGATTGTTTCTGAACCTCTTCAAACAAAGCTATAATATCAACCTCCTGGTAACCAGCAGTCAATAATGCTTGAGCAATAACTTCTTGATCAACTTCTTGACTAACTAAACTCATTACTACTTCAACAGGATCACCCCCATCATTAATAGATGTTGTAATAAATTCTGTAATTTGCTGAATAGCTGGATCTACAGTTGGATCTACAGTTTGTGCTTGTGCTTGTCCTCCCATTTGTTTTAAACTTAAATTGTTTACTTTCACGACATTGATTTTATATTAATAATATACAAATAAATCAAGAGATTTACTAATTTTTAAGGTTTAACATTAACCTGCAATGTATGTTAGTACATAATTTGCAGGAGTCATACCCATTACTTTTGAATCTTTATAATGCATTCTATTTAATTTATCATAAACTTTCATACCTTTCTTTTCCATAGATGTTCCATTATAAATACCATTAATGTAATTTTTATATATCACATTGCTATCTGTTTCACCACCTTTTTTAAATCCGTAAAGCTCCAGATATTTTTTATTATCCGCATTTTCAATAGCTTTAGTATAATCTTTTTCAAAACCCTCATCCGAACTCAATAAAATTTTATTAATATAATCTCTAGTTTCTTTTGGTAAATCGTTAGTCCAATCAAGTGAGTTATATATATCAGCACCAGCTTTTTTTTGTTTAGTCAAATACTTTTCAACATGCCCTCTGCCCCAATTATATGAAGCTAAAGTTTTTGCTATTCTTACTTGATCTAATTGATTTGGTTTATCTATAAAAGATGCGTTATATAAATTTTCCATTGCGTATCTTTGAACATCAACGGCATCCTGCATATTAAATGGATTAATAACTCTATCCTTATATACTTTATTATAATCAGATATTACAGCTTTTCCAATTTGTGTTAAACCTTTATATCCTGCTGGTGATTCTGCACTAGGGTTAAATGTAGACTCTTTGTATGCTTGTTTCATTAAAAGATCATTTGTTAAACCATTCTTTTTATTAGAATCAATCTGTGTACTTTTAACAATTTTCTTTGCACCAACTAAGTTAATGTTTTGATTTAACTTTAATGAATTAATATTTATACCCGGATTCAATCTTGTAAGCTCTTCTTTTGATATATTATTTTTATTAGCAATACCATAAAACGTATCTCCTGATTTAACTTTATATTCTCCATTACCAGTTTGTGCTTTAGGTATACCGCCACCTCTTTTAAATTGCTCAGTATTTTTTTCACCATTAAATGATGCAGCTCCAATAGTTGCTGGAACAGCTGCAGGAAGGAACTTAATAATATAACGTTTTACATTATGAGGTGTGCTTGCTTTAAAGAATTTACGACCAAAATCTTTCTCTATAATTTTTAATAATTTATCAGCTGTTTTATCATCTATATCTCGTAGCCAATCTAATGAATAATCTTCAGTTTTTAAGACTTCTCTATGCATCTTCGCTTTTGCAGCCATAAGTTCAGAATGAAGTTCATGTGGGGATGCTAACCATTTATAAGATTCATCATGAATTTTTTTCAATTCTTCTGGAAAGTTCTTAATAAGTGTACGCTCAGTTATGATACCATCTGCAATTGCCTTTTTACGAGCAATCCCATACGTAGGGTTTATTTCAACCATTGCATTCTTCACATACTCACCTAATTTTGTATTATCATTAGCTTGATAATAAGCCCCTGTTTTAGGATCATATTTAGTAATTACTTTATTCCATTCTCCTTTATGAAATTGAGGTTTTATTTTTTGCATAGTATGCGCCCCTTCATGTACAGCAACCTTCATAATATCATCTCCATGATTATAGTGCCTGCCATTATTTCGTAAAGTAATGCTTCCATCATCTGTATTAACACCATTGATCCTTCCTTTATTTTCTTTAATATAAAGTGCATCTTCTTTAGAAATAGCTTTAAACTCACCATTAATAACTTTCATATTACTAATACCATCATCATTAACTAGGGAATTTATTTTATTTTTATATTCGGCAAGAGGGTTATGTACTCTAGGGGTTACATTCCTAAAAGCCTCCTTATTAATTGATGTGGGATCAGAGTTTACAATTCTATCCATTTTAGCTTTAACAGATGGTAATAATTTTGATTCAGCGGTAATCACTTTGCTGCCTGTTAAATATTCATTTAAAAAAGCCATACCATCCTCTGCTGACCTATTTTGAGCTTCTATAACTTTCTGTTTTTGTGAATTTGTTATTGGGAATTTTTCAAAAAATGATCTTGAACTAGAACTACCTTTATCTTGACCAAATATAAAAGATTTAAGTTTTTCAATATTAAAATCCTGAGTTGGCATTTCTCTTTCAATAAACCCAACATTATTAGCACCACCTGGTAATGATGTTGGTGTATTTGGAACATCTATTTTTTTATACCCTTTTAACCAATGCGGAGTATTAAATGCTTTATCTTCTGCAATTAATTTTTGCAAAGAGCTTTCAGGAAATCTTTCTGCTCCCTGAACTATATTTTTTGGTAAAATAAACTCTGTATCATGCAGGTTAGATAACTTCTTAGCATCTTCAAAGTTTTTAACATTATATGTACCTGCTTCTGCTTTTGATACTTTTTGTCTTAGAATTTCTATATCAGCAGCATCATCAAAATTTCTTGTACTAGGATTAATATAGTGGTCTAATGCAGAAGGATTATCGGCAAACCATTGTCCAAAATATTTTTCTCTAGCTAACATGGATGGATCTGTTTGTTTATTTAAAAGATTTTTTTGAAACCATTTTAATTCTTCACCTGACTCCTGTTTTATCTTTAGCTTTTCTGCCATATTTAAAGACGGATCTTGACCAATAGGTCTGGCTCTATATAGATATTTTTCTAATGCATCTTTTTCTGCTTTTGGGTTTAATTTATAAGCATCTTTTAAAATGGTTTCTTCAGTTAAATACTTACCAGTTTTATTAACAGTTTTCATGAAATCATTCATCTTTGCTCCAGTCTGTAACGGTGAGAAAGCATTTACACCTATAAGATCTAATATACCCATTCCCGTATTAAGAGCTGCTTCTCCATACTCACCTCTTTGAACTTGTCCTGGAATTTCAGGTGCTCTATTTACTATGAAATCTGCAGCAAATGTTGATTGTACAGCGTTAGCTAAAGTGGCACCTTCTATTCCAGGTATTGATGTCCTAAGAGCATTTCCCAATAAAATGGCTGATTCAGAAACATATGCTGCTTCACCTAACGCTGCTAATGCAGGTAGAGCAAACATACCAGCAGCTATAGCACCTGGAGCATACATTATTGGGTTTTTATACATAGCTCTATTGCTATGTTGTATTTGTTCCTCATTAACTTTTTGTTGATCCTCTGGTGTTAACCATACAGTCTTCCCTGCCCATTCAGGGCCATAAGGATTCCATGCATCTTCTGTTGGAATTCTATGTGCAACCTTTCCTTTTCTAAACTCAGCTTGCTTCTTTTGTTCATTCTTAGCATAAGCAATATTTTCTTCCTTTTGTAATTCTGTATCTGTAGTTGTTGCCCATTTATTAATTTGTGGATGAACGCTAACTTGTTGATCCATTGGTAGCTCATGTAACATTTGAGTTTTAGGATCATAACCATGAGTACCCGCATATACTTTTTGACGTATCATATTATCATATGTAGCATTATCATTATATACTGTATGACCATCAAACCAATCAGAATTATTTTTATATGATAGTATTCCACCATTTATTTCACCTATACCATTTTGAGCTTTAGGTAAGCTTCCACCATACTTACGTAATGGAACAACTCTCTTCATCATTTCATCTGTCATCATACCTGGCTGAATATGATTCCCATATTGTCTTACTAATTCACCTTCCTTTAGTTCTCTATATTGATTGTAAGCATCATCCCATTCTCCATCAGGATTTTTACCTTTTCTTATACTATATCCACCTATATGTCTTGGTACTGATTCTAATTTCTCACCTTTAATTGGTTCAGTTGTAACATCTTTAGTTGATCCTTTAGGTGTAGTAACTTCCTTAGATAAAGCATTATTCTTTATCATATCTAAAAGAGCTATATTATTTTTAGCAGATCCATTATAATCTTCAATTCCATTTGCTATTGCTAACTTTTTTCTATGAGCATATGTACTAGGTAAACCTTCTCTTTTTAAATATGCTACAATATCTGTATTATAGTTGGGAGATTTTTTGATTAATTTTACTGGAGGAGGTGTTGGTAACCCTGATGGTTTAGGGTACATTTTAATTGCTTCTGAGATACTTGAATACTTAGAAGGGGAGTATTCATACTTGTACGTAAGATTATTTTTTCCTATGAATTTTCCTGGGAATGACCTAGACACTCCTACATTTGTATCAAATTCGCCATTAGACAAATGCGTGGACCCTGGGAGCCACCAATTCGCGTACCCTATCGGCTGTATATACGCATTTTCAAGTATTTTATGTTTGGGTATATTTGCTTGCTGTAAAGTGTCCACAACCATTCTGCCGCCAGGATAATTAGGTGAAGATGCTTTGTATTTAACCCCCAATCGCGCTAGGTCCTCTGCCTTTACATTCTTAATTTCAGGGCTCCCAAAATAACTGTCACCTTTACCGTTAGTTTTAATGGTCCTCGTGCTTGTAGGAGGTCCAATAACATCCGTATACATTTTTAATAAACTCTGGGAATTATTATATAAGTCTAAACTATCTTCATACGTTGGTGTATAACCACCTATACCATTTTGAGCTTTAGGAAGTTCTTTACCATTTTTTGCTATATCTTCAGGTATTCCTATATTTAAATCAGCTACAGTGTTATTAAATTCTATTATACTTTCATCATTAAAAAACTCAAATGTTCTACTTTCACTTAGACCCGGCTTAGGGTTATTTGCACGGTATTGTTTATATCTCTTTAATATTTCAGGGGTCATTTGTGTAGTCCTATAGTCATAACCTATAGTATTAAACATATCGTACCTCATTGCGTCCATATCTGCTTTTCTTTCAGATGGAGCAGCATCATGTTCATCAAGTGTAGATAGATCTACACCACTTTTAACCATAAGGTTTAAAATTTTATCTTGATCAGTCTTATTTAAACCTATATCTCCCGGATTGTCTTTGCCTATTGTTGATCCTACCATGTGAGACATTTCATGAAGGTTAGTGCTAGATAGCCCTTGAAATAATTCATCAGGCGTTCCTTTAAATCCTGACTCTATATTCATCCCTTGCGCCTGTCTTGGATCTAAAACAACTCTCCCTTTGTTTTCCCCAGAAGCTCCAGGATAAGATCTGGATCCCATCTCTCCCTTAATTAATTTATTATAATAATCATCAAAGCGTGGCATTCCACTTCCTTCAAACCTGCTCCCAATCAACATATCTGATTCTTTACCTTTATACCAAGTATTCGATGACGGAGTAGTCTCTCCAGGGAAAGGTGTATACTTACCACTCATAAACATGATGTCCTCAATATCCCCTGTATTTATACTTTCTTTATCTCTTTTATATAACTCAGATAATAAACCCATTTTATCAGAAATTTGATGAGCCCAATTTGGGTCAAAACTAGTTGATTCTTTATTGCTATATTCACTAGGGTTAGTTAAAAATTCCTTTCCATAACCTTTAGAGTCATCACTATATTCAACATTGACATTCTTTAAAGCGTCTAGTCTATTCGTTATAAGTTCTTCAGGTCTTTCATACCCAGAAGATATTACTTTTTCTTTGTATAAGTCAGAATTTATACCACCTCTTAAGAAATCTTTTTGCATCTGAATATCGTCAGGCTTAACGGGATTCATTAAAGATTTATATTTAGAACTAATATGATCCTTCTGTTCTCTACTAAAAACTTGAGGTAGGAACATATCTCCAGCATCTAATCTATTCTTATACTCTTTTTTTGATATACCACCAAAACCAGGTAAATCTTTATATTCATCATAAAGATCAATCAAATCTTCTTTTGTTAAATTGTTTTTTCTAGTAAATCCGGGTGAACCATCTTTATTTTTTACATATGAACTTGTAGTGCTGCCATTTTCTAACTTGTTGTAGTTGTTATACCAACCCTCATCACTTCTTGATTCAGAAATAAAACGACCCTCCTTCTCATTAAAACCATCTCCTGCAAAAGGATACAGATACTTTTGACTACCTATTTTATTATTAAACTCAGGTCTTACATTACCCTGCTCATCATATACTTCATTTATCAACTCATTATTATACCTCTTAGTGTTTTCTGAATTTAAATCAGAATCACTCAATGATAGTGGATGGTTCATTTTTTTATCACTACCATCTTCAATACTAACCATATAAGGGTTGTTATTGTAAGCTTCATATTTATCATGGTTATCTTGATCCCCTTTATAATATTCCATAGCATCAAACCCTTGTGTAAACCAATCAGGATTATATGTGCCTGTCATCTCCAGATCTTCATATATTATTTTACCATTTTCATCTAGAACACCATCACTTTTTTTATTATATGTAAAATCTCCTGTAGGAATTGTAAAATATTCTTCAGGTATATATTTATAATTATTATGGTTACGTTCTATTTTTTCTGGTTTTATTTCACCTAATTTTTGAGCTTTAGGAAGTGAACCACCAAATTTTTGTTCAGGTAATTGATCTTTCCAAGAACCTTTTCCAAATGCTAATGCTGCTTCCTTGTCTTCTCCAAAATCATATACCTCTCCTCTTCTAACAGCTTCTTGATATATTGGCCACCATCCATTTTCTTCAGATACTTCATGCCAATTTTCTTGATCATCTGCATAAGGTTTAGAATCTTGAAATAAGCTTGGAAAACCTACCCAACCTCTACCATCTACATATTCTGCCTTCATTAAATGAGATGATACAGAACCATCCGCATTCTCTCTTACACCTCTTCTTTGTTTTACTTTAGGTCCATCTTGATCTAAAGGTACCTCATAGACAGTATCTCCTGGGAATTGATAATTCATACCAGGAAACATAGTTTGTTGATTACCGAGGTTGTCAGTACCCACTACAGGGAACTCAACACCTTCCATTGTTATATTACCTGATTCAATAATATTATAAGGGTTATTTACATCTGGACTATCAGCTTTATATCCATCTATAGAAGTAAATTGTGATATATGTGTTACATATTCATTTGGTCCTCCTTTTAATCCTGTACTTTTTTTATTATTGTTTTTCATTATCTAAGAGATGTAAGTAGTTTTGTATTGTTTAATCTTAATAACATTTTTCTATTTTCAGAATCTACTCTACGTAATATTACATTTGTAAAGTAATGTCTAAATCTTTTATGTTGCAAAGGTGACTTAAAATAATTTAAGTTAATAGGATTTAGGTTTTTAATATAACCATTAAATTCAGTATCCCATATTGGTTGCTCAGCATTTGTAAATTCACCTCTGTCATTTGTTATATCCCAGAATTGATTAAATCTATATTTCTGCTCTACTTTAGAACATAATATATTGATGTTGTTTATATTTATAATTGGGTAAGTTAATTCTAAAATAGGATTGTTGAATGGTGTTGGAACCAACTGAAGTAATCCTGATGTCTGTTCATTATTATAAATAACAGATTGATCAAAATTCCAAAGTAAATCTTCCCACTTATCATCACCACAAGCGTAACCAAGATCACCTTTGTAAACATAAGCCTCTAATTGGTACTCCATACTTCTAACTGTATTTACAGCTTGACCAGTATTAGCAACTAACTCAACTTCCCAAGGATATTGTTTGTTATAGTAATTAGCAAATGCATCACATCTTGAATTATGTCTCCAAAATGAACCTAGCTTATAGTTAGGTGTAATACTTCTACTACCTTCTAATTCACAATTACCTGTTACAGGATTGAAGTTATATCCAGGAGGACATTGAGGTCTATCTGTATCAATAGTCTTTGTTGTAAAGAAATGATTTATACTTGGCAATGCAAACTCAGGATGCCAATCATGAAATGATATCCATGCTTTAGCTTTAGGGTCATAACTAATAGTCCATGATGCATCATCAAAGTACAAAGGATCACCCAATGTAATTGGTATACCCTTCATTGATGATACACTTTCACCAGGAGTGTTAATTATAACAAACCCATCTGCTTCATTATAAAAGATACTAGATAAGTATTCTTTTTTAACTCTATAATCTCTCTTCATGAAATAAGCAATATCATCATTAGCATCATATATACTTTGACAACCTATTCCAATAACAGGATTATCTGATAATACTGAGTTTTCTAATTCAGGATATTGTTTTAATAATTGAGAAGGTAGATATTTATTAAACCACCATTTCATTCCATTGTTTGATATTGGATCTAAACCTTGACCATTAAAATGAAATATTTTACCTTGTGCTTGTGATATATAAAATAAACCCATTGGAGTATTCATAACACTTCTTAAACTTTCACATGAACCATATTCATTTGAAAGGTCAGAGTTAGTAATATTTTGGAAAGCTTGGTTAAATAATCCACCATCCCCTATTGTTATCTTATTATTATTACCTGTTTGAAGTTGATCTACACCTTGAAGCATTTGAGGTGATAAGTATGGAAAGAATATTACAGCACCTGTTTTATTCATAGGTTTTATAACACTAACTTTACCTTTAAAATCTTTATAGTTAAAGTTTAAGAATACTTTCCAATAATCTTTCTTAGCCTCATGTTGTGCTTGTAAAGAATATATTAATCTCTTAGGTCTACTAACATAACAGTTAGCTGCTACATAAGGATCATAATATCTAGGTTGTATTTGTCCCCAACTACTTAATTGACTTGGGAATTTAGAAGGCATTAATGACTCATCATACTTATAAAAGTTATCAATCTTCTGTATTTGTGCATGGAATAATTCTGTTAAATCATTATACTCATATACATCATATATTCTTTTTGCTTTAGTATCTTCCCAATCTCTATTTGTTAAATTAAATTCTGATTCAACAAAGAAATTCACTATACCATTTACATGAGAATATATATAAGCAAACTCCATTGCAAATATAGGGTTTGGATCATCATCTGCTCCAGTACTAAATATAGAGGTAATTGTATTTGTACCACAACTATGTTCACCTCTATCTAAATAAAATAAATCATTTGGTAAAAGAGCATCTAATGTATTTTGACTTATTGTACCAGGAGGTCCATTAGCAGCTACTGAAAGTCCAAGTGATGCAATTGCATTTGCCAACTTAGTTATATCAAATTTTTGTGAATTCAACCAATATCTTGGATATGGTATATTTACATGATTTGAATAATCATATGTATACTCATCAGGTTGACCTAATAAGTATTGAGAGAAAATAGGCATAATAACCTTTTCAGTATAACGTGTTATAAATACATCACCTGCAAATATTGCAGTAGATGAATACATAAATTGATCAGGTTTTGATGGGTCTAGATTGTTAATGCAACTTCTCATTGGTATTTGTTTTATACCATCTAGTTGTCCGTACTGATTATCAAAGTTATATTTAAGTGCCCCATAGTATACAGATATTGGACGTTTAATCTTAATGCTTGGATCTAATAAGTATGTTTCATCAAAGCTAAGGTCAGTTGGGTTTTGATGTACAGCAGCACCACCACCATTATTTACATCACCACCTATAGTAAATCTTGATCTATCCTCAACAGCTGGAGTATCAATATCTTTAGCTAAAGCTACAACAACCGTACTTGGTCTAAATAAATTATTAATCTTATACTTACCACTATCAAAAGATTGAAAGGATTGACCTATGTAATTTGAATCAGTATTTTTAATTCTCCATAAATCACTATTTCTTTTCTTGAAAGTATTAAATTCACCATAAGAATTATATTTAAAAACAAAATCAGATTTTTTAACTAGGTTATAAAGTAATTCAACTATCTCGTCACCACCTATTGCAATATTAGTACCTGTAGTTAATATAGATAAATATGCTCTTAATAGTGGTGGTAGATTAGATGTTGAAGTGTTTTTCTTTGTTCCATTTGTAACTTTACCCCCATACATTCCAGGAGATAATCCAACAGTATTTTGAGTAGTTGTATTTGCCATTTGAGCAGCTGTCAAAGATAGCCCGCCATCCCATAAAGAAATTAGTGAGAGAGCTCCTTGAGCAATATCAAATAATACAGTTCCACTAGTTGATGCAGCGTACCCAGCAAGTATACCTGCAATATTGAATGCTGCATTTGCACCAGCTGTACCTGTACTTGCTCCAACAGCAGCAGCAAAAGCCCAATCATTAGCTGCATAGTAAGATCCAGCACTTTCTCTTGTTTCACTTGTTTCACCTTGCACTTGCGCTATTGCATAACCAATACCTGTAATTGCTGAAATTAATGCAGCACTACCCCTTAGTAGTTTAAATTGTGGGTGATCTTCTGATGCTTTAAATGACCCACTTGAATAACCTGTTAGATCCCCATATATTCTTGTTTCATATGCATTTAAAAAAGGTTTAGTAAACATTAAATCTGGAGAAGAAAAAGTAAATACATCTTTTGAAAAACCTGTTAAAGGTTTAAAACTATCTATAGATTGTGATAAATTATCACACCCTTCTGTTCTGTGCAGTTTATTTTCATCACCTGTATGAAAATATATATCAGGTCTTAAATCATTGTAAGGATAGTTTGGATACAACCCTTGAACTGTATTCCCTCCTATTAAACTGTCTTCATTTGGTATTGTATACTTACGCATGTTTCTAAAAATACCTTTTGCTAAAATAGATTTTGAACCACTTCTGTCTCCTCTTAATATTTCATACCCAACAACATTAGTCATGTACGTACCATCATTGTTTTTTGGTCTACCAATATTTGTAAACTCAACACCAAGTAAATTAATTAAATCACCACCTGAACTTGTTATATGTAAAGGTGAGTCTGGAGAAAAACCGCCACCATCTTCTGCTGGCATTTTATGATGTCTAATTGGAAGTCCACATAAGTCACCCCATATGTCCGGTCTATTATCTGGATATCTTTCTGTTGATTCCCAATATCCCATTTTACCTCTAGCAATTATTGTACTACTATCTGGTTGTGGTTCAGCTGTAAAACTTGTTATAACCCCTGTATTCCAAATCTTAAAAGCAGGATCTCCGTCAATATCATTTGCATTAGGTGTAGTAATAACATCATTTTCAAATGCATTTGCTGGAGGATAAAATTCTGGTGCTCTACCTGGAATATGGTATGAGCTAGATCTCTCTCCTGTATTGTATATCCATCTTATAAAGAATGCATATTGTTCATCTCTTAAGAATCCTAACTTATTGCCTCCCTTATTATAGTATGTTGATGATAATTCGTTTACAACAAAATTTGTTTTTATTTCATTTGCTATTGGTTGATAGTTAAAATCAAATTGTTCAACAGGACCTTGCCTTATTAAATAATTATTAACAACATACATTGCTTCTGATTTTTCATATGCAGGGCTACGTTGTGGTATAACTTTTAAACTAACAGCTATAAGTGTATCATCAATAAAATCAACATTAATATCTTTACGTTGTGTACTATAAAGACCAATTCTTTTAGCGTAAGTCTGACCTTGGTTTCTTATTAATAAAACTAATTCAAAGTTTTCATAATCTTTATCTAGATTTGATATACTTATGTTTAAAGAACTTGATGTTCCTTCATGACTCCATAATGTTTGAATATTTGATATACCTATAAAATCTGTAACTCTTTGTTCATTTTCTGTATAAGCAATAAATGCTTGATAAGAACCATTTTGTAACATACCACCTTCAGTAGATTTAGTTAACTCCACACAAGGTGTATCAACTAGAGGTGCTAATCTAATTTTTTCACAATTTAATATTCTAGGTTCTATATCACTATACACTATACAAAGATCTCCTGTTGGAGAAGTTATTTCTTGTCTCCAAGGTATGTCATCAATGTTTAAAGTTCTAGATGGATTGTTACCATCATCCCAATATACTTGCCATGTACAGTCAAAATTTTCTTTTGATGCACCTGTTATAAGAAACTTTCTATTAAAAGCAAGACATGGATCATTTACTAATGTAGTATACTTACATTCACTATCATCAAATCTTCCTATCTCAGAAGATACATCATTAGATGAGAATACAATCCACTCATCACCATATCTATGTATAGCACCAATTACTGTATATGGTATAATACCACATTGAATGTTAGCTGGTTCATTACCTATAACACCTAAGTCTCCATCTGTAGAATTATTTGCAGCATTACGGGCATTCCACCAACTTTGCTCAGGCTCCATTGATTGTGTAACATCCTTATTCATCCCTTTAATGAATGAATTTGTAATTGCAGACGTTGTGCTTCTAGTACTATCTGAGTTATCGTTATTTGCCATATTGGTATACTTCTTTAATAAACTAGTTTGTTGGCGCGTGGCTTAAAAACATGTTATAATAATTGTGATATTGAGCTCTTCTATTAACTTCCCATAACTTTCTCATTTCTGCAAAGTCAGGTGTATTAACAAAACTCAAAGCATTGTTTCTTGCGGCTCTCAATCTAGTTTCAACTAAACCTAATTGTTGAGTAACGCTTTCACCTTGCCAAATCATATTTTCTAAAATCCTTTGTTTTAATGCATATTCATAATATTCATTACAATAAGGTTGATCTAAAACTAAAAGGTCTCCATCTGGAGATTCCATTGCCCCTTGATAGCTCAAGTATACTTTGCCTGTTCTAAAAGTAGTTACTAAAAACCCATCTTTTATTTCAGCAATATCTTTTGCTTGCGCGCCTAATTCAGGACAAAAACAAGTTGGACTATTTACATCTTGGATGCGTAATTGAACAAACGTACTAAATGTTCTAAATTGATCTGGACCAATTCTTTGAACTATCTGATGGCTATTTTTACCACCACATGTTTCTATAACACACACATCAGCGCACGTACTACTAGTTCCACATGCTGTAGCCTCTCCTGGAGCAGGTACATATGGTACGTCATTGACTGTTTCAACATGAGTTCCTGAAGGCATTGTTGTATTTATAGTATATTCACCACACAAAAATGCATAGTTAAGAAATGCAAAGTCCATTGGTAATTGACCTCTTCCATGTTCAATATCAATAACAACTTCTTTTGTTCTGTGAATTTTAAGACCTAAGTCATAGTTTACTCTAGTGGCAACCTTTATAAGTTGCTGTGGTTCTATCATACCCTCTAAAGCATATGTAGAAAAATCAATAGAAACATCTTCCATTAATTGAGTAAACGTTCTATATTTTTGTGATGCAGCCATTATCTATGTATATTTTGTTTGTTATCTGAATCTTCTGCTGGGATACTCATTGTACCTACCATTGTATTAACAACCTGCGCTTCTATTTCTGCAAATAAAGCTTCTGGTATATATAATGGTTGTTCATATCTAGGTGTACAGTCATCTTTAGGATCACAATTCCATTTTGTAATATCTGAACTAAACACACCTTCCAGTTGTAAAGCATCCCATTCTATGTTAGGAGAATATATATACCCATCTAACCACCAGAAGTACTTTGTTGTATTGTACTTGAATGACGTTGTTTTAGTCATAGAAGTGTATGTACCCGGTTGAGTTGCTTGAAGCTCTTGTGAGCCATCTATAGAGCTTACAGTACGAATAAGTGGACCCCAATAACCTTCCATCATAGCAGGTAATCTTACTTTACTACGTTTTATAGTACATCCACTACTTATGCCAGAACAATGAGCCTCAATTTTATCAACATCAATTAACTCAACATATGGTAAATTTTTCCATACTGAATTAAACTTCATTAATTTGTTAGCATAGTCTTGCCTACGCATTAATACTTGGGCAAATTTTTCTATTAGGTTGTATATGTATCTATCTGTTACATATGAATCTTGGACCTCTGCTTTAACTTGACCTCTTATTCTTGATACTGCTTGTGCTATTGTTGACATTTTATTTATGTTTCAAATTCATTATAATCTTTTAGAGCTTCTTTTGTTTGTTCTGCATTGTTATCATATAGGTGAGCAACCTTATATGTATTTTTCATGACTATATACTTTGTCCAATCTAATGGATAAGCTTTAGCCACCGCTCTTTTAAATTCTCTACATGCAACAAACCCCCATAACTCTCTATTTTTAAACCTATACTTTGTTGACCAATTGGTATAGAATATTTTTCCTAAATTACCATCTGTTTCCCAGTTCTTATTTTGTAAAACCTTACCATACTCATGTGATAAAGTATAGTTAGGGTTGACTGTTTTAGCAGAAGGACACGTTCCTATAAATAAATAACCAAGGGATTCAGGTAGCTCTATACCATCCCTGTGATTAATAACTGCATTCCATAGTCTTGCATTGTATAGTTTAATTATTTTTTTTAATTTATCATTATCAATATCTGAGTACAATGGTTTTTTATCTTTAAATTCCTTTATTGTACCCTCGTTTAACAACCCTAATCTCTTATCTCTATACCTTGGAGCATTGAGGTCTGGCTTTTTAAAATTATTAATCATATAGTTATATTTATAATTTACAAAAAAAACCTCACTTAATGAGGTTTAATTGGTGTATTTATAGTGCTTGATAAGTTAATTCATCTATATTTCCTTTTTGTGCATCCTGCAACTCTAGTTTACCTGACCTTCTGTTACCTACAAATTTATTACTATAATGATAATAATCTGTCTTACCTAAACTTGGTAGAGTTTTTTCTATAAAGCCTGCGGTTTCATTAGATGTCATATATTCTACTTTTCTATCTGTATGGACGTGGCCTTTATATAAAGTTCTGTTTGTTGTACTACCCCATTGTGTTGGATATTCTGAAGCATAAATTAAAGGATTGTTTTTACTACGCTTATCTCCATGTTCAAATGCATTAAAGTTATTACCCCAAACATGAACTTTTCTTTCAGCATATTTAACATCCCAAGTTATTTCATCACTCTCTATAGATTTAGATAAGGCATGTGCTAAATGGAATGAAGACAATCTATCATGATTACCAGGAATATATACAACAGTTAATTTTTTACAGAAACTCTTAATATAATTTATTGCCCAATGCATTGCATCAAAAGCTTGTATATATGCTTCAGTAGCGTCCACACAGTTATCTACAGGTGTTCCTCCTGTAGTTGTTCCATGAAAAGTATCCATGTTAATTAGATCTCCTCCTACAACAAAGTATAATTGTTCTATGTAGTATGATGGTGTTGCTCTTTTTAATAAATCAATAATTGTATCTTCAAAATCTTTATCAATTGTTTCATTACCTTGTTTACCAAAGTGTATATCTTGTAAAGACATAATACCACAAACCTTTTGACCTTTGTTAATTTTAGATGCGTCTACATTAGGAATTTTATATTTTTTTGGAGACCATGTTTCCAATAAGTTTTCTAGATTACTTATTGCAGTTTCTTTTATTCTTGTTACTAATGCTGATACACGCCAGTGATCACCCATTTGTTTATTCCAATACTGAGATAGTTTCCAAACTGTAGTGTCAATGTTAAGTAACTGTATTATTTCTTCTGGTGATTTTGGTTCATGTGAAAATGTTCCAGATATTTTACCTGTACCTTTCTCCAAGTCAATAGCTTCTGCTATTTCTGCATTCTTAGATGCATTAGCAAAGAACTTAGCTTTTTGCTTATTCTTTTTCTTCTCAAGGAGAACTTCTTTTTTTAACTCTAAATATTTAGATTCAGTTATTCCTAATTTTGCTGAACAGTATGTTGGATTCTTTTTCCATTTTAATGTTTCAGCAACTTTCTTTTTAATATTACCCATAGTAAAAAATTATTAATTACCCAAAGATATACAAAATATTTATAAATTAATATTTTATTGCCTATAAAAACAAAAAGAGACTGAGTCACCCCAATCTCTTCCAACTCGTGTAGTAGAAAACCAACAAACTACCACTCTGTTGTTTTTTATACTATACAGCTAAAGTAGAAAATAATATTTCTATTGGTTTACATGCTGGTGAATTACCTGCATCTACTACTTTTACTTTATATGCTGTACTAGCAATTAGATTTGTTATTGTATAATCATTGATTGTAGTAACTATAGGTGCTGAGTTTGCCAATGTCCACCCTGAAGGTGCAATTTGAGTATCATAATATACATTTACACCAACGCTAGAACTCCATGTTCCATTCCATAACACTGATGCTGCAGCACTACTAATAATACCAGCATAAACATTATATGGATCATGTTGTGTATCACTTGATGTACAAGCTCCTAAACCATTACTTAATATCATAGCAAATTTTTGAATTATAGAATCCAATCTTTCACCCTTACTTATCTGCAACAAAGCAGCAACGCTTCCAATTTGGAAACTAGTACCGCAATAGCTCACGCATTCCGCGCATTGAATATCATCACATCTTTCACTACCAACACTACAATCAGTGTAGGTACATGCGTTAGTTAGAGCTGCATCAGAGCAACCACATTTACTACTACATTTTGTACAATTACATGCCATCTTTATATTTTTTATTTTTATTTGTATCTTGCAATTTAACTTATTATGCTGCAGTTGTAAACGTTAGTATAATACCACATTTCTTTGCGGCTCCATTAAATACAATGCTCATTTCTGCACTATAAGGTGTACTTGCTGTTAATCCTGTAAATAATTGAGATACAATTGCACCTGGATTATTTATAGTTTCTGTTGCAACAATGTTAAGTCCAGCATCAAGTATATCAATTGTATATGTTGCTGTTAAACCAAGAACATTACTAAAACCAATAGTTGCAGTTGTATCTGTTGCAGATACAGTTGATTCTGTTGGACAAGGTGTAACACCGTCAATAACACTATTTTGTGTTTCACTACATGTGTCAATACCATTTGTTACACAAAAGGCAACTGAAGCGTTTAATGGAAGTTGTGTATTTAGTGTTGGTACTTGAATTATAACACCACTTGCATTATTTTGCAATGAACTAACATTAACTATTGTACTTACCGCAACACTATTGCTATCTGTAATTGTTATAACAGTACTTCCCGAACAATCATTAAATGCAGCAGGAATACTACTTTGTATAAAGTTAAAGTTTAATGCTGTTAATAATCCATTAGTAAGAATACTTTCAACTCTATAATCAAATATAGCAGATTCACATCCACTAGGACAACAGTTAAGTTGTATTGCAGATATAGCATTATACATATCATCAATTACAACCCATGCATTCTGTACAGATTGTGCAAGATTTACTGGAGTTGTGTTCCAACCACCAATACTACCATAGTTACTACCAGGGTTAGTTAATTGTGCAGTTGTGTTATTAATGAATGATTGTTGTATTGTTAATAGAATTGCTGCAGGTAAACCTACTGCTGTTTCTAATGAACAAAATCTAACTTCTAAAGCAAGTAACAATACTGATACATCAGTTAATACAGCTGGTAATATACACGTTGGCATAACCTGTGCTTCAACTACTGCTCCCGTACAAGGTAATACACAGTTCTCTAATATTACAAGTCTACCTGTAATATTAGTAAGTGTTGTATTAATAATATTTATACTAGATAAATTAGTACATACTTGTTCTGCTATTAATGTAGCAAATAAATCTAATCTTAATTGTGTAACTGGATTACCAAGAGCATCATTATATACTAAACAAGCAGGTAATGTCATTATTGGTAATTCTGTTGCTGGAGGATTTGCTGCACCTGTGTTAGCACATATCTGAACAACCATTGCTTGCAATACAGGTACCAACTGAGTTGGTGTAACACCTTCTATAGCTAAACAAGTTAAATCTAAACCTTCAAGGCTTGGATTAGCAACAACACCGCTAGTTATTAAAGTACATACTTCAGTTGCTAATTTTGATATTACTTCTGAAATAGTATCACCATTACATAAGTTAATACATGCAATGTCTGGCCCTTGCCATATTACACAATTAGATGAGATATTGTCACATCCATTTGTTGAACTACTTGAGTTAGTTGGAATCATAAATATTTTTTTTACTATAACGTAGTATGATTTAACACACTATACAATTATAATATACAAAATTTTTTAAAACCAAACAAGTAATGTCTGACTTTAAAAAATTTTATAAAATATATATGATTGAAATAATTATACTTTTCTTAATCCCTCAGCTTCTGCTTTAGGTTCAGTTGGAGTATATGATCCATCCTCAAGACTAATATTTACTGAACCATATTTCTCTTCTAAAGTTGCAGTAACAGCTTTCCATTTACCTTCTAACTCTGAATGTTTAGCAACCATCTGGTTTTTAACTAATTCTGAATTACCAATGTTCATCAATATATTATTGATCTCATTTTGTAAATCCTTAACTTCTTTAAGTTCTTTTACAGTTAGCTTTTTAATTTTTAATTTTGCCATTATAATTGGTTTTAAAATTGTTTATATATGTCAAAGATAACATTAATTTATATATTAACAATAAAGTTATTCACCTATTGTCAACGTAACAGATGTTGGATTGATTA
>Ga0308005_10000072_pt1 | contig 34680 bp, 23 predicted proteins | sample Neamet67_FD_203142 | JGI IMG/M metagenome (GOLD analysis project Ga0308005, IMG submission 203142) | Marine microbial communities from water near the shore, Antarctic Ocean - #67 | ecosystem: Environmental > Aquatic > Marine > Unclassified | place: Southern Ocean | collected 2014-06-07 | reverse complement strand
ATGAACAACCAGTGATGGCTCTGATCCTGAGTGCGGGCTTGCCACCTTTAATCTGGGGGATATTCCGTTTGGTCTTTCGTCGTAAGAACTAAATTACTGGTGAGATCTGTTTTGTTAAGACACCGTCATGACGTTCGTCTCGCTCGCCCTGCAGGACAGACATTGACCACTCCTGACGATGGGTTTAAGTTGCCATCCTATGCGTGCCGTCCTTTTGTTCCTATCGCTGTTCATTGCCAGCGAGGCAACTTGCTCCGCGATCACCATCAATGGACTCAGTGACGAGACGGTCTACACCGACAGCGTCACCTTCGAGGTCGTTCACGAACCCAGCTTCGGACTCCAGTTTCTAATCAACGGAGACAGTGCCACCACGAGTTCCCCAATCACCATCGACGAGGCAGGCTTCTACGAACTTCTTGTCAAAAAACTCGCTCCCGGGTCGTCCGAAATCGTCGAAACTGAGACCGTGCATTTCATCGTCCGTTCAAGCGAGCGTGGCAGCTCTGAGAACGGACTTCGACCATGGGTGCCCAGGATGAATATCCCTGCCGCTGATGCGGAGATCGACTCAGGTTCATTGGAGCTCATCGCGCCGAGGCAGTTCCCAATCAACTGGCCCATCCCGGTGGTGGCAAAGCTTGTCGACGGAGATCATCAACCTCTGCGCGTGATGGCGGATGCGCAAATCAATGACCAGACCGTTCGACTCTATCGCGGAGTCGGAAGCTTGCACCTCCCTGCGGTTTCTACCGATGAAACTCACAACATCACGATTGAGGCCGCGTCTCAATCCGCGACGACAGATGTGCTGACGAGTTCCCTGTCCATCATCATCGCTCCCGCGAGCATCGATTTAGACACCAATTGGACTAGCCCGGGAATCGTTCAAATCAACGCAGACATGAATGTTGCGGTGGGCGCAACGCTATCGATCGGTCCCGGTGTGATCGTAGAGATCGGCAATGGCGTGGATCTCACGATTGATGGCAACTTGCAGCTCAACGGGGAGGAGAGCAACCCGACTGTCATGACAGCTGCGCCCGGTTCTACATGGGGCGGTTGTCTCGTCAACGGCGAGGTCCACGCCACCTTCCTATTCGTCACCCGCGGCGGCGAGGACCCGAATTGGTTCAACGGCTCCGGTTTTTCTGCCCATCGTAAGGACCAGGCAACTTTCTTGTTTAATACTGCCAGCTCCGGCTCCTTCGAGGATTGCTACTGGATCGAGAATCCCGGACAGGCACTGCACGGCAATGACGCAACGCTCACGCTCGATCGATGCCTCGTGCAGCGAAGCCCCACTACCGGCCAGTTTAATGGTGGCGCGGTCGTTCTCCGCGACTGCCACCTTGTCGAATTCCCGATAGACTCTCCTGAGTTCGCCCACAAGGTCAACGACGGCATCTACTTTAAAACCGGAAATCACGAACTACACGATACCGTGATCGGTTGGGCCAAAGACGACGGCATCGATGCCGGATCGGGTTCGACAGGAACGGTCCTGGTTGACGGATGCTGGTTCGAGTCCTGCTTCCACGAAGCCATGGCATGGAGCGGCGGCGGTCGCGATGTCATTGTGCGCAACACCGTGGCTCTCAACAGCGGGCAGGGAATCGAATGCGGGTTTAGCACTAGCGATAGTAGCCCGATCGTCACGGTGTCGGATTCAATCGCTATCGGAAATTCCATCGGCTGGCGCTTCGGTGACAACTACACATGGGACTATAAAGGCTTTCTCACCGTCACGGATTCGATATCGCTCTATAACGAGAAGGACGTCTGGGGCTACGAGTGGGATTCCTGGACCTATCGTATCGATGCCATGGACATCCGCGACAATTGGCTCACCCGGGAAAACCCAATGCACCCGGACAACCGCATCTGGGACGGCTCCGATCTCACCCTGATCGAAGCGCTTGAGCCAACCACCGCTGTCGTGGGTGCCGGCTTCAGCAGCAACGAGATTCAACGGCCGATGCAGCGCTACGGTGAGGAGATCGAATTCGGCTTCAGTTCGTTCGGTTCGATCCCACCAGGGCTTGGCTTCACGATCTCCTCGAAAGTCGCCGGCAAGTCCGAAGAGACCACCATTTTCGGAGGTTTGCGGGCGAGTTCTGGACAAATGCTCGCCAGTTACAAGCCCACTTTCTCCCCTCGTGGCGGACTTGTCGAATACATCAGATTCACCCTGCACGACGGCAACAACGGTCAGATCACCACCCCGCGCAATCTCATCTACATCGACACACCCGGCGTCGACAATGTCGAGGTCGTTGTTCCACTCGGATCAGAATGGGCTTACCTCGACAACGGCAGCGATCCTGGTCCAGGCTGGATCGAGGAGAACTTCGACGACTCCACCTGGAAGTATGGACCTGCAGAATTCGGCTACGGTGACGACGACGAGGCCACCAAAATCGACGACTCTTCCGCGAACTATCCAACTTATTATTTTCGCCACGCGTTCGAGCCGGATGACCTCTTCGGCGATACACAAGCCACGATCCGCCTCAGGCGCGACGACGGGGCCATCGTCTACCTCAACGGGGTCGAAGTGATGCGCAGTAACCTGCCGGACGGCCCGGTCTCACATTCAGATTTCGCCTTGGGCGTCGTCGACGACAAAGATGAATATGTTACGGTGTCGATCGACTCTTCTCTCCTCATCGATGGCGATGACAACATTCTCGCCGTCGAAGTTCACCAGGCAAACGCGACATCGTTGAATGTGAGCTTCGATCTCGAACTTAAGCTCGAACGGCCACTGGAGCCGAAGCTATTCCTCGTTCCAATCGCTGAATCAAAAGCCCTGATCATCTGGAGCAACACCGGCAACGAACTGTTGGAAGAATCCACCGACCTCGTGACCTGGGCTCCCGTTCCAGATGCGGTTAGTCCCAAGGGAATCGACTACACGAACGAAGGAGCGTGGAAATTCTATCGCTTGAGAATGGTGCCATGATCGTGAAGGTTGATGATCGATCCGGTCCGAAGATCGTCAATTGATCGAGGACCTCGGGCAAAAGGGGGGGCACAGATTTTTCCGGAGCGAGTCCGAACGGCACGATTATCAAAAAAGGAAGATCTGTTTCCCTTTCGAATGGTTCTTCGCTAGAATTTTCCAATGAGTAACGTCAAAAACTTTGGAGCAACTGGCGATGGACAGACCGACGACACCGCGGCGATTCAACATGCCATCAAGGATGGTGATGGCTTGTTGGAGTTTCCCAAGGGGACCTACCTGATCACAAGTCCGCTTGAAATCCCTCTCAAGGAATCAGGTCCCCGCGGTATTTCCGGATCGATGGGGACCGCCACGATTGTCATGGCAGGCCCCGGTCCCGCCTTCCGCCTTCTTGGGAACCACGGCGGAACGGGTGATCCTGGTTCGGTAAAGCCAGGAGTTTGGCGGTCGGAAAGAATGCCTACGGTTCGGGAAATCGTCATTGAGGGATCCCACGCGGAAGCCGATGGATTCGAGCTAAAAGGGACGATGCAGGCCATCTTTGACGGTGTCATGATTCGGCACGTCAGGCATGGTATTCACCTCGTGGAGCGTAATCGAAACATTCAAATCGTGAATTGCCACATCTATCACAACCGAGGGGTTGGCATCTTCATGGATGGTCTCAATCTTCATCAGATCAACATCGCAAATTCGCACATCAGCTACAATCGCCTGGGCGGGATCCGAATTGAACGATCAGAAATTAGAAACCTCCAAATCACCGGGAACGATATTGAATACAATAATACCGAGCGGTCCTTCCCCGAGCTTCCGAACGAGCCGACGGCGGAAATCTGGATCGATACCACGGCGGAGGGAGCAAGCGTTAATGAAGTCACGATCGGCTCTAATACAATCCAGGCGACCTCTTCCAAAGAGGGGCGGAACATCCGGATCATGGAGAAGCGTGACAGCTCGAGACCCCCCGGCCTGATCACCATCACCGGAAATATAATCGGTTCTCAAGAGACTAATATTCATCTGAGCGGCTGCTACGGAATCACTCTGACCGGCAACTCGATCTACTCCTGTTCCCATCGAAATCTCCTGATCGAAGATTCACGTTTGATTGTCATCGGTAGCAACAACTTCCGCCGCCACACCGAGAGGGCTGGTATGGGTGTCCGCCTGATCGATAGCCGGGACTGCACAATTTCAGGCTGTAGTTTCCACGACGAATCCTTGGAGGGTCAAGAAAACGGCGCGTCACTTTTGGAGCTGAAAAACTGTCAACGCATCGCGGTGAATGGTTGCAACTTCAGCGATGGCGTTCCCTACGGAATTGATGCGCTCGATTGTAGCGATGTTCTCGTGACCGGCTGCACCATTGCCGACACTCGCGAGACCCTACGAGCGGAGGCCTCGATCCGCTTCAAAGGAAAAGGAAGCGGAAATCTCATTGCCTCTTGCTCCCTGCGAGGAGATGTCAGCGCAGAACCTACAGCCGGGCTATCACAGAAGTAGGAAAAAGGGGCGCGATATCAGCTATTGGCGGGATTTTTTTTCCGCCTTGGCGAGAACTTCCTTGAGCGTGACGGCCTTACCTCCCTGGCGTTTACTTTCATCGGCCGCTTCCATAAAGGTGAAGAGCTCGATGGTCTCGGCCGCTGAAACCGGCGGCTTCTTTGTTTCAAAAAATTTCACGACCTCGACCACGAGAGGGGCATACCCTTCATAGGATCCGACGGCGACCTCTTCGCCCTTGGCATTGCGGGCAATACCGGAGTAGCCCTTGCCTTCGCGGAAGATGCCCGTTCTGCCATTTTCCCAGGTGCCCTCGACTTCGATCAAGCCCTCGGAGGTGGTTCGGCGGACGACAGATTGGCATCCGGTTCCCATGACGGTGAAGAGAGATTCGCATCCGTGGACGCCATACCAATAGAGATCAGGGTGATGGGGCTCGATTTTGGCGGGGCTGGAACAGAGGGCATAGGTCACTTCTCCAAGCGAGCCCGCGCGAACGGCCTGGGTGCTTTTTCCGTAGCGAAGCGATGACGATGAGAATATTGGAATACCTGCTTCTTTGGCAAGACGGTAGATCTCAAGAGTATCACTCAAGGTTCCGGCAACGGGCTTGTCGAGGAACAGTGGTAATCCTGCTGCGATGACGGGTCTCGCTTGGGCGAGATGGGGGCGGCCGTCGACGCTTTCGATCATGATCGCATCAACCTTGGTGCAGAGGTCCTCAATGGTCTCACAGATCTCAACGCCGAAGTCTTCTTTAAGAGTTTTGGTGTATCCCTCGACTCTTGAGCTGCTCGATTCGATATCGGCGCTGCCGCCCTTAAAGGCCGCGACCACTTTGGCTCCCTTGACGTGACCCTTGGTCGTGGGGTCATTGAGGACCTTGGTGAAGGCGATGACATGAGAGGTGTCGAGACCGATCAAGCCGATGCGGATGGGGTCCTTGGCGGCGAGAGATGAGAGTCCTAAGAGAGTGCAACAGAGGGTGATGATTTTTTTCATTTCGTCATTTGGTGATGGGTTGGGAGAGTCGGAGATAGGCAAAGAGGTCTCGAAGCGCGGTGTCATCGAGTCCGTTCAGGAGACCCGCGGGCATGAGGCTTCGGCCAGCCGGTTTGAGGGTTTTCATTTGTTTGCGAGGGATGGTGAGGTCGGCACCGTCGAAGCCTCGGATGACAATGCTATTCGCGTCTTCGTCGGAAAGGAATCCGCTCAGGATTCGATTGTCGGTGGTGGTCACGACGACATTTTCATAGCCTTCACGAATCTCGGCGTTCGGTTCGAGAATGCTGATCAGCATGGTGCCGAGATCGTCCCGTTGGTAGCGGGTCAGATCCGGACCAACGTCTCCACCTTTGAAGAAGAGCTTGTGGCAGCTTGCGCAGCGGGCGGCGAAAATGGGCTCGCCAAGGTAGGGATCTCCGGGTCGCTCGGAAAGAATCTTTCGCAAGGTATCCGCCCGGAGGGAAGGGGTTGGTTTTTCGGTGTCGGGGAAGTGTTTAAGAAGGAGAGATTTGGTTTTGCTGTCCTCATGGAGTGCAAGACGGGAAAGGAGGTCTTGGTCAAGGTGGCCGGCCGGGATTCTTTCAAGAGCCACGTTTGCGAGGAGAGCTGCCGCCCAGACCGGCCGGGAGGCGAGGAGGTTCAGAGTGGTGGCTTGAAGGCCTGGAGAAAGCTTCGGATAGGAAGTTACCAGGGTCTCCCCAATCGCTTTGTCGTCGTAGATTTGTAGGGCGATGATGGCGGCACGACTCAGTTCGGAATTGTCCGTCGAGGTCGCGAGGTCGAGGAGCTTTTTCGAAACTTCGGTTTCGCCCTGATAGCTGCCGAAAGCACGCACCGCTGAAAGCCGGTCGGTAGGAGTTGCTTTGGGATTGGAAAGCAGTGCGCTGCCTTCCGCCAGAGCCTGTGAGTCGCCCCTGCGAATACGCATGGAGAGGGAAGATTGATCCAGCTTGGTGGTCAGTTCGTCCGGAAGGAGTGGGACCGTTCTTCCTTCGAATGCTTTTTCAAAGCCTGTCATGAGAGCGGTGCGACCGGCGGCATCCGGAGCGAGTTCGAGGAGGCGGGCGCATTGAAGGAAATCGTGCCGGGATCCGGCTTCCGCAAAGCGTCGCATCAGGCGGGGGGCGATATGATCCAGGAAGAAGGGGGACGACCAAATTTTGGGATCATCGAAAGTCGCCAAGACGGCTTCCGAATTCTGCGCGCAGTGCGCTTCCACGGCATGCCAGGCCATGAGGGGAATGAAGGGGTCCTCAAGGTGATTGGGCCGAGAGATGATTTGCCGGGCAAGAGCGAGGCCCTCCTGATGCCCAAGACGACTCGCGGTGGAGAGGATCTGGCACTGGACCTCAGCATTCGTTTCCCGACTGGCGAGGGTTTTGATTGGGTTGAACAATTCCGGCTCAATTTTTCCGTTCTCACCAGAGAGCCTGATGATCCACGCCCGCACCATGGGGGACGGATGATCAAGATGGAGGCGGGCAGCATCGAGATGAAGACGGCCCATCTGATGGAGCACCCAAAGAGCTTCCAAAGCAGGGTGGGGGTTCTTCTGTTCGAGGAGTGCCTCCAATTGCGGGACAAGGGTGAGATCCGCCCGCTGGGCCAGCAAACGAACAGCCGTTTGTCGGTGCCAAAGGTTGTCATGTCCGAGGAATTCTATCAATTCCAAGGAGGTCTTGCTTTCCAAATTCCGGTCCTTGATGAGCGAAGCGTTTTTCCCCCGGAGTCGATAGATGCGCCCGCTGTCGGGATCGATCTGGCCTTGGTAGTTTTGCCCGTGCGCGATGTATTGCTCCCGGAAATCGGAGAAGATTATGCCTCCGCAGGGGGCGTTGGCGAGATAGACCGGTCGGAAGGTGAGGTCATCGCTACGAAGAGGGAAGCCAGTGTCAGAGGTTTTGAAAGTGCTGCCCATCGCGCTTCGGTTTGAGGCGACAAGATAGTGATGCAGGGGATCGACGCTCAGAAGCTGTCCCTGGAGGCGGGCGGGAAGGGCGGCGGCGTCAACGCAGACACCCAAGTGGGAAAAGCGTGAGATCGGGTTGGTGGTCGCCATCATCGAGAGCTCACCGAATGAGAAGGGATTGGGGGGCGGGCCGAACTTTCCGGGGTTCTTTCCCTGCTTCAGGTATTGTCCGTTTTGCACGAAGTGAAAGCCCCGGGTATTGCCGCCATTGTGACCGCTGAAAAGCCGTCCTTCGGCATCGAAGCTTAGGCCGAAGGTGTTGCCACCGCCGTCGGCGAAGACTTCGAATTCCTGGGTGAGGGGATGGTAGCGCCAAACAATGGGGCCTTCATTGTAGATCGCCGGATCATCAAAACCGGGTCGGGTGACACGGCTGGTGGTGGTGCTGCCCTGCCCTCCGTAGAGCCAGCCATCAGGTCCCCAGGCAAGACCATTGGCCACGCTATGGGTATCTTCGAGCCCAAAGCCGGCGAGTCGAATCTCGGGATCTCCCTCGGGAATATCGTCGCCGTCTTGATCACGATAAAAGAGGAGATGCGGAGTGTGCATGACCCAGAGGCCGCCCCAACCACGGACGACCGAGTTCGCCATGTTCAGGTCCTTGAGGACATTCTTGCTCGTTTCATAGATACCATCGCCATCGAGATCTTCGTGCACGCTGATGATGTCGGCTCCGTGGTCATGATGGGGCGGGGCGGGGGGGATACGATCGTACTTCGAGCGATAGTATTGGTCACGACCAATCATCGTCAGACCGGCGGGGTAGGGGTACTGGCGATATTGCGCGACCCACATGCGGCCCCGGGTGTCAAAACTGAAGTGGGTTGGTTGGGCGATTTCCGGCTCGCTGAGCAAGGCGTCGACAGCGAGGTCATCGTCGGTCTTTAACAAAGCGAGGTCTTCTCCGGGAGGGACCTGTCGTCCACGTATGGGATCCATCGTCCGTGCCAGAGGGCGGCTTGAGAGTTTGAATTGATGGGCGGGATAAGCGGCGAATGTTGGTTTCTTTTGACTGGCCTCAAGCTCGCCGATGGAAGGTTTCGTGCTCGTGAATTCCCACTCCTGATCCAGGATCAGTTCGTTAAAGTAATCGATCAGCACGGGGGCTGAAGCGAAACCATGGTCGGCTGTTTTGTGGTCGATCCGGATGACCAGAGCGTTAAATTGAGTCTTCTCGAGAACGTCTTTGGGAATTTTGAAGCGTTGTTCTTTCCCCAAGGGAATCCCGTCAGATTTGACGATACTTTGACCGTTTAGAAATATTTCAAAGCGACCGGGAAGATCGGAGACGGCGAGGACGGTGGAACTCCGCCAGAGATCACGTTCGCCACCTTCGGGGGTGACAAGGCGATCCGGGACCTGAAGAAAACAGCGCAGCCAGAGATTTTGAGAATCCGGAGTGGTCTTGGTGGGAATGGTGGTCCGGGTCCATTCAGATCCGCTGGCATTCGTCAAAAAATGAAGAATGAAGCAAGCTACGGCAAAGGGAATGGGAACCATTTTCTCATCATCGCCAAGGAGATCAGCGAGAGAAGGAAATTCCTTGTCGATCCATCCGCTTGGAATCTTCTCCAAGAGTGGAGGAAGATCCAAGGTGTTACAATTGGTTGAGCATCACTGTTTGCGAGAGTGAGGCGGGCTAGATCCCGGCGGGCTTCCAGAGGTCTGAGTATTCTCTCTGCCAGAGCTTCCCGGGAGCCTTGGTGCCCTTGATCTGAACGCCCTCCCGATAGGCGATATTGCCGAGGTGGCAGAGCATCGTGCTCTTCTGGGCGTCGGCGATTTCTGCATTGAGCGCCTCGCCTTTGCGGATGGCATTGACGAAGTTTTGGAAGTGGGGGATGTCGCTGAGGCCCGGCATGTTTTCCTCCACGAGCTTGCCGGCGTTGTCATGGATGCGGTAGCCGCCGCCGTCGAATGACATGATGCCACCGTCGCCATAGATGCTGACGAAGGAGTGTTTTTCGTGCTTGCGCTGCAGACAACTGCTACCGTGCCAGCTCATTCCGACTTTCCCGAAGTCGTAGGTCGCGTCGGCGGTGTCGGGTGTCTCCTGGTCGTCGTCGAAATGGTAGCGCCCACCGGTGTAGCTGGTGAGGATCGGTAAATCGACTCCGAGTGCCCAGCGGGCGATGTCGAGGGCGTGCACGCCATTGTTGGCGAGTTCGCCGCCGCCGTAGAGCCAGTGCCAATGCCAGTTGTAATGGATCAGGTTGTCTTTGTAAGGGCGCGCGGGGACGGGCCCCTGCCAGAGATCGTAGTCGAGGTGTGCCGGGACGGCGGCGGGTTTGCCCTTTCCGATCGAAGTCCGCTTGTTGTCGTACCAGCAGCGTGCGTAGCGGAGTTGGCCAATGGCACCGGCTTTGAGTTTTTCAATCCCTTCCCGGAAACCCGGGGAGCTGCGGCGTTGGTTGCCCATCTGCACTTTACGCCCGGTTCGTTGCGCGACCGCGACCATGAGTTCAGCTTCGCGCGCGTTGTGGCTGCCGGGCTTTTCCACGTAGACATGTTTGCCGGCGTCGCAGGCGAGGATGGTGGCGGGCGCGTGCCAAAAATTCGGAGCAGCAATGGAAAGGATATCGACGTCTTTGTCTTCGAGGATGCGGCGGAAGTCCGTGACGGCTTTGGGAGCCTTGCCATTCTGGCGGTCGGCCGCGAATTTGGCCCCGGCGGCGAGGCGGTTCTGGTCCACATCACAGACGTAGGCGATCTCGACACCCTCGAGCTGGGCGAAGTTGCTGATGTGTGCCTTGCCACGGCTGAGTCCCATGACACCGACGCGGAGTTTCTGGCCGGGCTTGGTCTCCGCGTGTGCGGTCGTTACGAGCGAGGCAGCAGCGGCAGTGCTGATGAAATGGCGACGGTTTTGCATTCCGTATTACTAGACGAGTCAGCTCCTGCTGGCGAGCTTTTCGAAGAGGCTGGTCCGACCGCCTATTCTTAAAATGGATGATGTCGAGCCTTGTGAGATCCCATCGGCACTGGCAATATCTTTTTATGAAAGTCTTGCAAAAATTGATCTGTGCAAGTGCGCTGATCACCATGATGACGTCGACGAGCGCCTTGGCTGAAGATCTCGAACTCAACTTGCGTTCGCGCAGCAAAGAGGACGCCAGCGCAGATCCGACGACCAAGCAGGTGAATTGGAAGCCGGAGAAGACGGCGCTGATCATCTGTGACATGTGGGACGATCACTGGTGCAAATCGGCCTCACGCCGGGTCGCGGAGATGGCTCCGGCATTGAATGAGACGGTGAAGGCGGCGCGTGCTCGGGGCGTCTTCATCATCCATGCCCCAAGCAGCGTGGTTGATTTTTACAAGACCAAGCCGCAGCGCAAACTCGCCCAAGCCGCGAAGTTCGCCAAAGCACCCATCGAACTTTCGACCGCGCCCCGCTGGGGAACCTCCTGGTGTTGGACGGATCCGAAGTTCGAAGGTGTCCTTCCAATCGACGACTCGGATATGGGCTGCAGTTGCAAGGGCGAGAAGTGCGAGATTCGCGAAGCCTGGTCGCGCCAGATCAAGCTGATCGAGATGGTCGAGGGCGACGCTTTGACCGATAGCGGCCAGGAGACCTACAATCTGCTCGCCGAACGCGGAATCGAAAACGTTATCCTTTGCGGCGTGCACCTGAACATGTGTGTCCTCGGTCGGCCGTTCGGAATCCGGCAGATGACGAAACTCGGAAAGAACGTCACCCTGATGCGTGACATGACCGATACGATGTACAACCCCGAACGTCCGCCGGGTGTCGACCACTTCACTGGCACCGACCTGGTCATCGGGCACGTGGAGAAATACTGGTGCCCTTCATTCACGAGCGCGGATATCACCGGAAAGAAGGCGTTTAAGTTCAAGGGCGACCTGAGAAAGAATCCCTAAATTGAACCTCGCTAAAGTTTCCTCACTTACCTGATTCTGAAGATTGCCTTGGGCTTGGCTTGGTGCCACCGGAGCCCGGGTTCGCGAGTTCTTTCTTGAGCCACTCCAGACCATCAAGATTGTCGCCGAGCGCGATCTTCGAATCGAGTTGGTTCTGATGATCAAGAATGCCGACCGGCCCCTCATAGCCGCTCGTGACGACCGTCTTCAGCATCGCCAGATCGTGCTCGCCCTGTGCCAGCGGGAGAATCTTTGGTTGCGCTGCGTCGTTCATGCCGTTGAGGTTGAGGCAGTGGAGGAATGGTTTCATCAGGGCGAGAGATTTTTTCCAATCATCGATATGTCCGTGGCCGTGGTGCCAGTTGTAGACGATACCAACGTGCTTGTGGCCGCGGGCACGTAGTCCTTGGCACACCGCGACAAGATTTCCCGGCTCACCACCCCAGCCGCCATGATTGTAGAGGCCCAGCTTGCAACCGAGCGTTGCGGTGCGCTTTGCCAGCGCTTCCAGCGACGTCACGGCGGTCGCGACTTTTTCCTCCTGCGTGCCGGCCTTCGGGCTCGGGGCGGTTTGCCAAATCTGCGGGTGGAGTCCGTGCTTTTCGAAAAGCGCGAAAGCCGATTCATGTCCGCCCCAAAAGGCAAAGTACTCGATGCCGTGCTTTTTGTATTGGAGGATCTCTTCCTCAAACTCGACGACGTGCTCATTGCGCCAATCGTAGGCGCAGCGGCCAATTCCAAGTTCCTTAAGCATCTCCGCCCGCTCGGCGGGGTTCCGTTTCTTGGCATCGAAAGGGACAATGCACCACGCGACGAGATTCTTCCCCTTGAGGTTCTCCGTCGCCTCGTCGGCAAAGGACGCCCCGAGGGACAGGATTAGGATAAGAGTTAGAATTTTCATTCGATGATTGTGATCATGAGGATGTGCGCAGTCTGCTCCCGATTTCCTGCCTTGTCAGTCGCGAGTGCGGTGATTTTCAGTTTACCCGGTTTCAAGCCGCTCAGCTTGACGCTCCACCCGGTGAAATTATAATCGAGGTCGCTCGCTTCCACACCGTTGACCACCACTCCAGCGATCTCGTAGTCGTCGGTGCTGGTGCCGCGTACTTTGAGCGTGCCATCCTTGCCGAGTTTGACCGGCAAGCCACGCTTCGGCCACGTGATGATGGTCGCGGGCGGCTGGTCATCGATCGGGTCCAACAGTTTGGCCACCTCACAGCGATACTTTTTCCCAGCACCGGCGTGGGAATTTTCGAGCGCGCGGTCGAGCGTGATCTGCGTGCCGTCGATCTTCTTGATACGGCGCTCCTCGGTAGTGAACTCCTCGTCATCGACACCATCGCGCGCGTCACCGGTGATAATAATTTCATCGCCCACGTGTCAGCCGCTGACAGTTTCGGACAGGGTGAGCGAGGTGTCTCCGGGCTTGGCATCGGCACCAAGATCCAGCCAGGTCCGGTTCATCGGCGCCCCGTGGAAATCCATGCGCCCGCCCGGCCGGGAGGTGAGCAGCGGTGCCTCGGCCTTGTCGAGTCCATCGATGAAGTGCAGTCGGATCCGCGCCGTGACCCCGGCCGGGATTGGCTTCTCAGGTGTGCCCACTTCCAGGCGTGCGCTGATCGGTGCCATCTTGTGCCATGCACATCCGCGATGCCTGAGTGTTTCTCTTTTCCTCCACCAACCTTCATGACCGCGACATTCAATTCCGTATCCCGGTCACAAGCGAAAACGAGCGAACCCTCGATGTGAAGAAAGGGAATCAGATCGGAAGATTTGGAATCAAAAACCACCGCATGCCCGGAGCGGATATGCACCTTATCGCCCGCTTTCGGCTGACGCTCGGGCTGCCAGGTTCCCGCGGCCGACCACGCCCCGTCGCCCTTCGACTCCAGCGTGAACGATCCAGCGGACAAAACGCCGAATGGCAATGCCACAAGAACAGTGAGGAGCAGGCGCAACATTTTCATGCAGAAAGCCTAGCTCCCAAGCGCCTCCCGATACAATCGCCATCTCCGCCGGATTGGTAATTTCTCGTCTGACCAAATTCCATAGAACTTAAACATGACAAACCGTTCCCTCTTTTTGCCCCTTGTGCTGTTCCCACAAATTTTCGCTGCCTCCTTGCAAGCTGCCGAGCGCGCCCATCCGGAAAAATTAAGCCCCGAGGTGCTCGTCCGGGCACGTAAGATCACTGCTGAATTCGAGGGTGAAAAAGGCTACCTTGTACAGTTCGGCGACTCCATCACCTACTCGATGGCCTTCTGGTCGGTGCTGAGTTGGGATGACCCCGGCAAATACCTCGTTGCTGACGACGGACTCCCGAAGACACCAGCGAACGGGAAGTGGAAAGACACCCTCATCTCCAAAGACGGCGTGCACCCCTCCGGTGGAAAGAACAATCTCTACCACGAAACCAACCTCAAGGTCTGCGGCTACGCCCTCCGCAACTGGATCAACTTCCTCGCCATCCGCCAGCTCCATTTTGAAGTGTTCGAAAAACGTTAAACGTCGCCCATTGAAAGACCCATGGGCGGCGGAGGTATCAGCACCTGTCCGTGACCAGCGGATAGGCTCGCAATCACATCGACCATTCGGCATACTTCTCTCAAAATTATGAAACTCTTCATCACCATCGCAATGCATCTCACCCTCGTGGGATTATCATTTCTCCAAGCTCAGGAGATCGACATCGAGAAGCTCGATCCCAACATGACTCTGGAGAAGGCCGATACCAATGGCGTCGCGTGGTTCGATCCGCGCACCGCTCCCTTCCGCCTCGTGGGCTTCCCTTGGATCAGTGATGACAAGGTATACCGCCGCTTGCCAGTGAAGCCGGAGTGGCCCATCCGTCCAGCAGTCGACAGCCTTGCCGACTCGACCGCTGGCGGCCAGATTCAGTTCCAATCCGATAGCCCGAAAGTTCTCGTCCGCGTGAAGCTGAGGCAACCGTCCGGGATGTATCACATGCCCGCCACCGGGCAGAGCGGCTTCGATCTCTACCTCGGCCAAGCTGGGGAGCAACGCTACGCCGGGACGACGAGGTTCGACTCGGGCGCGAAAGATTACGAGGTCACCTTGTTCACCGGATCGAAATCGAACCGGCACTTCACTCTCAACTTTCCGCTCTACAATGGCGTCGACTCAGTCGAGATCGGCGTCGTGGCCGGTGCGACGATTGCGGCACCGCTCCCCTACAAGCACGACGGTCGCATCGTGGTCTACGGCACCTCGATCACCCAGGGTGGCTGCGCCGCCCGTCCGGGCATGGCCTACCCCAATATTCTCAGCCGCCGGCTGGGGCGCGAGTTCATCAATCTGGGCTTCTCCGGGAACGGCAGGGGCGAGCCCGAGCTGGCAAAGCTCATCAACCAGATCGAGCGGAAGAGCTTGGTCGTCCTCGACTACGAGGCCAATGCCGGAGAATCAATCCGCAAGACGCTCCGCCCCTTCGTCGATCTCCTCCGTGAGCACGATAAAGACCTCTCCATCCTCATCATTTCTAAGATCCGCTACGCCGGAGAATTGCACAATCCTGCCAGCCTGAAGTCCGCAAAAGCACGCGAAAAGTTTCAAGCCGACTTCGTCAAAACGCGACGGTCAGCGGGCGACATGAATCTCCACTTCCTCGGCGGCGGCACCCTCCTCGGAGACCACGCCGACGAATGTACCGTCGACGGGGTCCACCCGACCGACCTCGGCTTTATGAAGATGGCCGATGGCATCGAACCGGTGATCAGAGAGATTCTCAAAAAGCGCCGAGAGTCTGCGCATCTTCAAAGATCACCCCGGATAAAGTTAGGCGCCGCCATCAACGGAGCTTCAAACTGAGATGGTCCGCTTCGAGCGGCGAAACAAGTTTCGCTCCTTGTTGTCACATTCCCGATAAGATCAGCGTCTCCGGTTCCGTTCCCTCTACCCTACCATCATGCTCCGAATTCCTACGACGCCTCCTCTTCTGACCCTCCCTGCCGCGTAAGCCTTCGCCCGCTCAAACCATGAACACGACCAAACCGGAACGCCTCGTCTCGCTCGACGCCTTTCGAGGCTTCATCATGCTGCTCATGGCGTCGGGTGGATTCGGACTGGCGTCGATCGCCAAACAGCATTCCGACAGTGGCGTCTGGCAGTTCATCGGCCACCACACCGAGCACGTTGAGTGGACCGGTTGCTCGCTCTGGGACCTCATTCAGCCCGCTTTCATGTTCATGGTCGGCGTCGCGCTTCCGTGGTCGATCGCCAAACGCCAGGCGTGCGGGCAAAGCTTCACCGCGATGCTCGGCCACGCCTTCTGGCGCGGCCTGCTGCTGGTCCTGATCGCAGTATTCCTCACCTCGGCGTGGCGCCGCGAAACCCAGTGGGAATTCCCTAACGTGCTCGCACAAATTGGGCTCGGCTACCCGCTCCTCTTCCTCCTCGCCTTCACCAAATCGCGCACGACCTTGATCGCGGCCTTCGGTGTGCTGGCCGCCTACTGGCTCGCCTTCGCCCTCTACCCGCTGCCGGCCGAAGATTTCGATTGGGCGGCAGTCGGGGTGCCAGCCGATTGGACCCACCTACGAGGGTTTGGTGCCCATTGGGAGAAAAACAGCAACTTCGCCGCCGCTTTCGATCAATCGTTCCTTAATCTGTTCCCTCGCTCCGAGCTCTTCACTCACAATCGCGGCGGTTATCAGACCCTCAATTTCATCCCCTCGCTCGCCACAATGATCTTCGGTCTGTTAGCGGGTCGGCTCTTGCGCAGCGAGCTTTCGATGATCGCCAAGATCAAGCGCCTCGTGGTGGCCGGGGTTCTTGGAATTCTCTTAGGGTTTCTGATCGACGCGCTCGGGATCTGCCCGCTCGCAAAACGGATCTGGACCCCGAGCTGGGCGATCTTCAGTGCCGGATGGGTCACGCTCATGCTTGCGGGATTTGTCGCCGTGGTCGATTGGCGCGGCTGGAAGCGCTGGACCTTCCCGCTGGTTGTCGTCGGCCTCAACCCGATCACCCTTTACTGCACCTGGCAGCTGGGTAGCAGCTTTATCCGCAACCAGGTACGCATCCATTTTGGCCAGGATGTGTTCCAGTCATTCGGCGAACAGTGGGTGTCAATGTTAGAGCGCGGCACCGTGCTTTTTGTGCTGTGGCTCATCGTTTGGTGGATGTCCCGCCGCAAAATCTTCGTGCGGATCTAGCTTGAGATTTTCAGGTGCGCATACCAAGGATCGACCATCCAGCGATCAAAACGGGGTGAAGGATCGTAATTCAAATCCTTCCATTCCGTAATCGAACCGAGTTACGCCAAGATCCCGCGGATGACTTTGCCATAGACATCGGTGAGGCGGAAATCGCGACCGGCGTATCGATGGGTGAGGTTCTCGTGGTCGAAGCCGAGCAGGTGGAGAATGGTGGCGTGGAGGTCATGGACGGTGACGGGATTTTTCTCGGCCTGGAAACCGAATTCGTCGGTCGACCCGTAGACCGTCCCGCCGCGGATGCCGCCGCCCGCCATCCAGACACTGAACCCGTATGGGTTGTGATCGCGACCGTTCTTCGAACTGCCGGCGTTGTTGAGCTCGACGGTTGGGGTGCGACCGAACTCTCCGCCGAAGATGACGAGGGTATCGTCGAGCATTCCGCGCTGCTTGAGATCACGCAGAAGGGCGGCGACCGGTTGGTCGATCTCGCGGGCGAGTTTGGCGTGGTTCTCCGCGATGTTTTCGTGGTGGTCCCATGGTTGGCCCTTGCCGTGCCACAGTTGGAGGTAGCGCACGCCGCGCTCGAGCAGGCGGCGCGCGATGAGCGTCTGGCGCCCGTGGGTCTCGCGCCCATAGAGATCACGGATATGATCCGGCTCCGCGCTCAAGTCGAAGGCGTCGCTCGCCTCCATCTGCATGCGGTAGGCGAGTTCGAAAGTCTGGATGCGCGCATCGAGCTGTGGGTCGCTCACCCGATCGCGCCGGTGTTCGGCATTCAGTTCGGTGAGGAAATCGAGCTGCGCGCGCTGCTTCTGGCGCGTCGTCGATCGGTTGCGGATATTTTCGATGAGAGCCTCGATGCGGGTGTGCTGCGAGTCGATGAAGGTCCCCTGGTAAATACCTGGGAGGAAGCCCGACTGCCAATTCTGCGCGTCCTTGATCGGGTAGCCACCCGGGCACATCGAGATGAAGGCCGGGAGGTTTTGGTTCTCGGCACCGAGTCCGTAGGTCACCCAAGATCCGACGCTCGGGCGGCTCAGTACGGCGTCGCCACAGTTCATCAGCATGAGCGAAGGTTCGTGGTTGGGCAGCTCGGCCTGCATCGAACGGATCACCGCGATGTCGTCGATGCACTCGCCGATCTTCGGGAACAGCGAACTCACTTCAATCCCGCTCTCGCCGTAGCGTTGGAACGCGAACGGCGACGGGAAGGCGGCACCGGTCTTGCGCTCCGTGCGCAAGTTTTCAATCGGCAGGGGCTGGCCCGCGAACTTCGCCAACATCGGCTTCGGATCAAAACTATCAACGTGGGATGGCCCGCCATTGAGGAAGAAATGCACGACGCGCTTCGCCTTACCCGGGAAGTGTGGCGAGCGCCCCGCGAGCGGATTGAGCCCCTGCCCCTGCTCTGCCAGCAAGGTTTCGAGGCCGACTGATCCCATCCCCATGCCACAGCGGCGTAGGAAGGATCTTCGGGTAAATAGCGGGTGTTGTGGACTCATCGTGGTGAACTCTAATCGACGAACATGAAGGCGTTACTCAGCAGGAGGGTGTGCGCGAGACGCTCCCAAGCGGTAAGCTGGTACGGAGGATTGGAAGGCTTTCCCGCGAATTCGCGCTCGGCATTCCACCGGGCGGCTTTGCCATCCAGCTCGTCCAGCTGAAGGATCGCCGGTGCCCAAGTGAACTGGTCGAAGCTGATGTTGCCGGCGGGTCGGCAATCGACGACGAAGTCGAGGTACTCGCCCGCGCTTACCGCGATCTCATCGAGTTCGGCCGCGACAGGATTCCCGAACTCGGCGGTCCATGTGCCAAGGACACCGCGGCGATCTGAAATCATCAGGGCACGGACGCCGTCCCCGCCCGCGGCGGTCATCCCGATCGTGCCACTGATACGAATCCGGGCGTCCACCGGTGCGGTCCAACGTCGCACCGCCGCGTGTTTGAGATCATTTCCGACATGGCCGCCGACTGCCGTCAGACGCACCCAACCGAGTTGTGCATCCGGCCATTGCGCTCCTCCTCCCCAAGCTTCACCATCGAAATGCGGGAGCAAGGTGAAGTTCGCCAGCCGACCAGCGGCTTCCTCGAACTCGCCGAACCCATAGCTCCACGCCGACGGAACTCTCGGCGCGGCCTCGGTCGATGCCGCCACGGCATCCGCCGCCAGTGCCGCTGCGATGAACCTCCCGCTGCTGGCCAGCTCGCCCCGGCTCGGCTCGCGCTGCAGGGTGAATTGGAAGAGCGATCGGATCCGTTGCTCGGGTTCCACTTCCCCCGCGACGCGCCCCGCCAATGCGGTCGCACGCGATTCGACGAATGGGCTGTTCATGAAGAACAGCGCCTGCTGTGGAACATTGGTCTCGTGCCTCCGCGCGCTGTGTAACTCCGGGTTGGCAAAATCGAAATTGCGTAAGGTGCTCGGCAAGAACGTTCGGTCGATTCGACCATAGAGGCTCCGTCGCAACGACGCATCAGCACCGAACAGCAGCCCGGGCTGACCGCCGATGGAAAGGTCGAGTTCGCCGGAGGCGGCCAGCAGCGAATCGCGCATCGCTTCGAAATCCAGCCGACGACGTGGGAAGTACGAGAGCAGCCGGTTATTGGGATCGGCTCGCTGCGCTTCGGGCGTCGGCGTTGAGCTTTGCTGATAGACCGCCGAGCTGACAATCATGCGGTGCAGGGCTTTCAACGACCACCCGTTTTCAATCAGACGCAAGGCAAGAAAATCGAGCAATTCAGGGTGACTCGGAGGCGCGGTGCGGAGGCCGAAATCGCTCGCCGTATCGACTAAGCCGGTGCCGAAATGATCTTGCCAGATGCGGTTGACAATGACCCGTGCGGTGAGTGGGTTGTCTCGGCTGGCAATACTTTGCGCGAGTTCAAGCCGCCCGGAGCCAGTTTTGAAATCGGCGGCTCCGAGGATCGCCAAGGCCCGTCTCGGGACCTCATCGCCTTGGCTCGAATAGTCGCCGCGCAACAGAATGTGCGCGTTCTGCGGGACAGGCGCGTCCTCCATCGCCACAGCGTGCGGAGCCGACTCGCCCAGCTCAATGATGCGGCGCTCGACATTGGCAAACAGCCCCTTCAGCCCGGTCTTCGTCGTCTCATCGAAAAGCCATTCAATATCGTGCAGGTGGCAGCGCGGGATGGCAATCGGCGAACCGGGACCACTCAACACCTCCGCGATCACAGGGTTCGAAGCGTGATTTTTGAAAAGTTGCCCGTAGCGGCGAGCGACGTCTTCCATCCCGACGAGGGAGGCTTGGGTGAGCGACGCAGAGACCAGCGGATCGACATTTTTCAAGCTCTCGACAAGCCGCCGCGCCGTGCCATCGGCGAACGTTTCGGGTGGAAGTCCCGCCAGCGCATGCCAGGCCCCGAACACCGGATGCCGCGCCTTATCGGATTGCGCGAGATATTGATACCACCGTCGCACCTGTTCCGGGATGAGGTCGTCCTTGCTAATGATCTCAGTGAAATTCGGCTTGGGCACCTTGCTGATATCGAGCGCCGCGATCAGGTATTCGGAGACCCGATCAAGGAAGCGCGCCTCCGCCTCCTTCGCTGCCTGTTCGAACTGGGTTTCGAGAGCAACGCGACGCTTGGTCAACTCGGCATCGTCGTCCTGTCCGAGCGGAACCATGTGCTCCCGGGAGCTGTCCAAAATGCCATAGAGCGAGTAGTAATCCGACGCTGGAATCGGGTCGAATTTGTGGTCGTGACAGCGCGCGCAGGAAACCGTCAGACCGAGCATCCCGCGAGTGACAACATCGATGCGGTCATCGATAATGTCCTGACGGACGCCGATAAATCGTCCGCCGAGCGTGAGAAAGCCCATCGCGGCCAGGTCCGCCGGGGCACACTCTCCGCGTGCCAGCAGGCGGTCGGCTGCCAGCTGCAGCATCAGAAACCGGTCGTAAGGGAGATCCTCGTTGAAGGCGCGCACGACCCAATCGCGGTAAACCCAGCTGTGAACAAAGGTAAATTCCTCAGAAGCGTAGGCGTAACCCTTGGTGTCCGAATACCGCGCCACGTCGAGCCAGTGCCGTGCCCAGCGTTCGCCGAAGTGCGGGGAGGCGAGCAGCCCCTCAATCTCGGCCTCGCCGAAGGTCTTCGTGGCATCCGGATCATAGGCAGGCGGAAGCCCGGTGAGATTGTAGGCCGCCCGTCGCCGCAACGTCTGTGGGTCAGTTTGCGGTGCCGGATGCAATCCCTGCGCTTCAAGCCGGGCGAGGATGAAGGCATCGATCGGGGTGCGCGGCCAGCTCGCGTCACGAACCTGCGGAATCGCAGGTTCCACCAGCGGCTGAAAAGCCCAATGTTCTGCCGGATCCCCTTTCCCACACGCACTCATCGGGAGCAGGGTCGACAACACCAGAGTCAGCGGCAGATTGAAAATTCGGTGCACTTGATGTTAGCCTGCCACAAATCACCTGCTGTTGGAATACCATTCTCTCTCATCGGCCTCCAGGTCCACGGGGTTGGTAACAATAAAACGCCAACGAAAGCATCAGCGCGAAACTGAATGGTCAGTTCGCTGGTTTTCCCGAACACGGTGCCAAACACCTTCTCGTTCTTCGCCACGCTCACCAGCGTTTCAGCATTCCAAGTATCCGGCTTACCGAGTGATTCACTCAGCACGAGGACTTCAGCAAGAACTGGCGCGCTCGAACAAGCGAACACGAGCGCGGTGGAGAGTCTTAGAAAGAAAGTTCGGACGGACTCTACTACCGTCGCCTGTGCCACTCTTTCATCTGCTGCCGGGTGCCTTGAGCAAAGCCGTCATTCGAAATGGCTCACGCTGGTGATGATTTGGCCAGAAATGACACCAATTCTGGATGAGCGCTTTTGCCGATGGGGTGTCGATGCTAAATTTTCCAACCTCTGCGGAAGGTGGGCTTGATGAAGGGTTCTGCTTCGGGACAGCCGATGGCTTTCATGTTCTCGGCGTCCCACTCGATGCGTTTGCCCGTGCGTAAGGCGAGAAATCCGACGAGCAAGCCTTCCGTGAGCGTTGCGGCATAGTCAAATCCCGATTCGGTGCGCGGACCGCCTTTGCAGGCCTTGATCCACTCAATGTGATGATTCTCGGTGCGAGGCAGAACCGCCTTGGGCGCTTCATAGCCCACGAACTTCTTCGTCGGCAGGAGCATGAACATCTCGCCTCCCAAATTGTCGCCACCATGCCAAGTACGTGTGAACAACGTGCCCTTGCTGCCAATGACCAGTGAGCCATTGCCGGTCATCTTCTCGCCGTGGAACAGCTCCTTGGGAGGCAGTTTCTTGCCATCGTAGAAGGTGAGTTTGACAGGCGGGCGTTCACCACGTGCGGGATAGTTCATCTGGATGATGCTCCACAACGGCGGGCAGTCCTTGGTCTTCGGCCCGGCATCGATGACCTCGGCACTGGTCGGCAATCCTAACTGAAGCGCCCAGAAAGCGGTATCGAGATTGTGCACGCCCATATCGCCGATAGAGCCTGTCCCAAAGTCCCAACGCCCGCGCCATTTGAAGGGCACATAGACGGGATCATAGTGACGATAGGGCGCTGGCCCTAGCCAAAGATCCCAGTCCAGTGTCGCAGGAACATCGTGCTTCTTCATCGGACGCTCCTCTCCTTGCGGCCACCACCCAGCGGGTCGATCCGTCCACACGTGAAGCTCGCGCACCTCACCGAGGGCCCCTGATCGGATGACATCGACCGCACGGCGCGTACCTTCCATGGCATGCCCCTGCGTGCCCATCTGCGTCACCACGCCTGCTTTGCGGGCCTCCTCTTTCATACGGCGCACTTCGTAGATGGAATGCGCTAACGGTTTCTCACAATAGACGTGCAAGCCGCGTTGCATGGCTGCGATGGCGACCGTGGCATGGGTGTGGTCCGGAGTGCTCACCACGACACCATCGAGCGATTTCTCTTTTTCCAGCATCACCCGAAAGTCCCGATAGCGCTTTGCCTTCGGATAGGCCTCAAAAGCAGGACGCGCCCGTGCGTCATCCACATCGGCGAAGGCTACAATATTCTCTGAAGCAAGCGCCGTCAGGTTACTGAAGCCTCGGCCGCCAGGCCCAATGAAGGCAAGGTTTAGCTTCTTGTCAGGATCGGATCGGATAACGGCACCGTGCCCAGCGGTTGCTATTCCGGCCGTGATCAAGGCAGAGTCGCGAAGGAACTCACGACGAGATTTGGATTGGATGAATTTCATAGGGATCGATTAAGAAATGGAGTTGATGAAAGATCGCGTCATTGTGCAGCGGCTGGCAGAGAGTGTCGAGTTATGAATGTGATTTGAGCTGGGGGCCTGACTCTTTAAGGATCTTTGCGCCAAGCCTCGCAGACCTTCCCTTCTGTTTACTTTTAGGGAGCTAATGCATCGAAGATTTTGGCCTTGAGTGATCTCTTTCCTCATCGTGTCTTGGTCATCGCCCTCGGTCGGCAGATCTGCTATTCCTTGGTGCTTGATGCACTACTTACGACTGCTGATCCCGACTCTCCTTGTCCTGCTCGTTTCATTCGCTGGAGCGCAGTCCCGTAGTGAAGCGAGCCCCTTCCCTCCGTCCAAGGATTTCGCGGTGGAGACTGTCGCGACGGACTTGTCGAACCCTATGGAAATGTCGATCGCCGGCGACCTCGTTTTTATTGCAGAGCTCCACGGCAACATCAAGGTCGTCGACCTCACGACAGGCATCACACGCGTCGCGGCCCACCTGGAGGTGGATTACCGCAAGCAAGGTCCAAGGTGGAGCTGGGATGTCGAATCCGGCGTCATGGGGATCACGGTTGATCCCAATTTCGACACGAACAAGTGGGTTTACCTTTGCTACACGCAACCGGGCGGTGAGTCCTTGGAGCACGATCACGTGGTGTCACGGTTTCGCTACGAAAACGGACTCCTGAACAAGGCGAGCGAGCAGGTCATTTTGAAGATCCCGTCGCTCCGGGATCAGGACCGCATTCATGAAGCGGGCTCGTTGGCTTTTGGTCCTGAGGGGAACCTGTATATCAGTAGCGGCGATAATCAGGATCACACTCAATACCTGTATTCGGCACGGACCTCGACCAACAGCGCGGTCTTGAACGGAAAGATTCTGCGCGTGCGTCCCGGAGAAAACGGGGGCTACACCATTCCGCCCGGCAATCTCTTTCCGCCTGGCATGCCAAACACCCGCCCGGAGATCTATGTCATGGGCTGTCGCAATCCGTTTCGGATCTCGATTGATCAACGAACGAGCCATCTCTACTGGGGCGAAAACGGACCGGCTGATGACTATTGTGGCAACCTGAAGAACGTCGACGAGAAACTCTTGCCGCTGGGTTTCGACGAGTTCAACCAGGCCCGAAAAGCGGGATTTTTTGGTTGGCCCTTCTTCATCGGCCTCAACGAAAGCTACCCAACATACGACTTCGACAAAAAGACAGTCACGGGTTCTTTTGACCCAAAAAAGCCCATCAATGATCTGAAGGAAAACACGGGTGTCAGCGAGTTGCCTCCGGCGCAGGAGCCGATGATTTGGTACAGCCATCCTCCGTCAATTTTTTTCCCGTCATTGGGTCAAGGGGGTGCCTCGGCAATTGGCGGACCGGTGTATTACCACGACGACACCCGCCAAGCTGATGCGGACGGGTTGCCGAAGTCATTCGACCATCACTGGTTCATCGCCGACTACGCACGAGGCTGGATCAAGGTGGTGGAGTTGGACGAAAATGAAAAGATGGTCGCGATCAAACCCTTTCCCACCGCCCATCGCTTCCAGACTCCCATCAACGTGAAGTTCAATCGGAACGGACAATTTTTTGTCCTGCAGTATGGCAAGGGCGGCTGGGATCCTAACAACGGAGGGAGCTTGCTACGGATCAGTCATCGCATCGATGGGGGACTGGCGGGAAATCAAGTAGTCGCAGTGCGCACCCTCAGAGGGCTGCCCTCCAAACATCCAGGCACCGCATTGATGCGACAAAATAACTGTGCGGCTTGCCACCAGGGTGAGGGCACGCTGATTGGACCATCGTTCGAGAAGATCATCGAAAGGTACGCAACTCTTCCGAAGCGGAAGGACTATCTGAAGAAGCAGATTCAAAACGGAAGCAAGGGAGTGTGGGGGGAGCTCCACCAAATGCCGGGCCACCCTTACTTGAAGAATGACCAAATTGAACAAATCGTGGATGCTATTCTCGCGCTCAAGCTTGCCAAGCACACGGCCCGCGACCGTTCTGTCGCTCTCGCAACTCCGGCCAGCCAAAGGTATTCCGGGACAGGCTCCGCCGAGTTGGTCGACGGCATCATGGGTGATGAAAACGATCTCAAAAACGATTGGCTGGGCTTTGAAGGCGACGATCTGATCGCGACGATCGACCTTGGCGAAACGAGGCCAATTCACGAACTGGGGCTTTCCTCATGTCAGGTGACCGCGGCCGGGATCTTCCTGCCATCGACTGTCGAATTTTTGACTTCAAGCGACGGCAAGACCTTCCAATCGGTCGCAACGATTAAGCACGAAATCCCGGTCAAAGAGACCACGGAAAACATCACTTTATCGACCAAAATTAGCCGAACTAAGGCACGCTACATTCGGGTTCATGCCAAGAGCCTCGGAACCATCCCCGACTGGCATCAGGCCAAGGGTCGCAAGGCCTGGCTATTCGTCGACGAGCTTCTGGTGAACCCGGTGAATTAAGAAAAGCTGTGATTCAGAGAAGGTCGAGAGTGAGGCAGGAATTGCTCCCTTCTCGATCCATTGGGGGTTCTTGAAGTTACGTCATTAATTCGGGCAAGGGACCTTGTTGGAGGCTTTTTGCAAGGTTGACGTCGAGACGTCCGAACTGATCCTGCGGCTTTCCCACTGCGTGCATTAAGGTGTTGTAAAGATTGGCGATGGTGCGGTGACCTTCGGCTCCATAGCCGGGGTATTGGAGATAGCGTCCACGACGTCCCGCTAGTCCGCCTAACAAGATGAAGGGCCATTCCAGGCAACTCCCGTGGTGCTTCTCGGCGGCATCACTGAGGTAGACGATGAGCGTATTGTCCAACATCGTGCCGTCTCCCTCCGGGACCGCTTTGAGTTTGGCCGCCACGCGACCGATCTGGTCGAGATGAAAGGTGCGGATCCGGCGGCGGGCTTCGACCGACGTCATCCCATTGACCGACTCCGCGTGTCCCAGACCGTGCACGTGTTTGGAAATCCCAAGGCCACGATAGGTCACGTCCAAGGTATCGGCACGAACGGTCACGACATTCGAGATGCCTGAGATGAGCGCGGCGCCTGCCATGTCGAAGTGGGCTTCCAATCGATCGGTCTCTACCTCTGAAGTGTATTTGTCAGAGACCTCGGGTGTGTGCTTTCTAATCCTGGCTTCCATTCCCTTCAATCGTCGATTGCGATCCTGCAGGCCCTCGAATGCTCCGAGGTAATGATCCAGTTTCTCCCGATCCTCGTTTCCAATCGCGCCTTGGACGCGCTTGATGTCGCCCACCATGTGATCAAGCAACATGGCCTGAACTTCTTGTTCCGCCGCCGCGTCTTTCCCCGTGGCGGCCACGCCGAAGAGACTCTGAAAGGCGATGGCGGGATTTGCCTGATAGGGGAGTGGTCGGTCGATATCGAGCGCCGAGATGCCCGGGTAGACGACGGAGTCTTTGACTCCCGAAAGAACCTTGCCTCCAAGCGTGAGGCCAATGTGAGGAAAGATGGCCGGAAGGGCGCGAGCCAGTAAACCGTCAATGGTTGCGGAGACGGGGCGTCCCGGGTTGCCTTCATCACCGGTGTGATAGCACCCCAGAGCGCCATACCAGGCCGAGTGACCCCCGCGGCACATCTTGCCGGAGAGTCCTTGTAAGATGGTCAATTGATCTTTGAACGGCTTGAGGGCGCCGAGCGAACCCGGGAGTTCATAGTCCGCGAGCGGCAGGTCGAGCAACTTGTCGGTGCGCTCTAATTCCATAGGCCAACCCTCTTTCTCGCCTGGCCTCACCATCGTTGAAATGAGTTTGGTTGGGACAAGTTCTGCAGGGGTGAGTCCGCTCGATTTTACGACGAAGAGGAATCGCTTGGGCGCGCCCGCTGCAGTTCCCTCAGCCCGGAGTCGACTGACGAATGGCATGAGGAGAGGTGAGACTGCACCTAGCGAAAGTCCTTTGAGAAGATGTCGGCGAGTGGGGTTCATGGCTGGGATTTGCGGTAGAGAAAGGAATCTGAAGCGAGGAGCGAGGCGATGAGTGTTTTCATGCTTCCACCATTCTCGGTGTAAGCGCGATCCGCCGCGATGAGGGTGGGCGAATCATGGAAGGTTTCATTGCGCCCCAGCCAATAGCGGAAGGTATGACGGACGAAAGATTGTCTCACTAAATCGGAATCAGCGAGCTTGTGGACCAATTCGAAAGCGTTCGCCACCTCTCCTTCTATCGCTCGCTCTCCGCTCCCGGTGATGGCGCCGCTTGTGTCAACCGGAACGCTTGTCGCTTCCCGGTGACGGTCGGGAAAGATGCTGAGAACTTCTCCTAACATTTCACGCTTACGGAATCGGCCAAAGTCATCGAAGTTCTCGAAGGGAAGGCCGAGGGGGTTCATTTTCTCGTGGCAGTTCCAGCACGACCTGGCGGTGGTCGCGGTGAGTCGTTCGCGGAGTGTCTGGTGCCGATCCTCCGGGATGACGGCATCAACGGTGATGGGAATTTCAGGAACCGTTCCGGCGAGGAGATGTTCACGGATCCACTTGCCCCGGCGGATGGGGTCGGTGTCGAAGTTCCCCGACCAGGCGATGAGCCATGCGGGGTGCATCAGGATGCCGGCACGTTCTTCTTTGGGAAGGGGGAACGGTTGCTCCGTGGGGAAATCCCACGCCTCGTGATCAATGTTGTAGAAGCCCACATAGCTCCGGCTCGACGGTCCCTCGATGGGGATGGGAGTGCGCCCAGCTGCTTCGGTGCGTTCAATGTATCTCTTGTTGACCTTGAAATTTTGATCGTCCTTGTTGTTACGAATGTAGCCCAGATCTTTCTCGAACTTCTCGAAGGACCCGGGGTATGCCACGAAATATTCGTTGCTCGTGAGCAATCGTCGAAGCACGTCCTTGTCCTGATCAAAGATGTTCATGACGAACTGATCGCAGTCATCCACGATCTTCCTGGTATCGAAACCACTATCGATGCTAATCCGGTTCTCATCTTTAAAGACGCGCGGCGCGTGGTGATAGCCGAAGAAATCACGGAAGAAGCGAAGCACCCGGGTGTTTCGAATTTTATGATCTTGGGCAAACATCGTAAAATCGGCTGTCGACATGTCGTTCTCATCGAGGATGCGTTTCACCACGGATCGGATCTGCTCAGGACTCTCAAGCTTCCCGTCCCGGGCCAGATCGAGGAGAGACTCCCCGCCGACGAGCACCTTGCTGGGGCCTCGGTCCATGAGCGCAAAAGAAAGAGCGAATGCCAGTTCGATCGCGGAGAGTCGGCGTCGCCCGTGGACGTCCGTTTCTCCCAATCCGATCTCCATGCGATAGACCGCATCCGGTTTGAGCATGATGGAAACCAAGGTCGCCTGGAGACCTCGCTTCTTTCCCGCCGTGCGCATGGCGTTTTTACAGAATGCCAAAGAGGAGATCATTTCTGCTTCGGAAGGCTCTCGTTCCAAAACGAGCTGATATTCCCAGGCGATGGCTGCCTCTAATTGCTCTTGGTCCGGCGACTCATCGTTCTCAAGAATCACCCGGAAGGGATCGGGGGTGTTTTGATGTCGGTGTATTTTTCCATCATGCTCCCGCTTGAGGATCCCGGTGGTCTGATACTCTGCGATGGACTGGCAGTTCATCATGAGGAGCTGGAGGGTTGCCGAATCGGCAAAGTGCTTGGCTGCGTAATCGGCGATTACCCCCTTACTTTCATCAATCGTGAATGGCTGATGAATGGTCGCGGCGCGGCGTAATCCTTTCACATCCTCGACGAATCGATCATACGCGTGTGGTCCGAATCTCCACAAGCGCGGCGGTGAATAGGCGGGGCCAGGATGGGATCCATCGAAGAGTGCTTTGTGATCGAGATGATTTCCAAATTCCGGGGAACGACGTTTGTGATCAATGACCGGGTCAATGTCGTGCTCCACAAATCGTGCCCGAATCCACTCCATGAGCTGCTTGCGATCCTTGGTGGCAGGTTTCTCCTTCTTCTTCGGAGGCATCTCCTCCGTCTCTAGTTTCTCGAGGACTTCTTGCCAGATATCGATACTCCCGACCTCCGTGAAATCCGCCGCGAGATTATCCAAACGCAGTCCGCCCTTGGTGGCCCCATCCTCGTGGCAGTCGTAACAGTGCTGCTCCAAAAAATCTCCGACCTGCTCATCAAGCGCGGCATGGACGACCGGCAGAGGCAGGGCAAGGAGCCAAAGCGCTTTGAACATGAGGAAAGCTTACACCTCTGAAATCCTTCACGACAAGGATCGGATTCTCTTTGATCCCAGTAACTGCATTCATGGAGGTTTTGAGCGGGTCATTGTTTTTGGGGATTGGGCACTTGGAGAGCTTGAGGCGGGAATCAGCCCCGGGCCTTTTGCCTTTGATGGAAGTCCTCCACTATTCCGTGATCAGGTATTCGATTGTTCTCACATGCACGCCGACCAACTCTTCGCGGATGAGATAAAACTCGATTCGGACCTCGAACTAGAGTGCCCCATGGCAATCCGGTTCGTGACCGGATCTCTCAAAAGGAGAAATCCTTCTACGATTCTTTCGGAGTTGTGCGCTCCCACGTCTCCCGAATTTTTGACTGTGAGTTGCGCTTCTTTCGGAAGCTGAATCGTCGATTCTGGAAGGGGACCCGATGGCGTCATCGTTGCGCCGATCATCAGTAAAATTAGTGCTGCCAGGTAATGTAAACGGTGATGCCAGCGCAAGAGCGGTTGGTGATAGTGTCGCCAGAAACTCCTTGGCCATCACTGGCATGAGAAAAAATGAGAATTTGTTGCATCCACTCAAGCGAGAAGCGTGCCAGCCACTTGAAACTCGTGTGACGATCAAGTTTTTACTCTGAACAGGAGGGCGCGGGAGAAAGATGGGGAAGGGATACTACATTTTTCTGGTCGCGCTACCGCTGTCTCCTAGGGTCGTCGGCATTGCTATGAAATTCCTGTTCTCCTTTTTACTGCTGATCACGATTGCGTCAGCCGACGAGCGTCCACTTCCCAAGGTGAAGCACATGATCGATACCCACATCCATCTTTATGACCCGACGCGCGAAGATGGTATTCCCTGGCCCCCGAAAGACGACGAGGTGCTCTACCGACCGCACTTGCCGGCGGAGTTCAAAAAGGTCTCGAAGCCTGCGGGCCTCACGGGGGTGATCATTGTTGAAGCGAGTGACCGCCTTGTGGATAACCGGTGGGTCCTCGATCTCGTGAAGGGAGACGATTACTTCGTTGGACTGGTGGGCAATATTGATCCCTATACCAATGACTTTACGAAGCAGTTGAGGGAGCTGAAAAAGGATAAACGTTTGGTTGGCATTCGGGCGCGCAATGGCAAAGGCAAGAAGAAGATCAATTATACCGACCCGAAGTTCCTCACCAGTTTGCGGGAACTCGCAAAGAGTGACCTGAGCGTTGATATTCTCGTGAATGGAGGAGGGGTAGCCGCGGTCAAGAAAATCGATCAGTTAGCGCGAACTCTTCCGGATCTGCACATCGTGATCAACCATGTGATTGGGTATAATTTTGATGGTAAGGAAGCGAATCCCGAGTGGGCCGCGGCGGTTGAGAAGCTCGCGAAGAACAAGAACGTGTGGTGCAAAATTTCTGGCTTGTATCAGCGCAGCATCCCACAGCCCGCGCCTCATGACATCAACCACTATCGCAGTGTCCTTGATGTCCTCTGGAAAAACCTTGGGGAAGAACGACTCATCTTCGGCAGCAACTGGCCGTGCACCAGAAACAGCGGCGACTACCCCAGTCTTGTGAAGCTCGTAAACGAGTATTTTTCTGCCAAAGGACAGGAGGCTTGCGAGCGTTATTTTTGGAAGAATGCCGCCGAGGCATACCGGTTGAAGCTTGACTGATCGTGGATGAAATATGTTGAAATGCAGGTAAAGTGAGCAGGCGTGGCAGATCAGTTCGATCGTCAGGTTGTTCGAAGCTTATGATTCCCGTCGTCGGCAGAGGCCGAATTGGAAGCAGTGTTCCTGAAAGCCGAGGGAGCGGTAGATTTTTTCGGCGATGCTACCAGAGCGAGTCAGTGAGGTAACTGAGATTTTTCATGCGGGGTCTTTTTCTACGATGCTTTTCAGGAAAGTGCCGTTTTCACCTCCTATTAGGAGGGTGTCAGTTGGCTGCGTTTCAGGGTCAGTTCGTAGAGAATTTCTCCGCCTGCTTCGACAAGCCGGAAGGTGACGGTGGGGTCATCGGCAGACAGATCAAAGGTGAATTCACCGAACGCAAATTTGTCACTGAAGCCGTAGAGTTGGTTTTTCCATGTTGATTTTTTTGGAGGCGGGCCGCTCCGACCGCCAAGGCTGGCGGGTTCGAATTCATAGAATTCAAACCCTGAAGGGCGAGGAATTTTAAATCCACGGGCGCCATGGCGATCGCCGGAAAGGAGTAAGACTCCGGGGATACGGTGCTTCTCAATCAAGTTGAAGATTTCTTCGCGGCCTTCGGGATCGAACGTTCCCCATGAGTCCTTACCATTCGATACCTGGTCATCCCACATCGTGCCACAGGTGATGATGATGAATGGGCCTTTGCAGGCGAGGAGGGTTTTCTTGAGCCATGCCATTTGCTCGGGGCCGAGGAAGGCGTGCTTTCCGTTCTTTTTGCGAAAGTAGCGGTTGTCCGTCATGATGACGTCGCAGGGGCCGATCCGGGTGTGTTGAAAAACCCCACCGCCTTCGTCTCCAAGACCGTAGTAGGGATTGTTCCAAGCCTGGGTAAAGACCTTGCGAACGCCGCGCCGATCTTTGTCGGTATACTTACGGGGAATTCCCGAGAGGTCGTTGTCGAAATAATCGTGGTCATCCCACGAGGTGTAAACAGGAGTCGAGCAGACGATGTTTTGCCAAGCGGGATGGAAGTCACGCATTGCGTAGTCGGCGCGATGCATTCCGAAATGATTGCGCCGGTCCTGCACTGCCACATCGCCATACATGAGCATGGCGAGAGGCTTGTGCTTGATGATGGTGTCTGAAAGTTCGCGGTGGCCGAGTCCCCAGCGATGCTGGCAGGTACCAAAAGTGATGCAGGTTTTGCCATCGGTTTCTGATTGAGGCGTCGTGATCGCGGCGTGTTCCGGGATTTTGATTGGATGCCCGTCGATCAGCACCTGGTAGGGTGTGACGCTGCCTGGCTCCAGTCCGGTAATGTCAATGATCGCAGTGAGATCAGATTCCAAAGTGCTTTGGACGGGACCGTAGGTCTTTTCCTCGTCACTAAGTTTGAGCTTCACTTCGACGCTGGCTGGTTTTGTGGTGCGGAGCCAGACCTTGACTCCGTCTTCTGCCAAGCAGCCGAGCATGGGGCCTCCGAAATGAGTTGTTCCTTGTGCCTGGCAGATCGCTTGCACCGTTTTGTCGCCCGCTACAGTGGCGAAGTTCGCCGCCGGGTTTGTGTCCAGGGCTTTGTAGATGGCCGAAAAGAGTTTCGCATCCTCCGGGGATTGTTTGTTCCAAAGGTTGAGGATTTCGAGTGAGTCGCTCAAAGCGCCATCAGTGGATCCTCGATAACCATAGCCATTTTCGATATTGAAGCCAGAAGTCAGGGCAATGCCTGCGAGAGAGGATTTTTTGAGGTAGCTACGTCGGTTCATGTGGGTTGGGGGGGAGGGTTTTAATTGAGTAAAATTAGGGATCCGCCGCCCCGCTTGCGTTAGTGTTGGGTGGCTTGGAGATCAAGAAAGTAGCCTTTCCAAATACCCGCCTGATCCATGGTGTGGAGATTATCGCAAATGGTCGTTTCGGAATCGAGTTTGATCGAAAGCGCGCTGGAAAGCTCGCGGTCAAGTTGAGAGGCCAGTGCGTGTGTTGGTTGCCTCGTCTGAGGATCGATACTTGTTATGACTCCGGACTTACCATGCTGGTTACATTATTTTGACGATTTGCGAAGTGGAGTCGTTCAATTCAGCGCTGATTTTGGGTCGTGAAGATTGGTTTGGTCGATCACTTCGGAAATCCTCCGCTCGGTGAGCCAGATCTAACGGCGTATCGAGGGACTTGAACAGCCGAAGCGACAGCCTCTTTTTTGTTCTGCTACTTGGTATTATTTCCGCCATAGCCACCTCAAGGCATCCGGGAAAAGCGTACCCATTTTTTTGCCGCTGTGGCCGTGGTGGCCCCATACGTATTTGTAATCGTAGCCTTTGAATTTCAGAGCGGCCTCCATCGCCATGTTACCAAGCGGCCAGTTGCCGTGGCTGTTGTCGAGATCGTCGATCCCCTCCTCGAAAAATCCCCGGATCGGCTTTTTCTCGGTCTTGCGGATCATGCCCGGGTAGGCGTCGCCGCCCCGGATGTTCGTAAATGAGCCGATGGATGAAACGACTTTCCGGAACTGGTCCGGCCTTTCCCATGCGACCGTCCACGCGCAGATCCCGCCGGAGCTGGTGCCACAGATCGCGCGCATTTCGGGGTCGGTGGTGAGTTTGTAGTCCTTGCCGACGAAGGGCAGGATCTCATCGATGAGAAAAGTGGCGTAGTCGGCGGAAAGGGTGTCGTATTCGAAGCTGCGGTTGTTGTTTTTCCAGGGAGCGGGGGGCACGGAATTTCCCTTGTGCCCCGGATCGATGAAGATTCCGATCACAGGGGGAATTTCTTTCGAGGCGATGAGGTTGTCGAAAACCGTCGGGATGCGGAAATCACCCTTGGGATTCACGTAGGTATGACCGTCCTGGAAGACCATCACTGCCGCTTCCTTTTTCGGGTCGTGGTTCGCAGGGAGGTAGAGGTGGAGATTGCGTTTCGTGCCGGGAAAGACCTTGGAATCGGAGAACTTTAATTTGATGATTTCGCCTTTCGGGATACCTGCTTTTTCCTTGGAGTCCGCTCCGTGTTGCGGCTCGGGCATTTCTGGAAGTGAGAGTTTGGGTGAAACGTCCTGCGCGAAAACTGCGGAGGCGAAGGCGATGGAAGCTACCGTGAGGGTTTTAAGCATTTTATGGAAACGCTCGGGAACTTGCGGATTCTTTCAAGCTGTCTTAAATCCTATTTGCCAATGCCCGCCGACACTCACAGCCACATACGATCAGAGATGAACGAGGGCCTTTAGCGGTGCCTCTGCGGCGACGGTGATGCCTTGGTTCGACGAGGATCAATCTCAGTTTCACGGAGGAACCGCTGCCCGAATTCCTTTCTACTCGCGGAGCCCCACGCGATACCGCAAGAACCAACGGTTCAGCGGCCTGCTTTCGATGCTCGTATAGGTGACCCGCGAGTAGCCGTCGATCATCGGCCCAAATCGGGTGCGATCAAAGAAGGCCTCGGCCGACTGCCATTGCCCCGCGCCCGCTCTACGTGGCAAGTGCGACCGAAGATCGCTGGGCCGATCCCAGGGGCGAGCTCCTCGCGGCACAAGCGGCTACGCCGGTCTACGAATTGTATGGATTGAAGGGGCTGCCCGCCGGGGAGATGCCGGAGCCGGATCAACCCGTCGCTGGACGCATCGGGTATCACCTTCGCAGCGGGAAACACGACGTCACGGCATACGACTGGGAGCAGTATCTGGGATTCGCCGACAAGCACCTCCTCAGGCAGCCCTAATCGATGTTTGGCGGCACTTGTCCCGGTGCCGAGAAAATATCCCCCGTTCGGGGGATAGACAGAGCAGGACAATAGGGCTAAGTTTCAGCTTGAAACGGACTGGTCCCTGAGAGTTGAGGCTCCCGGAAGCCCTGATCCAAGAACCCGACCCAAATCCCGTCATCGATTTCTTAATTGCAGATGCAAATTTGAGACCGCCCAAGCATTTCCTGTCTCAACATGGAAGACTGCGCCAGTAATTCCGTAGTTTCAAACATCATCATGAGGTTCCTCCTCCCTACACAATTCTCCATTATTCTTCTCGCAGCATGGTCCACTGCCCTTGCTGAGGAACCCGTCGACTTCAATCGGGACGTGCGCCCGATCCTTTCTGACAACTGTTTCGCCTGCCACGGATTCGATGCCGCTGCACGCAAGGCGAAATTGCGCCTCGATACGCGCGAA
>Ga0308005_10000069_pt1 | contig 34873 bp, 29 predicted proteins | sample Neamet67_FD_203142 | JGI IMG/M metagenome (GOLD analysis project Ga0308005, IMG submission 203142) | Marine microbial communities from water near the shore, Antarctic Ocean - #67 | ecosystem: Environmental > Aquatic > Marine > Unclassified | place: Southern Ocean | collected 2014-06-07 | reverse complement strand
AAAATCGCGGCGCCTATAACACCGGAGGTGACACTTACAACCAGCCAGCTCCGGCTCCCCAGCCCACTATCCCAAAGTATCCAACCGCCAATCATAGCGATATCGCCGGCGTGGTCGTGAGCCCTCACGAGCCATACAACAAAGTCCGTGTGACCGGCTTCAAACCCGGGGACCTCGCCAAGGACCCCACCACAGGCAAAATCTTCGTGGTTCCCCAGTAAAGGATCTAAAGAGTTAAAATCCCAACAAAAAGCCCGCTCGCAAATCTCTCGCGTCGGGCCTTTTTTTAATCTTAGGAAGAGGAGAACTCTAGATCTTCTTGAGGGATCCAGTCGAGTCGCCGAAGCGCTTGGTCTCAACTCCAAACTCGTTGAGCATGCGAACGTAAAGATTTGAAAGGGGCACTTCCTCTCCAAGATCGACATGACGGCCGGTCTCGAAAGCTCCACCACCGTTACCGGCAACAATCACAGGGAGGTCACTGTGGCTATGGCGATCTCCGTCAGCGATTCCGCTACCGTAAACGATCATAGAGTTGTGGAGGAGTGACTTCCCGTCCACGTCCTCGGTGGCCTTCATCTTCTCCATAAAGTAGGCCAATTGCTCAATGTAAAATTGATCGATCTTTTGGATCTTCTCCAAATTGTCCTCCTGGCGTTTGTGGTGTGAAAGGTTGTGGTGACCTTCTGATACGCCGATGTCCTTAAAGGAGCGATTGCTTCCATCGTGGGCCAGTAAAAAGGTCGAGATCCGGGTGCTGTCGGTCTGGAATGCGAGAACCATCATGTCCATGAGAAGACGCATGTGGTCTTTGTAGTCCCCAGGCTGACCTTGCGGAGCTGGAACGCCGGGGTCAACGGGTGACCCTAGGATTTCTGTCTTCTGAATCTGGCGCTCGATCTCCCGCACGCCGGTGAGATATTCCTCCAGCTTGTGCTGATCATTCCGTCCAAGATGCTTGTGCATCGCCTTGGCATCGTCGCTAATGAAATCAAGAATGGATTTTTGTGTCGAACGACGCTGGGCCAAGCTCTTGGCCCTCTCATCCGCTGACCCCGCACCAAAGAGTCGTTCAAAAACGAGCCGCGGATTGGCTTCCGGGGTGTTCGGTTGATTCTCGGAGCGCCAGGACAAGTTAAATTGATAGGCACACGAATACCCGGAATCACACCGTCCGGACTTGCGCACCCCGTCGCATGTGAGTTCGAGCGAAGACAAGCGTGTCTGATTCTGGACCGCCTGGGCCGCGATCTGATCCACCGAAGTTCCCACTTTGATGTCGGAACCGGAAGTCTTCTTGGCTCGCTGGCCGGTCAGGAAGGTCGCGTTACTTCGGGCGTGATCGCCCGCCCCATCACGTCCCGCGTAGGCGTGCTTGTGGGTAAATCCCGAGTAGATTTGCATGTCCCCTTTGAGCTTCTCCAAAGCCGCCATGCTCTTGCCCAGCTGATAGTTGCTTCCTTTGCCCTTCGGTTTCCAGTGCTCGAGATTCACTCCGTTCGGAATGTAGAGATAAGCCATGCGGAGCGGGCTTCCCTTGGCCGTGGTCGCCAGCCCGTCGGCGGTCGCAGCCATGAGTGGACTCAGCGAGTCCATGGCAGGAAGGCCAACCGCAGCGCCAATTCCGCGAAGAAACTTGCGACGATCCAATCCGGTTCGAGAGTTCATAATAGCATCTTACGTCTACTTTCCGGTATTTCTCACAGTATTTTCACTCATCGCTACCCGCCACGACGCTTCTGAAACGGGGCACTCTCAATAATGGCAACAACAAGCTCTTTCAGGCTACCCTTGTGCTCCTTGAGCCGATTGACAAGGAAATCAATGGTGACCGCGTCGTAATATTCCGGCCCCCGACCAATCGCGTAGGTGAGGATCTTTTCACTCAGGCATCGATAGAAGTCATCCTTTCGTTTTTCAGCGAGCACCTTCTTCAGCCCGGCGACATCGTGAAATTCCTCGCCCGTGATCAGCTTGCCCCCTGAGTCGATGGCTTGACCTGCTTCCTTGGTGCGGAATTGACCGATGGCGTTAAAATTTTCAAGTCCAAGACCGATCGGGTCCATGCGCTGGTGACAGCTAGCACAAATGGGCTTTTCCCGATGCTCCTCCATCATCTGGCGCATTGTGAGCGGTTTTTCACTGTCGTGGCCCACTTCCTCAAGCTCCGGGACATTAGCTGGAGCAGGGGGAGCCGGTGTCCCCAGAATGTTATCGAGGACAAAAAGGCCTCGTTTCACCGGCGAGGTGCGGGTTGGGTTTGACGTGACCACCAAAAAAGTTCCCTGAGAGAGCAGGCCTCCCCGCTGCGGATGTTCATGAAGATCAACGAGGCGGTGCTCCTCTCCTTTTACTCCGGGAATGCCGTAAAAATTGGCAAGACGCTCGTTGAGAAAACTATAGCGGGCTGAAATCAATTCCTCGGCCGGGCGGCCATTCTTGAGAATGAAATCAAAGAAACGTTCGGTCTCCTCTTTCATATCAGAACGGAGGCGACTGCTAAAAAGACGCTCGGCATACCGGCTGTCCCGTGTTTTCAGGACACGACGGGCATCAATGGCGACACTCTCAATATCACGAGCCTGCAGCCATTGCCCCACAAAGTTATCGACGAACCTTCGGGACTTTTGACTCGCAAGCATCCGCTCAATTTGCGGGCGCAGATTCTTCCGCAGTTCTTTTCGAAACGCCAGACTGAGAAGTTCATCATCAGGCACGGAACTCCAGAGAAAAAAGGAAAGACGCGAAGCCAATGCATATTCATCGAGTTGGACAATCTTCCCCTTGTTATTGGGTTCCGGCTGAATCTCGGCCCGGAAAAGAAACCGTGGCGAAGCCAGCACCGCTGTCATGGCATGCTTGATCCCCTCTTCGAAGCTTCGCCCCGGAGACTGATCCACTTCCATTGCCATCTTGACCAAACGAGCCACCGTCCCCCGGTCGAGTGGGCGGCGAAACGCGCGGCTCACGAAACTGCGCATGATCTTGCTGGCATAAAGTTCGCGCTCACGCATGTCACTAGGAGCGCCCCCATCGACCATGATCATGCTGAAGCCTTTGGGATACTCTTTGTAGCTTCCATCAAGAGGCCCCTTCACCGTAACAAGCTTGAGAACGGCCGACTGCTCACCTTCGCCCTCACCTGGCGGATTTTTGGGCGCCAGGTGAACTTCGATGGTATTCTCCCCTTTCACCATGTCGGCCTGCCCCCCGAGAGTGATTTTGTCCCGCTGATCCCAGCCGACGAGACGCTCGGCGATTTTCTTTCCGTTGACGAAAAGGTAGACCGTCGCGCTTTGGTCTGTGGCCTGATCCGAACCTCGAACCGCGTAGTCGAGGTTCACCTGGTAAACGCCCTTCGCTGGCACCTCTCCCTTCAATTGGACTTTATCCTCGCTCTTGAATGCAAGCCAATCGGCGCGTTGCTTTTCATCTCCCTCTTTTCGAAAACGTGAACCGTCAAAGGTTCGAACCGGAATCTGCGCGGCGGTTCCTTTCGGAAGAGCATTCTCCACAATCGAGGATGCCGCCTCGAGATATTTCTCCATATGAAGCGGCGAAATCGTCAGAACATCGCCAATCGTATCAAAGCCCCAACCGGTATCATCGGCCGGAAAATTCTCCCAGGTTTCGTATTCCACACCGAGCAGGTCCTTGATCGCATAATAATACTCGACCCGGTTGAGTCGTCGAATTGTCACGCGGCCGGGATCAGGATTCTTGGGATCCAGCTTAAAGACCCTCTTTTCGATCCACCCGAGAAGATCGCGTTTCTCCTCCAGATCCGGCTGATCCTTCTTGGAAGGTGGCATGATCTGGGAGCGGAGATTGCGCCAAACCGCGAGCCAGTGCTCGACATCGTCAAGGTGTTTGGAGAGATCCTTATATTCATCCATCGAGAATTCTCCCTTCGCCGTGCCATCGCCATGGCAGTCGTAGCAATAATCCTGGAGTAGCGGTTCGATCTCCTTTTCAAAGGTCACGTCACCCAAAACTGCAGCAGGCAGGAAAAAATAGGGTAAAAGTCGCTTCATCGACTGAGAGATACGGTAGAAAAGCGCAATTTCTAATTCGTAATATCATAAATTTCATCTTATCGTTCTTGCATGAAACGTCGCATTTTCCTCACTACCGCTGCTGCGACCGCCGGAGCCGTTCTTGCCAACCACCACGGAGAAAAGAAATCAACCGGAGATGACTCGTCTCTCTACCTCTCCCTGAAGGACGGAATGATTGGTGGTGGCGGTTCGTTGGAGGAGAAATACGGTCTTGTCAAAGAACTGGGCTACGACGGAGTAGAGTTAAGCGTGCCCAAACGCGAGAATCTCGAACAAGCGGTCGCCGCTTCAAAAAAAGTGGGCCTTCCAATCCACGGTTCGGTCAATTCGGTTCATTGGTCCATCAAGATGTCCTCTCCCGACGAAACCGAACGCACGAAAGCGGTGGAAGCGATGAAAACCTGCCTCATGGAGACTCATCAGGCTGGTGGTTCGTCCGTGCTTCTGGTTCCTGGAGTCGCCGGTGGTAAGGTCACCCAAAAAGCAGCGTGGGAGCGCTCCATCGTTGAAATTCAAAAATGTCTTCCGCTGGCCTCGAAACTTGGTCTTCATATTCTCATCGAGAATGTTTGGAACGGCATGTTCTATGACCCCAAGGGGCCAAACACCCAGTCAGCCGACCGTTTGAAAAACTACCTCGATGAAATCGGCTCACCCTGGGTCGGGTCCTACTTTGATATCGGCAATCATCAACGCTTCGGCAAACCCGCCGAATGGATCAAGACCCTCGGCCGCCGCATCGTGAAACTCGACGTGAAGGACTGGGGAATCAAAGGAGGCTTTGGGAAAATCGGTGAAGGCGACGTCGATTGGCCTGCCGTGCGAGCTTCGTTAAAAGAGATCGGCTACTCCGGTTGGGCCACTGCCGAAGTAGGAGGCGGCAAAAAAGACCGCCTTGCCGAAGTCCTCCAAAACATGCGCCTTCATCTTCTTGGAAAGTAAATGAAAGCTCTCGTTAAGGCCGAATCCGCTCCCGGACTCACTCTCACTGATGTCCCCCGGCCCGTTCCGGGTTCACGCGATGTCCTCATCCAAGTGGATCGAACCGGTATTTGTGGAACTGACCTCCACATCTACAACTGGGATTCCTGGGCTCAAAAAACGATCCCGGTTCCCCTCGTCGTGGGCCACGAATTCGTAGGCCGCATTGTTGAGCTCGGCAAAGATGTCGATTTCCTCAAGATTGGCGACCTCGTTTCAGGGGAAGGACATCTCATTTGCGGTCGTTGCCGCAACTGCCTCGCCGGCCGGCGCCACTACTGTAAAGACACCCTCGGTGTCGGAGTTAACTCGCCCGGCGCTTTTGCCGAATTCATGGTGCTCCCTTCCACTAATGTTTGGAAACTCGCACCCGAAGTCTCAAAGGACAGTGCTGCCATCTTCGATCCCTTCGGCAACGCCACCCACACCGCATTGGCGTTCCCGCTTCTCGGGGAAGACGTCCTCATCACCGGAGCAGGCCCCATCGGCTGCATGGCCGCGGCCATCGCCAAACACGCCGGAGCCCGCCACGTGGTCGTCACCGATCTCAACCCCAACCGCCTCGCTCTCGCCAAAAAACTCGGTGCGACCCGAATCGTCAACGTCACGCAAGAGAAGCTCCCCGATGTCCAAACCGATCTGGGTATGACCGAGGGCTTTGACGTCGGCCTTGAAATGTCAGGAAACAAGCATGCCTTCAACGACCTCATCGCCAACATGCGACACGGAGGCCGGATCGCCCTCCTCGGCATCCCGGAGCCCGGCATTGGAATCGATTGGAATCAGGTCATTTTTAACTCGCTCACCATCCAGGGAATCTACGGACGAAAAATGTATGACACCTGGTATCAAATGACGTCAATGATCCAGTCCGGTCTTGAAATCGAACCCGTCATCACTCACCGCTTCGACTTCACCGACTTCGAAAAGGGCTTCTCTGCCATGAACGAAGGATCGTGCGGAAAGGTCATCCTCAAATGGGCCGACCTCGGATAATTCTTCAATCAACACTCTCATGCTCGCCGAACAATTTCAAAGCCAGCTCGCCAACACGCTCGACGAAATCAAAACCGCCGGCCTTTACAAAAGCGAACGTAAAATTGCTTCGGCACAGGATGCCGAAGTAACCCTAGAAGATGGCCGCCGGGTCATCAACATGTGCTCCAACAACTACCTCGGACTGTCCAACCATCCCGAGGTTTGTGACGCTGCTCGCTCCGCCATTTCAAGCCACGGCTTCGGACTTGCCTCAGTCCGTTTCATTTGCGGAACACAAACCCTGCATCGCCAACTCGAGGAAGCCCTCAGCGAATTTCTCGGTACCGAAGACACCATCCTTTACCCCTCGTGTTTCGATGCCAATGGCGGGCTCTTTGAAACCATTCTGACGGCCGAGGACGCTGTCATCTCCGACGCCCTCAACCACGCCTCCATCATCGATGGCATTCGTCTCTGTAAAGCCAAGCGATTCCGCTACGCCAACAACGATCTCGTAGATCTTGAGAAACAACTGCAGGAAGCCGATGCCGCCGGAGCACGCCATAAACTCATCACAACTGATGGTTCCTTCTCGATGGATGGCGTCATTGCCAACCTCGCCGGTATCCATGCACTCGCTGACAAATACAACGCACTGGTCCACTTCGACGATTGCCACTCCACCGGTTTCCTCGGAGCAACCGGTCGTGGCACTCACGAGCACTGCGGACTCATGGGAAAAATTGATCTCACCACCGGCACCCTTGGAAAAGCCCTCGGCGGAGCCTCCGGCGGATACACCTCAGGCAAAAAGGAAATCATCGATCTCCTCCGCCAACGATCCCGCCCCTACCTCTTTTCAAACAGCATCGCCCCGCCCATCGTGGCAGCTTCGCTCAAGGTGCTCGAACTCCTCACTGCATCCACTGAGTTGGCTGATCGGGTAAAAGCTAATACGAAGTATTTTCGCGACGAACTTGCCTCCACCGGCTTTGAGATTCTCGGCAAAGAACATCCCATCTCGCCCGTCCTTCTCGGCGACGCCGAACTCTCCCAGCAGTTCTCAGCCAAGCTTCTCGAGCGAAGCATCTACGCCATCGGCTTTTTCTTCCCGGTCGTCCCGCAAGACAAGGCCCGCATCCGCACCCAAATTTCAGCCGCCCATACAAAAGACCACCTCGATCAGGCTCTGGAAGCCTTCATCGAGGTGGGTCGTGAATTGGGAGCCTGTTAGTGACCCTTACTCGTCGTCCAGAATTCGAATCCGGAAGAAGCTCCTAGAAGCAACAGGAACGTTCAGGAGGGGCATCCACCTCGATCTAATTGGTTCCATCAGCTCCGACAAAGTTAGCCAGTTCCTTCGAGGGATCGAGAAGGGGCGCAGACTCTTCAACAAGATAGGTTAGCCCGAGAACGGTGCCATCAACAGTGAAGTTTGCCTAATTCGCAGCTGCGATTGAAAATGCCGCGATCGATTACAGATTTCATGGGTGGGACACTTTGTCGTGGAGCAGAATCCCACCAAAGACTTTCACAATTCAAGACCCTCCAAGCGACAGCGAACGTCCCACCCCTTTTAAGAGGGTTACAGAGTCCCCTTTTCCTTCTTCAATCGGAGCTGCCCACAGGCCGCATCAATGTCGTGACCTTTTTCCAACCGGAGTGTCGCGGAAACACCCGCATTGGACAGCACGCTTTTAAAATCTTTGCAACTCGCATCCGACGGCCTGATCCACTCCAGACCCTCAACCGTATTGTAGGGAATTAAATTCACCTTGGCCCTGATCGAAGCTGCACGCTTCGCGAGAATCTGGGCATGTTCAAGATCAGCATTCACACCATCGATAAGGATATATTCGAGTGTGATTTTCTGATTCTTCTTAGAATTCCAAATGCGAAGGGCATCGAAGAGTTGGGCAACAGGAAACTTTCGATTCACCGGCATGATCTTGTCACGGGTTTCGTCGTCAGGACCGTGCAGTGAAATCGCGAGACGAATTTGCTGCGGCAGCTCGGCGAGTTTTTCAATCTGCGGAACGAGACCCGAAGTGGACACCGTGATTCGTCGGGCACCAATATTAAGCCCCCAATCCGAAGTGATCATTTCCAACGCTTCGCACAGGTTTTTGAAATTCGCCAGAGGTTCTCCCATTCCCATGAAGACGAGATTGTTGACCTTTTCACCTGAAAGTTCTTCGGCCACGATGACCTGGGAAACGATCTCTGCAGAGGTAAGATTTCTCGAAAATCCATCCAGCCCCGAGGCGCAAAACTTACAACCGTAGGCACACCCAACTTGCGAGGAAACGCAGAGCGTGTGGCGGTCGGATTTTTCTCCGTAAAGAGCCGGAGAAGCAGGAATGAGAACTGTCTCGATGTAGCGCCCGTCAGGAAGCTCGAGCAGGAATTTCCGAGTCGTATCCTCGGAGCCTTTTGTAAGCGTGTGCTTGAGCGGACGCAGCGGATACCGATCGGCAAGAGCCGTGCGGACGGACTCGGGAAGATTACTCATTTCATCCCAGGAGCGAGCTCTCTTTTTATAGATCCAATCAAGAATCTGCGTCGCCCGGTAGAGTGGTTGCCCTTGTTCTTCAAGAAGCTCGATGAGTTGGGTCTTGGTCAGCATCTCAAGATATGGGTCGGAAAAGAACGAAGGGAGAAACAACCAATGCCTCAAATTGTTGATCTGAATCTTTCCACTGAGTGGCGTGGAGGGCCTCGATTTTCACCAGATCGGCCGTCTTCAGCCAGCCTTCCACTTTCTTAGTTTGATCGTCTGTTATTGCCGCTCCAGCCTCTTCCAACTTCAGCTCCGGATCGACAAAAAAAAGGACGCCATTTTTATAGTGTTCTCTAAGATACTCCCACCCCACCTGTCCGGAATATTTCACCAGCTTCTCCTCGTCGGTCGATTGGTCATCGCCGAGCATTCCATATCGCATTTCTTCTGAAGCCATCTTTCTAAATCAGTTTCAATGTGTGGGCCCCTTTCACAAGTGTCCCACCTTGTCGAATCCGGCAACGTAACCCGCCGCGACCGCGTAAAAACTTTTCAACACCAGGCGCGCAAGCCTCGTCCATCCAATAGCAGGGCTTTGCCTCCTCACTCCCTGAAAGTTCAATCTCTCCCAAGTGGAAAATCTTCCCAATCAAATCATTAAGATCAACTCCCTTCACCACAATATTCCTCCGGAACGCACTCGGCCCGAGATCGGGCAGCTCAAACTCATTCATCACCCTTTCGTAAATCGAATGATCGAACAAAGTAACCTGCCCCTTATAGTCCTCTTCGTAGTCAAAAAAGCGATCATTCAGCACTCCTCTCTCCGCCACCAGCTCGATCTCATCTTGATCGACGATTTCGTGATCCTCAGATCCCTTTCCATGCCTGCCATAATAATTATGGCCGGGGGAAATAAAGAGGTGGGTCAAATCCACCGACTGGTTGCTCATGCGAAGACCCTATCAAACAACCCTTCAAGCGCAAGAATCCCCCTGTCAACGGCTTCTTCGATTCATCGGGCGGGGCGTCGGACTGGGTCGTGATGGCGGCACCGCCGATCGCGTGGGCCGTGACCGCTGCGCCGCTGGTTGCGACGTCGTCGTCCGGGAACTTGGGCGCACAACCGTTGAAACCGGCCGGAGAGCAGGAGTCGGGCGACTTACGGGAGGAGAGGTGGGGCGACGGACCGAACCTCCGTTTCCTCCCCGAATAAGCGGAATTGATGACTTCGGGGTTCGAACCACTGTCGGCCGTATGATCGGAGGGCAATAGACGTCGTCATTAATACGCCTCTCCTTATGAACGATAATCGGCCGATTCACCACGATCTGCCCCTTGGCCGCCGGGGGGGCTGGCACGAGATTGGGCTTGTTAAGATCTTCCACAGCCCGGGCCAGTCTTTTCAAACTGATATCCTGCCTCTTCATCTCATCCTCTTCTTTCATCGCGATCATCTGATCCCTCACCACTTTATTGAATCGTAACCGATTCAAATCCTCATCCTTCTGAGCCTTCAGCGCCAATTCGCGGTCATAGTAGAAGCGGTCCTGCCAGGGGACTGGCAAATCTTGAAAAGACACTCGGGCAATCCCTCCTTTATGCCGGAATGTCACTCCAATATCGGTCACACGACTGATCACAATGTCATGAAACGGATCTCCCGTGTTTGTCACAAGAATCTCGTGCTCTTCCCCTTGGGCTTTCAAACGAGCCACTCGACGGGTCTCAATATTCGGATCTCTTTTCTCTTCTGCTTGATCGGGTTTTCCAAGCGGCTTCACGACCGCAGGCTCAGTCGCAACCCGTTCCTCCCCCAACTTCTTAACTAAGTCCCTCAATTCATAAAGAACACTCGTTTGCTCAGCATCCTGTTTGAACCTCAAATTTTGCTCTGCAATCAAATTTTCTTCGAGGCGTTGTAGCTTTTCCTCCAAAGCCGCGATTTTTTCCTCGGACTGATCATCCGAGACAGGAGCTACTTCTGCTTTCTTCTGACATGAAACGAGTAACAACGGGATGATAAGTAGGGGCGCGAAGAATTTGAACATAACAGAAAGCTTAATTCTAATAGGACCGACCCTAATTCGGAATTATTCGATTCCACGCAAAAAAAGACCGCAAAGTTTCCTTCCAGGTCTTTCAAATCACAAAATCTGCCTCAGAAACTAGGGACGGCTTACGAACCGACAACTTCATCACCAACGAAATCGCCAGCACCGACACAGACCGCGTTGCCCTCAAAATGCCAATCACCCCCTCATCTTCCGACAAAAGGCCCAGTGAGGATCCCCCGGACTGAGCAACGCCATCAAAGGTAACTTTCCAAATCACGACAGAATGTCATCCTCCTGCTCATGCTTCGCAAAGTCATCCCCATCATCGCTCTTCTCCTCCCCGCCCACGCCTCCGAATGGGTCACCCTTTTCAACGGCAAGGACCTCTCCGGCTGGACCCCGAAAATCGCCCAACATCCCCTCGGCGAAAATACCTACGACACCTTTCGCGTCGAAAGCGGCGTCCTCAAATGCGAATACGGAAACTACCCCAAATTCGACAAAAAGTTTGGCCACCTCTACTCCAACCTCTCCTACTCCCACTATATTCTCCGCATGGAATACAAATTCGCCGGAAAGATGATGCCCGACGCCCCCGGCTACGTGAACCTCAACAGCGGAATCATGGTTCACTCCCAGCCCCCTCAAAGCATGACTCTCGACCAAGGCTTCCCCGTCAGCCTCGAGTTCCAATTCCTCGCCGATGAAGGCAAAGGAAAACGCCCCACCGGCAACGTCTGCACCCCCGGCACCAACCTCGAGATGGATGGCAAGCTCGTCACCCAGCACATCGTCCAATCCACTTCTCCCACCATCCCCGCCGATCAGTGGGTCAAAATTGAAATCGAAGTACGAGGAAACAAAGAGATCATCCATCGCGTCAACGGAAAGGAAGTCCTCCGCTACCAAAAACCCCAACTCGATCCCAAAGGAGCCGTCGTCCCCACCGAGTCCCTCCTCAAGGCCGGCCAACCCATCCAACTCTCCCACGGCCACATCGCCCTCCAAGCCGAAGGCCAACCCGTCTGGTTTCGTAATATTCAACTCAAGCAACTCGAGAAGTAACCGCCTATTCACCGATGCCGCGCGTCAAGACCTTTGCTTTCTGAAGGACTATCTGCCCCGCTCTCTCGCCCTGTCGAGTTTCGGAAACTACTCCATTCTTGCGTGGGGCCATCCGCATCACCTCAAAGCTACCGCGTTGTTGCCTATCGCTGGTTTCCGGCAGCTTCCGTTACATCCTCTTCAACTTCTATGGTCCCCTCAACCTGATCGATTCAAAATCTGGCAAGTCTATGTGCTTCGTGAATTTCTCGACCAAGGCCTCAGCGACCAACTCATGGCGTGGGCCTTCTTCCAACTCCAAGCGCGCCACGTCAGCGAAATCTACGATCGCGCCTTCCGGCTCTACCAAAAATACGGATTCCAAATGTGCGGAGAATACGACTTTCTCGCCGAAGAGCACATCGATCTCGAGTGGATCATGAAAAAAGCTAACTTCCGGGGAATAAATAAGTTTTAGGCAAATCACCCATTTTATGCTTACCTTAATCTTACGCAGAGAGGGTTATTCTGTCTGCACAACCAATTAAAGAAATGAAAACTACTATCACCATGATCGCTGCTTGCGCAGCATTCACGGCCGGAGCCTTCGCCGCTCCAGCCGCTATCGGTGCGACCTCCACTTCGGAAGTCGTTGCCGCCGACGAAAAAACCGTCACTCTCGAAGTGACGGGCCTTAAATGAGCTGCCGGTTGTCCAAAAAAAGTGCAGGCTGCACTTAAAAGCGTCAAAGGAGTCTCGAAAGCCGTCTGCGGCAAAAAAAACGGTACCAAGGCCCAAACGGTCGTCACCGCCGAGAAATCAGTGCAGGTCAAAGCCCTCATCCAAGCCCTCAAGAAAAAAGGCTTCGGTGCTAAGGAAATGACCAAGAAGGGAGACGCCTAAACCGCGCCCTCAATTCTACTTAATTTCAAAACCCCGCATCGCTTCGGCCATGCGGGGTTTTCTATGCTCCCACCTCATTTTCCCAAATTAAGAGTTTAGCATTCCCCCTCCCCGCCCTAGACAACACTCATGCCTCACACCATCACTGTTCTCCCCGGCGACGGAATCGGCCCCGAAGTCATGGACGTCGCTCTCGAAGTCCTCGACGCTGTCGCTTCCAAATTCGATTTTCAAATCTCCCGCTCCACCCATCTCGTCGGCGGCGCAGCTCTCGACGCCACCCACAACGAAACGCCACTCCCTCAGGACACCATCGAGGCTTCGGAAAAAGCCGACGCCATCCTCTTCGGCTCCGTGGGGGGGCCCAAGTGGGAAAACCTCCCACCCGAAATCCAGCCCGAGCGCGGCGCTCTCCTTCCCCTTCGAAAACACTTCGGCCTCTTTGCCAACCTCCGGCCCGGCTCCTGCCTCCCCGCCCTCACCCACGCCTCCCCCGTCAAAAACGAACTCATCCCGAACGGATTCGACGTCCTCTGCGTCCGAGAACTCACCGGCGGCATTTACTTTGGAGACCCCAAGGGCCGCGAGGAACGCGATGGTGAAACCGTCGCGTTCGACACCATGGTCTATAAAAAGTCCGAGATCGAAAACATCCTCCACGTCGCCTTCAAAGCCGCCATGGGTCGCGACAAGCGCCTCACTTCCGTCGACAAGGCCAACGTCCTCGCCACCTCCGTCCTGTGGCGCGAAACCGCCAACGAAGTCGCCTCACACTATCCCGAGGTCACCATGGACCACCTCTACGTCGACAATGCCGCCATGCAGTTGGTGAAACGTCCCGACTCCTTCGACGTCCTCGTCACCGAAAACCTCTTCGGCGACATTCTCTCAGACGAAATGGCCATGATCTCCGGCTCCATCGGCATGCTCCCCTCCGCCAGCCTCGGCAAGGTACAGGACAACGGCCTCTACTTTGGCATGTACGAGCCCTCCGGTGGTTCAGCACCCGATATCGCCGGCCAAGGGATCGCCAACCCCGTTGCCCAAATCCTCTCCGTCTCCATGATGCTCCGCTACTCACTCGGTGAAGCAACCGCCGCCGACGCCATCGATGCCGCCGTCCAAGCCGTCATCGATTCCGGCCTCCGCACCGGCGATCTCTTCACCGGCGCCGCAGGAGAAACCAAAGTCAACACCGCCGAAATGGGGGCCGCCATCCTTGCTGCAATTTGATCACGCGCCTTGTCAGCCTCGCCCTCATCTTCCTCTCCTCATGCTCCGAGGAGAAGAAAGCCACCTCGGCAGACCCTCCCGCATACCAGACCCTGTATCGACCTGAGTTTAAGGGGGCCCTTTTCCAATTCGAGCACGACGGTGACTACTACCTCGCCTGCTCCATCCATCAGGGCAGCACAGCCCCCGATGTCGAAATCTTCCGCGAGGGACAAAAAACTCCTGTTGTCGTCGGCCAGCGAGTTCACATCCAGAAAGACCTTCACGTCTGGGCCTACGACGAAGACACCCTGTCACCTGACCACGCCCTCTCCTACCAACCCGAACCCAAGGTTGAAGTCGGAGACCGCATCTACCTCCTGAACAAAGGTCAAAAGATCGCCGCCACCATTGTCGCCGAACCCAAAGGGAAGAACTTCCGATACACCTATGAAACCGACGAGCCCTTCCCCGCCGGCGGCATGAGCGGCTCCCCTGTTTACCTTCCCCGCACCGGCTCCGTCATCGGCGTCCTCCAAACCGCCAACGACAAAGAAAAGGCGACCCTCGGAGGCTTCGAGCTTTTGGAATTGGAATAGGCGCGCCCCTCCTCACCTCCCACTCCCTTTCCCCTGACAAAAGGAGAGACAAATTCGGTATTCTGGGGCATTTCTTGCGTATTCTCATCCCAACACCATTCTCCCCACGTTAACCACATTCGCCCGTCATGCGTTTCACCTCCCTCTTTTTCTCCCTCGCTCTTCCAGCTGCCGCCACTGACCTTGTTTTTGATACCTTCGAATCCGATGGCTTCGGGGAATGGGCCGTCGATGGCAAGGCCTTCGGTAAATCGCCCTCCGCCACCACCCCGAACGGGGTCAATGGCAAGATCACCGGCTACTCAAACGCCTACTTTGTCAGCTCCGCTCATGGCGGTGACAGTTCCACTGGCACCCTCACCTCCCCCGAATTTGAGATCAGACTCCCCTATCTCGGCTTCAAAATCTGCGGAGGGAATCACAAGGGAAAAACCGCCGTCCAGCTCCTCATCGACGGAAAAGTCGCCCTCGAAGCCAACGGCAAAAATTCTCTTACCATGGAAGAGGTCGTCTGGCCCCTCAAAGACCACCTCGGTAAAAAAGCCCAACTTCGTGTCATCGACACCGAACCTGGCGCGTGGGGCATCATCAATGCCGACCACTTCGTCTTCTCCGACAACGAAAAACCCTTCTTCGCCAAGGCCGAAATCAAAGATGTTCCCGTCAAGGAAGGAGAACTGGTGGCTACCGACATCATTCCCGGTATGACCGTTCCAGCCGGTTCCGAAGTCACCCTTTTCGCCGAAAACAAAACCCTCGGCGTCTACTCTCCCACCGCTCTCACAATCGACGAAAAAGGCCACGTCTACGTGGCCGAGACCCACCGCTTCCGCTTCGGCATCGAAGACAACCGCAACCACCTCTACTGGTTAATGGATGACATGTCCGCCCAGACCACTGCGGACCGCGTCGCCATGCACGAAAAATGGCAGGAAAAGCTCCCTCTCGAAAAGATGACTCAGAAGTCTGAAAAAATCCGCGTCCTAGTCGATACCGATGGCGATGGCGTGGCCGACAAACAGGAAATCTTCTCGGAAAAATTCAACGACCTTCTCGATGGCACCGCTGCCGGCATCATGGCCTTTGAAGGGAAAATCTACTTCGCCTGCATTCCTAAAGTCTGGATGTTGAGCGATGACGACGGAGACCTAAAGGCGGACGAGCATCGCGTCATTCAGGATGGCTTCGGCGTCCGCGTCTCCTTCTCCGGACACGATCTCAATGGCTTCGCCCTCGGCCCCGACGGACGCCTATACACCACCATCGGCGACCGGGGCTTCAGCTTCACCACTCGCGAGGGCCGTGAATATAAGTTCCCCAATCAAGGCGCCATCCTCCGCTTCGAACCTGACGGTTCAAACATGGAAGTCGTCCACACCGGCCTCCGCAACCCGAAGGAAATCGCCTTCGATCAATTCGGCACCGGCATCACGGTCGACAACAACTCCGATCAGGGTGACCGCGCCCGCGTCGTCTTCATGCTCGAAGGAGCCGACTCAGGCTGGCGCATGGGCCACCAGGTCCTCCACTCTTTCCACAAAACCGCAGGAATCCCCGACCGCCCCATCAACCAATGGATGCAGGAAAAAATGTGGGAGCCTAAAAACGATGCCCAACCCGGCCACATCGTTCCTCCCATGCTCAACCTCACCTCCGGGCCCTCCGGGCTCGCCTATTATCCGGGCACAGGGTTCAAGCTCGGTGGCATCGAAAACCAATTCCTGATCTGCGACTACCGTGGCGGAGCCGCCGCTTCCGGCATCTGGAATTTCAGCATCAAAGATGACGGTGCCGGATTCGCCGTCGACCAATCCAGCAAGTTCAACTGGGGCGTCGCTGCAACAGACATCGAATGGGGATACGACGGCAAGCTCTACGTCTCGGACTTCGTCACCGGTTGGCAGTCCCATGATGCCGGCCGCATTTACACCTTGGCCGAGAAACAACCCGGAAAAAGTGTCGCGGAGATTCTCGCCACCATCGACTTCAAAAAGGCACCCGTCATGGACCTTGCCGATCTCCTCTCCCACCCCGACCAACGAGTTCGCCTCCGCGCCCAACTCCACCTTGCCGACCGCCCCGAGTCCCTCTCCGTCTTTACCGGTGCCGCCAACCAGCAGATTCATCCTATTGAGCGCCTCCACGGCATCTGGGGACTCGGAATGATGGCCCGCAAATATAAAAATCAGGGAGCCACCTTCTTCCTCTCCCAACATCTGAAAAACAACGACCCCCGTGTCCGTGCCGAGGTTGCCAAGGCCCTTGGGGAATCCACGCTCAAGAAATCAGACCTCCTCGTCCCCCTCCTTTCTGATGGCTCCCCTCGCGTCCGTGCTCTCGCTGCCATCTCGGTCGGTCGCATTGGCGATACCACCGCACTTCCCGCGGTCCTTGAAATGATCAAAATGAACGGAGACGAGGACCCCGTCCTTCGCCATGCCGGCGTCATGGCTCTCCTTGGCACCTCCACCGATCAATACCTGTCCACCCTCGTCCGCAACGATTCGGATGCCATCCGCCACGCCGCCGTCATTGCCCTCCGCCGCATCGGGAGCCCAAAGGTCATGACCTTTCTTGGCGACACCAACCTGAAGATTGCCGACGATGCCATCAGGGCCATCCACGACACCCAGATCGAGGAAGCCCGCGCAGTCATCTCAGCTCTCCTCGATGATGAATGGCTCGGCACTCCGCAGCGCCCTGTCACCCGCATGATCCTGCGACGCCTCATTCACAGTGCCTACCGCATCCCCAACGAGCGAAACCTCACCCGCCTCATCAAGGCGGCCGCCAACCCAAAATTCCCCAAAGAAGAACGAGAGGAAGCCATGCGTCTCCTCGCCGCGTGGGAGAATCCCCACGTCGTCGATCAATCGATTGGCTTCCATTCGCCCATCCCTCCACGCGATCAGAAGATTCTTAAAAGTGTTCTCACCAAAAATATCGACCTTCTTCTTGGCGCAGGACCCGACGTCTTTGCCAACACCATGAAGCTTGCCATGAAAAATGGTATTGCGACCGAATCGCTCGATTCAGGCAGCCTCACCCGCATCATTCGCGATCAAAAATCCGACGGGGATACCCGTGCCAGCGCCCTCGATCTCTTCCTGAAAGGCAGCCCAGAAAATGCCGACGAGATACTCGCCGAAGCAGCTCGCTCAAACAATCACACCCTTGCCACCAAAGCCCTCAAGCTCGCTTCCGAACGAAACCCCGCCTCCACCGTCGCCGCCCTAAAGGGAGCATTGGAATCCAAAAGCCTCGAACGTCGCCAAACCGTATGGAACATCGTTGCCGACCTTCCTGCGGAGCACGCTATTCCGATCCTCCGCGATGGTCTCTCCGCTCTCATGGATGGAAAGGGTGATCGCTTCACTAAGCTCGACCTCATCCTTGCCGCCGGGAAACGACAGGAACCCGTCATCAAATCAGCCCTCGCAGATTACCAAAAATCTCTCGACGCCAACGACCCTCTGGCCAAGTGGCAAGTCACCCTCGCCGGGGGAAATGCCGAACGTGGATTGGCTCTCTTCAAATCCCACGGCGCCGCCCAATGCATGCGCTGCCATCGACATGAACCCGGCCACTCCGAAGCTGGAAATGCCGGCCCCAGCCTGATGGGCGTTGCCCTCCGCCAGGACGCCAAAGGCCTCCTCGAATCCCTCATCCTCCCTCACGCCAAGATTGCCGATGGCTTTGGTATCGCCACTCTCGCTCTCAAAAATGGTTCCAGCAAAGGAGGCACTATCGTCGCCCGCACCAAGGAACACATCGATCTCAAGGAAAGTGAGGACACCGTCTGGAGAATCAAAACCAGCGATCTGACCGAAGATCCAAAACCCCTCTCCTCCATGCCAGCCATGGGAGCTATCCTCACTCCCTACGAAACCCGGGATCTCATCACCTGGCTCTTGACTCTCACCAAAGAAAACGATGAAAAAGCTCCAGCGTATGAGGTGAAAGAACTTTCCCTTACCGGGCCCAAAAAGATGGACGAAAGCGCTAAAACGACCAAGACTCCCGCGCCTCAACCCATAGACCCTGAAAACACCGTGAGCGAAGAAAATAAAATCGACCCCGCCGTGATGGAACTCGGCAGCACTCAATACATCTTATGCGTAGCCTGCCACGGGCAGACCGGACAGGGAACGCCCAACATCGGACCTCCTCTCTCCAACTCCGAGTGGGTCACCGGCCCAGTCGAAAACCTCATTGGAATCCAGCTTCGCGGTCTTGGAGGCCCGATCACTGTTGCCGGAAAAGACTACAGCTTTCCCGCTCCCATGGCCGCCATGGGAGCAGGTCAACCTGACGCCAACCTTGCTGCGGTCCTGACCTACATCAGAAATTCCTTCGGTAACAGCGCTCCTGCAGTCACCAACGAAATGGTCGCAAAATATCGCGAGGACAATAAGGAAATCCTGAGCCAAACTCCCCCACCTGCTCTCAAGGTGTCCGAACTTATCAGCCCCTTCGCCGCCACCGCAGGCGACGCCCCGGCTCCCACCCTCGCCGAAGTCCCCTCAGCCGGCCTCGGCGCATCCGGTTCTGACATTTTCATTTTTCTCGTCATCGGCGGCCTCAGCGTCCTCGGAGCTCTCCGCATGAAGGCGAGCAACAAGTAAATCCAACTGCTTTCAAATTTCCAAAGCGCCTCTCCAAAAGGAGCGACGCTTTTTTGGAATTTGGACACTTCGATCTGCATCGAAAAAACGAGATCGGGTTCAATAGAAGAAGACGATCTTACCCCTCACCCTCGTGGAGCTCCTGAACGTTCATTCAAGGAGTTCGAAGCAATCACAGTGGTCTGACCAAGATCATGTCTTTGAATCGCTGATCACATCATGAGGAGTCAAGGGATCATCGCCGCAAACTCGGACGATGGTGAGAGGTGCCCCCTTCCCAGAGACTCCTCCGACGCAAAACCCCGATCAACGTAGCCGCCCGTTTCACTCTTGAAGGATCTCGGCCATCTCCAAACCAACCCGGGGAGCATAAATAACGCCCTTGGAGCCGAGACCGTTGACCATCCAACCCCTCCCTTCTTGAAATCGCACCACTGGTTTGCTGCGATTAATGATAGGGCGAATTCCTGCAACATGCCCCGTCACTTCAAAATCACGATCTGTAAATGTCCTTAACAAGCTTTCCACTTTCTCCCTGCCTTCTTCCGTAGGACCGGAGGTGAGGTGATCCCAATCGTAGGTCGCCCCCACACGGTAAAGATCATTCCCTATCGGGATGACCCAGCCATTCCGATTTAAGATTCGGTTCTCTCCCCAACCGGGAATCTTAACCGTTAAAATTTCGCCCTTCGCACTTCGATGAGCGACGTCATCAAAGTCTCCTCGAATCAAACCCGCAGCCCCGGCGCACCAGACCTGTTTCCCCCCTCGCGGAACCGCGGCCCACTCGCCCCCTGATTTCAAACACTCCTCTCGGGCAATTTTCAAAAACCTCGAACAGTCCAGCCAGCCGCCCCCTCTCCAGGTCACGCCCTCGTCGTCGACTTTTTGGATCCACGACCCGAGCTGTTCCCGCTTTCGCTCAAATTTTCTCCGATCCTTTTCGTCCCGCCATAAACGCAATATCGGAACTGACTGAAACAGGTGGTCACCCAGCTCCTCATAAAACGGCAGGGCCACATCCCAGGCCTCTTTCACCTCCCAACTTGGTTCAAAATTCCTTCCTGCCACGAGATTCACCAGTCCTCCCGCGACATGTGAACTCCCCACGCGCCCGTCATCCACGACCCGGACCTGTATTCCCGCCCGCTGGAGTTGCAACGCCACACACGCTCCCGCAAGCCCAAAGCCGATGACTTCCACCATTGCCCTTAAAGATGAGTTTCCAGCCCCGCAATCACGCCACGTGCTTTCGCCCGAGCCTGCTCAACATCAGCTGCCCGACCCAGCCCCACCGCCATCCGACGCTTCCCTGCCACCGCCGGTTTTCCAAATAAACGAAGCTGGGTATCCGGTTCCGCCAAAGCTCGATCGAACTGGCTAAAACTCACTTGCTCCGAATGCCCCTCAACAACATGCGCGCACGATGCCGACGGCCCGTGATTGTGAATGTTCGAAATAGGTAATCCCAGAATGGCCCGCGCATGGAGGGAGAATTGGCTCAGGTCCTGCGAAATCATCGTGACCATCCCGGTATCGTGCGGACGCGGTGAGACTTCAGAAAAAATCACGTCGTCTCCCTTCACAAAAAGCTCCACGCCAAACACTCCGCGCCCTCCCAAATTCTCTGTCACTTTCGTGGCCATTTCGCGGGCACTTTGGAGGGCTGCCTCGCTCATTGGCTGCGGTTGCCAGGATTCCCGGTAATCACCATCGACCTGAATGTGCCCGATTGGATCACAGAATGACGTTCCGCCAATGTGACGAACCGTGAGCAAGGTGATCTCATAATCAAACTCCACGAAGCCTTCCACAATGACCTTGCCTGCTCCCGCCCGCCCTCCTGCCTGCGCATACTCCCACGCCGGCACAATGTCACCCTCGGTTTTAAGAGTCGATTGTCCCTTCCCGGAAGAAGACATGATGGGCTTCACCACACACGGCAGGCCGATCTCGGCAATTGCTTCCTGATAGTCTTCTAGTGTTTCCGCGAATCGGTAGGGCGAAGTCAGGCAACCCAATTCCTCGGCTGCCATTTTACGAATCCCCTCACGGTTCATCGTCAACTGGGTCGCGCGAGCGGTCGGGATGATCGTCACCAGCCCCTCTGCTTCTATCTCGGCCAGCGTATCCGTGGCAATCGCCTCAACTTCCGGCACCACAAAATCCGGATTCTCTTCCTCTATGACACGGCGCAAAGCCGCACCATCAAGCATTGAAAACACATGGGCCCGATCCGCCACCTGCATGGCAGGTGCGTTTTCATAGGCATCACAGGCAATCACCTCCACTCCATAGCGCTGCAGTTCAATCACAACTTCCTTGCCCAGTTCGCCCGAGCCGCAAAGAAGCACCTTTTTCGCCGTTGCCGTAAAGGGAGTTCCGATCGTCGCCATAGTGAGAGTGAAACCCACAAAACCCGATCTGAAAAGCGGGAACCTCTCACTCTACCACCGCGTAGCATCCCAGCATCATGCCAAGAAGAGCCACGACAGGAACAACGTGGTCGGCAGCAGCAAAAATCATATGTCACCCATCTTAGATGACTCACCACGTATTCCAAGAACCACCATTAAAAACCGTAAGCTTGCCCTCTCGAAAACTCGTCCTACTCTCCCTCCAAGTTATGAAAATCCTTCCCGCACTGACCATTGCTCTCAGCTCCATGGCCGGAGCCTTTGACATCCCGAAGGGATCGCACAATCTCGGCCAACTGGAAGAGACCCAAAAGAAAGCCGTCCAGGCGAAGCAACCGATCGCCTTCGTCATAGCGAAAAAAAACATGACCGCCACATGAGTGGCCTGTCCTGGAGCCGTCAGTGTGTCGGCTAGCAAAGCAGTTCTTACCTTTTCCAAAAGCATCGTTGTTGACACCTCCGAAACGGCCGGGCTTCCCGATCTCATTAAAAATGCCTACCGCACGGGTGGAGCCTCGATTCCCATCGTGATTTTCACCGACCCGAGCATGACCCAGATCTATGGACGGTATGACCATCCCGCGATGAAAAGCCAGAAATACGGAGAAGTTTTCAAGGAAGCCAAGGACCGTATTCAAAAATCCAAAAAAGACGGCTCCTTCTCCTCCGGAGGAAAGAAGGTCGTCCTTGTCAAAGTCGAAGGAACCGCTGTCGAATCATGGAAAAGTGCCAAAGGCACTGGAATCAAAGCCAAATTGGTGGGAGTTGAAGACGACACCACCTACCTCTTCGAAACCGAAACCGGCAAAATCATCCGGGCAACCGCCGCCCAACTCGATAAGGAAAGTGTTGCCAACGCCCGCAAGGCCGCTGGATTAAAGTGATCCTTCTCCCCCAATTTCGCAACATGAAGCAGCAGACTCTGCGAGGCCTCATCAGAGGTCTTGTTTTTTGACCCTCGCATCGTGCGGAGGTGGCAAGGTCGATCCAAATGAATTTGGTCAATTTGCTCTATCCAAAAACCTCTTCTATCAGGACCAGACTCGCTTGGGCATCGACTACGCTTAGCGGGAAGACATCGTCATTTACCGCGACGGCGATACCGACGGAGCTGACGGAGCTCACGACGGAGCTCACGACGGAGCTTACGACGATGCAAACGACGACGCAAACGACGACGCAAACGACGACGCAAACGACGGCGAAAACGAGGGCAAAGGCAAACGCTTAGGCAAAGACGAAAGCAAAGGCAAAGGCGAAGACGAAGGCTAAGGCGACGGCGAAGACTAAGGCGAAGAAGACTCGCGTCCCGCTGATCCAGCGCAGCTGCCGCGGCCCATCCCACCACCCATCTCAAAATCTTCCCTCGCTTCAGACGCGATGCCATCTCAGCAGAAAAATCATCATCTCCCTCCGCTTCCACCCGATACCGAACCTCCTGCGCAAAACCCTCGTCATCCTCCTCCAGCACCAGTCCGGCTATGCTCTCCACCTGCATCAAGCGCACAAATCGCCGACCCAGCTCAGTGTCCTCACGACACCCCGCCAAAAGGTTCACCGATTCCTCAGGAGAAAGATCACCCTGCATCGCCTTTGCTAATAACTTTTCGATCTCTGGCTTCTACTGTTAGGGATTTACTTTGGGGGAGTGCTTGAGGGCGCCGTCTAAGGAATCAGAAAGGGGAGTAAGGATTTTTTCACGCAGCTTGTTGCATTAAATTAATATTTGTTGCGCAGCTAGTCAATTCTCGACTGAGGGGAAATCGACTAGCTATGCAACAAATGTTAAACACAAGTTAGCCGTTTCCTGTTGAAAATTTGCTTTTCGGGGGGGCTGTGCCAACCTAGCACTAAATGAAAATCACGAACGCAACAAGATCCCTTGTCGCTCAATCCCTAAGAGAAAAAGGACTTAAAAAGTCCGCTCTCGCAAAAAAAATGGGCGTCGACCGCTCTTGGATGACGAGGTTCTTCAAGACGTCAGGTGGAATGCAGAAAATGGATAATGATCTGCGGGCGAAGCTCGAAGAAATTCTTGAAATTGAATTCTTTTCAACGATCGAAAAGGGCCCCGCATCAGCCCTCGCTCTCAAGATTGACGTAGCGATGGATAAAGATCCGAGACTTTCGGAATCTCTGGCTCTTCTTATCTCAGCGTTTAACGACGATCATTTTCACGACCTCCCAACGCTCCCCGATAGAGACATTGTCGAATTCGGGAAAGTGGTCATCCGGTCATCCGCCGGGAACACTGACCAGCCGGCGAAAGCCGGAGGACTTGTATTTTCTTGGCTTGCCGAGAGATTTAAAGCACTCGGAGAGAATCCTCCCTCTGGATCGGCAGCACGGTAGAAGTCGTTACTCAAGAAGGCGAAGGAAGAGCGAAGAGCGTGATTGCTGGGTCGTTGTCCTTTCTCCATTGGAGAGCGAGTTTTTCGGCTGCCAACGAGCCAGTTCATCGAGCCAGTTCATCGAGCGTCTTCGGATTGATTTTTGAAAACTTCACCACCTGTTTGTGAATTTTATCAATTCGGAAATAGATGAACCAATCCCTGAAAAACTTGGCAGTTAGAGAATGCCGGTGAAAATGAGGCCTCGTAGCTGGAACACACACTCCGGTAACCGCACCGGTGTTTTTAGCCGCCCTCGGGAAGGGCGGCTCGGATGGATTATCGATTAGCATCTTCATAAAAAAACACGGAAGGTTTCCCTTCCGTGTTCTTGTAGAATTCGTTTCAAATCACTCCACCGTGATTACTCCACGCATGATGGTGGCATGACCCGGGAAGGTGCAGATGAAAGGATATTCACCGGCCTCGGAGGGAGCATTAAACTCCAGTTCCTGAGTCTCACCTTTCTCAAGCAACTTGGTGGCAACAAGGATATCCTCGGAGTCCGGAAGAAACTGCTTTTTAAAGCCATCGGCACCTAAAGCAATCGCAGCGGCAGCAACAGAGTCCGCTTTGCCCGGCTTCGTGATGACAAAGTTATGAGGCATGAAGTCAGGATTGACGAAGATGAGCTTCACACTCTTGCCCGCCTTAAGATTGAACGCCTTCACATCGAAGGAGACCTTTTCCACGATGGTGTTGACTCGAACGGTCGTGAGTTGAGGCGTATCAGACTCAATGCCACCTGGAGTGGTCTTCATCTCCTCCTCTTCCTCAATTTCCTGCTGACCTTTCGCAGGATCGGCAGGGCCCCACCAATGCTTCACCGTCTCCGCCCCTTTAACGACATGTGGATCAGCCGACTTCAGAACAAGTTCTAGAAGGTCGGTGTTGCGGATGTTGTGCTGCTGATGCACCCAGAGTGCTTCGAGCATTGGGATGCCATCAGCGGCTTTGGCCGGATCAAACTGCTTCACCCACTTCTGGGTTGCTTTCACCACAGTGTCTGTGTCGCGCTCGCTGATCTCAACCCGGGTGCGATGGCGGACATACATATCCGGGTGCTTGAAGTTCTCGAGCAACTGACTGAGGGGAAGCCCATCAATCTTGACAGATTTCTGCAAAGGCTTCTTCTCGTAAACCATGCGGTAAATCCGACCGTGCTTCTTATCGCGATTCGGGTCACGCACGTTGTGCTGCATGTGCCCGATGATCACGTTGTGCCAGTCGGCGACGTAAAGTGCTCCGTCATCTCCGAAGATTGCGTCGGTCGGTCGAAAGTTTCCGTCATCGCTGCGGATAGGCTCGACATCGGGAGTGCCCCAGATCTCGCCAAGCTTATATTTCCTATCCGGGAAGCCCTCACGATGCATCTTGTATTGCTTGATGCCAAGGTATCCGATGGTATTGCAAACGATGAAATTCTGCTGCATCTCCTTGGGGAAATTTGTGCTGGAGATGATGCCATCAGCAGACACCGGACGGACCTCTTTGTTCAAAAGTGGGAACATCTTGAAACCGTTCCCATCGGGACGAACCTGATAGGAACGACCGCCGGTGCCATCGTTCGCATAGAGATATCCCCACTGGTCAAAGCTCGTGCCGTGCGGGTTCGGGCTGTTGCCCGCCACAACCGAAACAGTGTAGCGGCGGGGATCAAAGCGATACATCGCAGAAGAGCCGGTTGTGAGAGAAGGCCCCCATGGTGTCTCGTGGTTGTGCTGGAGGAAAATTCCACTTTGCCAGTAAATGCCACCGTCTGGGCCGAAGATAAGATTATTGGCGGCGTGGTGGGTATCGGACGAACCGATTCCCTGCATGATGACATAGCGAACATCGGCAACATCATCGCCATCGGTGTCCTTGAGGAAAACAATGTCAGGTTGGCTGGTCACGACGACGCCACCGTTCCAGAACTCGAAACCGAGAGGATTGTGAACTTTGGCAAATTCTTTCACTTTGTCTGCCTTCCCGTCCTTGTCGGTATCTTCAAAGATGAGGAGGGCATCATTCATCTTTTTCAGGGGCTCCCACTTGGGATAAGTGGCCCAGGCAGCGGCCCAGATCCGCCCCTTGTTGTCGAGCTGAAGCTGAACCGGGTTGGCAAGCTGCGGGAACATTTTCTCATCGGCAAAGAGATTGACCTTGAAGCCTTCGGGCACATGCATCTTGGCAATTCCTTCTTCCCCGCCGAGGTACCTGAGGTTGCCTTCCTTGGCTTTGCTGGAGCTTCGAGATCCGCCACCCACGTTTGAGATGACCGGGATGGGAGCTGGGGTGTTTGAATCGTCAACCTTCAGTTTCCTCCCTTGAGCCAGAGCCCAAACAAGAGGGTCGCGGTTACCGGTCATCACATCGAGCATCTTGAGCTCGTGCTGGAGGACCTGAGCATTGGTCTGACCGTCTACAAACTTGAGTCCCGAACGTCCGCCCCAAACATCGTTACCATCGACCGCACGATAGCGGTTGTGCCAGTGCCAGTTCTTGTCGAGAACGGCCTCGCGGAGAGGTTGATGACTGGGGGATGCGGTAAGATCCTTCTTGAGAAGGGCCTTGGCAATCACTTCTCCAATCAAGCGGTTGCCATCCTCGTTGAGATGGATGCCGTTAATGGTGAGAGGAGACTTGGCCTTGGCGTAGAGCGCAAACGAAGGATGATAGAGATCGACATAAGCGACTCCGCTTATTTCGGCCGCGACACGGGTGGCTTCGGTGATGGCAAGAAGACGCTTGTTGTTGGCACGGCCGGTCGGAAGATTGTGGTCCTTTAAATTCTCGTGAGCGATAGGGCTGCACAGGACAATCCGGGGCAAACTTTCTCCGTTCGGCATGGCCTTACGGAATACCTCGATCATTTGGGTGAGGTTTTTCTCGTGATCCTCGGGCTTGGTGTCAAACGACTCATTGTAACCGAACATTGCGATGATGACATCGGCACCCACTTGTTTGAGATACTCGGGCATTGGGATGAATCCATTGGACCGGGGTTGCTTGTTCGGGCGATCTCCGGTCAGGCTCATGTTGCGGAAACGGAGGTCCATTCCCGGTGCCCCGGCCTGAATCAAAGTCTCGGTCCAACCGTCGTGTTGCATGCGGTCGGCAAGGCCGTTTCCAACGATGGCCACGGTGTCGCCCTTCATGAACTTAAAAGGTGAAGGATCGCGGTGATTATCGGGAACACTGATTTGCTTGATCTCTTTTCCGTTGGCCTTGATGAAAGTAATTTCCCCGCTCTTCTGGAAATCAAACAAAACCGAAGACTCGGGACAGTCCGTCCGGCTTGAGATGAAAACCGGCCTGTGGTTGCGGTCCATGAGGCTCAACTTAAATCCTTGCAGGCGGTCACCGAGCGCATCGTCACCGCGATTCCAGATTTCAACAGAATCAACCGAAGCCGTTTTGCCGAGGTCTAACTCCCACCAAGGATCCTTTTTACCCTCCTCAGTGTGCGTCTGCCCACCATTCGTGAAGCTTGGATTCTTATTCCCATCAATGGCACGGCTGGCAATCCCTCCGGAACCGGTCGTTGACTGGGTTGCTTTGCCTGATTTGGCGATGTTCTTTCCGCCTGAGTTAATTTCAACTTCAGCGAGAGTGAGTGTCCGGGCTTCTCCAGAGAGTTCAATCCGCAAGAAGCGGGCGTTTTTCTGCGCAATGGCAGTAGAGGTGAGTGCGAGTATGGGAAGAAGATACTTCATAGATTGTGAACGGTTTACGGCAAGAGCGGAGACCTTATTTCAGGAAAGATAAGAGGGCAACCTGCAAAACTAATTGCTTACTTTGAAAAAACCTCGACTTCCGTAAGACGACTAAAGCTGGGGAAGGTCAAACCGTGGCAACCTTGGGTTGTAATCTTGATGAATGCGACCTTTCGGGCAGAGAAGGTGTGATCGCGATGGTTCTTGTCGCCTCTGTCCCCCTCTTTGGCCCCTCTGATTTTCGTGTCGACCTCCCCGTCCTCACTCACCAAAACATCGTAGATTTCATGGCTCTTCCCAATTGCACGCTCCGTCACAACAATGCGGGAAGCCTCACCGGATTTCTTCAACTCAATCACAATCTCGAGCGGATCTGGCTAGGTTGGGAAGCCAAGAAAGTGGTCAAAACGGTCCGGGATTCCATTCGTCAGTGCGCTGGAACTGGAGGTAGTTCGCCTTATAGAGCCACATCATATCGATGATCTAACGAAGCGTTTTCGGCGAATGAGGCTTCCTCCCCATATCGACCATGAAGTAGCGGCTTGGGAACTTGGGAAAAGCCCGGCAGAATAAGACACGAGGTCAGAACAAGACGAGCGAGCATGGTGCAGATCCCTACCTTTTTTTACGACGTTCCTTTCGTCAGCCGCTCTACCGCCCCGGCATCATAAACACACCCGCCCCAGCTCCCCCCACTCACATTCTGCAAAGCCGCCCACAACCTGGTATCGTCAGGCAACTCCGGATGAACCCTCACCTCCGGATGCAATCCCCTAGCCATCAATTCCTCAAAATCTCCTAGATAATCAATCGTCCCTTCCAGCGAATTCGTATCAATTCTAACCCTCACCGGATCGCCATCCCGCAACTTTCCAATCGGCCCTCCCGCCAACCCCTCGGGACTCACATGCCCGATACACGCCCCGGTCGATACTCCCGAAAATCTCCCGTCAGTCACCAAGGCTACCTCTTTCCCCGCTTTGCAATATTTCAGAGCCGACGTCACTTGAAAAGTCTCCGGCATCCCCGCCCCCATCGGCCCGATCCCCGCCAAAACCATGACATCTCCCGCCCGAATCCGATCATCCCCCTGCGACTTTACCGCCGTAATCGCCGCCGCCTCACTCCCGAACACCCGCGCTTTCCCCTCCAACAAAAACACCCCGTCCGGGTCGATCATCCCCGGATCAATCGCCGTGCTCTTCACCACACTTCCCTCGGGTGCCAGATTCCCCTGCGGAAACGTCACCGTACTCGGCAGCCCCTTCTCCCGCCCTCGAATCACCTCGTCCGGATCGATTCCATCCAGCTCGTAGAGCCTCTCCCTCACTAATTTTCTCCGCTCCGACTTCTCCCACCACTCCAAATTCTCGCCCAAAGTCATCCCGCTCACCGTCTTCACCTCCAGATTGAGCGCCTCCCGGACTTTCAACATCGCCTCCGGCACTCCGCCCGCCAAAAACACCTGTACCGTCGCAAATCCCTTCGGTCCGTTCGGCAACGCATCCACGATCCTCGGCACCAACCGGTTCGCGGCCTGCCAATCTTTCACAGTCGGACGATCCAATCCCGCCGCATGCGCAATCGCCGGAAGGTGCAAAATTAAATTCGTCGAGCCCCCAAAGGCCGCATGCATCACCATCGCATTGTGAAGTGACTCCTCCGTCAAAACTTCCTGCAGCGAATACTCCAGATTCATCACCGCCCGACCGCTCCGAGTCGCCATGTCCATCCAAATCCGCGCGCCACTCGGACTGAGCGCACTATGCGGCAGACTCATTCCCAACGCCTCTCCCATCACCTGACTCGACGCCGCCGTCCCCAAAAACTGACACCCTCCGCCCGGACTTGCACACGCTCGACACGCCGTCGCCGCCGCCTCTCCCAAACTCACCTCCCCATGCGCATACCGCGCCCCCAACGACTGCACCTTGCCCAAATCCTCTGTCTCCTCACTCAACAAACTCACCCCGCCCGGAACCAAAACACCCGGCAAATTCCCGCACCCCGCGAGCGCCATCATCATCGCAGGCAACCCCTTGTCGCAGGTTGCCACCCCAACCACTCCCTTCGCCGTCGGCAACGAACGAATCAACCTCCGCAACACCATCGCGGCATCATTTCGAAACGGTAGCGAATCCATCATTCCTTTCGTTCCCTGCGTCCGGCCATCGCACGGATCACTACAAAAACCCGCAAAAGGAACCCCGTTCAAACTTGCCACTTCATTCGCCACCGCCTCCATCAGCAAGCCCACCTCCCAATGCCCCGAGTGATACCCCAGCGCCGTCGGCGTCCCGTCCGGCTGCCGAATCCCACCCTGCGTTGATAAAATTAAAATTTCCTTCTTCCCCCATCCCGCTGCTTTCCACCCCATCCCCACATTCTGCATCCACCCAAAAAGATCGCCGCTATTCCCCTTCGTGAGATCCTCCCCCGAAATCGGCAACTCCCCCTCAGCCCCCTCGGCCCGGGTCACCACCTCATCGATCCCTTCCTCGCCCGATTCCAATACGTCTTTCATGCGACCACGTTTTCTAAAGTCCCGATCCCTTCAATCTCAATCCTCACCACGTCTCCCGTCTGCAATGTGAAATCCGTCCCCGGCACCACTCCCGTCCCAGTCATCATCATCGCTCCATTCGGAAAATCGAGCTCGCGATAAAGCGCTTCCACCAATTCCTCCAACCCGCGTTTCAATTGCGTCAAATCGGTCGCATCATCAAACACCGCTTCCCCACTCCGCGTAATGGTCAACTTGATGAAGGCATCGTCTTTCAAAGCATCCCGCCCCAGCAACAAACACGGCCCCACCGCACAGCTCCCATTGTAAACTTTCGCCTGAGGCAAATAGAGTGGGTTCTCTCCCTCGATCGAACGCGAACTCACATCATTCCCCACCGTGAATCCAAAAATCTCTCCGCCCGCATTCACCGCCAGCGTCAACTCCGGTTCCGGCACGTCCCAGCTCGAATCCTCCCGCACTCGAATCTCCGCCCCATTCCCCACCGCCCGGTAACCCATGGACTTAAAAAACAACTCCGGCCGCTCCGCGTCATACACCAAATCATAAAAAACATCTCCACCCGCCTTCTCCGACTCCTCCATCCGCGCCGACTTCGACCGCATATAGGTTACCCCGGCCGCCCAGATCTCGGTATCTGCCGGAACCGGCGGCAAAATCTTACCCTCCGTACCCGAAACCACGCCTACCTCGGTAGTGTTCAAAATCTCCTCAATTTCCCCCTTCCCCGACTGAAAGAGTCGCTTCAAAAGTTCGTTCTCTACCTCATGGCATTCTCCACCCTTTTCCAGTAAAAGTCCGCTCTCAAGACAATGTAGCTTCATACCCACATCCTGCCTCCTCGACCTCCACACCAAAAGCCGAAAGTCACCATGCTCGACCCCTTCTCCGAATCCCAGCTTCTCGTCAACCGCCGCCACTTCTTTGGGAAATCCGCTTCCGGCATCGGCGTTGCCGCCCTCGCTTCCATGCTCGGCGATAACCTTGGAGCCAAACCCAGCCCAGATTCCAAGCCCGCGCCCAAGGCCAAGCGCATGATTTACCTCTTCCAAAGTGGCGCCCCCTCCCCCCAGGACCTCTTCGACTACAAACCCAAACTCCAGGAACACCACGGCAAGGAACTCGGTGAATTCGTTGAACTGAACCAACGTAAAACCGGCATGACCGCCGGCCAAAAATCCTTCCCCATCGCCGGCACCAAATACAAATTTAAAAAACACGGGGAATCAGGCACCGAAATCTCCGAGCTCCTCCCTCACATCTCCAGCATCGCCGATGACATCTGCCTCATCCGCTCGATGTACACCGAAGCCATCAATCACGACCCCGCCATCACCTTCTTCCAAAGCGGATCGCAAATTCCCGGCCGCCCCTCCATAGGCGCCTGGCTTTCCTACGGCCTCGGCTCCGAAAACAAAAACCTCCCCGACTTCGTCTCCATGGTCTCCCGTGGCACCGGCCGACCCAACTGCCAACCCCTCTACGACCGGCTCTGGGGCTCCGGCTTCCTCCCCACCAAACACTCGGGGGTCAAGTTCATGTCCGTCGGCGACCCCGTCCTCTATCTTTCCAATCCCTCCGGCTACTCACCCAAGGCCCGACGCAAGATGCTCGATGACCTCGCCGAGCTGAACGAAAAGAAACTCGCCGAGTTCTCCGACCCCGAAATCGACACCCGCATCCAGCAATACGAGCTCGCTTACCGCATGCAAACCTCGGTCCCGGAACTTACCGACATCTCCGACGAACCCGAGTCCGTCCTCAACATGTATGGCCCCGAGGTCAAAAAACGCGGGACCTACGCCTACAACTGCCTCATGGCCCGCCGACTCGCCGAGCGCGACGTCCGCTTCGTTCAACTCTACCACATGGGTTGGGACCAGCACTTCACCCTCCCAAAACAACTCTCCGGCCAGTGCTACGACGCCGACCAACCCACCGCCGCCCTCATCAAGGACCTCAAAATGCGTGGGCTTCTCGATGACACCCTCGTCGTCTGGGGCGGTGAATTCGGAAGAACCTCATACTGCCAGGGAAAACTCACGCGCGAAAACTACGGCCGCGACCACCACCCCCGCTGCTTCTCCCTCTGGGCCACCGGCGGCGGCATCAAACCCGGCATGACCTTCGGCCAGACCGATGACTTCTGCTACAACATCGTCGACAAAAACGGAGCCCCTATTGATGCGCACCCCACCAAGCACAACAAGGAAACCGTCCACGTCCATGACCTCCACGCCACCCTCCTCCACCAACTCGGCATCGACCACACCAAGCTCACCTACAAATTCCAGGGCCGCCAATACCGTCTCACCGACGTCCACGGCCATATCGTCAAAGACATCCTTTCATAAGTGATACCGCTCGTCCCGTCCACAGCCCCAAAGGGACGAACCAACGTAGCCCAGGGCAACGCCCTGAGTTAGCTCATCCGATCAACAATGGACAAGCCCACCGCTCCGGTTCTCAAACCACTTTCCCGCAGTCCCCTCAACCAACTCCGCCTCATCGTCATGCCAAAACGCCTCCTGCTCGCCCTCACTCTTGCCCCAACTCTGTGCGCAGAAGAACAAATTTCCTACAACAAGCACATCCGTCCCATCCTCTCGGAGAACTGCTTCTCCTGCCACGGACAGGACCCCAAAACCCGCGAAGGCGACGTTGCCCTCCACCTCGCCGAATTCGCCTACAAAGAACACAAAGGCACCACCCCCATCGTCCCCGGCAACACCGAGGACTCCGAGGTCATCTACCGCATCTTCGAGGAGGAGGATGCCATGCCGCCCGAGGACTCCAACCGATCACTCACCGACAAGGAAAAACAACTTATCAAAAAGTGGGTCGAGCAAGGCGCCAAGTACGAAGACCACTGGAGCTTCGTCTTCCCAAAAAAATCTCCCGTCCCGACCGACACACACCCCGTCGACCACTTTATCCAAAAACGCCTCACCGAAAAAGAACTCGATTCTTCTCCCCAAGCCGATCTCCCCATCCTCGCCCGCCGCGCCTCCCTTGCTCTCACCGGGCTTCAACCCACCCCGGCCCAGCTCGCTGAACTCAAAAAGCACGGATCCTACGAAGAATTTGTCGACTCCCTCCTCACCACCGGCGCCTACGCCGAGCGCATGACTCTCTTCTGGCTCGATGCCGGCCGCTACGCCGACACCGACGGTTACCAAATCGACAGCCCCCGCTCGAACTGGCCCTGGCGTGACTGGGTCATCGATGCCTTCCGTAAAAACATGCCCTTTGATCAATTCACCATCGAACAGATCGCCGGAGACATGCTTCCCAACCCCACCGATTCCCAACTCCTCGCCACCGCCTTCAACCGTAACCACCGCCAAAACGCCGAAGGCGGCGCTCTCGCGCCCGAGTTCTATGTCGAAAACGTCATCGATCGCGTCGAGACCACCTCAGCCGTCTGGCTCGGACTCACCACCGGTTGCGCCCGCTGCCATGACCACAAATACGACCCCATCTCACAAAAGGAATTCTTCCAGCTCTTCTCCTACTTCAACAACATAGGCGAAAGAGGCACCGGCAAAGGCGCCCAGGCCCAGCCCGTCAAAAACTTCTCCTCTCCCGTTGCCAAGGTCCCAGATGCCCTCTTCGCTAAATTAAAGTCAGCCGCTACAAAAATCACTGAAGCCGAGAAAACACTCCCCCCCCGGCTTCAGAAGTGGATCAAGAGTCACGACAAGAACGCCCTCAAATCCGACTGGCTCCCCGTCAACCTCTCCTCGGCAAAAGCGACCAAAGGCAAACTTGAAAAACTCCCCGACAGCGCCTGGCTTTTCAAAGGGAGCAACGTCCCCAAGACCACCTACCAACTTCGCCTCCCCACAGGCAAGCGCACTCTCAACGGCATCCGCGTCGAGGCCCTCTCCCATCCTTCCCTAAAAGGGGCTAACAAACTCTCCCTCGCCACCAACGGAAACTTCGTCCTCACCGAGGTCAAAATATCATCCAACGGCAAGCCGGTCAAAATCGCCCAAACAGTCGCCACTTACTCCCAACCCAACTACCCCGCCCAAAACGCCACCGACTCAAACGACCTCTCTGGTTGGGGGATCGACAGCCACCCCAACAGTTCCGAATCCCTCTTCCTCGTCTTCGAAAAGCCCCTCCCCGCTAACTCCGGCGAGCTCTCAGTCGATCTCCATTTCAAATTCAACTCCGCTGGCCACCAGATCGGATCCTTCCGCATCCTCGCAACAGAAGCAAAGAACCCCGTCCTCAAAAGCGGAGGCATCCCCGCCAACGTCCTCGCTGAAATCGCCCACCCCAAGGATCCAAAAGTCCTCGCCGATTACCATCGCACCGTCGATCCTGTCCTCCGCGACGCCCTCGCAAATCGAGCTGCGATCGAAAAGAAGATCGCCGCGGCCCAAGGAGGCTCCGTTCCCGTCATGATCATGCAGGAAAAAGGGGGCACGCCCACCCCGTCCTATATCCTTAATCGCGGCCAATATGACGACCCGATTAAGGAAAACCCACTGGAACGTGGCGTCATCTCCCGTCTCCTTCCTCCCGGCGCCAAGCATCCCAAGGACCGCCTCGGATTCGCCCGCTGGCTTGTTTCGCCGGACAATCCTATCACCGCCCGCGTCACCATCAACCGCATGTGGCAGCACCTCTTTTCAATTGGTCTTGTCAAAACCTCGGAAGATTTCGGATTACAAGGCGAAATCCCCAGTCACCCCGACCTCCTCGATTGGCTCGCCGTCGAGTTCATCGACTCCGGCTGGGACGTCAAAAAAATGTATCGTCTTCTCGTCACCAGCGATACCTTCAAACAGTCCTCCAAGAGTAATTCCATCCTCAACGAACGCGACCCCGAAAACCGGCTCCTTGCCCGCGGACCGCGCTACCGTATGGACGGCT
>Ga0308005_10000067_pt1 | contig 35512 bp, 33 predicted proteins | sample Neamet67_FD_203142 | JGI IMG/M metagenome (GOLD analysis project Ga0308005, IMG submission 203142) | Marine microbial communities from water near the shore, Antarctic Ocean - #67 | ecosystem: Environmental > Aquatic > Marine > Unclassified | place: Southern Ocean | collected 2014-06-07 | reverse complement strand
TCAATGACACCCCAAAAAAAACCTTCAATCCGATTGGATCAGCTGACCAGAAAACCGCCCAAGCCTGGCAATCTGCCCGTGATTTGATCGCGAGCAAGGATTTCGAAAAGGCTGGAGAGAGCTTCTTGGCCATCTCCACTGATGACTCCCTCCCTCGAATGAGCCGGGCTTGGGCTTCTTTCGAAGGGAGCATCTCCGCCTCACTTGATGGACGGCCGGGTGAGGCCCGCAAGCTTGTCACCCAGACCCTTTCCGATCTCAAACCCGTCAAAAACAACACCCCCATCGTCCTCGAACTTCGACGCATGGGAAAAGTTCTCCGTAACATCCCCCCTCCGCTTAAAAGTGACATCCCCCAAAACCCCGACTCCATCGCAGAGTATCTAGGGTCCTTTGCCCTAGCGCTCAAGCAGTGGGAACAAGGCCAGTGGGAAGCCGCCCTACCAACCTTTGCAAAAGTCCGCAGCATCTCGCTCTCTCCTGAATACAAATGGTTTCAACGCTATCAGACCCTCGCTGATGTCTATCTCGCTGACGGGCAAGTTCTGGCCAGCCTCAAAAACTTGCCAGAAGTCAAAGATGCCAATGTCGCCAGTGAGAATATCAGAAAAATAGCAGCTGCCGCGCAACAACTCCGCACCAAAGGTCGTGCCCTATACAATCTAAGGGCCCGCCAAATCTACCTTGCCCGTCTTCGTAAAAAATTTCAGCAGGACCCCGCCGTGACCGAATCAGTCAGCTGGAATGACGTTCACCCCATTCTCGTAACACACGGAAAGGCTCTTAGGCTGGCCAAAATCACCGCTATTCTCGATAATCCTCCAACTCACGCCCCCGCTGATGCCGTCTGGGCTTGGCGGTATTTAGAAAAAAAGGCCGGCAGATTCATCAAAGACCTTTCCTCTCAAACGGATTGGGCCGCCGAAAAAAACGACGGGACCGAAATCACTCCCGCCTCCGGGAACTCACAAGGGGTCACGCTCGACAGCGGGGAGTTCATTCCCTGGACAAACTTAAAGCCGGAACGCCTCATCAAGGAGCACTCCGGGGAAGAAGCCGCCGAAATCGCCTTTGCCTGGCTCATGGAGAAGACAGCCCTCGCCAACGAGTTGGCTGAGGAATTTTCCGAAGAAAACGCCGATTTTCAACGGAACTGGAAACGTGTCATTGTCGGGACTTCCCAATAAATACCGCTTTAAGCAAGAATCGGGAAATTTCCGGGGAGACTCCGCAATCCGTGAGTCCTAAAAGGCCTTAAACATGCCCATCAAGCATCACCTGAAGCTTTTTCTGGAATGCCGCTAGATCTGACTCGGTAGGTTGATAACCGGCCTGATCAGGGTCAATAGACGGGCGCCCCATTTCATCGATGAGCCAGGCACCCTTCATGCCATCACTAAAAGTGACAGTTCCGCTGACCATGGCACCAGGACGGGCGACTTCATCAAGAGTGGCAGTAACGCTGTCCTCACCAGCAGGGGCGGCCGGCGGAGAGTCCACCGGAGATGAATCAGCTAAGGCAAGGTCGGAGGCCGGCTGGCTATCGGGCTCGGCTTGGTTATCGGGCTCGGCTTGGTTATCGGGCTCGGCTTGGTTATCGGGCTCGGCTTGGTTATCGGGCTCGGGCTCCTCGTCGACCTGGAATTCCAAGTCAAGATCCAAGGAGAGAAAACGGGTGTCCATGTATGTCACGTTAAAACCAAAATCATTCTTGAGGCGTTTCTGGACATCCGCCATCTGGGCACCCTCAGAAACCCACGCCTTGATGGTTTCAATCTGATCTTCACTCAAGTCACTCGCGCTAAACATGGGGGAGAGTTAATGCGAGGTGTGGGGAAACAAAAGCCTCATTTCACGCCCGGGTCCACTTCGCAACAAAGGCGTTCATTTTTAACTCTTGGTCTTCAATCGATTTCACCAAGGCAAGCTGCGTCCGACATCGGTCGAGATTGTGACCTTTATGCTGAATTTTAAAGTATTGATCACCTTCCAGATGGTCGGTAAGGAATCTGATCCCAGTCTCCATCGTAATTACTTTGGCCGAGAAAGGAAGCAACTCAATCTCGAGAGGACTGAGGAAATTCTTGGCGGTTTCGAGGTAGCCTTCAACGATCGCCTCGAACATAGGCAGACGCATTTCGACTTTGGAAACGTCTTTCTCATCCTCCGCAACAGGGCTGGTGGCACCGCGAATCAAATCCCCAAAATCATAAATGGCCAATCCGGGCATGACGGTGTCGAGATCGATCACACAAACCGCTTCGTCGGTCTGAGCATCGATCATGACGTTATTGAGCTTGGTGTCATTATGGGTTACGCGCTCGGAGAGGCGCCCCGCCTTAAGGTGATCCAGAAGCACCGTGGTGATTTCCTGCCGTGAGGTAATGAAGGTAATTTCATCCTGCACATGATCGACCCGACCGTGCGTGTCTTTTTTGATCGCTTCCATGAGACGCGCGTAGCGCGCCGGGGTGTCGTGGAAATCGGGGATAGTTACAGAGACTTTTTCCACCGGCAAATCACTCACAAGATCCTGGAAGGCACCAAACGCCTTGGCGGCTTGATAGGCCTGGCGGCTGTTTCCAACAACGTCGTATGTACGACAACCCTCGATACAGTTATAGCAGCGCCAAACTCCACCTGCAGGACAGATCACACAGTTCTTCCCGTCCCGACCAGGATAGAGATTCAGGGTCTGCCCACCAAAGTCATGTTTGTGCCGATAAACCTTCCGATTGATGTGCCGGGTCACGAGCTCGATGTTCTTCATCACCACAAGTGGCTCGGGAAAAACATTTTCGTTGATACGCTGGAGAATGTAGCGCTTCGCTTCCCCTTCGTCATCTTCATACGAAGCAAGATAGGTCGTATTGATATGACCACTTTCAATTTCTTCACCCGCGACAAAGGTGCCATCGATTGCAAACTGGGCCCCAATTTCAGCAATATTTCTAACAAGTTCCGTCATGAAGATTCATGCTGATAGTTTAGATCCTTTAACAACTCAAGCCAACATCCGGACTCCTTTTCTCGGGAAAAAAGCGGGAGCCTTTGAGTGGCAAGATGAGCCCAACCTTTCAAATCAACCCGCCTATTAATAATCGCCTCGAGAACTTGTTCTAATTTCCCCTCATCAAAATACCCCGGATAACCTTCTCCCAAAAGCCCCTGATTCCCCTCAATTCGACTGGCCAAAACAGGAACCCCAATCGTCATCGCTTCCAAAATGGCATTTGCCCCTCCTTCAAGAACCGAACTGTTGACTGTGAGAGAACTCATCGCCATGAGCTGGAGAGCTTCCTCACGGGGCAGTCCGCCAAACCACCGAAAACGGGGATCCTTTTGAGCCCACTTTCCCGCAACTCTACGGGAACTTTCGTCCAAGGCCTCTCCGATTTGCCAAACTTCCACGTCATTCCATGCGGGGTTCTTTGCGACGGCTTCAATGGTTAGAAACGGCCTTTTCACCGGGCGCGGATGCCCCACAACCGAGATCGCAAACGGAGGCACCACGGGATTTGCCCTAATCCCCATGGGATCAAGGCTGTTTGGAACCACCACCGCCTTTTCCTGAAAAGCCTCGGGCAACCGTGCGATTGCCGCTTCCTGAACCACCACAATTCGGTCTGCCTCCCTGAGCGCGCGGTTCCCCACTTCGGAACCTCTCGGAAGACTTTCGTAGAGATCCGTCCCCGTGATCAAAACAATTACGAGCCCATTCGCAACCTTGGCCCGGTAATCGAAGATTGCCGGTGCCCCCTTCACCGCATGAAGAGAGATCAACACATCTGCGGGACAATCGTCATAGAGATGGGAAGCTCGGGCCTCAATCCCCCCCTCCCGAAGAATGCTCACGATCCGTCTGGTCGTGACACTATTCCCCTTTAGCTCGGAGAGCGGGTAAGGCGAAGCAACGCAAACCTTCATGACGGCACAACTTCGTAGCCCTCTCGTCCATCCTTAACGACCCAGCCTTTTCCGGCCAACTCATCACGATAACGGTCGGACGCCTCCCAGTCCTTACCTTGGCGCGCCTCCCATCGAAGCTTCGCCAGTTCGGCAATCTCGTCAGGCACTTCAACTCCCTCCGGTTCAGGCAAGGTCAATCCAAGAGCCGTAAGAACGGAAAAGAAACCCCGCCAATCAGCCTCGCTTGAGGCCTTCTTAAGATTTCCAAAAAGCTCCCCAAGTGCTGCAGCCGTATTGAGATCTTCATTGAGTTTCTCAAACGCTCCCGCAAAGATTCCCAAATCGCCACTTTTCGCGAGTTCACGATACCCCGGAGAAGCTTGCCCGGCGGCAGCTTTTGCCAACTTGGACAGTGCCTCCCTCGCTGCATGCAGCGACTCCATGGTAAAGTTCAGTTGCTTCCGGTAGTTCGCCCCGATCAGCACGTAGCGAACTTCCATCGCCGACCACCCCTCTTCAGCGAGGTCTCCGAGTGTGTAAAGAGTCCCACTCGACTTCGCCATCTTCTTCCCGTTCACGAGAAGGTGGGTCGAGTGAAACCAATGACGCGCAAACTCCCCTCCGCACGAGCACTTGGACTGCGCCAATTCATTCTCGTGGTGAGGAAAAACGAGATCCTCTCCCCCACTGTGCAGGTCGAAAGTCGTTCCCAGATATTTCAGAATCATCGCCGAGCACTCGAGATGCCACCCGGGCCTTCCCTGCCCCCACGGACTCTCCCAATAATTCTCTCCGTCCTCGTCCCGGCGGGCCTTCCACAGCACAAAATCCGCGACATTGTCTTTCTCATACTCGTCCGTGTTCGCGCGCTCATTCTGCGTCTTTCCAAGATCAAGTTCCCTCGTATCCAAACGCGACAACTTTCCATACTCCGGGAAAGATGAGATTTTAAAATAAACCGAGCCGTCCTCCGAGGCATAGGCATGCCCCTTTTCGAGCAATTCCTCAATCATCGAAATCTGCTCCGGCACATGTTTCACCGCACTCGGCTCAACGTGCGGTTCCAAGCAGTTCAGGGCCTCGCAATCCTCGTGAAACTTGTCCCGCCACTGTGCGGTAAAATCCTCGAGCGTCCGTCCTGCCGCCACTGAGTCACGGATCGTTTTGTCATCAACATCCGTGATATTACGCACATGCTTAGTCTTCATCCCACCCAACTCGAGAACCCGACGCAAAACATCCTGAATCACAAACGTCCGGAAATTTCCGATATGGGCGGGGCCGTAAACCGTGGGCCCGCAGCAGTAAAACCGGAAAGATTTCCCATCAACCGGTTCCAGCGCAACAACCTCACGTCTCAGTGTGTCAAACAACCTCACGCGCGCAGCATTACCAGCCTCACCGCTGCGGGCAAACGAATTTCCCAAGATTGCGTTAACGGCCTTTTCTGGCACAATACTCCCATGAGCAAACGCACCCGAATGATCCTCACCGGCTTCATTCCCATCCTCGGTGTCTCAGCCGTCTTGGTCGGCGTCGGACTCGGCGGAAAACTGCCCGGTTTCACAGGCGAGTTTTTCCGAAAACTCACGGGCTTCATGTTCACCCCAGTCTTTCTCGAACTTACCTTTGCTTTCCTTGGACTCCTCGCTGTTTTCTGGATCAACTCCATCCGGCTTCAACGTGAGGGCGACGAATACGTATCGCTTGAAATCGAAAACGATCAAGACGAACCCCAACCATGAACCTCTCCGAACTTCGCGAAAATTATACCCAGGGAGGCATCAACAAAGCAGATGTTTCTCCAAATCCGTTTGAGCAGCTTGCGGCGTGGCTTCAATTGGCTCGCGACCAGAAGATCAAAGATTCAAACGCCATGATCGTCGGCACGGCCAACAAGAAAGGCGTTGTCACCTCCCGGACTCTTCTCCTCAAGGGAATCGTCGATGAAAAACTCCAGTTTTTCACCAACTACAATTCTCAAAAGGCCCGTGACCTCGCTGAGAATCCCCACGCTTCCATGACCATTCTCTGGAAAGAACTCGAACGCCAAATCTGCATCCACGGCACCGTTCAAAAGACCTCACGTGAGATCTCCGAAGAATACTTTAAGACCCGCCCCTACGATTCTAAAATCGGCGCTTGGGTTTCTGAAAATCAATCGACCAGAATTGCAAAGCGCGCCGACCTCGAATCCCGAAAGATGGAGTTCGAAGCCCGGTTCCCCAACAAGGACGAAGTCCCCTGCCCCGGCTTCTGGGGAGGTTACGAACTTACCCCCTCCCACATTGAATTCTGGCAGGGCCGCGAAGGCCGGCTCCATGACCGCTTGTCCTACCACCTTGATGGCAACAATTGGATCCTCGAACGCCTGAGTCCCTGAGCAACGTGCAAGAAGCCTCGGCCGGCGCGCCCCTCGCCCTCTACTCATCTTCCGATCTTCAAACCTGGAAAAGGATCAGTGGTGTTGCTTTTGAAGACGGAACTTTGCGTATTCATCAGGATCACCCCGACCTCGGCAAAAACACCCGCTATTTCCAGATCAGAATCACCTGCCCATAACTCTCCTCTCATTACCCAATCAGCTTTTTAAGCACACGCCCGTGCACATCGGTCAGTCTTCGATCGATGCTATCCTTCCGGAAAGTCAACGCTTCGTGATCAATTCCCAAAAGATGTAGTATCGTGGCATGAATATCATAGACCTCGGTGGGATTGTTCCGGTCGGCCGGCTTATAACCGAACTCGTCACTCTCTCCGTAAGTCACTCCTCCTTTGATTCCTCCTCCTGCAAGCCAGTTCGTAAAGACAAAGGGATTATGATCCCTCCCCTTCTTCCCCTGGGTCGACGGCATCCTCCCGAATTCCGTCGTCCAAAGAATGATGGTATCCTCCAACATTCCCCGTTGTTTCAAATCCTTGATCAACGCGGCCGCCCCGATCGCCATCCCTCGCGACAAGGGGCCATGGTCCCTCTCGATATCCTCGTGACTGTCCCAGTTTCTGCGAGGAAAACCGTTATCGTTCCCTGACCAAATTTGCACGAACTTCACCCCTCGCTCCAGCAAGCGGCGCGCCGACAAACACTTCCGGCCAAAGTAGTCCGCTTCTTCCTTCCAGTTGATCGTCTTCGGCCATTTCGTTCCATCGGGCGAGAGCCCATACATCGTACGAATATAATCTGGCTCCCTCGATAAATTCAAGGCCTCAGGTGCCGCAATCTGCATTCGGGCCGCCATCTCATAACTCTCAATCCGGGCCTCCAATCGTGAATCCCCTTTGCGCCCTTCAGCATATCCGCCGTTCAGTTTTGCCAAAAGCTCACCGGCATCTCGCTCCGCCGCCGGAGTCAAATACCCCGCGCTTTTCGGTGGAAAAAGATGCGTCACCGGTTCCGGAGTTCCGGGCCGAATGATCGTCCCTTGATTCATCGCGGGGAGAAAAGCCGAACTCCAGTTCTTCGGCCCGTTCGAGGCAAATCCCCGACGGTCGGGCAGAACCACAAAGGTCGGAAGATTCTCGTTCATGCTGCCGAGTCCGTAACTCACCCATGATCCCATTCCCGGAAATCCAGGACGATCAAATCCCGTTGCCTGCAAGTAGGTTGCCTGGCTGTGGACCCCGGTCTTCCCCACCATGTTGTGCACAAACGCCATCTCATCTACGACCTCACCAAAAGGAGCCACCGTCTCTCCCAGGAGCTTTCCGCAACCACCGTGACGAGAAAACTCCCATACCGGTTTCATCCAAGGACCAAGCCCGTTTTGAAAGGTCTCAACATGCTCTCCGAAATCCGACTCCTCACCGTGCCGCTTCAACAACTCCGGTTTGAAGTCAAAGAGATCCAGATGGCTCGCCGCCCCTCCCATGAAGAGCTGCACAACCCGCTTGGCCTTGGGTCGGTGGTGTGGCTCTCCGAGAACACCTTCGGCCCTGAGATTTTCCCCGAGCATCGAGGCCAGAGCAATCCCTCCCAATCCTCCTCCGGAACCGCAAAGAAAATCCCGTCGCGATGGCATCTCAATCGACATAACTAAACTCGCTGAGATTAAAGACCACCCGGCACATAGCCGCAACGCCGTGATCTGTTGCATACTTCCCCAATAGCTTTCGTTCCTCATCGGTCGCCGATCTCCCCAGCGCCAACCCGATCACTTTTCCAACCACATCTTCCTCACCCTCGACCCGTTTCGCAAAGTGCTCTGCCAAGCGAACCATGAATGTATTATTTAACATCGCGAGTGCCTGTAACGATGTCGTGGTCTCACCTCGTTTCTCCACCAAAAGCGACGGATCCGCACAATCCAATGCGTCCATAAAAGGCTGGGGCTGGGAACGAACCAGAAAACGATAAACCGACCTGCGATGGGTCGAGCGATCATCCGGATCAGCCAGGTGATACTGGTAGTGCGGCGAGTGCTCGGGCCTTTCGATCACAAAGTCCCGAAACGAGGGGCCACCCATTTTAAAATCCATCATGCCTGAGACCAATAACACGGTATCTCGAACTGCTTCCGCTTCCAAACGCCTGCGGCTCTGTCTCCAAAGAAACCGATTGGACGCATCGCTCTCTTCATTTCTCACATTGCCCGCCGTCCGCTGACGATACGTCTCGCTGTTGAGAATGAGGCGATGTAAATCCTTCATCGATCCCCCTCCATCTCGGAACTCCACCGCAAGCCAATCCAGCAACTCCGGATGGGATGGCTTTTCCCCGATCCGTCCAAAATCATTGGCCGTGATTACCAGGCCCAGTCCAAAATGCGTCTGCCAAACCCGGTTCACGATACTCCGCCAGGTCAATTTGTTTTCCGGATGAACAATCCACTCCGCCAAGGCAGCGCGGCGGTCACCCTCGGCATGATCCTCATCCAAATCAAAATCTGAAATTCCAGAGACAATACCGGGCACCGCTCGCGGAACCACGAGCTCCCGTGGGAGCGTCACCTCTCCACGGTCGAGCACCCGGATCTCGCGAGGCTTGCCTCCAACACTTCCCCGCCCTTTAAAATTCCCGCTCCCGTGATGAACCATTCCCACAAATACTTTTCGGGGTTTGGGCAGATCCAAAATCAACCGGTCCACCTTCTCCAGTTTTCCTTCCAGAGCAGTCCGTAACTCCAGGGACTCACCGGCGACTTGCTTTAGAATTTTTTCAAAACGCACCCGAAGTTCTTCCTCCGATCCCGTCGCTCCTTTCCCCGAAACCCCATCAATAAGATTCGCGCTCCCCCATCGTGGCATCGCTTCAATCGAGTCAAGCGAGGTCACGCTCAAGGCCACCCTTTTCTCCCCGCCTGAAACCACTTCCATTTCCGACAGGGCAAAAATCCAGTCCCGACTCATGGCCTGCCCAGCCTGTCGACGGTTCCATAATTTGGTAGCCACCACTCTCACATAACGCCCCTCCGCCCCGCCCCCCTTCACGACGAAGGCACCGGCTCCCGGACGTTTCACATCCGCTCCGGTAAAATCACCAATCACGACTTTTGTCAAAAAACTGGCATCGTCGGAGGTCTCAATGCGAAGACGGTGTGGAAAACCAAAGTCGTCGAATCCGTATTCACTCGATCCAAAAAGTCTCACCTCATTCACCGGGACACTTTCCCCCAAATCCACTTGAACCCACTTTTCCATATTCTGGGAAACTGCCACCTCGCTATGAAATCCATAGTGATTCGACCTCCCGATCTCCGCCCTCTTCAATTCACTTTCCAATTCCCTGATTTCATCAGTCTTGGCCTCTTCAATGACCTTAGATTGCCCGCCGATCTTGCTCTCCAATTCCCCCCGTTCGTCCTTCAACGACTTCCTCTTCGCCGCCACTTCCAGATCGAGATCGTATTCCCGATCAGCCCGATCTAGGGCCGCGAAAACCGCCTGCAGGGAATAGTAATCTTCCATTGTCACTGGATCCACCTTGTGGTCATGACACTGGGCACACTGCACAGTGAGAGAGCAAAAGGTATTCATTGCCACTGTCACCATGTCATCCCGGTCCAAATGACGGGCCACTTTGCCATCAATCTTCTCTTCGGGCAACTCGGCGTGACCGATAAAATCCCATGGCCCCGAAGATAAAAAGCCCAGCGCCACCATCCCGTCTTCCGTCCCGTGCCAGAGCACATCCCCCGCCAACTGCTCTCTCACAAAGCGGGCATACTCCTTATCCTGGTTAAAAGATCGGATCAAATAATCCCGGTAAGGCCAGGCATTCTCCCTCAGTTTGTCTTTGTCATAGCCATGGGTCTCACCAAAGTGTGTCACATCCATCCAATGCCGGGCCCATCGCTCGCCATATCTGGGTGACGCCAACAATTCATCGACCAGTTCACGATAGGCTTCCGGCCGCTCGTCCAACACGAAGGCCTCAACTCGCTCCAGCGTCAAAGGCATTCCCCACAAATTATAGGCCAACCGCCTTGCCAAAGTCCTGCGATCCGCTGGCGCTGAATTCTCAAGCCCCGCCTCCCGCTGCGTCGCCCGCACAAAACGATCCACAACATTCTCTTCTGCCCCGACAGGCAAAGGCGGCCGTTTCAGGTCCCTCATCGACCACCAAACCTCGTCATCAGCACCAGCCCACAACAAGGCCAGCAACCAAATGAACCCCGTAATCTTCACAGAAGTCATTCTATCGGTTATCGCCAACCAACCCAAGCCTTCAGATCTAAACTCCAAATCCCCCAGAAAAAAAGCCCCCCGACGCGGGGCTTTAAAAAGGTGTGGTGGCTCATCCCGGAATCGAACCAGGGACACAGGGATTTTCAATCCCCTGCTCTACCAACTGAGCTAATGAGCCTCACAGCAATTGCTGCGGGCGGGTGATAAAGTCGGTGGCGGGACTTGGCAATAGAAAACAACTTCCTTTCCTCCACTTTTTTAGCCCCCCATCTCAAGTAATTCTCGAAACCGGGGCAGAACATGGAGGTAGAGCGAGTTTTTCCCCCCGCGCGAAAGTTGACTCGCCACCAACCCCTCGGGGTCATCGGAATCCGCCGGACCGCTGAGGTCCACGCAATGACCATCGACACAAACCGATTGGCAAAGGTGGAGATTTTCCTTCTCCCGGCTGATCCGAACCTTGCATCCCGGAGCAGACATCAAAAGCTCTGCCAAGGGCGCGGCATCCTCATCCCATTCAAGGTTGATGGTGATCGGATTCCCTTCCTCCGAAGAAGCCGTCCACTCATCTCCCTGACCCGATTCCACTTTCCAACCCGACCGTGTGATCACCCAGGAAAGAAGTAGAAGCGCCGCCATTCGATGGTCGGGGTGGGCCTTGATCTTCACCTCTTCGAGCTTCGGAAAGGATTTTTGTGCTTTCGGGTCGTCAAACAATCTCGCCACCGCAAGACGGTAAAAATAACTCCGGGTCCACGATAAATCCTGGGTAACTATCTCGCCCTTGGTCTCCTCCCGCGCTTCGACGAGACGTCGAAAACTTGCCTTCGGATCGCGCCAACTGGCACTATCAAAAATTAGCCGATCAAGCAGCCGGTAGAGCCGCTCTTCAAAGAGATCAGAAAAGTCCCCCTGCCACCAAAAGACCAGCGGCAGGTCGCTGTTGAGATGCGCGAAAACCGTATTCCGCAGCCGTCCCATCGAGTAGCCGCTCAGTAAAAAAGAAATCTGCTCGGCACAGATCGATTTCTTCCCATGAGCCAAATGACAATGCGCGGTAATCCATGCTTGCAGCGATGACTTCTTCGCTTCCCGATCCATCGCGATCAGCACCGCACGGCAGGAATTCGCCCGTGTCAGTTTCTGAATCGTCTCCGAATTTTTGATCAGCTGCTTCGGATCCTCGGTGTAAACAAGGAAGTTCATCAACGAAGCATTCGTGCTCGCTTCGTCCGCCTCCCAAAGCTTCTTAAGTTCGCCATCAATCGCGCCAACCTCGACCGGCATGCCCAGCCCCTCTGTGGAAATCACGTCGCTCATTTAAAGCCTCCTCCAGGTGCGTCCATCCTTCGCGAGCAATTCATCGGCCTCCCGCGGACCCCACGAACCAGCCGGAAATTCAGCCATCGGCGGTGAATTGTCACTCTCGTGCCAGACATTCTCAATATTATCGATAAAGCGCCAGGCCTCCTCCACCTCATCGCGCCGGGCAAACAAAGTGGCATCACCCGCCATCGCATCAAGAAGCAGTCGTTCGTAGGCCTCTGGACTACTGGTTCCGAAACTGCTCGCGTAATGAAAGTCCATCTTCACCGGCTCCATCCTCAGTGTTGTCCCGGGGAGCTTCGAGTTCATCCGCAGGGAAATTCCCTCGTCCGGCTGAATTCGAATCACCAGCACATTCCCCGCCGGAACCCCACCGGGCATGGCATTAAAAAGAACGCTCGGTGTTTCTTTGAAGTGAATCGAAATCTCAGTTGCCTTCTTCGGCAGCCGCTTGCCCATCCGCACATAGAAAGGCACTCCGCTCCACCGCCAGGTATCGACCATGCAGCGCAAAGCCACGTAGGCTTCGGTCTCCGACTCCGGGTTCACGCGATCCTCTGCACAGTATCCGGGGACTTCTTCACCATTGATGTTTCCAGCAAGGTATTGTCCACGGATGACATTTTCAGCAACCAACTCGGGCGTGTCCCACTGACGTAGCGAACGGATCACCTTGACCTTTTCGTCCCTCACTCCGTCAGCAGTCAAATCGGTCGGCGGCTCCATTGCCACCAAACTTAATAGCTGTAACAAGTGGTTTTGCACCATGTCGCGCAGAGCTCCTGCCTTGTCGTAGTATCCCCCGCGTCCGCCCTCCATGCCCAAATGTTCGGCACACGTAATTTGGATATGATCAATGTGCTCCTTGTTCCACATGGGCTCAAAAATGGCGTTCGCAAACCGAAGAACCATGATGTTCTGCGCCGTCTCTTTACCCAGATAATGATCGATTCGATAAGTATCCTTCTCCTGAAAGGTGCCATTGACCACCTCGTTCAAATGTTGGGCCGTCGCCAGAGTTGTGCCAAAGGGCTTTTCGACAATCACCCGTGACCAGCACCCCTCGCCATCAGGCCTGTCCTGGCTCAATCCCGCCTTCTTAAGGTTCAGTAAAATGTCGTCAAAAAATTCCGGGGCGCTCGCAATGTAGAAAAGTCGATTCCCCTTTTCTCCCCGCTCTCGATCAATCTCATCAAGTCGCTCCGCCAATCGCCGGTAGCCATCTTCATCCTGAAACTCACTTTGATGATAATGGATGCTCGCTGCCAAACATTCCCAAATCTCATCATCGTGTCCGGTCCGTGACACCTTGCGATTCTGTTTCTCGAGACCCTCGCGGAAAAATTCATCGCTCCAGTCCCGACGGGCAAAGCCCAAAATTTGCACTCCCGCCGGCAGTTCGCCGTCGCCCGCCAAATTATAAAGGGCAGGAATCAGCTTCCGATGCGTCAAATCACCGGTCGCTCCAAAAATAACAACGCTACACGCCTCGGCAAGATTACGAGACACGAGATCCTCGCGAAATGGATTACTCACAGACCCTTCTCACACAGGATCCACCCATTTTCAACCCCCGACGGGTCAGGCATTCAAAAATCGCACTCATCTTCCATCCCAGTTGTGCTTCGGATACCGCCCCGCCAAATCTTTCTTCATCTGCGTAAACCCCCTTTCCCAAAAGCCTGGCATATCAGTTGTCACCTGCCACGGCCGCTGGTTCGGAGCCAAAATCTTCACCACCAAAGGGTGACCATTGGCAATCACCGGGGTCTCTTCCACTCCATAGAGTCGCTGCACTTTCTCCTCACACCAAGGATCGCTCCCTGATTCATAAAGGACTCGCGTATTGACCCCGTTCGCTAACGTGATCTTCTCTGGTGCAAACGACTCGAGCGCCTGTTTTTGTGGAGCCGAAAGCCACTGGTCCAAGGTCCGCCACGGATCCCGGTCCCGGACCTCCTTGAATGTCGTCGCCCCCGCGCAAATCTGCGAAATGGCCGACTCGCGATCATCCTCATTAAATCCCGGAAGCTCCAACTCAGGCCTCGCCTTACTCAAGAAATCCAGACGGGCAATCCATCGCTCCACTTTGTTGTCCCACTTTTTCAATATCAACTCCCCCGCAATCACCCGCTGCGCCAACAATCCCCCTGCCAAATCCGGATCAACTTCCCCTCCTCTTTTTTCCTCCAAAACCAGCCCGCGAAATGTCCGCTGTTTGACAGCGACCACCCGACGGGCAATCTCGTCGAAGATCACATTTTCACTCTCCCTGATCTCATCGGAAGGAATCCAATCTTCATCAATCTCAACACAGCGCGAAAGCCTCACCGACCGCTCCCGCCCCTCCACTTCAATGATCTCCGTAGCCAGAAAAAGGGGCGAATGTTTCACCACCGACTTGGAATGCAGCTTCCCTTTGCGACCACCCACCACGTGGCACACCACACTCCCCTGATCCCGCCTCACCGCCAACCGGTCCCCAAACGCCAGCAGCATCGCCTTCGCGCAAGCTTCCCCGCGCTGGCGGAAATCCGGTTCCTTGATCCTCACTCCACGCTTCTGCATCAGGCGGCCAATCTGTTCAAAATTCTTCCACGTCTCCCTCGCCCCCCGTGCCAACACTCCCAGCGTATCGCAATCCCGGGGACGAAAGTCCGCCGCCTTCGCGGATCTCATCGCCAGCCACTCGGCCGCGAAATCATTCTTCCACCCCGGTTCTCCTTCCAAAAACTCCGCCCACTTCGTTCCCCGATCCCCCTTCTTAAAAAGCCCCTCCCCCTGCACCGCTGCCGCCACAAAAAGCACTTCGCCTAAACACTCACGCCCGTGAAGCACGAGAGAAGCCAGACGTGGATGCATCGGCAATCGCGCCATCTCTCTCCCCATTTTCGTCAACCTCCCCTCGCGATCCAGAGCACCCAGCCACGTCAACAAGTCCTCCGCTTCATTCCGTCTTGTCACCTCGGGAGCATCGAGCCATCGAAAGTCATCCACCCGGACAACTCCGAGCCGTTTCAAAAAGAGCACCGCTTCCGCCAAATCCACCCGCCGGACCTCAGGCGTTTCAAATTCCAACCGCCCCCGATGATCACTCTCGCTCCACAACCTCACGCATCGCCCCGCCGCGGTCCGCCCCGCACGTCCCGCCCTCTGCTCAGCCGAGGCCCGCGCGATTTTTTCGATCCGCAGGGAATCAAATCCACGCGCCACATCGTAGCTCGCCTGCCGCACGAGGCCCGAATCCACCACCACCTTCACCCCCTCAATTGTGACCGAGGTCTCGGCCACATTGGTTGATAAAATTACGCGCTTCGACCCATCCAGACGAATCGCCGCTTGTTGGGCCGCCGGACTCAATGCCGAATAAAGTGGCAAAATCTCCCATCCGTTCATCGCCGAAGCATTTTCGAGCAAACTCTGTGATTTTCGGATCTCATGCATCCCCGGCAAAAACACCAGAATCCGATCACCCGCATCCAATTCCTTCGCCTCCGCTTTCACCGCCGTCGCAACCCGGTCCCATACCTCTTCGTGCCGGTTCATCCCCCTGCGGCCCACCGGTCGTTCCCCCCGATGCTCCACTTCAACCGGGAAAAGCCGCCCGCCTGCTTCGACCAACTCACAGGGGGCGAGATAGTCCTTCAACCCACCCGTTTCCAGGGTTGCCGACATCACCACCACTCGCAGGTCCGGCCGGATGCTTTCCTGCAAATCCAACACCCTCGCCAACGACAAATCCGAGGAAAGCCTTCGCTCGTGAAATTCATCAAAAATCACCGCTCCCACACCCTTCAATTCGGGATCATCGAGCAACATTCTTTGCAAAACTCCATCCGTCACAAAAAGAATCTCCGTCTCCGGCCCCGATTTACTCTCAAACCGAATGGCATAGCCCACCCCTTTCCCCAGTGATGTCCCCGTCATCCGAGCTACAAAATCCGCCAACAATCGTGCCGCAATCCGACGTGGCTGAACCACAATCACCCGACCCTCAATCTCGGCCCGAACCATTGAAGGCACGGCAGTTGACTTCCCCGAACCCGTCGGAGCTTTTAGCAAAAGCCGCCCCTGCTGCGGTCTCACCGCCGCGCGGATTTTCTCCTCAACCTCATGCACCGGTAACTTCACAAACGCACAAAAACACCCCACCTCCTATTTCGCACGTCAGATTTCCTGAAATGTCATCTTCATCCCCTACGTTTCATCACTTGCTTACCGGGGATCTCCCCCATATCTTTTCGACATGAACCAAACAATCGCTTTTCTCGGAACTCTTGGAGCCCAAGAGATGATCCTTATTTTCCTCATCCTTCTTCTCCTTTTCGGAGCGAAGAAACTCCCCCAACTTGCCCGAGGAATCGGCAAGAGCGTCGGTGAGTTCCGTAAGGCCCGCGAAGAGTTTGAAGACGAAATCCGCAAAGGCGGAGAAGAGGCCGACATCGAAGACAGCAAGGCTAAAGACGAAAGCGCAACTATCAAAGCCGAAGGCACGCAGTCCAGAAAGGATTCATGAAGTCCCTCAAAAAACACTTTTTCAAAAACGCTCCGCGAATCCTTTTCGGAGCGTTTTTCCTGTGCACCTCCTGCAAGGACGAGCCAAAGCCCGTCTCCTCACCGGAGGAACCCAAAACTCCCGAAACGGCGGCTCCTGCCCCCAAGGACACGCCCAAGCCTCCCGAAGAAGAGCCAAAAGCCGCCCATTCAAACAGCATCCGCTTCATGGCTTACAACATCGAGAACTACCTCACCATGACGAGGTATAAGAAAGGGGGCGTTAAAGAACTTACTTCAAAGGACCCCGGGGAAATCAAGGCTCTCGTCGAAATCATCGTCGACGAAAAGCCCGACATCCTCGGCATTTGCGAAATTGGCACTCCCGAAGATCTCAAAGACCTCCAAACCCGTCTCAAGGATGCGGGACTTGATCTCCCACACACTGTCCACGCCGGCGGAAGCGATACAACACGCCGCCTTGCCATCCTTTCGGCCCTCCCCATCACCGCCAACAACTCCCAGGACAACCTCCCCTTTCAGATCGAAGGTCGCGAGCGCCTCATGGGACGCGGTATCCTCGATGTCACCATTGCCCTCCCAAATGGACCCACCCACTTCGTCGGTCTCCACCTCAAGTCGAAACGCGAAGTGGAAGATCTCGATCAGGCCGAAATTCGCCTCAATGAAGCACGCCTTGCCCGCTCACATTGTGATGCCATCCTCGCCAAGGATCCCAACGCCCGCATCGTCGTTTACGGCGACATGAACGACACCCGCAAAACTCCTCCCCTCTCCGCCCTTATGGGGCAATATCGATCCAAGGACTATATCGGAGACGTCTTTGCCAAAGACTCCCGCGGCGACCTCTGGACCCATTTTTGGTCCTATCAGCAACAATACTCGCGCTTCGACTGGGTCCTCGTTTCCCCCTCCGTTTACCCTGAGGTCAGTAAGGAACACTCCTACATCGCCGACCCCGAAAACTGGAACGACGCCTCGGACCACCGCGCCGTCGTCGTGACCTTCGGAAAGTAAAAATCACTACTTCCCGCCGATCCAGGCAACCGCTCCCGGAACGATCTTTCGCCAAACACTCGCCCTCACCAGATTCGCCAGTTTCTCTCCTTCCGACTTTCTTGGAACCAGCGGAGTCTCTTCCAACATCTCCGAGACCGCGCTCGCGGCAGCCCGTTCCACCGGCAGCGTCAGCCATAAAAAGATCGTCGCCAGTCCCAACGAAGCCGCCACGAGTCCAATCGCCATCCCGGGTGTAATTGCCCGCACCGCAATTGCGAAGAACATCACAATCGTGGTGAATGCCGGCATCGCCGAGCCAAACTTCACCGCCCATGTTCGCCAACCCACCACCTTCTCCTGCCGCCGGGCCATCAACACCAGTCCTGCCAGAAGCCCCGCCTCCGCAACATCACGGGCCAGCTTCGATTCCGCCAACCTCGGAGGAAGGACCAATCTCTCAGGCCCTAGCACCATGAAGGGCCGCTTCTTCACCTGAAGATTCACCGATTCCGCCTTCCCCTTCTTGAGCACCCGCTCAACCAATTCCTGCCCGCTGAGCGAAACTTCCACATCTCCCTCCCTGCGTAGGATTCCGCTGCTCATGAACTTCCGGACAAGAAATGATCCCAACACTGGTAGCAGACCTAAAAGGAGTAAAAATTTCATTCGAATTGATTTCCAATACCCTCGCCTCTAATCCGTGACTTTTAAATTTCATTTTTCACCTTTTCCTCCAAACTCCGCCTCCGCACCTAAGAACACCTCGTCATGTCAGAAGAAAACGAAGACCGTCAGGCCCAGTCATCCACCGTCACTCCGGCATCCAATCAAAACCTCATTATTGGAATTGTCATGGGAGCCGGCGTTCTCCTCCTGCTCCTTCTCGTGATCAGCCAGCAGCTGAACAAGGAACCGGAGCCAGCGGAAAACAAGGAGATCGCTGCCCTCAAAAAGGATCTCGAAGATCGCAAGAGCCGCAACGAAGCACTCCGCTATGCCAGCGTCCCCGGAGTAGGCCAAAGCCCCGACGCTCTCGTCACCCAGATCAAGTCGGACACCGAAGCCCTCGCCCGCCTCGTCAATGCCTCCGCCAGCGACGCCGCCATGCTTCAAACCGCCCAAGAAAACGCCCGCCTCCTCAGCAATCGCGTCACCGCCCTCGAAAATCAACTTCGTCAGACCCAGGCCGATGCCACCCGTGCCCACAGCTTGGAAAGCGAGCTCAATGCCGCCCGCCAGGCGGCCAACGGCATGGTCAGCAAATCCCAAGTCGATTCCCTTCGCGATCAACTCGCCCTCGCCAAGAACGACCGCGACGGCTTCCAAACCGAGATAAACCAACTCCGTGCCAAAGAAGGCACAATGGTCGACGCTAACGCGTATGCTTTGCTTAAGGCCGAGGTCGATCAGCTTCGCAAAGACAATGCTCTCTCGAGTGATGGAATCCATCAGAATGAAAACGTGTTGGCCAAGCTCGCCGATGCCAAACTCTTCGTGACCAAGGACGCCCTTTCGCCACGGGCCATCGCTCTCTACCGCGAACTCACGCGAATTGAACCAGAAGATCACCGAGCACGCCTCCAAACCTACACCCGGATCGATACCCAGTTGAAAGCCGGCGTCGGTGAAGCCATCACTTTCAAAAGCGGAAGCGCAGACATCGCCCTTGAGCATGAAACCCACATTAAGGAAATGGCCTCCGCAGCGGCCCCAAATACCTTCTTCCTCGTCGTGGGTTACGCCTCCCCTTCCGGCGACTCCAAGACCAATGAAGAACTCTCCTCCCAACGCACCACTCGCGTTGCCTCCATGGTCAACCACCTCAAAAAAGAAGGACAAGCTGTCCAGGCCGTCTATCTCGGCGAAGGAAACCGCTTCGGTCCCGATGATGCGCCCAACCAGGTTTGCGAAATTTGGCAGATCCGCCCGTAAGTTCTCATTCATCCCTTTCAAAAAGGCGGCCACCAAGGTCGCCTTTTTTCGTGCCCCAAAGTCATTTCACGCTTTCTTCGATCCGATAAATTTGCGGACATGAAAAAAACTTCCTAAATCACTGCCCTAAAACCGGACTCCTCATGCTTCGCGATCACGTCGGGCACAGATTCGATTTCAACATCGACCGCTCCCCGGCAGCGAGACGTGCTCCTCCAACAGGACATCGCAACCTCCCACAAAAAACCGCCTGATCCGTTTCCGAATCAGGCGGTTGGTCTATCGTCAGGTGAGATCTTTCACTTGGTGCCGCCAGGAATGACGATACCCGGATCCTGATACGAGACATCTGGATTTACGCTGGCTCCAGGATTGGATCCACAACTCGCAAGTCCGGCAAGGGTCGCTACGAGAGCGATCATTTTTAGTAGTGTTATCATGAAAAAATTCTAATCCCGCGCACGCACGTTCGGCGCGTCCGCGAAAGCGCGGGCCCTGCCCCGTTGTCCCACCTCGGCCCATGGCTCACGACCTTTTTCGGTATAAAGAGCGAGACCCACCACACCCACATTTCGGGTATTGCCGTGACGCAGGTTCGCGTAGGAACTTGCCACCGAAGAAAACTTAAACGTCGCCACCGCTTCGTGACTGGTGCGAAATCCCTGCACTGTCAGAGTTTTCTTAGGATTAATAATGTAACCCCGCTTCTTCGTCGAAGCCGGCTGGCCATCAATCACATCCAGTCCATCGACACTCATCACAACCTCAATACGAGCACTACTGATGTTCTTTACTTTCAATTGATACTCGCGCCCTTTTTTTCCAATCACAAATCGTCCACCACGCCACCAGTAATTGTCGAGCCCTCCCCAGCCACTGATCATGCCCCACTCGATCAATCCGCCAGCGGCCTTTTGCATTCCCTTTCCCTTCGTTCGCCGATCCACTCCCATCTCCTTCGCTCCCTCGTTGTTATTGTAGCGAATGGTCGTGAGATACGCCGGCTTCGCACCTGCCCGCTCAAAGTTTGTGTAGGTCATTACCGAGCCGACCTCCCGCCCCCAGCCCGTCGCAATTCCCGTGCGGGATCTAGCCTTTTGCGTCTCGAGTTTTGCTGTCGCAGGTGCCCCAGCTTTCATCATCCCATCAGCCTCCATCATTGGAGAAGTTAACGGAATAGGAGTATCTCCAGGCAGGCTCGTACAACTGGCTAGAAACCATCCAAAGGTCCCTACCGTCACGCACATCCGTAAAAGGTTAGTCACTCTCATGTCGATGCTAGAAAACTAGCACTAAGGCTCCACGTCAACCTAAATGCTGTTTTTTTAACAGACATTCCTTCATGTTAGTTTACCTTCTTGTTTCCTTGACCTCTTCCGATCTACTGTTAATAAACCAGACGCGGTAAATGAAAGTAACATACGTTCTCCCCCTCCTCATCTCCGCAACTGCGGGTTTCTTTCTTGCCAGCTGTGGTAGCGACTCCACCACGTTCCAGCCCAACCCCGATCAAAAAGTCATCGAGACAGCTACAAAGGTCATCAACCCATACCCTCAGGGCTCCTACGGGCATTTCAAATATGACTCTTATCCCGGAACCACCCGCACTTGGAAAAACCACCAACTGATTGCTGACGCCAACTCCTCGAACACCAACCTGAAAATTAACCTTACCACCCAACGGGGCTTCCTCCTAGTCAATGATGATATTGCCATGGATTACCGGATTTCCACTGGTCGTTCGACCCATAAAACTCCAACCGGAAACTTCAGCATCACCGAAAAGCTCAAAGACAAACGCTCTAATCTCTACGGAAAGATCTTCGACTCCAATGGCGACGTCGTCAAAATCGAAGCCGATACCCGCATAGACATAGTCCCCCCCGGAGGCGAATTCCTGGGTGCAAGTATGTCCTATTGGATGCGACTCACCAAAACCGGCATCGGCATGCATCAAGGGAAAGTTAGCCATCGCTATGCCTCGCACGGCTGTATCCGCACCCACTCCTCCGCCGTTTCCGTTGTCTTTTCCAAGACCCAGATCGGCACTCCGGTCACCGTAACCGACTGAGCGCGGCCATCACCGAAAAGATCGGTCAACAAACGCTCTGCCATCTTTGAAACCACCTGCCACAAAGAAAAACGTGTCCATAGAGCCGACCACCGCAAGGATAGGGGCCCACGTGACAAGTATCCCGGCGCTTCCTCCCCCCTTCTAGAGGGGCATGACCGAAGGCGGCATATGTTCTCCACACAAGGTGACTCCACAGATCTATGCCAAAGTCAAAAAGGTCACTCCGGTGGTCGTTGTTCCCTAGAACCAGCTAATCTCTTTAAACCAAAAACGCGGACCCCAAAAGGAACTCATTCTTTTGTGGGATCTGTTTCCCCAATTTATCGAAGGAGGTTCCAGGCACAAACAAGCGCTTTCACCCCAGCCATCTCAATCGAGGGATCGACACCCACACCCCAGAGAATGGTCCCGTCGTCCTTACGTAGCTGGACGTATGCAGCAGCGTCCGAACTGGATCCGCCACGAACGGCATGTGAACGGTAGTCGGTGAGTGTAAAATCCTTGAGCCCTGATTTTTCGAGTCCTTGGACAAAGGAATTGATGGGACCATTCCCCACGCCCTCCACCGACATTCCAACGCGATCTACTTCGATGATCACCTTACAGGCGACGTCGCCGCGGCCCGCACTGTGGTGATCAATCTCATAGTCGTTGAGCACCATATGGGAGGAAACGTTCACAAATTCCTCAAAGAAAACCTTCCCAACCTCCTCGGCCGAGAGTTCCTCACTCCGTTCGTCAGCGAGGTCATAGATCCGCTTTCCAACCTGCGGATGCATCGTCTTGGGCAGATCGTATCCGTGCTCCTGGTCGATGATGTATGCCACTCCACCTTTCCCAGACTGGGAGTTGATTCGGACAATCGCCTCGTAGCTCCGCCCGATGTCATGCGGATCGATGGTCAGGTAGGGAACCCCCCACTTGCCACCCTCCTCCTTCATGCGACGGTCGAGGCCTTTCTTAATTGCATCCTGATGGCTTCCCGAAAATGCGGTGAAGACCAACTCGCCCGCGTAGGGCTGGCGATCGGGAACACTCATTCGTGTCGTCCGTTCGTAGACTTCACGCAAACTGGACAGATTGGAAAAATTCAAGCCCGTCTCAATTCCGTGGCTGTTCATGTTCAAAGCCACAATCACAATATCGAGATTACCGGTGCGTTCACCATTCCCGAAAAGCGTTCCTTCCACCCGGTCTGCCCCGGCCATCAAACCCAACTCAGTCGCCGCGACCCCGGTCCCCCGGTCGTTATGCGTGTGGAGTGAAATGATCACCGAATCACGTTTGGAAATATTCCGGCACATCCACTCGATCTGGTCGGCGTGAATATTCGGCGTTGTCCACTCGACCGTCGCGGGGAGATTTAAAATAAGCTTCTTCTCCGGCGTTGGCTCCCAAACATCAATCACGGCCTCGCAGCACTCGAGGGCAAAATCCAATTCGGTATCAGAGAAACTCTCGGGCGAGTATTGCAGAACAATCTCGGTCTCCGGAATAGTTGGAACCAATTCCTTCACCACTTCGGCGCCCGTCACCGCAATCGCCTTAATATCCTCGCGAGAGGCGTCACCAAAAGTCACACGACGCTGCAAGGTGCTCGTCGAATTGTAGATATGCACCACCGCCCGGCGCGCACCCTTGATTGCTTCAAAGGTTCGCTCGATTAAATGACGACGCGTTTGCACCAGCACCTGCACCGTCACGTCTTCGGGAATGCGGTCCTCGTCAATCAGGCGGCGCATGAAGGCGAATTCGGTATCGCTCGCCGAAGGAAAGCCAATCTCAATTTCTTTGAAGCCCACACTTACGAGGAGGTCAAACATCTCCAGTTTCTCTTCCACGCTCATGGGAATGGGAAGAGCCTGATTGCCGTCGCGTAGGTCGACGGAGCACCAGATCGGAGCTTCGGCAATGACACGGTCGGGCCACGTCCGGTCGGGCAAAGCGACAACCGGAAACGGGCGATATTTGGTAATGGAGTCGGATTTCATCGTCTCGGTTAGTTCTGTTTCAAACGAAACACACCGGCACTTCTGAAAGGAAACGTGTCCTCTTTGAAATTAAATCCGACCGATCAATCAACGGAGGTTGGAAAATGGCTCAAAGGAAACACAGCGACTTCGAACTCTTGTTAGAGTCCGAGTCGCAATCCTAGAAGAAGAGCCAAAGTAAGCTTCACGGGGGCAAGACAAACCCAGCGGGCCAAGTTTGTCACCCCCAAAAGTGTCGATCTCTCCTCCTGACTCTTCGACCTCTTCACGGGAGAGCGCCTGCACCGATCCATCTGTGAATGGCTCAATCCCTTTGCCCGGCGATCACTTGTGGTATTTTTCACGTCTCACTGCTTCTGAAAAATTGCTGAATCAATCTCCTTAGCCACATACCTTTGAACCCTTGATGACAGGCTCGCGTTCAAAGCAACCTTCACAAATTCCTTCCCATTTCCCCGCCCCGATTTCATCTTCCCCGCACATGGCCATCTCCCGACAACTCCACTCCGTCATCGACGCCTTCGGCAAACAAGGCTGGCACTGCGAACCCGTCGAAAACCGCGAAGTCGTTACCACCGCCTTCGAGGCCCACCACACCCACATTCACCTCCACGCCCAGGCCTTCCCGAATCTAAATGCCCTCTCGATCGTCGCCGAGTCACCGATGAGCTTCGACGAGGATCGCCAACCCTTCGCGCTTGAACTCATTATGCGCGCCAACAAACAACTCACCCTTGGAAGCTTTGAATATGACCTCGACCGTTCTCTCGTTGTCTTCCGCATCACCAACCTCTTCGAAAAGGAAGTCTACGACGCCGACATCATCTCCTCCATGGTCCACTGCGCCATCGCCGAGCTCGACCGTATCGTTCCCCTCGCCGGCGTGATCAACCGCACCTCCGATGACCTCCTCGAGGACATCTCCATCCCCCTCCTCCTCGAACGCGAAGACCTCCTCCCCCCCGTCCCGGAAATGGACGAGAGTGAAGAAGAGGAACTTTGAAACCCAAGAATTCACCATCCCAGAGAGATGCGACCTACGCAAACCCAACCCAACACGCAGGAGTAAGCTAACGGGCCCTGTTTCCCGTCAATTCTCCGCTCCCAGGACTCAACGTTTATGAAAATCGGAAAAACTTTCTCTCTTCTCATCACCGCCTCTATCCTTGCCATTATCACTGTCGGAGTGGGATTTTCACTAAGACTGGCCCGTTTTTCAAAACTCCGACTTTCTTCGGCGGATCGGAGTTTTTTGACTCCAGATCTCACACCGGTATGATCCCTTGAAATGAAGACCCTTTTTCTACTATCCCTCGTCGCTTTTGGTTTCGCCTCTTGTGGAGGGACTCCCCCCCCAAGTCCAAAAGTGGAATACGTCCATCCAACCGATTTGGACTAACCCCTAGGAAGCGAAAGGGCGGATAAGCTTTTGCCCTTTGCCACGTTAGGCTTTATCACTTCGCCCATGACCGCGAAGAAGAAGACTGCCACCAAAAAACAAGGAGCTTGGGCCAAGTCGATGCCCGTCAAGCAATTCGACTTCATGCGCGAAATTCTCGCCGCCCCCAGCCCGATCGGGCTCGAAGGCGCGATGAGTTACGGAGTCCTCAAACCTGCCTTCGAAGATTTCAAGCCCAAGCAGTGGGCGATTCATCAATTCAAAGGAAACGCCGGTATCGTTCTCGACACCCATCCCGGCGATGAAAAGCGCACCTCCGTCATGCTCATCGGCCACGCCGACAAGATTCGCCTGCAGGTCCGCAGCATCGGTAAGGATGGAAAAATCTGGGTCAACAGCGACTCCTTCCTCCCTTGCACCCTCATCGGACACGAAGTCAAACTCTTCTCACAGCAACCGGATAAACCCGGCAACTACCGTGTGATCGAAGGAGGCACGATCGAAGCCATGGGCGCCATTCATTTCTCCGAACCCGCCCAGCGCACGGGCGCCAAGGGAATCAAACCTGAGATGCTTTTTCTCGAACTCCAGATGCACGGCGATAATTGCAAGGAGCGCGTCGAGGAACTCGGCATCCGTGCGGGTGACCCCATCATTCTCGACCGCCCCATCCGCAAGGGGTTCACCAAAGACACCTTCTACGGGGCCTATCTCGACAACGGACTCGGCTGCTTCATGGTCGCCGAACTCGCCCGCCTTCTTGCCAAAAAGCCTCTCAAAAACATCCGCGTCCTTCACACCATCGCGACCCACGAAGAAATCGGCCGTATGGGAGCCACCGCTATTGCTGGCGAGATGAAGCCGGACGTTCTCATCGGCGCCGACGTCAACCACGACTACGATGCCGCCCCCGGACTCGGAGCAAAGCGCATGAACACCCTCACCATGGGCAAGGGCTTCTCCCTCACCAACGGCTCCATCACCAGCTCCTTCATCAATTGCTTAATCGAAAAATCCTGCCGCAAAGCCGGTATTCCCTATCAAATTGACTTCGCCGGCCGCGACACCGGCACCGACGCCATGGCCGCCTCCCTCGCCGGAATCGATAGCGCCGCCACCTCCGTCGGATTTCCCATCCGTAACATGCACACCATCTCCGAAACCGGCCATACTTTGGACATCCTTGCCGCCATCCACGGAATGGAAGCCACCCTTCGCGAAATGGACAATATGAACCGGGGCAAAGGACTCAGCCGGAACGACCTCCAAAACGAGCACCCCCGTCTTAATGAGGCCAAGAAGGCCTAAAAGCCCGGATACAGAAACAAATCCGAAGTCAGCTCGAGACTGTTAACCAATCCCCTGCTTCGACGATCTCATAGCTGTCGAGCCCCTTCAGCCACTCGTAGATCCAAACTGTCGTTGGCTTGTCGTTCAACGATACTTCAGCTCGGACCCGGTGGTATTCGCCATTCCGGTCATCCTCCAATCCGATGCCTTCAAATTCATCAAGTTCCTTGAGCATCTCCGACCCGATCTCGTAAATCTCCCCTTTGACAAGACCTCCGTCACCCAGCACCAATCCCGGATACCAATCAATCTTCACCAAGGTTCCCGCAACTTCCGCCGGACCCAGCCAGCGAGCATCCTTCATCCTCCACTCATTCGACGCCCCCTTGCGTAGTGCTCCGTATACAAACAGGAGATCACTCATCGTTCGATTCCAGAATCCTGGAAATCTCTTCCTTCAACTCCTCCAATCCTTCCCCTTCCATAGCGGAAATCGGGATGATTGGAACCTTCGGAAAGCGACTTTTAAAGTAGCCCAAATTCTCCTCCGCCCCTTCAAGATCCATCTTGTTCGCCACGACCATCCAGGGGAATTTCGCCAAATCCTCGTCGTAGAGTTTGATCTCGGTCCGCAGGGTTTGAATGTCCTCGATGGGATCGCGCAATTCACTCCCCGCGATATCCACCACGAAAAGAAGCACCCGGCATCGTGTGATGTGGCGCAGAAATTCATGCCCCAACCCACGGTTGTCATGAGCTCCTTCAATGAGACCGGGAATATCCGCCACCGTGCAACGTTGCTGCCCCGCCAGCGTCACGACTCCGACTTGCGGCGTGAGCGTGGTAAACGGATAGGACGCCACCTTCGGCTGCTTTGCCGAAATCTTACCAAGGAGAGTCGACTTCCCAGCATTGGGGAAACCCACCAAACCAACATCCGCGATGCGGCGCAGCTCAAAATAAAAGATCCCCTCGTCTCCCTCGGTTCCCAATTCCCGTTCCTGGGGAACCTGGTTGGTCGGGCTTCGGAAGTGAAAATTACCTCGTCCCCCTTTTCCGGGTTCGAGCAGGACAAACTCCTGACCTTCCTCCGTCAAATCACAAACCGGAACCAGTTCAACCCCCTCGTCACTTCGCTCCATCGCAACCGCTTCGGTCACATCGACCGCCGGGCTACGATAAATCACCGTCCCGGGAGGAACACGACCGATCTTGGTCTTTCCGTCTTTCCCGTGGCGTTTCCAGCTTCGCCCGGGTGCGCCGTCTTCGGCGAGCAACTTGGGATCATAGTGAAAACTGCGAAGGTTGTCGGTATTCCTGTCCACAACAAGCATCACCTTTCCACCATCCCCGCCATCACCGCCATCGGGACCTCCGCGTGGGACGTATTTTTCCTTTCGGAAGCTTAACGCTCCGTGTCCGCCGTCACCGGCGCGACAATGGACCCGAATATGGTCGACGAATGACTTGTCTCTTTTCATGAGCTGATCTTTCCAAAGGTGTTCATTAATGAGACTTCAAGCGCGAGAGCCTCCACGACATTTGTTTCCAACAAGCGCCGCAGCTCCTCCATGGCCGCAACCCGTCGTAATAGCACGTCTAAATCTTCATTCTCGACCGCTTCCGCCATCACTTCGGCATATTCGGGAAACTCAAGCCCCTCGCCCCCAGCTTTGAGACGCAGTAAATCCCCCACCCAAGCGTGAATCGTTTCGATCATTAGCGACCGCTCGCCCAGATAATCTGCCGAGGCCTGTGCTAAGTGGATTTTTTCACGATCGTCCATCCATCTGGCATCAACAATCTTCTGATACTTCACCTTCTCCTCTTTGAAAATCGCGGCATAGTCTTTCTCAATTTCCGCTTTGCGTTCACGCAGGAGGTTTTCAAGACCAGCCTTAACCGCAAGTCCGGATTCCAGCTCACCGATTCCATCGCGGGTGACTTGCTCAAGCAATGGCAGGATCCGCTTCACCTGGTCCGGCTTTTCCGCACCCGGAGTGGCCGCAAGAGCGATATGAACGCACCTCGACCAGATTGTGGGAAGTAGCTTCTCGGCCTCGCTTGAGAGAAGAAGAAGTAAACTTTCACGCGGAGGTTCTTCAAGCGTCTTGAGGAAGGCGTTCGCCGCCGAATCACCCATCCGGTCGGCATCGACAATCACCCCGATTTTCCAAGTTCCATTGGGTGATGATTGATTCATCATCTTCTCCAGCGCGCGAATATCATCGACCGCGATGAGCCGGGATTTCGAACGGGGCCGCACCACGCGGATATACTCCCCTTCCAGTTCGGCCAGCGATGGCACAACCGCCTCGACCGGCTCCCCCCATAAATCTTCCCCCTCATCCTTTTCCCCATTCAAAAGGTGCCCCATTTTGGCTGCCAATTCCTCTTTGCCGCTCCCCTTGGGCCCGGTGATCAAAAAAGCATGCGCCAAGCGTGCCCGCTCGTGAGCAGCCGCGATCAATTCAAACGCCTTGGCCACCGTGAATGCCATGCGTGGAAGCTACCGCGGCACAGCTGAACCGGCAAGACTAGACCAATTCCCTCTGGCAGAGCCGGCCCAAAAGCGATACGGATGAGACCATTCAAAATGAACTTCCATTTCCACTTCACTCGCCGATCCTTTCTGGGAGCCGGTTTCACCACCGCCTTCTCCCTCCCACTTCTTCATGCCAAAAAGAAAAAGGCTCCCTGGCTCCAGATCTCTCTCCAGCAATATTCCTTCAATGGAATGTTCCACACCAAAAAACTCGACCCCTTGAATCACTCCAAATTCGCGGTGGCAAAAACCGGCATCAAGGCTCTCGAATACGACAACGGTTTCTTCAAAGACAAAGGAGGGAGCGCCATCGGGATCGAGTTTGAAGAAAAAAACGATTCGGTCGCCGGGGGCCTCGGAACCCAAAACCTCATTGAAAACACCCTCAAAAAACTCGCTTGAGCCATGATCCGCTGCCACACGCTTTTCGTTCTTCTCTGCTCCCTCGCGTGCGCGCAAGGCGAACTCAAAACCACCAAAAGTAATCCCGCCCTCAAGGCTCGTGGAGACACCCTCTTGAAAGAGATCATCTCGCAAAAATGGGCCGCCGGCTGGAAAAATGCCACCTTGGACAAGATCCGCCTCGTGGCGCAAAAGCCGGACCTCGCCGAACCCACCGGACTTCCTCCCGTTTGGTCCGCCATCATCAATGGTCCCGCTGGCAAGAAAGGCCACCTCATGTGGGACAGCTCCGGCGAAGGCCGACTCGTAGAATTTTCACTCGATGACAAACTCGAGATCAAAGGCGGCGTCTTCGGTCTCCCGGCGCTCCAGCAATTCCCGATGAAAGACGAAAAAGGCCAACTCGTCGCTTCGGGTTGCGTCCCAACTGCAGCCGCCAGCGTGGTCTCCTACTGGGTTGCCAAAGACTATCCCCAATGGAGTGGCGAAGACGGAACGACCCCAAAAGATCTCGCCCTCCGGCTACGCAAGAAAATGAAAATGTCTCTTTTCCCGGACACCGATGGATTCTCCCCCAACCGCATGCCCCTTGCCGGAACCTATCCCAGTGAGCTCTACAAGGCGCTAAAACAAGACGCTCAATCCCACGGAGTTTCCATGTCGATCGGTTTGAAAAGATTCTCATTTGAAGAATTGCAAACAGAGATCAAGGCCTCTCGCCCAGCTCTCCTCTCGTGTGTCGTACGGGTCGCTCATCAACCGGAACTTTCCTGGGGGCACGAAGTCGCAGCCGTTGGCTTTTGCCAAATCGATGACGTCGAACTCGTCGGGATCCTCGACAACTTCTATCCCACCAAATATCCCGAAACCATTCGCTGGATTCGCAAGGACGCCTTCAGCTCCATCGTTACTCTTCGTCCGGCTCTGGAGAATCAAAAGTGATGGCAAAGTGGGGCGGCAACTGTCAGGGCGTCGACTGTTGAGGAGAGACTTAAGGAGACTCGATCCGACGAATCAGCTCCCGCTGATTAACGAGCGAAACCCGACAAACAAGGTCGTCCCCTTCCCTTTTGATCGCAGCAGAATCGACTTCGATCCGATCGGGCGCCTTCTTCTGACACGACACTAGAAACAAAGCCGAAATAATCAGAGCCAAACGCCTCACACCACCCAATCAATCCAATCGGCATCAGTCAAAACCTCACCCACAATCGCTACCGGACAAAGTTCTTCCAGCATCATTCGGTTCGTCGTGGCAGCGACATCCCGCTCGGCCTCGAGGTGGTTGAGCACCACACCGACGCACTCCAATCCCGACGCTTGAATCGCCTTCACCGTCAACAAAGTATGGTTCAGCGTTCCCAGCCAATTGGCCGCGACGACCAACACCGGAAAGCCCAACTCTTTCGCAAACTCCGGAAAGCCGAAGTCCTCGCCCATGGGCACTTCCCAGCCACCCACGCCTTCAACCAGAGTAAAGTCGTGGGCGTCCCGCACTTTGTGGATTTGTTCCACCATCAGGCCCAACTCCAACGGATTCCCTTCGATCCGCGACGCCACCAACGGGGCCACCGGAGTTCGATACCACCTGGGATTCACCACATCTAGATCGAGCGACCCTCCGTTGGCCTCCCACAGACGCTCCGCATCATCACGGGCTCCACTCAAGACCGGCTTCAAACCCACCGCCGCAGTGCCCGTTTTCCGAAGCTCTTCAACAATGAGCGCGGAAACCCAGGTCTTCCCGATCCCCGTGTCCGTGCCTGTGACCAGAAGACCGGGCCATTGCTCGAACTTCATGGTTCCAAATTCTCAATCTCGGATTCAGCGAACAGGTTGTTTCCCTCCAGATGGAGGTTAATCAGATACCATATCGCGATCGCGAGGGCCAGAGCGGCGATCTTCGCCGTCCAGTTCCTCAGGAACCACTTCTTTAATTGCTTCACCATGGGGTAGGAATATATCTTCTAGTTTTTTGCGGAATTCGTCTTCGGAAAGATTTCGGAAAATCTTGCCTTCGACCACAATCGAAATCGCTCCCGTCTCCTCGCTGACAATAATGGCAACGGCATCGGCCTCCTCGCTAATTCCAAATCCAGCCCGATGTCGCAGTCCCAGCGAGCGATCCGAAAGTTCTTTTTGACTGACCGGAAAAATACAGGAAGCCGAAGCAACCCGCTCTTTTTTTAGAATGAGCCCGCCGTCATGTAACGCCGTTTTGGGGTGGAAGATGGTGGCGACCAGCTCCACCGACAGAACGCTGTCAATCGTCACCCCGGTGCTTTCGTAGTCCTCCAGATCAATCCCACGCTCAATCGCAAAAAGAGCCCCAAACCGTTTCTTAGAGAGTTTCACCACCGATTCGGCGAGGGTTTCCAAAAAAACCTTCTGCGGAGTTGTCGAAAAGGAAAAGAGATTGGCGCTGCCCAAGCGCGCCAGACCATTGCGCAATTCCGGTTGGAAAATAATCAGAAGGGCGAAAGCCAAAATAGCTGCGGCGCTCTTAATAATCCACTCAATGACCTTCAACTCGAGAATCTGGGAAGCAAGCGTCAGCAGGATCACCACCGCAGCCAGTCCCACCAGAATACGCGCCCCCCTGGTCGCACGAAAAACTCGGTAAACCTGATAAATAAGGATCCAGAGCACCAAGATCTCCACACCGGCACGCCAGTGATCACGAAGGAGCTCAAACAGATTCACAATAATTACAGGATTGGTTAGAACTAGCGCCCAATAAGCTTGCGACCCATTTCGGGAGTGACATTGAAACGCAGGGTATCCGACGCCTTGGGCTTGGATTCATCTTCAATTTGATATTGCACCGCCTTGGTCGGCTGGGTCCCCTGAACCTCGGACATCAGGTAAATCCGAAGAGTAATCGGAGCCTTGGGATCTCCGCCGGCAATATCCTTAATGGAGTATTGCATCTCATTCAACCCGTCGTGTGCCCCTCCAATCACCACATCGGAGCGCTTCGTGTTCTGGAAAAGATGGGATGACGTCTTGTTCACCAGAAGCTTCACTTCACGACCGGGGCAAAAAACGTAGGCTTTCGCAATGTATTTTGGCGGCCCGCGAATCGCCAAAGGCGCGGGAGGCACCACACCATTGGGCTGAAAGTCCACCGTATCCACGAACTTCAAATCCCCCGCAAGGAGCTGCTTCCGGACATCTGGAATGGCATCGAGTTTCACGAACTCCCCTCCGTCGTATTTCCAACCGGTTCCTTCCTGCACATACGAAATCACGAAAAGATTGTCCGTGGGCTTTCCTCCAACACCAAAGTCCACCTTCCCAAAATAGACAGCTTTACCAGTGCGCCCCTTCACCCGGACGCGCAAAGCCTTCAAATTTGAAACATCGGGTGGAGACCCCGGCGCACCAAAGACGGCGTCGGGAAAGCGCCGTTTCTCGCTCCAGATTCGATTTCGGACATTGGTCTGCCGGACATTGGAAGTAAGGCGCTTCCAGGTTGCCGCATCCTTCTTAATCATCGCACCACGCCAACTTACATAGACTTGGCGTAAGTGTCCCGCCAACTGCTTGTCAGGCATCGCTTGGGAGTGCGCTGGAGTCACCATCGCCAGAAGGCTGAAAAGTAAAATCAGTCGTTTCATGGAGAAACTATGGACAATTGCACCCACATTTGGAAAAGCTTTTCTACGCCAACGTAAGTTTGCGCCTCCCGACACCCGATGAACAACCTCCCCAAGTCGCCCATGATTGGTGAAACCCGGACCCAGGAACTCCTGTCCTCCGCCACCTCATACATCTACAAACAGACTCCGGCTGGAGATTTGCAGGCGCACTTCTTCTTTCCTCCCGACTTCGACTACGAAGTCGACCGTCGCCCGGTGATCATCTTTTTCCATGGAGGGCTTTGGGATATCACAGCAGCCACCCAGTTTGTCCCCCACTGCCATCACTTCGCCTCCCGGGGCATGGTCGCGGCCACCGTGGAATATCGCACAAAGGCACTCCAGAACGGTACACCTGAAGACGCCATCACCGACGCCAAGGATGCCATCCTGTTCTTTAGAACCCACGCAGCCAGCCTAGGAATTGATCCCGAACGTATCGTGGCGGTCGGAGCCAGCGCCGGAGGAAATGCCGTCCTCAACGCCGCCCTGCTTCCCCACAAACCCGAGGACGGTCCATCTCCAAAACCCACTGCCATGATCCTTTTCGGCCCCATCAGCGACACCACAAGAAAGGGAATCGGCAACGAATTCTTCGCAAGCCCGAAGGACGGTAAACTTCTCAGTCCCAGCACCCAACTTCCTCAAAAAGACCTTCCTCCCTGCCTCATTTTCCATGGAAAATCCGACCGCGTCGTTCCTTTTGCACTCTCCCAGCGATTCGCGAAACGATACCGCCGCAAGCGTAATCGCTGCGAGCTCATGGAATTCAAAAACGCGGGCCACACCTTCTTTAACTACAATTCTGACGAGAAAAACTACGAAATCACCCTTCGATCAGCGGACCATTTCCTCGTCGAACTGGGTATCCTCGAGCCGGATCCCCTCGCCGACATCATGCACTGACCTTGCGCGGCAGAAAATTGCTGCCATCATTGGCTTCCCATGAGCGAGTTGAAGTTTTCCCCCATCGCTGAGATCGTGGCCGAGATCAATGACGGACGCCTTGTCATCGTGGCCGACGATCCCAGCCGCGAAAACGAAGCCGATCTGATCGGCGCGGCCTCCCTTATTACCCCGGAATCCATCGCCTTCATGGCAAACCATGCCCGGGGACTCATTTGCACTCCCATCACCTCCGAGCGAGCGCAAGCCCTGGAGCTTCCCCCCATGACCCAAAAAAACCGGGAAACTCACAAAACCGCCTTCACCATTTCCATCGATGCCGCCGAAGGCATCTCCACCGGCATCTCCGCAGCCGACCGGGCTCACACCATTCGTCTTCTTGCTGATCCCAAAACCCAGGCCGACGCTTTCGTTCAACCCGGACACATCTTTCCCCTCGAGGGCAAAGAAGGCGGAGTTCTCCGACGAGCCGGCCACACCGAGGCCGCCGTTGACCTCGCCCGCATGGCCGGGCTGCCTCCTGCCGCCGTCATTTGTGAAATTATGCACGAGGACGGCACCATGGGACGCGTGGGTGACCTTGGAGAATATCAGAAAAAACACGACCTCAAGTCCTGCACCATCGCCCAACTCATTGAATACCGCCGTCGCTCCGAGCGACTTATCACACGGGAAGAAGTCGTTTCCATGCCGACCGACTTTGGTGACTTCGATTGCTACCTCTACAAGGTCAACACTGACGACTCGGAGCACCTGGCCCTTGTCCGTGGAGAAATCGATCCCAGCAAACCGATCAGCGTGCGCGTTCATTCCGAATGTCTCACCGGAGACGTCTTCGGATCCCGACGCTGCGATTGTGGAGGGCAACTTCATACCGCCCTCGAACATATTTCCAGAGAAGGTGGCGTCCTCCTCTACCTGCGTCAGGAAGGCCGGGGCATCGGACTTGCCGCAAAAATCCACGCCTACAAGCTTCAGGAACAAGGCTTTGACACCATCGAGGCCAATGAAAAACTGGGTTACGGCTCGGACCTCCGCGACTACGGCATGGGAGCACAAATGCTCTTCGACCTAGGCGTTCGCAAGATCCGCCTCCTCACCAACAATCCCAAAAAAGTCATCGGACTCGAAGGCTACGGCCTTGAAATCGTACAAGAAGTCCCCGTTCGCCTCCCTTCCAATCCTCACAACGAGAAATACCTCGAGACGAAGCGAACCCGAATGGGCCATCACCTCTAATTGACAAAGCACCCGTATGGTTGCATATCCGCCTTTCACATGTCCGACATCATTCCACCGAAGCCACGTGTCCTATCCGGGAGCAAAGTTTGCATCTCCATCGTTGCTGCAAAATTCAACCAAGAATACACGGACGCTCTCGTCGAAAATGTTGTCGATGAGATCAATACCTACGCCACCAATGTTCGCGTGGACCTTGTGCGCGTCCCCGGAGCGTTCGAAATCCCCGTCATCACCAAGGCCCTCATCGAAGAAGAAGCCCCTGATTGTGTCATCGCTCTCGGTTGTATCATCCGGGGCGGCACTGGACACGCCGATCTCGTTGCCACTTCCGTGACCGAAGCTCTTCAGCATCTCGCTCTCGAAAAATCTACCCCCATCATTCACGAGGTCCTCCTCGTTGAAGATGAGAAACAAGCCTATGCCCGCTGCATTGGCAAAAAGCTCAACCGGGGTCGCGAGGCTGCCCGCAGTGCGCTCGACATCATCGAAGTGATGAGCGAGGTGCGCCGTGAAAACAAATCCCTGCGCCTCCACCCAAGCAATGGCTAGCCGCCGCCAAGTCCGCCAGGCGGCAGTCCAACTCCTTTACGCTCGATCCGCCTCCCCGAAAGACCAGGGAGGTCCCGAACTCTGGGACCTCATCAACGACAAGGCCGCGATCACCTACGATCGCGGACGCGTCAAAGTCCTCGCCCATTTTCAACAGGGTCGAGACGC